>JACCDO012050539.1_pt1 | contig 35941 bp, 38 predicted proteins | sample 7446101 | NCBI WGS metagenome assembly JACCDO01 (sample SAMN15323440, study PRJNA562643) | freshwater metagenome | isolation source: river surface water | place: USA:Blue River Watershed | collected 2017-08-16 | reverse complement strand
CGTCAATATGGTGATTGGATGCACATTTGGAACCAACTTACCATGACTTCTGAGCAACAACGTGGTTATTTCAACATGATTGGAAACACCACTCAACTCACATTCATCACTGATCCTTCTTTCTCTGATGTTGAATCTCCATGTGACTCTATGGCTCCTCGTCAAGTTTGTGCCCCAAGAAATGCTCTTCCAGAAACCACTTTATATGTTCCTCTTCAATTCTGGTTCTGCACCAACCCCGGTCTTGCTCTTCCCCTTATTGCTCTCCAATACCACGAAGTCAAGATCAACCTTGATATCAGACCTATTGATGAGTGCTTGTGGGCTGTCACCACATTGAACTGCAACCAGAACCCCTACGGTGGTGCTAGCACTCAATACACTGTTGGACGCCCCGTTCCCGCCACTATCGCCTACAATCAATCTTTGGTTGCTGCTTCTCTCTATGTTGACTATGTCTTCCTCGATACCGATGAGAGACGCAGAATGGCCCAAAACCCCCATGAGTACTTGATCACTCAACTCCAATTCACTGGTGATGAGTCTGTTGGATCATCTTCTAACAAGATCAAGCTCAACTTTAACCACCCCGTTAAGGAGCTCATCTGGGTTGTCCAACCTGATCAGAACGTTGACTATTGCTCGTCTTTGACTTGCGATGCTCTCCTCTTCAAGGTCCTCGGCGCCCAACCCTTCAACTACACTGATGCCATCGATGCTCTCCCCAACGCTATCCACGCTTTCGGAGGTCCCGCTGCCATCGCTGCTGATTCTCGCGCTTACATTGACGCTCGTGGTCTTTTCCAAGATGCTGGTGCTCTTGACTACATCCCTGCTGCTGGTTTCACTGGATACTGGCACGGTCCCTCAAATCCTTACAATGAGGTCAACCTTGGAGGTGATGCTGTCCCTATTAATGGTGCTGGTCTCCCCCCTTCTATTGTTGCTGAGCTCCAAGACTCAGGCTCTCACAAGGATAACTCTGGTGTCTCTGATGCTGGCACCTTCGTCCTCTCTGAGACCTCTTTGGACATGCACTGCTGGGGACAAAACCCCGTCGTCACCGCTAAGCTCCAACTTAACGGCCAAGATCGCTTCTCTGAGCGTGAAGGATCTTACTTCTCTTGGGTCCAACCTTACCAATCACACACCAGATGCCCTGATGAGGGTATCAACGTGTACTCCTTTGCTCTTAGACCTGAGGAGCACCAACCTTCAGGCACATGCAACTTCTCAAGAATTGATAACGCCACACTCCAACTTGTCCTCTCCAACGCCACCGTTGAGGGAACCAAGACTGCCAAGGTTAGAGTTTATGCTACCAATTACAACGTTTTGAGAATCATGTCCGGTATGGGAGGCCTTAACCTGCGAATGATAATTCGTCTAATCAGGGCCGAAAAGCAGTATGCTATAGTAAAGCGACTTCTTACTATAGAAAACCATTTTGGGCGTCGCAAATTTTATCCCAGCCCAACTGCTAGTAATAGTTATTCACTTACTGTTTGACTATTGCGACATATCTTGTTGTTCGGGAAACCCCTTATAGCTTTTTCTACCAAGGATAAATACGAAAGTTTTATCTGGCCGAGAGTAATGAACTCGGGTAAGGTAATAATGAAAAAGATTGGGAAACCCGCATACCTACTACCTAAATCCGCTATGATAGGAAATCGTAGGGTGTCAGAGACTGAACGGATATGGGTCAACTATGAAGGTCTAATCAACCCGAGTTGGCTTAAGATACAGTCCTCCCCAATTGGAAACTTTTGGGAATAAGAGTGCTTATTCTAATTAAGCGCATGGTTACTTGTTACACATTTTACATTGTAATAAAATTGAATTAAATATTCATATTATGATAATTTTATAATATGACTACAATGGATTTTGAGAAATTAGAAATATATATTAAAAATAATTATAAGATTATTGAATTTAATCAGGGACACATTAAATCTAAAGGTATACACGCATATTATCATTTTAAAAATCCCTTTTGGAAAGTTATAAATGAAAACAATGAAGAAATTATATTAATGTATTGTGAAAAACAAACTTTATCTAAATTATGTCCTATAAGTTATCAAAAAATATTAAATTATGAAAAAGAAAATAATATTAAAATTACTTGGTTTGTTGCAGCTAATGGATATGTTACTGGAAATATTAAATTAACTATGCATCAAATAATAATGGATTGTTATGGTAATGGAAAAGGAACTAAAACTGTAAGTGTAGATCATATTGATAGAAACAAATTAAATAATTGTTATAATAATTTAAGATTAGCTACATTTGAAGAACAACATAGCAATTGTAAAGGTATTTTATCTGGAACAAAGAGAGAAAGAAAACACAACGCAAAAGATTTACCAGAAGGGATTACGCAAGAAATGATGAAAAAATATGTTGTTTACTATCATGAATGGTTAGATAAAGAACATACGAAAAAAAGAGAGTTCTTTAGGATTGAAAAACACCCAAAATTAGATAAACCTTGGTCTACAACAAAATCAGAAAAGGTTTCTATACAAGAAAAACTAAATCAATCTAATAAAGTTGTTGATGATTTAGATAATAATATTTATCCAGAAAAAAGTGAACAAATACTTCCAAAATATGTATCATTAGTTGTATCAAGAAATAAACCACATTTAGTATACGAAAAAAGAATAATTGATGGAAAACGATTAAATGTAAAAATGGTTTTACCCGAAGAATATGATTTACATGAACAACTTAACATTTTAAATGAAAAAATAAAAGAAAAATATGAAGGAGAATGTATATTATAAATCAAACTTAAATGTCTGTAAAAAAATAAAAATTGAATTTAAAAACTAGTATAAAAAAATAGTATAATAATAAAGAAGATGAATAACTTTGAAACTGAAACAGTTGACATATATTTTAAGCAAGTTTATACTTGTAAAACGCAGACTTACAGTATAAATCGTGACTACACGCTTGTACAACTATACGAATTTATAACTGCCAAAGCATATAGCGATGACTTTGGTATTGACAATAATAGTTACAAAATAGAAATAGTTGAAGCAGGGCAATTTAATAATATAAATGGACGTGACGCTGAATTGGCGCCGGCGTTGGATCCAAATGCGGAAATAACATTACGAGAAAAATATGGTGACCGCATAGAGCGCACTGTATTTTATATTAGACCGAAATTATTTATAAATATTCCTGAAATAAATTATGACGAAATGACTCATGACGAAATGATTGTAATGGCGCCCAGAACTTAATTATTTATAAAATATTTACAATTAATTAATTATTTTTTATACTAATCCATCAAAAAGTCTACCTATATCCTTACACCATCTTTATAGTTTTTCTTCTTTTTGTCCTCCTTTTCTTACTAGTTTTTTTATAGGTTCTTTTTCTTTTATTACCAGTTTTACGCCTTTTTAAACCACCATGACCCATAATTCCTAATTCTTCTCTCTGTATATCTTCTATTTTTTGATTAATAGTATTTAATATTAAATCTGAAGGTTGATTATGATCGAGATCATTTAAAAAATCTTGTAATTCTCCTTCAGCATATTCGAAATCATCATGGTTTGTTCTTAAAATTATTATCCATAATCTACCTATGGCATTTTTTATATTATCTTGATGAATAAATGTATCTATACTAGTGCGTGTTGCTTGTGGAATTGAACTATAATTGCTCATTTATATAACAAATGAAAAAATTTTTGTTATATAATATTTTAAATTTAAATTTATATTTTTACATTTTATACATCAACCGATTCTTCCTGAACAATCTTTACATATTTATTATCTTCATACTTGACATTATTACAATTAAACAATTTATTCATATTAATAATTTCAGGTTTTTCGGTATCTGACGTAAATAATTTCGCAATTTGCGCATCGTCTCTAAAACGCACTGTGTATGTTTGCTGAATATTATTACGCCCAATTCGTCCCATACCTTGAATAATTTTTTCTTGCGTTAAATCCAAATCTTTACTTAAATAACCATGACAAAACTGATAATTAGTTCCATAAATATAATCACTTGACGCAATAATCATATATAATTTCTGTTCATCTGCCAACTGCTTCATAATCTCAGTATACCTAATATTTTCGTGATTAATAAACACTCCAATTCCCATCAATAGCAATATTTTCCAACTATCTTCAATTCCATTAAGCGTCATTATATCATTAACTGTATTGTCATCTATGTCACTTGTAAATGATCGTGAAGTATCTAAATTGCTAGTAGTCCATTTTTCAAGATGGTCCTTCTTATTAGGAATAAATATATCATTTAATGCGGCAGTTTTAATTAAACCTTTTAAGTCGCTTATTTCTTGTGAAATTTTCTTCATCAAATTTTTACTGGAAAATTCTTCATCATATTCTCTATTGAATTTACGAATATCCTTTGTCGATTTGTTTCTTCCTGATGCGCTACCAGAACCAGTGAGATTTTTCACAGTGGACTCAATTTTCTCTTTTTCAATGTCATATACACTTTCCAATTCAGCAAGTTTTTGATTAATAACATTGTTGTACTCAATCTTTTTCATAATATCTTCCATAACAACTGACGGAATATTTGCTTGCTGTATACAAAACTTAGCAATTTTTTCAATATCATTTGACATAAATATGGTTGGACCATCTGTTAATGTATACGCGTCTTTGGTTGTAACATATGCGCCGGATGTGCCAACAGGCAATTGTTGTTTTACAGGAATTTGTTCGCTCGCAACGCGTGACAATGTGGAACCTGCCAAACCTTTCGAATTGAATACAGTCGTGCTTGATGATCCAACACTTCTAGATTTAGTAATTTTATTACCATTTACGTCAACCGTTTCATTCGACAGAATTCTAGGTTTTCTCGTTGTTGTAAAATAATTGTAAACGATAGACCAGTTTTCCTTAGTAATACTTTTTAATAATTTTATATAATACAATTTAATATTTGTCATATTAATATCATCGAGTGTCTCAAAATGCCTAACTAATTCCATTCTCTTACCCGCCATATTATTTTTAAGGACATAAGTAATAAACTCAACAACCTCTTTTAAATCAAAATATCGCAACAATGTCAAATAATTTTCACAATGTTCAATAATTTTTAAAATAGTACTATGGTCACCACTTAAATAATGTGGAAGTACTACATAACCATCTTTATTAATAATAGGAATCGATTTTTTACAGTCGTGACTAACAATATTATATATATTAGCATTTTTATGTTTCTTAAATTTATTTAAGAAATCAGGAATGGTCTCAGTGAGTTCATTCATTTTTGGCAATGTTGCCGACGACAAAACTATATTGGGTATTAAATTCTCACTCCAGTTTTGTTTAATTGTCTCATGAAATTCGTGATTTGAATAGTCCATTGTTATTGTCGGTTCATCCCAATAAGTAACTAAATCGAAAACGGAAGTAGTGAAGGCGAGCATATAATACATAGCAGGCAAATATGACTTTATATCACAAATAATAATTTCTACATTATCGCCAACGCTATTATCGACTTTGCCAATTCCACCACTACGTTTATTTATGGAGTATTCTTTTGCGGCAAAATAGTGTAACCGAATGTCAGCAGAACTCGAACAACCAAATGCAAACGCTACTTTTTTATTCACTGAGATAGCAGATCGCGCCAACTGTAACCCAACGTGTCGCGCCGCACACACAAATATTACCTTCTTATGCTGTGATAAAGCAAGCGGAGTTAGTGTTTTTCCTGTTCCAGTTGGTGCCATATATAATATTAATTTTGGTCCTTGATTTTTAAAAACAGTAAATATTTCCTTTTGATGTTCATACAACATTAAATCACCGTATTTTAATAGATTCGTATTTTTCTCAATTAATTCAACACCATTTTCAATTAGATCAGCAATATCTATTTCATTTGCTAGTATATCTAATATAGTTTTTGTTAAAGTCTCGATAAATTTATTTAATCTATGAATGTTGTTTCTAATTAACTTGTATAATGTATAATAGTTTAATGAGTAGACATTTTTATTTTGTGTTTTTCTTCCCTCTAACATTTTGTTAATATGTAATAGAAGTGTATTCTCATAAACATCCGAATTCTTTATCGCTTCTTCATCATTTCGCTCCAAACGAATTTTATCTGCCGAATTTAATCGCACAATACCGTCAACCTCAATTTTCTTGTATTGCGGATGTATTTTTTTTATCTCATCTTCAATTACTTTTACTCTTTCCCGAAAATATTTATTATATACATATTCTTCAACCTTTTCATTATATTCAATTTTCAAATACATAAAAATCGACTTATTGTTATTAACTCGTATATTTACATTATCAAAACCTGCTATAATTAATTGTAATATTTCTAATTCTGATTTTGAAACGGGTATCTCAATAGAGTCCCATTCCGATTTATTTAACTTTCTTTGTTTAAGATCCATTTTTAAATTGGGGTAACTGTGTATTATTATATACCCTATTCTTTAAATTTAATTTCTAATTCAATTTTTTTTAAAATTGAAATAAAATAATATAAACAAAATTATTGTATATATCATAATAATCTAAAATGGCGAATATTTTAAAAATGTCGGATACTTATACTTTTATTTCAATTGAGGGTAATATTGGATCTGGTAAATCTACATTGTTAGCAAATTTGCGAGAGCATTATAAAGAAAATAATAATGTTATATTTTTGAAGGAACCTGTTGACGAATGGGCGAAAATAAAAGATGTAAATGGTATTACAATTTTAGAAAAATTTTACGCAGACCAAGAAAAATATTCATTTTCATTTCAAATGATGGCGTATGTGTCTAGAATAAAAGTGCTTCGTGACACATTAAAAGAAAATCAAGAAAAATATAAGAATCTAGAGAAAAAGGATTATATTATAATTACCGAGCGAAGTTTATATACAGACAAGATGGTATTTGCAAAAATGTTATATGATAGTGGCAAAATTGAAGACGTTAATTATCAAATTTATTTGAATTGGTTCGATACGTTTTCTGGTGAGTTTCCAGTACATAAAGTAATTTATGTTAAGGCAGATCCTAAAAAATGCTATGAACGAATCGCAAAGCGTTCTAGAGAAGGTGAGGAAAATATACCACTAGAGTATTTAACAACTTGTAGTTTATATCACGACAATATGTTAGATAAGAATTTAAATAGTTGCGTTTGCAAAGAACAATTAATTTTAGACGGCAATATTGATATTTATGAAAATAAGATGCAAGTTAATAATTGGATTCAGGAAATTGAACAATATATTTTATAAAATATATATATATTATAATATGGCATCATTTACATCAGCAGCATCAGGACCTGGTATTGATTATAGACCAGATAATACAATTATTTTTACTTTGGTAAGAATGAATCCTCCAACACCTGGTCATCTAGAAGTTATCCGTAATTTAATTATGGAAGCTATATCAAAAGGTATTGATAGAATTTTTGTAATTTTATCTAAAACAAACGATAATAATGAAGATCCAATTCCTTGTCCAGAAAAAATTCATGTATTAGGTACTCCTGACAGAAGTGATCAAACAATGATTAATAGTTTAAAATCTCAAATGATGTCTGAAACAACTAATAAAACCGAACAAGAACTAATTCGAACTATGAGAGTAGAACTTATATGTGTTCCTGATACAAAAGGTGCCACACCGTTCTCTGTTATTATGAATATTGTTGGTTCTCCACAGTTTAGACGAATACCAGATATAAATCTATTTTTAATTATTGGCGATGATAGAATTAATATGGTAGATTCTATTACACAAATAATGATGAAATCATTTCCAAATGTGAAATCTGTAGATTATAAAGTACTGGGAAGAGAAGGAATGAGCGAATTTAAAGCATTATCAAAAGATCCTACCCAGTTATGTACAATGGATATGACTAAAGTTCCGGCATCTGCTTTATCCGCCTCTTTTGTAAGAAATGTAACAAGATCATGTCCTCGTGATAAATTTATAGAAATGTATAGTCCTTATTTAGATAGAGATCAAATTCCTGCATTATATGAATCTATAAAAAGAGGAATAGAGGGTCTTCCAACAAAAACTAAAAAGGAAGATGCGGTAAAACCATTAAAATATAGTTATCCATGGATTAGAGGTAGTGAAGGTGGTAGAAGAAGAAAAACTAATAAAAAAATAAGAAGCAAAAAAAGAAAAACAATGAGAAAACGAAGAACTGTTAGAAGACGGTAAACTATTTAAACGCAATATAATTCAGGTTTTCTTTCATCATGTTCTATTGTAACTAATTCAGTAAATAATGTGGGATTCATATTACCATCATCTAGTGCAACACTTTTTTTTAATAATTTATTAAAAATTGCTGTATTCATATAAATATCTTGATGTTTATAGTCGGTTGTAAATCTTTTTTTAAATTTTTGTATAACTTCATCTACAATACTGTGTGGTTTAGTTTTAGTTTTTAAATCATCTAAAAGGAAAAATACAGCACGACTGGTTTCATTATTACCACCAATAATAATTCTACAAACAGTACTGCCATTATATCTAACAATTTCCTTCGTTGTTTTCAAGATATCTTCACCTGCTCCTGCGTATGATACTCCTAAATACATACCATGAAATTTCATACTAGGTGTTTTTTTTTTAGTTTTACTGCGTATATTACAAATAACCTTTTGAGTTTTTTTTATATTTTTACAAGTAATAGCAACATGCTGAAGAGTATTATTTTTATCATCAGGGTGATAATATGAATCATTTCCGCTATTTGTTGTAAATGGTAAAAGCGCAATTGGATCACCATTTGTAACATATCTTCTGAACATTATAATATTTCTCTCAATATAATTGTTAAATTTATCAATTAGGTGTTTATTAAAAACACGCGGACCACCAAAAGTGACACATGTAATTTTGATTTTTGGATTTTGTTTAACTAGATAGTACGAAAATATTTGACTACAACCTCCACCAAGTGAATGTCCACTACTAAGGAGTTTGTAATTTTTATTTTTTAAAAATGATGAAGAGAGAAAATGTATTGATTCTTTAATTGTATAAAAAATCTCACCTACTATTTTAAATATACCTAATAATAAACCATCTGGATTTTTTTTACATAATTTATATGGAACAATGGATGTAAATTTTAAATACGCAAGTGCACTTTTAATAGAATATGTACCTCTAAACACTATAGAAATAGTATTTGTTACTTTATCGGCTATTATATATACACTTGAATAATTTGATGTTGAAATAGATATATATTTTACATTGGATGAATCATCGTTTTTTTGTATCAAATGTTTTTTTGTAATAGTATTTATTTTTTTGTTAATTATATCAATATTATTTACAATAGGTTCAAAAATGTTTTCATCTGAAATATCCTTTATTTTATGTAGTTGTGTTTTTAGTTCAGGTATTTTAAATATTTCATCATAATAATGTAAAAAATTTGTATTATTCATATAGGATAATCTTGATAAAATGCTTGAAATATAACTAATTAATGGTATATCCATAATATAAAATAATATAAAATAATTATATAAATATTATTATATTAAATAAATAAAATGACAGAAGATGATAATAAAATTATAAATATAATACTAAAATGTCCTCATTGTGATTCATTTATGGAAATTTTACAATTAAATTGTAAGATATTTCGACACGGAATTTTGCGTTCAAATGGAAAACAAATAGATCCACATTCTCCAAAGGAATTGTGTGATTATTATATTAAACACGACAAAATATATGGTTGTGGTAAACCGTTTAGAATAGAGAAAAATGGTGAGGAGTATATTGCAATAATTTGTGATTATATTTAGATATTTACATCCTTGAAGATTTAAAGGTGTAAAAAAATAATATAATAATATATTATGGATAATAAGACAAAAATTAATAAAAAAAAATATAAAAAGAGTAAAACTAAAAAAAATATAAAATGCTGTACATTTATCCAAGTATTTTGGGATTTATTGATAAAATTAAGAACAAAATATATATTTGGATTACCAGGAGGAACATTAGATTTTTTAATACAAAAAATACCTTCAGATATAAAATGGATTAATTTACATAATGAAGTGCAAGATGGTTTTGTTTCACAAGTATATGGAAGTTATACGGGCGATACAGGTATTTTATTTTTATCACCAGGTCCAGGATTTACAACAGCAATATCTTCATTATACAATGCTCTTAAAGAGTCAAATCCATTATTACTTGTAACTATGTTTGATAATAATACAGATGTATTTGACTTTCAATCTATTGACGTAATAGATATATCAAAACAAATTACCAAAAATGTATTTATTATAAATAATTACAATGATATTTATAAAATTGTTGAAGCGTATACAATTTCAAAAAATCAAATGACAATATCAATCGTATTAATAAATGTTAAAATAGTTAAAAGTAATAATTATTATAAAAAAGCAAATATTTCAACTATTAATAATATTATTGATAAGTCAAATATAAATATAAATTCTAGCAGAATTATTAAAGTTCTAGAGCACCTGAATAATACAGATTTTATAGTAATATTAGGTAAACTACCAAAAAATAGTTATAATACAGTTATAAATTTTATAAAAAAAAATAATTTACCATATGTAACAACATGGAATGGAAGATTAATTATAAAAGACACAATTTATTGTGGAAGAATAGGAACATTAGGAAATCATTCGGCAAATTATGCTTTGTATAATTGTAAAAATTTATTTCTTATCGGGGATTTTTTTTATTTAACATCAAATTACTTTAAATCTAAACTAGGTCTTGTTTTTGAAAAAAACAAGAAGATATTTACAGTATCTCACAATAAATATAATTTGAAAGGCGGATCATATACATCATTTCTAATAAACAATTATGATGAAATACTTGATAATTTACATATAAATTCAAATAAAGAATTATGTGAACGTTTAATAAAAGCAAACCAAATATTACTTGGTGATTTACAAGTTAAAAGTAAATTAGAAAAGTATGCATACTCTGCTTCAAAGGTTTATAAAGAAAATGAATTGAATATACCTATTGCTTGTGATGTTGGTAATAATTGGTATGCTATAGGCAAATATATGGACATAACAACACCAGGAACTTTTGAGTCAAGTGTTAGATGGGCGTCAATTGGTATTGGTTTAGCAAATGCACTAGGTATGTATTATGCAACAAAGAAACCAATATGGTGTTTTCTTGGCGACGGTGCGTTATTATGGTCTTCATCAAACTTACTATATTTGTTAAACAACCAGCATTTACCAATTACTGTATTTATATTTATTAATAACTTATATGGAGCAGTATGTGAAACGTTTGAAATAATGAATGTTAATGATAATGTAACTGATATTTTACCAGATATTCCTATTTTAAAATCATTGCCTAATTGTCATATATTTTATGACGAAACGAAATATTATAATTATTTAAGTAAAAATCATACTTCTAACCAGTTGCGATTTATTATTTTAAATTTAGGAAATAATTGTGTTAATAGTAATGTATATGAAATAAATATTAATAAAGATTATATTACACAATTAAAACAAGATGATTTTAATAATATAATTAAAAATAAGGAGGTTCTTATTTCTGAAAAATAATAATTTAAAAATATAAATCAACAATTACAGGATAATGGTCAGAGTTATAAGAACCGCAAAATTCCGGATATTTATGATAAAAAGTTACATCAGCAATGTTTTTTTGTATTCCACTAGTAACTAAAACGTGGTCAATCATCGAATAATCTTTGCTTGATTGTGTATTACAATTATTATCTGAATCATACCAATCACTATATCGTTCACTTTGTTGAACATTTTCAGCAACACTAAACAGTTCATATTTTCCAGCGTAAGTACCAAACTGTCCCTTTAATATGTTAAGCACTTGAGATGTTGGTTTATTGCTATTTACATCTAAAACTTCACCGTCAAAGTCATTAAAGTCTCCTAGTATAATTACTTCATAATCGCGTGCAATATAGTCCACAATAATAGACTGTAATACGGATGCTTGACCTTCTCTTTGAGCACATCGTGAAGATTCGGTAGGAATGGCGATTAAGTGTGCCGATATAAAAGCAATATCCATATTATTAAAATTGAACTCAGTAATATAGTGCTTACTGACTCCAGTAGAACCTGTATCCGTATATCCGCATTTGGAACCAGCAATAGGATAATTGAATTTTGCGTCAGTTCTATAGAGTGTTTTTATAGGATCAACTCGTGTTAACATTCCGACATTTTGTCCGGTACTCGTATCGGTTCCTTTTAACAAATACGGATTATAAGAATTATCCAAATTGCTTTTTAACATGTTAAGTTCATCACATCCTTCAATTTCACAAAAATTAATGATATCTGGATTGATATCCTTAATAACATTGGAAACATATGTCATATGAGTATTAGCGTCGCTCTGATTTTTCCATGTACAACCGCTACCAGGACAATTCGACGAACTATAATAATCAATAAAAAGCCACTCAACATTGTATTGAACAAGACGCAATTTATTTTTATCGGCGCGTCTGTCACCACCTGGAGTTGTAATTGTAGGGCATTCAGTATCTGAAGCAAAAACTATATTCGCGAAGAAGGTTAAAAGTAAAAACCATTGTAACATTGTTTTATAATAATTTAACAATAAATATAATTAAAAAAAAATAATCCAACATAAATAAAAATGAATTTAAATATATAATTACATAATATAATATATAATACCAATAATGCTGCCACAAATTAAAAATAAACTATTAATTAAACAACCAGAGGCAAAAATTTTCCCAGAAATAGAATACAGAATGCAGTTTGACGGTTGTAGTAAAAAAAATCCCGGACTAGCAGGTGCCGGAGCAGTAATTTATAAATATGAGAAAGAAATATGGAGTAACCATTTATTTGTTAGTACAAGCGCTACAAATAACTACGCTGAATATGCAGGACTTATACTTGGGTTAGAAAAAGCAATTGAATTAAATATTAAAGTGTTACGTGTTGAGGGTGATAGTTTGCTTGTCATTAATCAAATGATTGGTAAATATAAATGTAATTCGCAGAATCTAATTGAACAGTATAATAAGGCGAAAGAATTAATAAAACAATTTGATAGTATTAATTTAGTTCACATTTTTAGAAATAAAAATGCGCGCGCAGATGAATTGTCAAATAATGCGGTTAATGAATATATTACGACAAATAACCTAATATTCTAATATTCTAATATTCTAATAATTGAATGCCAAACATTTTGTTTGGTTTATATTTCAATAAATTCAATTCTTTTTTAGTAGTTGGAAAATCCTTGACGCCATAAATATCTTGTAACATGAGCCATTCAAAAATACCACCTGTATAAATAAAAACATTATAAAAACCAAGAGAAGTGAGTTGATTATATTTTGTATATATTTTTTCATCATTGCTGTTTTTACCATAAACTATGATCTTGATTTGTTTATTACCATTTTTAATTAAAGTGTTAATAAATTCCTCTTCTTGTTTGATATTTACTGTATTAGGTAATAAACATTCTTGTTCGTTTTCAGATAAGGTATTTATTAACAAGTAACCTTGATTTTTAATAGCAAATTGTATATCTTCATAACTTATTTTTTGTATTGTTTGTGAATTTCCCATTACAATATATTCACATGTATTTTTAAATATTTAAATAAAATATATATTTTATTTAAATACAATTATTATTTAAAAAGTTTAAAATTATGTCTATTCAAACCGCAATTACTCGTAATACTACTATGTCACAATTAAAAAAAATGTTAGATCAATTTTTTAGAACAAAAGGTAAACATATTATACCAGGTGAATTTTATGCTGGACGAAACAATGAAATGTTTAACAGAATATCTACATTAAACCAAAACAAAGCTAATATAATGTTGCCTGATTCTCAAGGTAGAAGAAATTATTTTAATGTTTATCTTAAACTAGAACCTCTTTCGGATTCTAATTCACAATTTTCTGGAAAACAAAAACGAAGAACAATGAAAAAAAGAAAATCATGTAGAAAAAGAAGAACAGATAAGAGACGAAAATCGTATAGAAGAAAATAAATTAAATATAAAATTTATATCTATTTAGGTTATAAATTTTATTATATATTTCTATTATTTTAGAATAATTTAGAAAAATCGCCATTTTTAAAGTGAAAAATTAAAAAACTAAATAGTCCAAATAGGACATCAACAAATAAATAAATCCAGGCGCCTCTATTTCCTATTATAGCGTTATAAGCGAACAACCCGTATAATAACGCGTGAATCGGTCTTAAATTATTCCACCATATTTTGTCGCCAAATGTTTCCATACCAGTTTTGCGTGAATCTGTTGCGAAAATATAAATAAACCCAATTGTCGGCAACAACGCTAAATAACCCAAATATGGTAAGAATTTAATATCAATATTTTTCGCAATAATGACAAATAAAGCGCGTAAACCAATACATCCAATTAAAAATAATAAGAATCGTTTTTGTATATTATTCATATATATTCAATTGTTATTATTTATATTTTATTTTTGAAATTTAAAAAAACTAATGAAACTGTACAACGATTTCAACTTCCTCCTTCTTAATGCTCTTAGTTGCTGAAACTGACAATTCTTCTCTCTTCTTTCGTGTCTTGGAATTATCCGTAACCGTCTCCTTCTTCTTAGATGTACTATTTCGGTTATTCATATCCTTTTCAATAGTATCATAATTAGTCTCAATATAATTAATCACCTTGTTTTCAATTGCCCACTTAAAGAAGTTAAGTTGACCAATAGTAGTTTCAATACAAGTGTCATTTTTATACGGGATGCTGATTCTGTCCCACCTACAGAAAGGATCAAAACGTTTCTTCGAGTACGCTTTTAATTTTAATTTGTAATCAAAGTATACCTTAAAACGTTTATCTCCATCTGCTAAAATGGTATAATATTTTTTGGCGTAATTTGTTGCAAACCAATCAACAATTCTTAGTGAAATTTTAGAGTCACCAGTGATAATCTTTAACATTCGAGTTAAGTTACTCTCATCTTTATAAAAATCCATCAAATTATTTAGCAATAATTCATTTTGCGTTGTATAATTTACTGTAGTCATTATGTTAAATTATTAAACATGTTTAAGTAGTTTATTACAAAATAAATTAATATTATTATAAAAATAACAAATAAAAATTATTATAAAAATAACAAATAAAAACTCAGTATATAATATAAATGTCTGATTTTATGACTACTTTGTTTGGTCCTTTAAACAAGGAATGGTGTAATTATTTCCTTTTTATCTCGATGTTCATGTATGTTGTATTTATAATTGTTATATTTAGTGAATTAGTATTTGTTTTCAAGCACTTCAGAACACTAGATTTTAGAAATATAATGCACGGACTATTTATGTTGGTCAACGCATTTTTGGCGTATATGGTGAACCGTTTGTTGTATACAATGTGCGCTAAGAGTCTTTAAACTTTTTGCTACGCTAAAAAATAATTATAAATTAACCTAAAATTATAATTATTCATTACTATTATTTTTAACACGATCTCCAGCAGTATTAATTGGTTTCAAAAATTGGTCTCTAACAGAAACATCGTTAACATAGTTTGTTTCAGATAAAAAAGGATTATTGCCTCTTTGTTGTAGAAGATCTCGGTCAGCAATTTTAAAATCCAATTCTTCTCTCTTATTCGAAATTTTAAAACCGTTTCCTGACAAACTTTGATTCAAAATATCCCAAGTATTTTCATCATGATTTAAAGCAGTTGAATATGCTGAAGTTTCTATTTCCTTATTAAATTTTTCTATATCCTTATCCGTTTGTTCTTTAAATATGCGCCTAGAACGTTCATAAGGTTCGCCTTTGGTCCATTTCCATTCCATTCTATATATCTATTTTATAAAAGTAGAGAGAATTATACTATTCTTTTTTAACAATACTCAATTGTTTTGTAAATAAAAACTTTTCATCGGTTCTGCGTCTTCGTTTTAAATTACAATCTAAACACGCTAAATGAAAATTATCCTTATTATGTCCTTTATCATTATCAATTCTGTCAACTGACCATTGTTTCATTTCCCGGGTTATATCATATAATACTGACATTTCACATTTACAATAACGACATTTCAATTCACATTCTATCATTTTATCAATTAAACAGTTAAAATCTATAAATACATCAAGTTCTAGTTTCTTTTTAATAATATCTTGCTGTTTATAACTGGATATTTTTTTATTAATTTCTTGTATTACAGTTTGTATGATTTGATCATCCGAATTCTTTTCCGAATTCTTTTCTAAATTATTAACCAAAATATCATTTATTATTTTCATTTGTTTATCATAGTTAAAATATTCTTCTGAAAAAGACCATTTTTTACTGACTTCACGTTTTTTTGGTTCTGTTTTTCTCTCTCTTATTAATTTTTTCATTTGATATTTATTATTTGTTCCAGTTATACTAATTATTTTTTGTTCTTTGTTATCTAAATTTTCATTATTTTCCATATTATTTTCCATATTTATACAAGTATACAAATTCTATATAAAATAATAATTTATATAGAACCAATATAAAAAGTAATCAATAGATAATATTTTATAATTTAAATATAATATAAATGAAAGTAAGTTAAACTGATCTCTATATATAATATATAAATGGAATTAGAAAATACTATAATCAATGAGAAAGAAGAATGTCTTGAACTGAAAAATATTATGTATAAAACAATGCTTATAAATGGTAACCCACTACCTGAGACAAAATCTGAAAAGGATTTATCAAATTTAGATAAATTTTTAGAAAGTGAAAAAATCAATAATGTCAATGAACCATGGTGTAAATTAAATAAAACAATTAAAACAAAAAAACTACTAGATTTTGTCGAAAAATATAAAACTGATAATAACTTAGACAATGATGAAGCAAAATTACTAACATCTTTTTTAAAAGATTGTATTGACAGAAAAAAATTACAGCGTGTCAAGGATGTTATTTATGATAAAACCAGTGGATCTATAAAAGAAATACCTGCTCTCGCTTATACTAAAATAACTAAACATTTCACTTTAAAAAATGTTGACAAACGCGTTTCCACATTAAAATCTTTAGCGCCAAAAAAGGGACAAGGTACCATAAAGAATAAGAATAAAACAAATAAAGATGATGATTCTTCATCTGATAGCGATAATTAACCTATAAAAATACAGATTTACAATAATTAAAAATAAAATATGAATATGTATATATAATGCCAGAATATGCTCGTTCAAATTTAGCAAACACAATTTTTGGCAGCAAACTCCAAAGCGGTGGAAGTAAACCTTCTATTTTCAAAACTAACATATCTAATTTATTTAACTTGATAACCAGTAAAAAAGAACTTTTCATTATGATTTTTGCAAATTTAATTGTCCAAATTGGCATTACATATTATGTAATGGAAAAAACGAATATTGGACCTAATAATAAAGATACAAAAAATAAAATAACTATCTTGAGTTTCGTACAAATTGGTTTGATTTTAGTGTTAGGATTAGTTCCTATGCCATCGTGGTTAAAATTCATAATATTTTGTGTGTTTTCTGCTATTTGGGGTTATATGTTTTCCAGTGTAAGATCAATTGTCGGCGAAGAGAATGTTAAAATGGCTATGATGGGTACTATTAGCATTTTTGCATTAATGTTTGCGTTTGGTGTCGGATTAATATTATCTGGAATACGTCTCGGATATAAATTCGGACTAATGTTGTTTTACTCATTGTTGACTTTGATTATTTTTAAAATTATGCAAATATTTATTCCAACATCATCGTTAACTAAAAAAATTCTTGTTATTATTAGTTTGTTATTATTTTCAGTATACATTGTGTATGATACAAATAGTATACTTCAACGTAATTATAATGGCGATTTTATAACAGCATCAATGGACTACTACTTGGATATATTAAATATTTTTTCAAGTTTGTTATCTTTTGAAAGAGATTAAACTTTTGTACCGATATAAAACCTTAAAAATCAATATAAAAACTACGCTTCATGTATATATAATGTTTCAATATATACATGAATTAGAAGAGTTGGAAGACATCTTAAACACATTAGTATTTGAAGACGAACCTACAATATTTGATGAAAATTATGCAATAGAATTAATGGAAACAGCACTACATTTAATGGAAGAATATGTTATTGATAATCCATCCGCTATTTCGGAACCGGATTTTCACGAAGACCTATTAGAAGAAATAAAGGATATATTTTATATTCAATTTGAGGAACAAATACTAGCAAGTGATTTTGTTGAAGATGACATGAATGAATTACTTGAAGACGCATTTAATATTTTTATCACAACATTTTATCCGGAAAGATCGAGTTGTGAAGATTTAGAAATAGAAGATACTACAAATGTAGTAGAAGAATATAAATCTGTAAAAGAACAAAAAATAATTGGGTTACGTGGAATACCGCAACCTGTACAAAGAACACCAGAATGGTATCAATTTCGTTGGAATCTTATTACAGCAAGCAATGCGTGGAAGGCGTTTGAAAGTCAATCCACAATCAACCAACTTATATATGAAAAATGCCAACCAATAAAGAAATTTGACGACAATAATGGTGATGATGAACAGGTGAAAATGGTAAATACCAATACATCACTACACTGGGGTCAGAAATATGAACCATTGTCTGTTTTAATATATGAGCATAAATATAAGACACAAGTCGAAGATTTTGGTTGTATTCAGCACCCGACATATAAATTTATAGGTGCGTCACCAGATGGAATTAATGTTAACAAAAGTTCAGACCGTTATGGTCGTATGTTAGAGATTAAAAATGTTGTTAGTCGCGACATTAATGGGATACCTAAAAAGGAATATTGGGTTCAAATGCAGTTACAAATGGAAGTGTGTGATCTTGATGAATGCGACTTTTTGGAAACCAAATTCACTGAATATCCTGATTACAATGCGTATAAAAATGATATAACTGATAAAATGAAAGGAGTAATTATTTATTTTCACACAAAAGAAGGCAAACCATTTTACGCATATAAACCATTAGAATTAGTTGAAGAGGATGATATTTCAAAATGGGAGGATGATATTCTCTCTTTATATCAATCTGAAGAGTATAATTATACTTATATGAAGTTTATTTATTGGAAATTGGAAGTATTTAGTTGTGTACTTGTTTTAAGAAACAAAGAATGGTTTAAAAATAATATTCCACAATTAGAAAAAGTGTGGAAGATTATTGAGCAAGAGCGTGTTACTGGTTACGAGCATAGAGCACCGATAAAAAAGGTTAAGAAGGATTCTGAGAAACCATTTACAACTACGGAAACGCAAGGTTGTTTGCTAAAATGGATTAAAAAATTGGATTAAAATATCTTAATACAAAATATTTGGGACATCGGTTCTAAATGGTAGCAAGTTTTCACTTGTCGCAAAATATCCTACTCTTGTTCCTGAGTTGGGGTCTACAGGCGGCAAAGGTGTAACAACATTTGAACCTATCTTTTTATCCTTATACAACGCATAACAAAAATTGGCTGCTGTGCAACGTGCGTCATCTGGATTATTAGGATAGCGTATATTATTTGTCATTTGCTTAAATGAACCCACTTGAAAAATAGGATATCGCCACCACATTTTAGCAGCAGATTGGTCTGAAACACTATTAATACCTGTAATAGGATATGTATCTTGGACTAATACATTGTTTTCAGAAGACGGATAATCACCATTTGTGCTACCTAAAGTATAGTTATTAAAACCTTCCTTTCCATTTAAAAATTTATTAAGACTAAAAAAAAGTGGCGGAACAACTGCCAATAGTAAAATAAGAATTAAAAATACGTAATCTTTCATATATATAATTTATATATTTTTTATAATTTATATAATTTATATATTTGTAAATTTCTTGTAAAAATCAATTTAAAACTATCTATGTAAATTAAATATTAACAATGGACAATATAAATGATATGCGTGTAACTAAGAGAAATGGACAACTAGAAGACATTGCGTTTGACAAAATAATAACACGAATTAAAAAATTAGGTCAAGAAGCAAATATTCAAATCAATTATTCTTCGCTAGCGATGAAAGTGATTGACCAACTTTATGATAAAATCCAAACAACTAAAATCGATGAATTGGCAGCTGAACAGTGTGCCGCACTATCCACAAATCATCCTGATTATGGTACCCTTGCTGCGCGCATTATCGTTTCAAATCACCAAAAAAACACCGACCCTTACTATGGTATGGTTGTAAATCGTCTTTATAATTTTAAGAATATTCACGGTGAAGTAAAACCATTAGTATCCAAGGAATTCTTCGATTTTGTTTCTACATATATTGATGAAATTGAAAATATGTTTGATTATAATCGCGATTATTTAATCGATTATTTTGGATTTAAAACATTGGAACGCGCATACCTTTTTAAAGTTGGTAATAAAATTGTCGAAAGACCCCAGCATATGTGGATGCGGGTGGCAATAGGAATTCACGGAGATTTAAACAATCCAAATAGTCTTTCTTTAGTTAAGGAAACATATGATCTAATGTCTCAGAAATATTTTACACATGCCACGCCAACATTGTTTAATGCTGGAACACCAAGACCCCAACTTAGTTCATGTTATTTAATTGCAATGGAAGAAGATAGTATTGATGGAATTTATAATACACTTAAAGATTGCGCGCAAATATCAAAATATTCTGGTGGTATTGGTCTACATATTCACAATATTCGCGCTAAAGATTCACATATTCAAGGAACAAATGGTAAAACAGATGGTCTCGTACCGATGTTGCGCGTTTTTAATAGTACAGCGCGATATGTAAATCAATGTTTTACACCAGATACATGGGTTTATTCAAAAAATGGTCCTATTCAAATGAGCGATGTAACTAATGATGATGAATTAATAACAAACGACGGAACATTTAAAAAAGTGAATGAGGTTATTGTAAATTCTATTGATAAGGAAATATTAGAGATTCGAATTTCAAATTCGATGTTTCCTGTTAAAGTTACAAAAGAGCATGAATTGTATTTAATAAAAAATCAAAATAAAACGTTAAATTACAGATTAATTAAAAATCGTCTTGAAAAAAACATTATCAAACCAGATTATTATTCTGCGTCTGAATTGAGCGAAAATGATTTGGTTGGTTTTCCTTTGCCAAATTTTGTAAAAGACAATTTAATTGAAGATTTAGATTATTATAAATTTTATGGAATGATGTTAGGAGATGGTCACATTTGTAGAAATGAAAAAGAGTCAGGTATAACTTTAGGAATAGAAACAAAATCAGATTTGATTGAATTTACAAAACAGTATTTAACTAATAAAAATGTAAAATTTTGGGAAAATTGTAAAAATGGATGTTTATCAATTAAATGGTCTAAATATAATAATGACAATTTAGGTTTATCTAGAAAAATATTATATGATAACAATGAAGATAATAATAAACAAATAACAAGTGATTTTTTACACTTACCAAAAGATAAAATTATAAAGATTATTGAAGGTTTACTTAGAACAGATGGATCTAATTTAAAAGAAGTGTATTTTTATAGTACATCACATAAATTAGTAATGCAATTAAGATATTTATTACTTAGACTTGGAATATTAACATCTGGAAATGTTAAAAATGAAATAGGTAAATCTCATATTTCCATTTATGGAGATACTATTACAACAAAAAAAATAGCATATGTATTAAGAATCCCAAAACATGATGTTTTGAGAGAAATATTAAATTTTACCCAAACTGAAGGACAATTTTTTAAATATTTTGAGTGGAATGGTTTTCTTTGGGGAAGAATAAAAAGTATCAAACAAATTAACTATTCTGGCGATGTTTATGACTTTAATATGATAGATAATCATAATTATTTAACAGATATGGGATTAGTTCATAATTCAGGAAAACGCAATGGGTCTTTCGCAATTTATTTGGAACCATGGCATCCTGACATTGACGATTTTTTGGAATTGAAAAAGAATCATGGTGATGAAGAATTAAAAGCGCGTGATCTCTTTTATGCTCTATGGATTTCTGATTTATTTATGGAACGTGTTAAATTAAACGCAAAATGGTCTCTATTTTGCCCTCACGAGTGTCAAGGTCTTTCCGATGTATATGGCGACCAATTTGTCGAACTTTATGAAAAGTATGAGTCTGTTGGTAAGGCACGTAAGGTTGTGAACGCGCGTGATTTATGGTTTAAGATTTTAGATGCGCAAATGGAAACTGGAACACCATATATTTTATTTAAAGATGCCGCAAATAGAAAATCAAATCAGAAAAATCTTGGGACCATTAAGAGTTCAAATTTATGTACTGAAATTCTAGAATACTCAGACGATAAAGAGACCGCCGTATGTAACTTGGCGTCAATCGGTTTGCCATCATTTGTAAATGTAGAGACTAAACAATTTGATTATGACAAACTTCACGAGGTAACAAAAGTAGTGACAAACAATTTAAATCGTGTAATTGATATTAATTTTTATCCTACTGAAAAAACTCGCGTCAGTAATTTTAAACATAGACCAATTGGCATTGGAGTTCAGGGGTTGGCGGACACTTTTATTTTATTGGATATCCCATTTCATTCAGATGACGCTAAAGAAGTTAATCGATTAATATTTGAAACCATTTATCATGCGTCACTAGAAAAGTCAAATGAAATTGCGAAGGAATTAGGTGAATCTTACAGTTCATTTCAAGGTTCACCTGCGTCTAAAGGGATTCTCCAGTTTGATATGTGGTCTAAAGAACCCACGTCTGGGCGATATGATTGGTCTGCTCTTAAACAATCAATAATTACACACGGTTTACGTAATTCGCTACTTATTGCGCCAATGCCAACAGCAAGTACATCGCAAATTTTAGGGTTCAATGAATGTTTTGAACCGTTTACAAGTAATTTATATAGTAGACGTACAATTGCCGGTGAGTTTGTTGTAGTAAACAAATATTTAATGAAGGAATTAATAGAATTAGGTTTTTGGAATGAACAAATCAAAAACAATATTATTGCTAATAAGGGATCTGTTCAACAACTTACTATTTTATCTGAGCATATTCGAAACAAATATAAGATTGTTTGGGAGATTCCAATGAAACATGTGATTGATATGTCGGCAGACCGTGGCGCATTTATTTGCCAAAGTCAAAGTCTGAATTTATGGGTGGAAGATCCAACTTATAATACGCTAACATCAATGCATTTCTATTCTTGGAAGCAAGGATTAAAAACAGGTATTTATTATTTACGACGTAAAGCAAAACATCAGGCACAGCAATTTACGATTGAACCTGAACAAAAAGAAAAAAATGATGACTCTAAGGATGAAATTTGTGAAATGTGTTCGGCTTAAAGAAATATTAAACCTATTATTTTATAAACTATAAATAAATAAATTATAATTTATAAATAATCCTTGATCATTTGCTTTACTTCTTCACTACACTCTACGATATCTACGTCGTATTTTAATTTTATAAAACATCGCAAACAAACTATAACGTCATTTAACGAGTTATGTAGATTTTTTGGTGTTACATTAAACATTTTTTGATATAATTCTACTAATTTGGGAAATTTTTTATAAGGTCTGTCAAATTTATCTTTCATTTCTATATTACAATAATCAATTGTTTCCTGCATTGTACAATAAATATTTTTCGATGTATTCAACTTTGTAGTATATTCTTTGAATCTTATAACGTCATTTAAGTTTACAGTATCTATTATTAATCTTTGTAATTCTGCTTTAATCATATTTATGTCAAACGACACATTGTGACCTACAATATGGTCTACAGTATTTAAATCGGCGAAGAACTCTTCAAGTACAGGTTTCAAACTTACCCCTTTCGCAAATGATATTTCAGTTGTAATTCCATGTATCTTCGAATTTTCTTCCGAAATAATAACGGTTTCAGGGACCTTTATTATAGAATCTTTTATTTTTACTATTTTATTCAATTCATTATCAAATATGATATAACTAAACTGAACTATATGAGGCCATAATTGTATTGTTGTCGGACTTACAATCTGTGTCTTTGGTAACCCTGTAGTCTCCGTGTCAAAAACGAGTGTGCGCATTTTACTTTATTTTAAATGTTGATAAGATTTTAAGTATTTTGTTTTATAACTGTTGTTTAAAAAACTATTTTAGTATCAATTTTATTTTTATATTTTACAATGGTTTTTAATTTTACACATAATTTTTACAAATGCCAAAACTGCGACGATGCCAAATCGTAATACCGTGTTCTTTTATACCATCCAGATGTCTTTTAGCGCCGTAACCTTTATTTGAATCAATACCATAATATTCAGAAAGTGTTGGGTTTTGTTCACATAATTCATCAATATACTTATCTCTTTCTACCTTCGCCAAAATAGATGCTGCCGCAATTGCCGTATATTTATTATCACCACCTTCAATCATAGTATATGGAATTGTTTCTATTTTAGAAGTTTTTTTATTTAATATGGTAATTGGATTAAAATAATTACCATCAATCAGCAATTCAATTTTGTATTCTGTATCTTTTATTTTACTAATGATTTGCTTTCTAGTTTCAAAAATTGACGTATGCATTGATTGTTGTGTAGCTTGTAAAATATTTATGTCATCAATGACCTTTTCATCTTCAAAACTTACATACCACGCAATCGCATTTTGCTTAATATAATCTGCTACTTCTTCAATCTTCTTTTTAGAATGAAATTTTTTGCTATCCTTGACTCTTGAATGGTCAAAAGAATCATCTTTAGGTAAAACGACTGCTGCGGTATAAACTCTTCCAAAAAGGGGTCCTCTTCCCGCTTCATCTACACCAATTTCAAATATATTTGCGTCTTCTTTATAAAATTTCTGTAATGGTTTTTGTATTTGTCTAGTTTTTTTTACTTTCTTTACAAGTTCTTCAGATTCATTATCTGAATCTTCAATAATAATTGCGCTTATGAATTCACTTTTAGATGACATTATGTATAATATATTTATCAATAATTTTATTTAATATTTTTAATTCAATTTTAAATATAAACTTTTTTCACTATATAAATTATACAATGAGCGACGCATTATTTCTTTTATTGATTTTAATATTAGGATTACTTTTATGTTCCTTTTTAGGAGGTAATTGTGGTAAAGAAGGGTTTAAATCTACAACAACAACTGGAAAACTTGTAACCGGAACTACTTATACTGATACTAACGGTAATAGCATTACAGTTATATCAAGTAATAATGGCGGTCAAAGTCTTAAATTAATTCAAACTGGTCAAACCAGTCCTATAATATTAACTACAACACCACCATCGGGTACAACTGCTACAGCAAATACATATTACGCTCAACCCCCACTTAAAATAAGTGCTACTGTTGCTAGTGGAAGTAATGGTGAAAGTGTTATAATGGTAAATCTCGCTAATGGGCAAACTATTACTTTAACCGAAACAGGTTCTTCTTCTTCAACTACAGGTTCTTCTTCAAGTACAAATTATGACTCTTATAATCATTACAGTGGTACTGGTTCATCGACTCAACTTCAAACTGGTACTGTCTTCACTACTTCTAATGGTGATACTGTTACTGTTATTGTGAATAGTGATGGAACACAAAGTCTACAATATACTCAGGTTAATCAAACAACACCTATTGTTTTTGTTTCAACACCTCCTTCAGGAACAACTGCTACAGTAAATACATATTACGCTCCATCAATGACAGCAACTGTTTTTACTGATAGTAATGGTCAAATTGCTGTTAAGGTTACAAATACAAGTAATGGTCAAACAACTATTTTCACTCAATCTGGTTCAGAAAGTATATCATCTACACAATATTATGGAAGCACTGGATATCCATATCCAACTAGCGCATCTAGTATGTCTTATAATGGCGCATACGGTGGTAGCGCTGGCGCTGTAACTGGACCTTATGGAAATACGGCATACTACGCTCAAGGACCTAATGGAACTACTACTGCTGGAACTACAAGTTCTAGTACTTATAATCCCTATTATAATGGTACATCGTCTACACAATATTATGGACCATATGGTGGCAGCGCTGGTGCTGTAACCGGACCTTATGGAAATTCGGCATACTACGCTCAAGGACCCAATGGAACTACTGTTGCTGGAACAACAAGTTCTTCTAATAGTGATTATTACAATTCACTTCCTCCTGGTATTCCAGCAAGTCAAATCCCTCAAGGTCAAGAAGATTTATATATTTTGAAATCACAAGTTGTACCACCTGTATGCCCAGCATGTCCTGCGTATAATTCATCATCTAGCAATGATCCTGATAGCGCTGAAAAATGCCCACCTTGCCCCGCATGCGCTAGATGCCCTGAACCATCATTTGAATGCAAAAAAGTGCCAAATTATAACGCTATAAATAATAGTTATTTACCTCAACCTGTTATAAGCGATTTTAGTTCGTTTGGAATGTAAATTAAAAAATTTAGTAAATATACTTAAAATTATTATTTCAAGTATATTATGTCAAAAAAAATAGTAGATAAAATAAATGAATTACAGGAAGAAATAGTAACACTTGACCATAGAATAGATGCCGTAAATAATGAAGTTTGGTACTGTAAATATGGTTTTAAAAAAGAACTAATATTTATTATTACCGAATTATTAGATGAAATTGAACTTGAAAAAAATATTAATAATTGCCAAAATAACTGTAAAAATTTAGTAAAACAATCTGATATTCTTAAATTTTTTAATATTAAAGATAAACCTATTTATGTATCAAATAAAGAAATTATAGTAGATGGTATAAAATATTTATTAGTTAAAAATAATTCTCGAGCAAGATATAGTTCTCTTAATCATAATCACAATAATGATTATTATACATATAAAATAACATCTGATAATAATCATAATTATATAAAAGATACACCAAAAAACAAAAAACGTATTTGTTGTCATTGTGGTGATAAGTTAAATTTTAGTATAATAACATCAAAAGAAGAAAAAACACAAACGAGAGAATATTATTGTTATAATTGTGATAAAGTAAAATTAAATTTTGATAGTACTATTAAACACAATGACAGCATATTTTTTGCAAAAGATATAAATTGGTGTCATAGTTTTCATACAAATGATGAAATATGTAATTTTAATAGTAGAGATTTTGAATTAACTAATAGTATAACCATAAGTATTGATAAAATGTGTGAAATCTTAAATATTGATAAACAAAATTATAATATATATTGGTATTATGATTATAATAATATTTGTAAGTATGCTTTTTCAAGTTTATATAATAGACTATTATTATGTAAAAATTCAGTAATTATATATAAAAATAATACAATTCCAATTGAATATGATCAAAACAATAAATCATTATATAAATTAGTAATAAATGGAATTGAACTTTCTGGACACAGATTTAGACATGACTTATTAAAATGTAATGAATAATTAAAATACAATATTTAGATATTCAAATCAATTTATCTAAATATTATTTAACGTCGTTTCTTTGACGCATTTTTTCTGTGTTTGCGGCGTCTTGATTTTCCACCAACCCTGCTATCCATATCATCTTGCTGAAGATATTGTTCATACGCTGCTCTACTAGCAGTCGCTTCTTTATTATTTTTATACATACTTACACCTAACCCTATTACAAGTAATCCTGATATAATAGAAACTGGTAAAACCCAACTATTACTGCTCATTATAAATATAATAATATTTTATTTTTTTCTGCTATATTTATGTTTTCTAGATTTAGTTGATTTTAGTGTTGTTTGTTTTCTTTTGATGCCGCCGCCTAATTGTTCTGTAGTCGACACTTGTTTTACACCTTTATTTACCAAACCAGTTAAACTAGTAACATCTATTTTGAAAAAATCTAAAAATGTACCGATCATTGCTATTGTTGATGTGGCGATTACATAAGTGTTTAAACTAAAAGACATATTGCTTTATATAATATAACAATATACTTTTCTTTTGCTCCAATTTAAAAAAGTATATTTAATCGCGCGTCTTAATGCACTTCTTATCCATTTGAAATGTCTTAACTTTGTCTTCTTGAGGCACAATATTAATAACACATTTAGATTTCTTTCCATATAACGGTTCAGTACAACCTTTTTCCTTTTTTTTACGTGTTGTTGTCTTTTTAAAGTTAAAAACCTTGGGTTTCTCATCCGTACATCTTGACCTAAAATGCTCATATCTTTCTCTCACATCACAATATGTAAGATTGGATTTTTTATTTAACATTTTATTAACAGTTTCATGTAGTTCATAAATATAACGCGAAAATGAATCTCGACTTGCCATATGACACATTTGGAGTGGTTTTTTCTTAAAATTATTGGTTAAGTTCATTCTGCAATATTTACATGGTAAAACGTATTGAAGATTTTTCACATAATCCATATAATGCTTTTTGTCTTCTAATGTGGGTTTCACTGGATAATTGAAACTCATTGTGTGTAAAAAATGCCATTGTGCTGGTCCCCACACAGATGTTAGCATACCATCTCCTGAATTATAATCCTTTTTTGAAAATACATGTTTTTTGGTTCTATTATGTGTATTTCTATTTTTACGGGTTTGTGTCATTATTATATTATAGTTATAAAAAAATAATATAATATAAAATATATGGATTCAGACGCACCTTTTAACTTAATAATATTTACAGATTCAACAAAAAAAATATGTACATGTTCAGCAATATCAATATTCTTAATTACTCTATTTATTATAAGTCCGTTAAGTAATTTCTTTATTACATCAACACTTATGAAAATAATAACCCTGGTAATTTTGGCATACACAATTCATTTAAATATAATACAAACCAATTATTTAAAAACCGCTACAAATGTAGTTAATACCGATATGGTATTGTCACAATTGAATACGAATATTATGTGTAGTTATATATTTACTTTGTTTTTAGGATTATTAGGTATTTTTGTTATAAAAAGTTTTATAGTTTAGAAATGTTTGATTTACAGTTTAGAAATCCTAATTTTTCACTTTTAGAAAAAGTGATTTTACACTCATAATTTTTTCATAATATAACTTATCATTCTTAAAGTCATATCTATTAATTTCAATGAATTTGCCATCAATTGTTCTAAACAACATTTTAGTTTAAAACAATAATAAATCTTTATATTGTATTCGTTAAAATATAACGATAATTTCTTCTTAAATATATATAAATGTCAAGACAAATTAATTTTGGTTCAAGTTTATCAACAACAGGTGGTGATACTGGATTTTTATCAAGAGCAAAAAGTGCTATTTCAAATAATTGGATGATTGTTTTAGCGGTGATCGTATTTAGTGCTATATCTATATATTTTTATTTTAATTACATTGCTAGTACAAAGAATACAAATTATAGCGCAAATAATCAAGATACTAAAATAGGTAGCGAAAATCAAAACAGTAAGGAAGCGGAATTGTTGTTATTTTACGTAGATTGGTGTCCTCATTGTAAAACAGCGAAACCTGTCTGGAACGACATTAAGAGCGAATATGAAAATAAGACAATAAACGGTTACAAGGTTATTTTCACAGAGATTAATTGTACAGAGGAAACTTCAGAAGTTGAGCAGATGATGAATAAATATAATATTGAAGGTTTCCCAACAATCAAATTATTAAAGGATGGTCAAATTATAGAATATGATGCTAAACCTACAAAGGAAACATTGACACAATTTTTAAACACTGTTCTCTAAGTTTATAACAGGTTCTAAATTTACTTTAGAGAGAAATTCCTTGGCGTCTTCAATACCATTTTCAAATAGAGTTTTACGTACATCTATACTATTTAGCGAATTTTTTAGCATTTCAATACTCATTCTATCTGCCCTACACGAAAATTCGTTTTTGATAATTGGTTGTAAATTTTCCGTATTTAAACTGTAAATAATCTTAAATAAAAAACACATTAAAAAATCCAATAATGTAGAATCATAATTAATATGACTTTTTGTTTCATTGCCATATTTATTTTTAAAACCAAGTATTTCATCAGGATTTTTACCGGAGTCAATACAATATTTTAATGGATAATTACATACGATTCCACCATCAATAAAAAATTTGTCTTCAATTGTAACTGGTGCTAATAAAATTGGTAAACAACATGTCATTTGAATAGCGCTTAAGAGTGGCAATTTAGGATGTGTTAAATATGATATATCTTCTACTTTAAATTCATTCACTTCAAACGTAAACATGTGTAATTCAATATTAGAATATGTATAAAAATCCTCCAATGTTATATCCATAGAAATATCTTTGGCGTCAAATAATGGTTTAAAACATTTTTCAACAGTTTTTAAATCAAATATACCCTTTTTACTGTATGTTTCAAGTATTTTCTCGACTTTAATTTTAAATACATCTTTCCATGGTCGTTTAATAATATATTCATTAATTGTTTCCCAGTCATAAATATGTTTCAAACAAATTAGTACTCCAACAATGGCACCAGCGGATGTTCCATAAATGCTTTCGATATTTTTTAAATCAATGTAGTTATTAATTTCTAAATGCTGTAATGCTCCTAATAATTGTATCATTATAGGACCACCACCTGATAAAACTAAATGTTTAATAGTCATTATATTATTTAATACAATTATTTTAATAACTTTTTTTCTAAAATGTATTTAAATGGCAAATATATTTACTCTAGAAAATATAGACGATTTTTCGGAAAAGTTAAACATTGATGAATTGTATGAGAAGAAACGACAACATGATTTAACACAGTTAGCGTTATTTAATAAAATTTTGAATAGAATCCATGTAAGAATTAAAACTATATCACGTCAAAGTAAGGATGAACAATTTTGCTGGTTTGTGGTTCCGGAAATGATTATTGGTGTTCCAAAATATGACCAAGCGTCGTGTATCGCTTATTTAATTGATAAATTAAAAACAAATGGTTTCAATGTGCGTTATATACATCCGAACGCTTTGTTTATTTCATGGATGCATTGGGTACCGTCATATGTTAGATCCGAATTGAAAAAGAAAACTGGTATTGTAATTAATGAATATGGGCAAAAAGTGGATGAACTCGATGAAGATAATAATAAAATGAGTTCGGAACCAAAAGATCCAAATGATTTTATGTTGAATATGAAAAATCAGGATCCAAATCAAAATCAAAAGGGTAAGGCAGCAAAGAAGGAATATACGCCAATTAAATCGTATAAACCATCTGGTAATTTAGTCTATGATGTTGATTTATTGAATAAAATTGAAGGCAAATTTAACTAATAAAAAATTTTTGTTCTTTAAGTTACTTTGGCAATTTATTATATAAAATGCAAAATTTTTCGAAAATCCAAGATTATTTTGGAAAATCGATTTTTGGACATTTATTTTTGTCCATTTTTGAAAAATGAAAATACTTTTCGAAAATTAAAAACAGTGAAAATCTGAAAAAATGATGAGACCATAAAAAAAATTAGCGTCTCACGCCTTAAAAAAGTTTTTCAGATTTGTGACGATAATTTTTTTTTTAAAAATATAGTATTAAAAAATAAATATTTAAAATATTTTCTATGTTTAGTCTATGGAAATATTTGGAAATGATTTAGAAATAAAAAAGGGCGAAAAAGGGCACGGTGAATATTATTGTGAAAAATGTGACTTCAAATGCTCTAAAAAATATAGTTGGGAAAGACACATTGGGACAGCAAAACATGCCATGGAAATCAATGGAAACGATTTTGGGGCAAAAAAGGGCAAAAAAGGGCAAAATTATTTATGCACAAAATGTACAAAATGTTTTAATACTAATTCAGGTTTATGGAAACATAAAAAAAATTGTGATGCGAATAATAATGAAGAAATTAATGAAGAAAATAACCAACAACTTAATAATCAGATAACACCTGAATTAATTATGAGTGTTTTGCAACAAAATAAAGAATTACAACAAATGTTAATAGATCAAAATAAAACAATTATTGAGTTGTCTAAAAATAATTCAAGTACTACTATTTCAAATAGTAACATTAATTCTCATAATAAATCTTTCAATTTAAATTTCTTTTTAAATGAAACATGTAAAGACGCTATGAATATTATGGATTTTGTGGATTCTCTCAAACTACAACTTTCGGATTTGGAAAACGTTGGTAATCTTGGTTATGTTGATGGTATTTCAAAAATAATAGTTCAGAATTTAAAATTGCTTGATGAGACCAAAAGACCTGTTCATTGTACAGATTCCAAGAGAGAAATAATGTATGTAAAGGATGAGAATAAATGGGAAAAAGAAGATGAAAATAAAGAAAAAATGAGAAAGGTAATAAAACACGTTACGCATAAAAATTCAAAATTATTAAAAGATTTTAAAGAAAAATATCCTGGTTGTGAAAAAAGCGAATCAAGATTCTCAAATAAATATGACAAACTCATTATTGAAGCTATGGGTGGTAAAGGCGATAATGATGCGGAAAAAGAAGATAAAATCATTAAAAACATAGCAAAAACAGTGACAATAGATAAAGGATTTAAAGATAATTTCTAATACAACTGTAAAATGGAATCAAATGATTTTTATAAAAGACTTAATGAATATAATATAGAAATTCCAGGACGTATGTATATATTCGAAATCACCAAATTTTGTGGATATAGTACATTTGTTTATATGTATAAGGATGAAACAATGACAGATTTATATAACCGTATTTCACATCATTTTCATTGTAAAAATATTAAAGGGTTATACATTAATAATACTAATTTATATAAAAATCAAATAAATGATGAACAAAAAAATAAAGTAAATTCTAATAATCAAAATCAAAATCATAGTTGTTGTTTTAATAAAAACGACACATTTATCCCTGTACCTATTTCTAGTCTTATGACAGTTAAAGAATTTGTATTTCAAAATACAGCGAAGGAACCACGCAATTTAGAACCAATTTACCCAATACCTTTACCAGTTGTATACCGTATTTATTTAGATGACGGACATTGTGATATTTGTTAATAACATTGATATAAATAAAATAATTATAAATAAATTAATATATAATTATTTTATATGAAAGAAAATGAAAATGAAGAAATATATAGAATGAATAACAGTAAAAGAAAATATAAGATTTCAAAAAATAAGACTCAAAAAAAACCATTAATAACTAGATCTTTAATAGATTTGTCAAAACAACAAAGAGATCTTGTATGTAAAAATTATTTTAATGTATATGATACATTTGAAGATAAGATAGAAGAATTTTTTAAAAAACATAAAATAGATTTTTTATCAACAAACTACAATTTAGAAAAACAATTATTGCGTGAATTTAAAGAAGCGTCAAAACCATCAAATATAAATCCCCAAAATGATTTTTATTCTTATATTAATGAAAAATGGTTAAAAGACTATGAGGTTCAATCGAATCAAAAGTATATAGTTCAGATTGATAATTTTAGAATAACCCAAGATAAGGTTTATAGAGAATTAATAGAAATTGTAAATGAATATATTAAAAATAATAATACATCACTTGCTAAAAATATGAAAAAATATTATGAATCTATTTTAAAACAGAATAATCTTAAACAATCAAGATATTACGCAAATTATTTTGTAAATAATGTTGATGAATTAAGAAAAGATAAAGGTAATTTATGGAATTTATTAGGATTAATTAATTATAATGAAATAATTTCATGGAGTTCTCCATTTGTTTGGTCATTAAATCCTGATGATAAAAATCCAAAAATATACAGATGTTATATTGATGGACCAAAATTATCATTAAATGATATTAATATTTATTTTAATTATAAAACAGATGAATATTCTAGAAAATATAGAAAACGTTTTTTAAAATACTTAGATGATTTATTTACAATTTCTTTTGGAGAAAATCACGGTTACAATGTTGAATACATTTTTGATTGTGAATTACAAATAATACACGCCTACGATTGTACTTCTATTAAAAATGAAGATCCAGATAATTATAACGTGCTTCATAAAAAAGAAGCGATTGATAAATTTGGATTTGATTGGGAAAAATTTGCCACCGCATTAGGTTTCAAAAAAGTGCCCGAATATTTTATTACATCTAATTTGAATTATATATATTGTATGACAAAAATATTACTAGAAGAATGGGATAATGAAAAATGGAGAACTTATTATATTTTTCTATACATAAAACAATTGCAAAGATTTAATAAAGAAGGAGGTAGACAAAATTTTTATGCCTTTGAAGGTAACTTTGTTCAAGGTCAAGAGCAAATTATAAATAGTGATTTATATACTATATATCCACTAGGATTTGCATTTAACACATTTTTAACAAATGAATATATTGCAAAATATCAAAATCAACCTAGTATAGAGTATGTAAAAACAATGGCGAAAGATTTAAAAACTGTTTTTATAAGAATTATTAAAAGAAATAAATGGATGCAACCAAAAACTAAATTAATTGCTATTAAGAAATTGGAAAATTTTACATTAACAGTAGGGTCGCCAAATTTATTAAGAGCAGATCCTTTATTAGATTATGTTGATGATGATTGCTGGGGTAATTTAATAAAAGTAGCGATATGGCGACACGAGAATGCTGTCATATTAGAAGGTAAAGATATAATAGATATACCTGTTATGGATTGGTCAACTATACCGCCAAAGTTTGTAGGAACTCAAGCGTATGTAGTAAATGCCATGTATACTCCATCTGAAAATGGTATATACATACCTTTAGGATATATTCAAAAACCATTTGTAGATTTAGAAGAAAGAGGTATAGAATATAATTTAGCACATATTGGTTTTACAATAGCACATGAAATGTCTCACGCTTTAGACGATTGGGGTAGTAAATATGATGAAACTGGTAAGTTACACGATTGGTGGACCGAAAAAGACAAGCGCAAATTTAAACAGATTCAAGATAACGTTATTAAGCAATATGAGGTTTTTGCTTCATATGATGGAATAATTTTTGATGCAGCACCTAGTATAGGAGAAGATTTAGCAGATATATCAGGTTTAACAATTTGTCGAGAATATTTACGAGATTTTCAACTTAAAAATTCAGATTCTTTACCAATTCAAAAACTGTCTTTTGAATCATTTTTTGTATATTTTGCCATTCAGCAAAGACAGAAATTAAGCAAAAAGGCTTTAGAGGCGCAGTTAAAAACAAATCCACATCCTCCTGATAAGTATAGATGTAATGTTCCATTGTCGCGGTTGCCAATATTTAGGGCAATGTTTAATATTAAAAAGGGTGATAAAATGTGGTGGAATTCTACGAACAGAGTTTGGGAAGATTAAGAGAATTTAATTAACCATTTTAAATTTAATGAAATATTAAGCAAAATAAAAACAGGCGTTTGAAATTTTTTTTGTAACATATATATATATAAATGGCAAGAACTCACCGTCGCTCTATGTCTCGTTCTAGATCAAGATCCGCTTCCCGCACTCGCTCTCGCGCTGCTTCTCGCGCCGCTGGTCGCGCTGCTTCTCGCGCTGCTGCTGCTGGTCGCTCTGCTGCTGCCGCTGCTGCTCGCGCTGCCGCTGCTTCTCGCTCTGCTGCCCGTGGTCGCTCCGCTGCTGCTGGTCGCGCTGCTGCTGCTGCTGCTTCTCGCGCTGCCGCTGCTTCCCGCGCTGCTGCCGCTCAACGTGCTCGCGCTTAAACAAGATAATTAAAAATATTTATATTGTAATATTATTTTATTATATTATAATAT
>JACCDO011912587.1_pt1 | contig 35944 bp, 33 predicted proteins | sample 7446101 | NCBI WGS metagenome assembly JACCDO01 (sample SAMN15323440, study PRJNA562643) | freshwater metagenome | isolation source: river surface water | place: USA:Blue River Watershed | collected 2017-08-16 | reverse complement strand
GAGCGGGCAATCTTCAGGCGCCTCAACGGTCACGCCCGCGAGCAAATCGGCACGTGGCTCCACTTCGCCACTGTCGCCGAATTTGATTTTCGGAAACACGAGGTCGCGACGGAACCACGCCGCCAGCTCGCGCGCCACTCCGATGTGGCAAAGCGCATCAGGGCGATTGGGCGTGATTTCGATATCAAACACGGTATCGCCGCCCGGCAGTGCCTCGTTGATAGGCTGGCCAATAGGCGTGGCTGCATCCAGCACGAGCAAGCCAGCGTGGCCCCCACTCAGACCGAGCTCATCGGCAGCGCACATCATGCCGTCGGACTGCTGGCCACGAATCTTGGACTGCTTGATTTTGAAATTACCTGGCAGCACCGCGCCCGGCAGCGCCACCGGCACGCGACGACCAGCATCGCAATTAGCCGCGCCGCACACGATGGTGCGCACGCCGCCCTGCGCCGGACCGACATCCACCGTGCAAACGGAGAGTTTGTCAGCGTTGGGGTGTTTGTCGCGGGTCTTGATTTCGCCCACGAAGACTTGCTCCAGCGGCGGCAGACCGGTGTTCACCACGCCTTCGACCTCGAAACCGAGGAAAGTGATGGCGCGACTGATTTCCTCTGCGGAGACACCGTCGAGGTTAACGTATTGGCGAAGCCAGTTGAGGGAAATTTTCATAGGGATTCTTTTCCCGCGATGACACAGACGGCGCAGCTAATCGTCGAAATACCGCGCTCATCCGCGAAATTCGCGGTGAATATCAGGCAAATTGTTTTAGGAACCGCACATCGTTTTGGTAGAAGTAGCGGATGTCATCTACGCCATAGACGAGCATGGCGAGGCGTTCGAGGCCCATGCCGAAAGCGTAGCCAGTCCAAACATCGGGATCGTAGCCGACACTGTCGAACACGGTCGGATCCACCATGCCGCAACCGCCGATTTCAATCCACTCCTTGTTCACTTTCGGCAAATGCCGGGCGGTGAGGTCCACCTCGAAACTCGGCTCGGTGTAACCAAAATAGTGCGGGCGGAACCGCGTCTTTGTGTCCGGTCCGAGCAACGAAGCGAAGATGTAATCAAGCAGTGCCTTTAGATCGCGCACGGTCACGTTCTTATCCACGTAGAGACATTCCAACTGGTGGAAGTTCGCGCTGTGGGTGGCGTCGGTAGTATCGCGACGATAAACCCGGCCCGGCGAGACGATACGGATGGGCGGCTGGCCCTTGAGCATCGTGCGGATTTGCACGGACGAGGTGTGCGTGCGCAGCAGGTATTTCTCGCGAGCGTGCTTTTTGGTCACATTACCGAAGCGCGCGGAGTCGGGAAAATAGAACGTGTCTTGCGCATCGCGCGCCGGGTGGTCGGGCGGCGTGTTGAGCGCATCAAAGCAGTAATGCTCCGTCTCGACCTCGGGGCCGTCGGCGATGCTGAAGCCCGCCTTGCGCAAGATGCGGCACATCTCTTCGCGCACGAGTGTAAGTGGGTGGCGCGTGCCGGGGCCAACATCGGGCGAAGGCAAAGTCGGATCCACCGCCGGGCCGAGGCGTGCGGCCAACTCGGCGCGGGCGATGCGAGCGAGCGTGGCGTCGAGCTGGGCCTGCAAACGGCCTTTGGCCTCGTTGATGAGTTTTCCGATGGCGGGCCGCTCTTCCTTGGGCACGGTGCCCATCTGTTTCATGAGCGCGGTGAACTCGCCGTGCGGGCCGACGTAGCGGGCTTTGGCTGCCTCGAAATCGGCGCGGGTCTGCAACGCTGCCAGCTCGGGCTCGGCCTTGGTCAAAATTGCGGAAAGGGTCTCTTGCATGGGAAAGTGGGAGCTAAGACAGAATCAACAAAAGGGTCAAAGTCAGGAAACAGCCTTCGCAGACGGCGGAGGGAGGCGATACTTTTTAGTTCAGCCCCAGAACTGAAGCGACCTCGACATAAAAAAGGACGGGCGCCGGAGCGGCCCGTCCTGAGTAAAGTTGGTGGTTTCCAACCGAAAGATGAACCCTGAGAGGCTCACCTGCGGTCTGAAATCAAGCCTTGGCGGACTTGGCCTTGAGGGCGGCCTGAGCCTGCTTAACGAGACTGCCGAACGCCGCGCTGTCCGCGATGGCGATCTCGGAGAGTTGCCGGCGGTCGAGCTGGATGTTGGCGGCCTTGAGGCCTTCGATGAAGCGGCTGTAAGTGATGCCGGCTTCGCGGCAGGCCGCATTGAGACGCACGATCCAAAGGCCACGCATGTTGGCCTTCTTCTTCTTGCGATCAATGTAGGCGTATTGCCAAGCGTGCTGGACCGCTTCTTTGGCGTAGCGGAACAGCTTCGATTTATTGCCGAAATAGCCTTTGGCGTATTTCAGCACTTTCTTGCGACGCTTGCGCGACGCGGGGGAGTTTGTGACACGAGCCATGTTATTCTAGTTGGTTGGTCGCCGGCGGGTCGGTTCGTTGGAAGTCACCCGCCTGACGAAGTTTCGGTTTTCGCTTCGGCTGTCGGTTTAGAGCCCAAAGGGCAGACAGCGCTTGAGCGGCTCCGCATGGCCATCAGCCACGAGCTTGTCCCGGGAGGCACGGCGTTTGGACTTCGTGCTCTTCGAGGCCAGCAGGTGACGGAAGCCGGGCGTGCGCCGGATCAACTTGCCCTTGGCGGACAATTTGAAGCGCTTGGCAACGGACTTTTTGGTCTTTTGCATGGATGGAGCCGTCGAAAACAGAGCACGCGCCCGCCCTTGGCAAGGGGAATTTTTTGCGGGCGACTGCGGAGCGGGCCTGCAATCCCGCTTGGCCTTTACCAGTGCATCCCCCAACCTGCGGCTCCGTGCCTTCTCTGACCCAACTGCTTGAACACCATCGCTGCATCGCCGTCCTCGATTCGGCCAGCACGCAGGTGCATGTGGGCTTGCTGCGGGCCGACCAAGCGGCGATTTGGCGCACGGCGCCGGGCGAAGCTGGCACGGCGCTCTTTGCTGCGCTCGATGCGACGTTGACCGAAGCGGGCCTGACCATCGGCGAAGTGCGGGCATGGGCGTTCTGCTCAGGGCCGGGTTCGGTGCTGGGCATCCGCACCGCCGCCATGGCCATCCGCACGTGGCAAACTACCCAACCGACTCCGGCCTACGCCTATGAGAGCCTGCCCCTGCTTGCCTCTGGCGAGACAGCGCGGGGACGGCGCGGGCCGTTAACTTTTATCGCCGATGCGCGCCGTGATGCTTGGCATGCCGTCGGTCTCGACGCCAATGGCAAAGTCACAGAATTACAACGGCTCCCACGCATAGAACTAGCTGACACCAGCGAACCACTTTACCTGCCGTCGGCTTTCCGGGCTTGGGCTGAGCCGCCGCGCCCGGCGGAAGATTGCTCTTACGAACCGGCGAAGCTGTTGGCTGCAGCGACCCATGTGGACTTGTTCACTGCCGCGCCCGAGCCTGACGCACACCTGACCGCACCGCCGGAGTATAAAAAATGGGACGCGCGCATCCATCAGGCTCCGTCTGCTCCGCGATGACGACCGCCGCCACTTCCCTTCCCTTGCGTTGCTGGGCCGAGATTGATCTCGCAGCCTTAGAGCGAAATTTGCGTCTCATCCGCGCCTCACTGCCAGCGGGCATTCGCTATGTCGCGGTGGTAAAAGCCGATGCTTATGGGCACGGCCTCCATCACACTGCCGCGCGCCTGATGCACGCGGGAGCCGATTTGCTGGCTGTCGCCAACATCGCCGAGGCCACTGCCCTGCGTGAACTCAGCGCGGACTGGCCGATTCTTTTGCTCGGCCCGACCCTGCCCGAGGAAGACCGCCACCTCGCTCGCTTGCGCCTCGCCGCCACCGTCTCCAGCGCAGAAGAAATCCGTCGTCTTGATGCGGTGGGCCGCGCTGCGGAACACCCCATCGCCGTGCACCTGAAAATCGATACCGGCATGGGCCGCCTTGGGGTCTGGCACGAAGAAGCAGCGGATGTCGCCGCCGCGCTGCACAATGCCAGCGGCGTGCGACTGGAGGGCGTCTTCACCCACTTCGCTAGCGCCGACGACGACCCCGCGTTCACCGCCCGACAACGCACTCTCTTTCTCCACGCGCTCGCCAGCACACCGAGCCTGCAACGTGACGGCTTGCTCATCCACGCAGACAACTCGGCCGGACTGGAAAGCACGCCCGGCGAAGGCGGCCCGTTCAACGCCGTGCGCGTGGGCTTGTTGCAATTCGGCGTGTTGCCACATCCGCACTCGTTGCTCGCCCGCGTGCGCACCGAGCCGGTGTTCAGTTTTCACGCGCGCATCGGTCTCGTGAAACAATTACCCGCAGGCACCGGCGTTAGCTACGGACGCACCAAAATCCTCACCCGCGCATCACGAGTGGCCGTGCTCACCGCTGGCTACGGCGATGGTTTGCCACGCGCCGCCAGCAACCGTGCGTCAGTGCTCGTCGGCGGACATCGCTGCGCCGTGCTCGGTCGCGTGTGCATGGATCAAACTGTGGTGGACATCACCGACGTGCCTAGCGACGTGCAGGCGGGCGACTCCGTCGTGCTCGTTGGACGACAAAACGGCGCAGAGATCGGCCTCGCAGAATTCAGCGCATGGGCCGACACCATCCCGTGGGAAACGCTCACATCGGTTACCAAGCGCGTGCCGCGTCTCTACCGCAACGCCGTCGGCACCTGACCGCCCGTGTCGTCTGTGCTGCCGACTTTTCGCTCCGCTGCTCGCCCCGAAAACGCTGGGCTGACTTTTGTCGGCGAACCTCAACGCCAAGCGGCCCGTCTAGCCGCGAGTGAAGCTCAGCGTCTGCTCGCCGCACGCAACCCCAACGGCCGCACCAACGAAGATGTCGTCCGCCGCACTATGTCGGCTGGCCAAGGTCGCCTGCGCGAAGGCTGGATGGTGGATTTCCCGCCCGATTGGCACGCAGACGAGGCTGCTTTGCACGAAGCACCGTTCGCATGGCTCGCTCGTCAGAGCGAAAACTGGCGCTCGCCGCACACGCAACCGCAGTTGCGCGCCGCTCTCGCCAAACACGAACGTGCGCTCGCCACTCCACTCCACGGGGCCAAGCCTGCGTTTGCGTGGTTCGAGGCCACGGCGCTGCCGGATGATTCGTTGCTCGTGGTAGTGCGCAGCGATGATTTCGCCCACGCAGTGCTGTCGTCGCGCCCGTTCGCGCTGTGGTGGCGCGCGGTGCGCACCGCAGACCAGCCGACGCTCGCCGTGGATTCTTTTCCTTGGCCATGGCCGCCGACCACGCCGCTCAGTGCGCTGAGCCGCGAGCAAGAAGAGCAGCGACATACGCTCGCCCGAGCAGCGCGAAGCAACGACGAAGAAAGCCGCGAAACGGCTTTGGCGCAGGCTTACGGCTGGCCTGTTGATCTCTCCGAGGCAGAAGTGCTCAGCCGTTTGCGGGCCCGAGCCTGAGCAGTTCAGGCAATAACCAAAATCAGACTTTCTCGACGATGCGGTCGGCGAGTCCGTATGCGATGGCTTCTTTTGCGTTGAGGTAGAAATCGCGGTCGCTGTCTTTGGCGATTTTTTCAATCGGCTGGCCGGAAGCCGCTGCGAGGATTTGGTTCAACTCGGAGCGAAGCTTTTCCATCTCCTGCGCCTGAATATTGATGTCCGTCGCTGGACCGATGAAACGTCCGGAAATGAGAGGTTGGTGAATGAGCACCCGTGCGTGCGGATAGAGCAGACGGCGGCCCTTCTGCGGCGCGCTTAGTAGGATGGAGCCCATGGAGGCAGCCATGCCGGTGACAACAACGGTCACGGGCGAGGAAATCATCTTGATGGTGTCGTAAACGGCCATGCCAGCGGTGATGGAGCCGCCGGGCGTGTTCATGTAGAAAGTGATGTCTTGGCCCGGGCCGACTGCTTCGAGATAGAGGAGTTTTTCTGTGAGGTCTTTGGCCGAGGCGTCCGTAACAGCACCCCACAGGAAAATTTTTCTTTGTTCGAGAAACTTGCGCTGGATGCGAGCGCCGACTGGGGAAGACGCACGGCTGCCGCAGCCTTCGCCGTGCTCGTCGTCATCATCATCGTCGAAACGGGGCAACACGGGCTGAGTGGAAGCGGAGAAGAGATTCGCGGACATGGGAAAAGAAAGGAATGAAGGCGCGCCGTTTTGCGAACAGAAATTATCAGGGAACCAGTTCGGCGGCCACAGGATTGGTGAGCGTGCCGATACTTTCGATCTCGATGGACACGGTGTCACCGGGACGGAGCCAGCGTGGTTCTGGGCGGCGGGCCATGCCCACGCCTTGCGGGGTGCCCGTGAGAATAACCGTGCCAGGCACAAGCGTAGTGCTGCCGCTGAGAAAAGCGATGAGCGCAGGCACATCGAATATCATGTCGGCAGTATTCGAGTCCTGCACACGTTCCCCGTTGAGCAGCGTGGAAATGCGCAGAGCGTTGGGGTTGGGAATCTCGTCGCGTGTCACCAAGCAAGGGCCAAGCGGCGCGAATGTGTCGAACGTTTTGCCACGGCACCATTGGCCGCCACCCCAGCGAATCTGGTGGTCGCGCGCCGAGACATCGTTGGCGCAGGTGTAGCCGAGCACGTAGTCGAGCGCGTGCTCACGGGCGACGTTCTTGGCCGCACGTCCGATGACGACGGCCAACTCGCATTCGTAGTCCACTTCGTTGCTACGCAGATGTGTTGGCAGAAGGATAGGCGCGGCGGGGTGCTGGACGGCATTAATGCCTTTGAAGAAGAGAATCGGCCTCTCCGGCACGCGTGCCTTGGTCTCGGCGGCGTGCTGACCGTAGTTGAGCCCGATACAGAGGATTTGCGCGGGGGCGATGGGGGCAAGCAGACGGGCAACCTCTGCCCGTTCACCGGTCACACGCGGAGCGTGAAAAATGTCGCCTTCCAAGCAAAGAGCCGAGCCATCGGCTTGCAGGGCCGCGTGGCGCACAAGGCCGGCACGATCTTCGTAGCGGATGATTTTCATGGGCGGATTCGATTAAACGAAGCGCCCGGAAGCGTGTGACCGGACGCGAGATTTACTTAGCCAGCTCTTCGACTGTCCACTGATCCTTGCGTGAGGAAAACTCGGCGCGAAGGGCGGCGACCTGCTCGGCAGTGATAGCCGGGGCGTCGTTACCCCACTCGGAGCGGACGTAAGTAAGGACGTTGGCGATCTGCTCGTCCTTGAGGATCGATCCGAAAGGCGTCATGACATTATTATAGTTGTTGCCCTTAACGGTGATGGGGCCCTTGAGGCCGTGTAGCACGATGCGGATAATGTCACGTTCGTGTTTAGGATCGAGCACCCACTCCGAACCGACCAGCGAGGGATAAACGCCAGGGACGCCTTGGCCGGTGGCTTGGTGACAGGTCATGCAGTTCGCCGTGAACACACGCTTGCCGAGCATCGCGGGAGTAATGACGGGGCCAGTAGCCACCTTTGCGGAGGGCTTCTGGTTTTCGTTGTAAATGAGGGGGTCGAAACGAGAAGAGTAGTGCGCGAGGTAAATCGAGCCAACGAAGATAGCCAGACACATCAGACCGAGCAGCACGAGCGGGAAGACGGGATTGCCGTCGGGCTTCTCGGGCTTGCGGTGGGAAAGCTCGGCGTGAACCTCGCGGAGGCTCTCGTCAGAGGCGGCGGCCGGCTCCAAATGGGAGTGGTTTTGGTCGGAACTCATCTTAGTGGCTTCCCTCTTTCTTCGTTTCAGCAACGTAAGGCTTGGCCTCGGGATATTCGTAGGGGTCGCTCAGGCTGCTCAGGTAAGCGACGAGTTCGCGGGCACGAGCCGTCGGCACGACCTCGTAGCCAGCAGGCGCGGCATGGCGTCCTGTGAGGGCGAGAGCATGCGGCGAAGCCTGGCCGGGACGCACCGGACGCACTTCATAGAGAAATGAGTAGGACGGCATGTTGGTGCCGGGAGCGACCGAGTCGGGGGCAAAGAGAATCTGGTGGAAGTAAGCTTCGCTCGCATAAGCGCGAGCACCGACGTTGCGGAGGTCGGGGCCGAGACGGCTGGAGCCGAGGAACACCGTGCGCTCGCGGATGTAGTCGCGAGCCACACTTTGGCGTGTGCCCCATTGACGGGCAATGTCAGCGCCGAAGCCATCGCGACGCACTTGCTGGGTGTGACACGACACGCAGCCGAGGTCTTGATAGACAGCGCGGCCTTGGTCGGCGAGACCGGTGAGCGGAGCAGGAAACAAGGTTTCCTCCACTGGGTCTTTGAATTGAGTCAGGGAGCCGTATTGACGCTGAGCGCCAAACACCAGCGCGAGGCACGAAAAGGCCATCGCGGCAAGGACTCCGATGAAGAGCGTGATTCCGTTTTTCATGCCTGAGACGCCTCCATGGAAGGAGGAGCGGAGATGATCGCCGCCGGGCAGCTAGCGCCACAACACGGACAGGCGGTAAGAACAAAATTGAGGAGGAACGAGAGGTGGCCGATGACCAACACGCCGAGTCCGGCGGTCGTCAGCAGGAACCACGGGCGCAGTTCCTTCAAGATTTCAGCATACGATACGTTGGCCTGACTGAGGAGATCGCCATGCGTCCAGCCGGAGGCTGCATACGCGATGGAGACGAGCACCAAGCCAACGATGGTCGCACCGAGATGGGTGCGCACGAGGGCGGCGGAACGCCACGCTTTGCCGGTAATACGCGGCACAATGAAGTAAGCGGCGGCAGCAATGGCGCTGGTGAAGGCTCCCTGCACCACCAGCCAGTCGTGCAGCGAAGCCAGTTGGGTGAATTGGGCTTTAACCGCAAAACCGCGAATCGACAACGCAAAGGCGAGCACGGCCGCGAGCAAGAACGCCGTGATGGCAAGAAGCAAGAAACGCAGGCTGACACCACTATTCAAGTGAGCCAGTCGCGCGCGGAGCCCTCCGAGGAAATTGACCGCCATGATGAAGACCGCGATGGTCAGCAGGAAATTAGCGACCGAGCCGAGTGTCGGCACCCACGCGGGAACCGGACCGCCAATGAGACGCGAGGCACCGGCAAAACCAGCACAAGCGAGGAACCACCAGAACGCGAGCGGCGCGAGGTAGTAGTAGCGTATCGGCGTGCCGGTGAGTTTCGGCAGGAAATAGTAGAGGATGGCGAGCGTGAGCGGAATGAACCAGAAGTTCATAATGCCACCGACATACCAAGCGGAGACTACCGCCTGCACCGTGCCGTGCACCGGCAAACAAAACAGCAGCCCCTGTGCGATGGCGAAAAGCCAGGGAAAGGCGAAAGCGGCGACGAGCACCCACCATTGCGAGGCATACACACTCTCGGTGTTACGCACACTGAAGGTAGTGACAGCCCAGACGGCGATGAGCGCATAGGCCACCAGCATCAAACCGGTAACGTAGCGCGGCATTTCCAATAACTCGTAAGAAGTAGCGCCACCACCAAGGATGCCTGCGGCAGCAAGCAACACGGCGATATTCCAGAACTTAGCCGCAACAAGGAGCCAGCCACCATGGCGCAGGGCGGCAGCGGACAAACGGGCCATCAACCAGAGCGCAACAGCGAAGCCGGCGCAAAACCCCCAGCCATAGACGAGTATGTGCTGAGAGGCGGCGGCGAGGCGACCATGGGTAAACCAAGCACAGCCGGCGAGGAAGTCCGGCGTGTGCAATTGGATGGCGGAGGCGAGCTGGAGCACGCCACCAGCGAGCAACCAGAAGAGCGCCGAAACCAAGAAGGCCGTAAACGGCCAGCGGGTAGAAGCGTCGATCTCCAGTTGCTCTGCGCGGGCGGGGATGTCGGGGGATTGCATCGGCGGGATTAGCGGGCGTAGGTGCGGACCGTCAGCTCAATGGCTCGGTCAATGGGCAGGCGGACAACGCCAGCAGGTTGGTCGGCCCAGCCGTAGCTCGTGGCGAGCGTGCGCTCATTTTGGCGCAGTTCGCTGAGCGCGGCGTCTCGACCCTCGGGGGTCATTTTCCAACGTTGTTCCTCGGCGAAATCGGCGGGGTTGGCCGCGCCGCGGTTTTGGAAAGGTGCAGGTGGAGTGTAAGCGCGGTTAATCAACCAGCCGCCGAAAATACCGGCGAGGATGACAATAATCGCCGTGAAAACCGGCGTGCGCTGCGGGAAGGCGTAGGGCTGCTGCGGTTGGCTGCTCATGGCGCGGTGGCTTCGTGGTGGGTCAGAGACTCGTTGATACGCGGGTCGCGAATGGGAATCAGCTTGGTGGTCGGGAAGCTGCGGAGGTAAGACCAAACACAGATGCCGCCCACGCCGACCACTGAGGTCAGCACCCATAGGAGATTAAGCGAAAGGAAAGGCAGCGGCTCGTCATGCGCGTCCGTGAGAACCGGAAGAATATTGTAGCAGAGGTCCACGAGGATGATGGCGGCCACCCAAATGGCGATAGGCATGAGTCCGCAACGCGTGCTCTTGTTTTTGTAGCCAAGCAGATAAAGGAAGGGGACGAAAAAGTGGCCGAAAAGGATCAGCATGCCGACCCAGAGCCAGTCACCGTGTTCGCGAATGTTATACCAAAACGTTTCCTCGGGCACGTTGGCGTTCCAGATGAGGAAGTATTGGGAGAAGGTGACGTAGGCCCAGAAGATGGTGAACGCGTGCGTGAGCGTGCCGACACAGTGCCAATGGTTCGTGTTGAGGATGCCCTTAAAGTCGCCACGCAGCCAGAGCCAAGTCTGGATGAAAATGGCGCAAGCGAGGGCGGCGCGCACGCAGTTGGCGAAGAACCAAACGCCATACATCGTGGAGAACCAGTGATATTCGAGGCTCTTCATCCAGTAGATGGCAGCGAAGGTCAGCGAAAGGGCGGTGAGCGGAATACCCAACGCCGCAGCCTTGCGGCTACTGAACGTCCACTTGGTGTCGCCGTCAGCGTCTTGGGCGAACGAGTTGCGGCGGAGCCATGCAGAAAGGCCCATCCAGATGGCAAAGAAACCGAGGGTCATACCGGTGAACATGCCTTGGTTGAGGAAGCCGGACTTCTTAACATAAAGCACGTCTTCACCAACGGTGCCGTGGCCGCCATGCAGCGGGTGGCTCAGATCCATCCACGCCCAAATTAGGCCCGGTTTGACCCAAGCAGAGATGAGCAGCGGCAGGAAAAGAACGAAGAGCCACTTGAAGGCGGATAGGCCGTGTTCGAACTGGCGGCGGATCACCGTGGACCAACCTGCGTCGAAGATATGGTGAATCATCACCAGCAAGAGCATACCGATGACGATGGCCGACCAGTAGGAAATACCCACGAGGTAGGACACGGCAACGTGCTTCACGGGCGAAACCAAGAGGCCAGCCGCAGTAGCGGCGAGGCCAGCCAAGCCGACCACGAGAGCTTTGCCAGCAAGGCTGGCAGTAGATGAAGGTGCGGAAGTATCGCTCATGTTATTTCAGCTCCCCCCGTTTTTCGAGCGGGACATCGTCAATCTTGGCATGGGCGGCGCGCTGGAGGGCGCGCACGTAAGCAATCACGGCCCAGCGCTCATCCGGCGTGAGTTTGTCAGCATAAGGCTGCATGGTGTTTTTGCCGTGGGTGATGGTGTTGAAAATTTCCCCCTCGGGCATGTTGCGTAGGCGATCATCGTGGTAACTCGGCGTGGCTACCATGCCATAACGCTTGGTGATTCCTTGGCCGTCACCGAGAGCCCCGTGGCAAGGTGCACAGTAGATTTGGTAACGATTCTCACCACGGCGAATCAGGCCTTCGCTCACTTCGATGGGAAAGCCGCGAACGAAAGTGCCGTCGGGATTTTTGCCAGCATAGTGGGCATCGTCCGCACGTAAAAAGGCAGGGTCAGCAGACCCGTTCTCGTCCCGACCGCGTGGCACAGTCCCAGAGACCGGCTGGCGATCAGCACGCCCATCGGCAAAGAAGGCCGAGGAAGCCTGCGGCTTATATTTTGCCTGTTGATCCATGTCAGGGAAAACTTGGATCGGCGCTTGGGTGGAGTTCATCCCACGAAAACCCATGACCGAGATAGTCAGGGCGACGAGGAAGAAGAGCGTGTAGTAAGCGTAGCGCATGTTATTCCTCCACCTCCGCAATGTCCTTGCCCCCGATCTTCGCGAGAAACTCGCGGGTGGCGGCGGCGTTGAACTTCGGGTCAGCGGCCTCAATGACGATGTAGAAACGGTCATCCAGCGCGCGAACGAAGCCCGGTGCCTTCTGCACGGGGTGGTAGTGCATCGGCAGGCGGTTCGTGATAAACATGCCCGCAATGGTGGCGAAGGCGGTAAACAGAATCGTCAGCTCGTAGCTGACCGGGAAAGCGAACATCGGCGAAAAGTAGGGCTTGCCGCCGACAATCAGCGGGTAGTCGTAAGCGCCCGTGAACCAGATGAGCGACATACCGGTGCAAAAACCCGTGAGGCCTCCCGCGAGCGAGAAGCGCGGCACTTTGGAACGACGCACACCCATGGCAGCGTCGAGTCCGTGGACGGGGAACGGCGTAAGCGCGTCCCACACAGTGAAGCCGGCGTCCCGCACCTTTTCACAGGCGTGGTAGAGCTCCGGTGTGGTATCGAAAGCGGCGGTGATTCCGTAGGTCTTATTCATGGTCATGCCTCCTAGATTAGTGGCCCGAACCGTGCGGGTCGGCCTGGGGGACGACCGCCTTCACCTCGGACATCGGCATGATTGGCACGAAGCGGATGAAGAGCAGGAAGAGGAAAGAGAAGACGCCAAACGTGCCGAAGAACGTGAAAATCTCCACGATGCTCGGCGAGTAATAACCCCACGACGACGGCAGGAAGTCGCGGGCGAGCGAAGTCACGATAATAACGAAGCGCTCGAACCACATGCCGACGTTGACAAAGATCGAGAGGATCCAGACCAGCGTCGTGTTTTGGCGAACCGATTTGAACCAGAAGAACTGTGGCGTGATGACGTTACAGCCAATCATGATCCAATACGCCCACGCGTAATGGCCAAAAGCGCGGTTGATAAACGCGAAGCCTTCATACGGATTCGCGCCATACCACGCGATGAAGAACTCCATCGAGTAGGCGTAGCCGACCATCGTGCCCGTCGCGAGGGTGATCTTACACATGCAATCGATGTGATACTGTGTAATCAGGTCCTCGAGGCGGTAGATGGCACGCAACGGCAGCATGAGAGTGAGCACCATGCCGAAGCCGGAGAAAATAGCGCCCGCCACAAAGTAAGGAGGGAAGATCGTCGTATGCCAGCCGGGGAGCAGCGAGACCGCAAAGTCGAACGAAACGATCGTATGCACGGAGAGCACGAGCGGCGTGCTGATGCCGGCGAGGATCAGGTAAGCCATTTCGTAGTTGCTCCAGTGGCGATTCGAACCGCGCCAACCCATCGAGAAAAAGCCGTAGATGCGAGCCTTGAGCAGATTGCCAGCGGCGGTGAAGCGATCGCGCATCGTGCCGAGGTCAGGGATCAGCCCGACATACCAGAAGAGCACGGACACCGTGCCGTAGGTCGAAACAGCAAACACGTCCCACTCCAGCGGCGAACGGAAGTTCTGCCAGATGTAGTTCGAGTTCGGAATCGGGAAAAGGAACCAAGCAAACCAGACACGACCAACGTGGAAGACCGGGAAGATGGCAGCGCAAACGACCGCGAAGATCGTCATGGCTTCAGCAGCGCGGTTAATGGATGTGCGCCACTTTTGGCGTAGCAGACACAAGATGGCGGAAATCAACGTGCCCGCGTGACCGATACCGATCCAGAACACAAAGTTGACGATGTCCCACGCCCAGTTGACCGGATTGGCATGGCCCCAAACGCCGACGCCCGTGGCGACGAGGTAGACGATACCGGAGACCGTGAAGGAGGCGATAATCGCCGCGAGGCCGAAACACCACCACCACCAGACAGGCGTCTTGCCTTCGACAATGCCGCAGATTTTTTCGGTAATCCAATTGAAGCTACGGTGATGCTCGACGAGCTCAGCTCGCGGCAGAATGGCAGGCTTAACCTCAGAGAGGATCGCAGGTGCCGGATGATCAGAGGAGTGAGAGCTCATTCGTGGTGCCCTCCTTCTTTAGCTTCACCGTGTGCGGGAGCGGCGTGGCCGCTGTTGTGCCCGGCGTCATGCGCCGAATGCGGGTGGTTCTTGCTGTTATACTCCACCCGGCTGAGCGGGAGCGACTGGTAGTCGGGCATGTGCGGATTCGGATTGCGGAGCTTGCCGAGGTAAGTGGTGCGGGGACGCACGTTGAGATAACCGAGGACGGCGTAGTCGCGCGGCTGCGCTTTTGCGAGGGAGACGCGGCTGTGTTCGTCCTTGATGTTACCAAACTCAATGGCCTCGACGGGGCAAACTTGCTGACAGGCGACCTTGAACGCGCCGTCGGGGATGACGACGTCGCCAGAGGCACCGGCTTTGCGCTTCTGCGCAATCTTGGCCTGCTGGATGCGTTGCACGCAGTAGGTGCACTTTTCCATCACACCACGCATGCGGACGGTGACATCGGGATTCTTCACCATCTTGAGCAGCTCCGGCATGTCATTCTGATAACCGGCCGGGCCCATGTAGAGCGCATCGATGGCACGCTTATTGAAATCAAAGTAGTTAAACCGGCGCACCTTGTAGGGGCAGTTATTGGCGCAGTAACGTGTGCCGATACAACGGTTGTAGGCCATGACGTTGAGGCCTTCCTCGTCGTGCACGGTGGCGTTGACGGGGCAAACCGTCTCGCAAGGCGCGAGTTCGCACTGTTGGCAAGCCATCGGCTGGATGACGCTCTGCGGGTCCTCGGGAATTTCTTTGTTCCCTTCGGCGCCAAACGCGGCTGCATCGGCTTTGCCATCGCTGTAGTAGCGATCGAGGCGAATCCAGTGCATCTCGCGGCCACGGAGCACTTGGTCGCGTCCGACGATCGGGATATTGTTCTCAGCTTGGCAAGCGATGACGCAAGCGTTGCACCCGATGCAGGTGTTCAGATCGATCGACATACCCCACTGGTGCGTGCCGTCGAAATTCGGGGTCTCGTAGAGCGAGTTGCCGCGCGGGGTGGTCGAGGCGACGAAGGCCAAAGGCTTGTCGGCGTCTTTGCCGAGCACGGCAGGCGAATGCGCATCAATCGTGGCCTCACGAACGAACGCGGGGTTCGCAGTGAACTCGTCGAGATTGGCTTCGCGGATGATGTCGCGGCCTTCCATGGACCAATGCTCCTGCGTATTAGCGAGAAGCTGGTATTCTCCCACGACCTTGAGCGTTGCGCCGGTGGCGAAGCTCATCGCGTCGCTTGTGCGCACCGGATAGGCGCTGAAACCCGCACCTTCGCCAATGCGGCCGACATGCGTGCGACCGTAGCCGAGCGGAAGAACGAGCGTGTAATTAGCGAGACCGGGCTGGATGTGCAGCGGACCGCGGATGGTGCGGCCATTCAGTGTCACTTCGCCGAGCCAAGCCTTCTCTTTGCCAATATCGAAATCCGCGAGCTCCTTGCGGGCGACTTGCGGGTTGCTGCCCTTGGGCTCAATGCCAAGTTTCTTGGCGAGCTTGGGGGAGACGAGGATCGCGTTATCCCAAGCGATCTTTGTGATCGGGTCGGGACACTCTTGCAGCCAGCCGTTGTTGGCGAAGCGGCCGTCGTCCATCTTGTGATCGGTGGCGAAAAGCACTTCGAGGCTGCTCTCGGAAGGAGCCGCAGGTGCGCGGACGGCAGCGAGAAGCGAAGCGGCACCGCCCGCATCGAAGGCGGCAGCCACGGCCGGATAAGCCGAGCCTGCGAGCACGCCGTCGTGCAAAAACTTCTCGAAGGCCTTGTGAGCATCGCCGGAGGTGAGTGCGGTGATAGTCGCGAAGACCTGGGCGTAAGCGTCGGTCTCGGTCTCGCCGGCGAGGCGGGCGAGCAACTCGACTTCCATCAAGCTGCCGAACAGCGGCAAAATCATCGGCTGCACCGGCACGATGGTGCCGTCAGCAGTGCGGGCATCCCCCCATGATTCGAGGAAATGCGTCGCGGAAAGCACCGTGCCCGCGAGCGCGGCGGTTTCGTCGGCTTGCGTGCCGTGGCGGATGACTTCGAGACCGGGCTGCTTGAGCAACGCGCCGAAATCGAGGTCGGCAGGTGCATTGTAGGCAGGGTTGCCACCGAGAATGACGAGTGTCTTGACGACACCGGACTTAATGGCGGCGGCAAGCTCCTGAATCGACGCAGCAGGCGCAGACTCATCGGCCACGAGCTCGACCGTGTGGCCGATGTTGCCAAGGCGCGCATTGATGGCGTGCACAAGCACGTGCACCGCAGCTGGCTGGTGTGCACCGGCCACGACGAGCGAAGCACCACCGTTTTCGGCGAGGTCTTTGGCGCACTCTTCGATCCACTTCGCGTGCGATTCCACGCCAGCGGTGAGGTGGCCGTAGTCAGCAGCACCGAGTTGACCGGCAAGGGCGGCGGCAAAAGCGAGGATTTCGCTGCTGGAAAGGCGCAGACGATGATCCGCCATGCCGCCCGTCAGGGTGAACGCGCTCTCAACAACGTAGAGACGGTTCATCGGGTCGCCAGCCTTCTCGACGCGGCGGCCCTGCGCGAAAGCGCGGGCGTGCGCGAGACTACCAGCTTCAGCGTGCAGAAAATCGCAATCAAGCGAGAGGATGCGCTTAGCTTTGGCGAAACGGTAGAGCGGTTTGACGGCGCGGCCAAAGGCAGCCTGCGCAGCCTCGGCGGGCGGTTCGTCGCGCACGGGCTCGTATTCGGCCCAAATCGCATTGGGGAGTTTGCGCTTCAACGCGGCCACGAGGCGGGCGCGGGTGGGCGAAGCGGACTGACCGGCGAGCACAGCTAGACCTGCGCCTTGTGAGGCGGCAGCGGTCTGGTGAATGCGAGCGATGAGGTCATTAACCTCGGCGGCAGAAAGGGTTTTGGAGCCCTGCCGGTGAGTGCTGACACGGTCAGGATCGTAGAGATCGAGAACGGCAGCCTGCGCCAACAATGTAGTGGCGCCACCGTGCGGCAAATAGGATGGGTTGCCTTCGAGCTTAGTCGGGCGTCCTTGGTGCGTCTCAGCGAGCAGCGGGATAGCTGAGCGGCGCAACGGCATGGCCGTAGCGTAGTAGAGCGGAAGACCGGGGATGACGTATTCGACGGACTTGCCGTAAGGAAGAATATTGTCTTCAGGGCGACGGCAGCCGGCTAGTCCCATGCCACCAAGGGCAAAGGAGGCGGCCATGATCTTCATGAAGTGACGGCGGTCCACGCCCTCAAGGGACGAGGCGCCCTCGGGGAATTCACGGGCCAGCTGTTCACGGAAGCCCGGAGTGGCGGCTAGCTCATCGAGGCTGCGCCAGTAGCGCGGGCCAGCGAGTTCACGGGCGGAGGGAGCGGGATGTTCCAGTTGGCGTTTCATTAGCGATGGCAGCCGGAGCAGCTTTGCGGGGGATGGAGTTTCCACTCGGCCACCTTTTCGTGGGCCTTTTCCAGGGAAAGTTTATCAGCAAGGCGCTGGGAATTAAGATTAAAGACGTCTTGCGGCTCGCGAATGCGAGAAGCGGGATCACGGTGGCAATCGAGGCAGAAACCCATGGAGAGGGATTTCTCATGGCGCACGACCGGCATCTCATTGATCTTGCCGTGACACTCGACGCAGCTGACCCCGCGGTTCACGTGGGCCGAGTGGTTGAAATAAACGTAGTCAGGCACCTGATGGATTTTCACCCACGGCACGGGTTCGCCCGTCTGGGCACTGCGGCGCACCGGCTCCAGCAGCGGGCTTTGGGGCTTGATGATTGAGTGGCAATTCATGCACGTCTGCGCAGGCGGCACGCTGGACGTGGCGGATTTCTCGACTGAAGCGTGGCAATACCGGCAATCGAGGCCGAGCTGGCCTGCGTGCAAGCTGTGGTCAAACGGCACCGGCTGGATCGGCTGGTAACCGACGCGCAGGTATTTCGGCGTCGCGTAGTAGGTCACTCCTGCGGTGACAGCACCGACCAAAATGAAAACAAAAATAACGATCTGCAGCGGCAGGGCGTTGGCGGACTTGGGGAAAATTTTCGACATAGACCAGCTGGGTGCAGGGCGGAAGATCAGGCGTCGCCGTTTTGGCGAACAACCGCGCGCGGCTCAGGGCGGAGCGCGATACGGCTCGCGGTGGCGTCAGCCGACGCGGGCGCAGCGGCGGGACGTGCGAGTAACCGGGGCATGATCCCGACGGCGGCGACGAGGCCGCCCAACTTGGCGAAAAAGGATTTGCGCGAACAATTCGGGCTCACGGTGTTTGGCGTGGTTAAAGGTCGGAAGAAAGAAAGGCCCGATTACGATGTAAAACAAATTTTCCATCCCGAGAGAAAATGCCCCGTGAAAACTACCTTGCCCACCCTAGCCTCCAACTGGGCCAAAGCCGGGGAGTTTGGTGCCTGTAAGGGGTGGAGCGACAAAAACCTAAGCATGGTTTCGGAAGGGCGGCCTAGACTCTGGTTATAGAACAAAAAGCCCGCCGATGCTCGGCGGGCCTTTGAAGAATTATAGGGAGCTTAGGCGTTGGCTGCTCGGCTGCCGGGGCGGCGATAAACCATGACGCCGATTAAGGCAAAAATACCAGTGAACACAGCGTAAGTAGAAGGCTCGGGAACCGAGATGACCTGCCAACTGCCAATTGCACCGCCTTGGCTCGCTTGATAGCCGATGGTAATGGTGCCAATCGTGCCAGCTGCGGGCAAGGCAGAGGCAAAAGCGGATAAATTCACTGTGCTGGAGCCACTGAATGCAGCTGCCGTAGTCATGAAATTTTGCGTGCTGGAAGTGGGATCGGAATAAATACTGAGGTCTACGCCAGGCTGCACGGCTGGATTGTTATAAACATAAGTGACCATACTGTTATAGGAAGTGGTTGTTCCGGCGCCTCTCCAATTGCCGCTGATGGCAACGGGCGCTGCCTCAGGGATTGATTGGTTTGAGGTGAAGAAATTCAGGAAAGAGATACCCATCACAAACCCGGAGCTTCCGGAAACATTGATAGTTGAATTGGCGCCCGTGGAGGTAATCACCACGTGCGACGGATCATAAATATTAATTAGCAAAGCGGGCGAAACAGGCGTCGCATCGGCAGAAACTGCCAACAGCGTGGAAAATAGCGCACCCAAAATTAGTTTTTTCATCGGGTGGGCATGCTTTTGTCATTAAGTTGCAGAGCAAGCTGAAATATGCTGAGCCCAGAGAGCAATAATCAGATAGTCCGTGCAGAGGTGAATTAGTCGCAGCACAGGTCTACGCACACTGAACTTCCTCTGATTCCTTCAAGCAATCGTTTGTTACCACAGACCAATAGCGCGATCGTATCCAAAGATAAAAAGCCGGAAGAGGTATAAGCTTCAGCGCAAGCGGCGGCGCAGAACGAAACCGAGGACAACCAAACCAGTTACCAACATGGCGTAGGTCGAGGGTTCCGGCACCGCAGTGTAGGTGAAAGTCGTGTAACCGTCAGTGAAACTCGTGCTCAGAAGGGTGTCAAAATTCAGGACGGTGATATCCATCCACATGCTGCTATCCCAAACCTGCAGATAACTAGAACCGAGGTAAGCTAGCAGGTTCGTGGAGTTGCTCTGGTCACCCGCAATCTTCAGATAATTGCCTCCAGCTAATCGCAGATCGACCGGGCTGAACGCCGCCCCCGACTCCAATACAAGGTAGTTGTCCGTATTACCATCTATCGAGCCGATGTAAATCGTGTTGGCCTGTAAGGTCCCGGCAATTGCCAGGATATTGCTGTCACTGCCAGCATTTCGCCCAATATAGACAGCCTTGCCGCTTGCCTGCACGTTAGCGGTATTGCCCGCCAAGAGCGTCATTTGATTCAAATCGCTGGCAACACCGATCTCCCAGTCTGACTGCGAGGCAAAACTTATGCCGTCAATTGTGCGAGTGACGCCGCCCACATCCTGCGTCGTCACACTGCTAATTCTGCCGGTGTAGGCGCGCCCGCGGGATGAGTTAGCGCCATCTGCTCCAATCACAAAAAGGTCGCCATCCAATGCAACTGAAACACCAAACGCATTCAAAGCGGCACCGCCCGAGGCGGTAAGCTTCACATCTTCTGTGACCGTGCCTGTCGCGGTGTCCAAATTACGGAAGACATAAACCGAGCCTTGATTGCTATTGGCCCCCACATCGTCGAAATAAGCACCCACCAAAGCAGTGTTGCCGGACACACTCACCGAGTAGCCAAAATTATCCGCAATAGCACCATCAGACGCCACAAGTTTCGCATGCTCCGTCACCGCGCCGCTCACGCTATCCAACCCGCGAAATACATACGCCGATCCTTGATCGATATTGGTGCCCACATCATCGCGATAAGCCCCAAGCACAGCAGTATTTCCAGAGACACTAGCCGAAAAGCCAAAGTTGTCACTCAAGTCTCCATCTGAGGCGGTGAGTTTCGCGTTTTCCGTCACCGTGCCGCTCGCGCTATCCAACCCGCGAAATACATACGCAGCCCCTTGATCCCCATATGTTACATCACTTCGATACGATCCGACGACCGCCGTATTTCCCGACAGGCTGACGGCATAGCCAAAATAGCCGAGTGCTTCACCATCTGAAGCCACCAGCTTCACATTTTCCGTCGCGGTACCACTCGCGGTATCCATTCCGCGAAATACATACGCGGCTCCTTGGTCATTGTTCGCATTGATATTAGCTAAATACGAGCCGACCAAGGCCGTGCTTCCAGCAAGACTTACCGAACGACCGAATTGGTCAGATGCGGCGCCATCCGAAGCCAGCAGTTTCACATTTTGCGTCACAGTGCCGCTGGCGGTATCTAGTCCGCGAAAAATATACGCCGAACCTTGGTTCGAGTTAGCATCTACATCGTCTTGGTGAACACCCACCAAAGCCGTATTTCCCGACAAGCTCACCGCTCGACCAAAATAATCAAGCCCCGCTCCATCCGAAGCCAGCAGTTTCACATTTTGTGTCACGGTGCCACTGGCACCATTTAAACCGCGGAATACAAAGGCCGAACCTTGGTCACTGATTACCCCCACATTATCAACATAGGAGCCCGCCAAGGCCGTATCGCCAGACAAACTGACGGAGTGCCCCAACGCGTCGTTAGCCACTCCATCCGTGGCATCAAGTTGTGCCGCGTCAACCGATACAAAAAAATACGCTGGAAGTAATAATGCAGCTACAATTGGACGCAATAGATGCATGGCACGGGAAAACGGTGAATTCGTGACTTATACTTATATGAACTGCGACGAAGAAATTCAAAACAACTCCTTGGTGAGATTTCAAATACGAAAATTCGCCGGATGAGCCCGGGAAAGAGGAGAGGCCCCGCCTCAAATCTAGCCATGCCGACCGTTCAATTCACACTGGCGAACAGGCCGTCCACTTTTTCGACCAAGTCCTGATTCCATCCGGCAGAGCGCGCGTAAAAGCTGACGTGGCGCATCAATTGGTCGTGACGGGCACCGATCAACTCACGCAAGGCTGCTTCGAAGGCGAGGTAGGCGGTGAGCGAGTTGAGGTAAGATTCTTTGCCCTCGGCATAAGCGCGAGCGGAGGCCTGCTGGAGAACATCATGTTGTTGCACCAAGTCTGATAATTCGGCGATGCCACCACCGGCCTGACTGAGCAAAGAGCGCCCATAAGCATCATTGCGGGCTTGCTCGGTCTGGCGGGCGGCGAGCTCTGCTTCCTTCGCGCGACGACGATACTCAAATTCCTTGGCTTCGGAGCGGTTTATGCCGCGGTCGAAAATGTTCCAGTTGAGCACGACGCCGACCTCGACCCCACTGAGATCGCGGCGGCCACCGAAGACCGAACCAGCTGCGTAATCCAAACCATACTGCGCATAAAGGCTCAGCGTCGGCAGATCGCGGCGGCGGGCTTCGGCAGCCTTCTGGCTAATCTCCTCGGCTTCTGCGGTCAAAATGCCGATAGCGGCCTCACCGGAATTCGTCTGCTCCACGGCCGGGAACAGAGCGGCAAGGTCAGCGCCGGGAGAGAGATGCAAGGCCGTGCCTTTGAGTGACTGAGCTGTCGCTCCCATCGCGGCCAGTTCATAGCGGAGCTGTTGTTCAAGGCTGTTTCGATCCCGCTTCATACCAGCGAGAGAGAGCCGGATGTTTTGCAGATCGGTGACCGTGGCGACCTTGGCTTCGTGGCTTTTAGTGACAGCCTCCAATTCTTTTTCGAGACGGGCGATCACGCGGTCCACCGATTGGGTCAATTCCTGCAAACGAGCGGCCCGGAGAAAACCGATGATGATATCGCGAGTCTGATATTCGACAGCAGCCTGACTGCGGTATTGCTGCTGCTGGAGACGGGAGCGAGCGGCGTCAATGCGCGGCTTGATGGTCGGGTCAATGAGCGGCTTGTCCATCTCGACTAACACGCGGGTGACGCCATAGCTGTCGCTGCCTTCTTGGAAAATGGCGGTGTTGGTGCTGTTGGAAACATCCTGATAGCTCAGGAGCTCCCGGACTTGGGCACTGAAACGCGGGCGATAAAGTCGGCTTTGCGTATTTACGTTCTGCTCGGCGGCTTTTAGCTCAAACTCTGCTGCTGCGGAAACAGGCGATGCCGTGCGGGCCTCATTATAAATATCGCGCAGGACACCGCCGGGCAGCGTGACGCCGAACGCCAGCGCGCTACAGCCAACAAGGCCGCGCCATAGTGTGGTCACGCAGTAACCACCGAGGGAGAGGTGCGAGCGGTATGTCATAGGTATTTGCATAAAATAGTGGTGCGTTTCGGTGCTTTAGTGGCTGGCAGGCGCAGGGTGCGAAGCGGGTTGGGATAATTGGCGGACGGTATCATACAAGCGCAGATCGCGCGGCACCCAGCGCGACTCGGCCATCTTGGCGCGCCAACGGGCCAGCACGACCGGATCGGCGTTTAAGCGGCTATCCCCCCAGTCGAGCTCTCGGTGCTGGATTTGGGAATCCCAGTTAACATTGATGATGCTCACGGCTTTAATTTCCGGGTGATGCTCTATCATCTCAAAAAACGGCACGAACCAGTAGTCCCAGTATGAGTCGCCGACCAATGTTTTTTGCCTCCTCGTGTAACGAATCGGGCTAGCTTCGGCTACAAGCACTGGTTTGCCGCGAGCCCGGGCAAAAGCCAGCACGGCCTCGCGATTGGATGCTTTGTGATACCCCTCCTCGCCCACTTGGAAAAAACTGATGCCGACCCAATCCACCCACTCATCTCCTGGATACCACTCCGCGAAGGGCGCTTGCTGGTAAGTCGGCAGCATGGCAAACGAATGCCACGTCAAAAGGATGTCGGGATTCCCGCGCATCGCCCTAGCAATGCGTCGGTAGGCCGCCACATAAGGCTGAGGCGGATAGCGGTTGTGCGGCCCATCAAACTCATAACCAATACGCAAAAACACCGGACGCTTCAACGTATCGAGCAACTCGCGCAGTTTGGCGATGCGTCCGTCGAGTTCACCCGCGTCGATCTCGTAGAGCTGCTCGCGCGATAACCACAACGCAACCTGCATCACCAAAGGATCAAGCCGCAGCCGCAAATACTCCATGTCCTGATGATTATCTCTCGGCACGTTCGTGTGCGGGCTGGTGAAACCGCTCAGATCTAAGCTCGTGTAGAAAGCCGCCCCGCCGGGCAAAGGACACGCACTTCCGTTCTGGCAAACGTCTTGAAGATAATCACGAAACTCTTCCCGGCTCTGCCCTGCGATGAGCAAAACCGGTGTGGCCGCACTTTCGTTCGCAGCGAGCGGGCCCAGCGCAAGCCAGCACACCCACGCAACGGAGCAACAGGCCGGCAAAAGATTGGCCAGCCAGTTCATTGAAACATCCGCGCTCCCAGCACTCGCACAGTATCGCGGATACGCCCGACCCGCGTCGCACCTACGGTATGCAGCAGCCCGCCCGGAATCGGCCGCTGCACGCACACGAGGCAAGAGAAAAACAGCAGCCAAGAAACGTAAACCGTCAGGGAAATCATCAGCCCGACATTCTCGCGCATAAAAAACGCCGCCGCATCCGGCCCGAGAAAACGCCACGCCATGCCGCCAACCGTGAGCATCAACAACACCAGATGGGGCCGCATCATGCGCCAATGAATCTGCGTCTTCGTCGAGTCCAGCTGCTTGTTTGTCGGAGTGAAGGTCTGCCGAAACGGATTCAGCGTCACACGCAGGATAGCTCGCATTAACTCGAATATCCCCACGACCCGCCCTAACTCCGATACAAACGGGATAGTTTTCCGCCCACTCAACCAATACAGACCGTAAATGGTCATGAGCATCCGCGGCGCTAAAACCACTAGTAGGTGGCCGAAGTCCGAGTGAAACGGCGAGATTCCAGCCCACCAATACAAGGCAGGCGCGATGAGCAGAAAAAATACCCACACCGTGCCCGCATGGTAGAGCACTGGATCAAGGAAGAACATTCGGTCGAGAATCGAGATGCGCTTGGAGCGCAACACACCGCCCTCCGCAAAAAAGCATTGCAAGGTGCCAGCACACCAACGCGCCCGTTGACGCACAAACTCACTAATATCCTGCGTCGCCAAGCCCGAGCTGAGCGTCTCGTTCAGGAAGCGTGTCTTGTAGCCGTGTGCCAGTAACACGTAGGTTGTGTGAATGTCTTCACAGATTGTCGCCTCGGGGATACCGCCCGAGAGCCGCAAGCACTCGCGCTTGATGACAAACGACGTGCCATAGCAAAAAGCATTATCCCAAGTGTCGCGACCAGACTGCATCACGTCCGTAAACATACACTGCGCCTCGGGCCACGCATGTTCACCCCGTAGATTGTATTGGATCGCGTCGGGATTACTGAAGTATTGCGGCGTCTGCACGATTCCCACGCTTGGGTCATCGAGTAGCCCAACCGTGCGCCAAAGGAAGTTTGGCACGAGCGCGAAGTCCGCATCCACCACACAAAGCAGCGGGCGACTGGTCAGACGAATCGCATGATTTAGATTACCCGCCTTGAAACCGCGCCGGTCGGACCGCACGACATAATTGACGCCCTGCTCATTGCAAAACGCCTTCAGCCAATCGCGATTGCCGTCGTCGAGCACCCAGACCGCATAATCCGGATAATCCACCGCTTTCGCCGCGATAATCGTGCGCTCAAGCACATCCTGTGGCTCGCTGTAGGTTGGAATAAAAATATCCACGCCGGGCACATCCTGCGCCCGCGCCCGCAACCGCGCCTCCGCCCGATCGGCTTCAGCACTGCGATTACTCGGACGCACCAAGACGATAAAATGCCACGTCAGCACGAGTGTCGCCCCTAACTCGACGCAGGCAAAAATCCATGCCCATAACGCTTCGGGCGACAGCGTCATCGGCACCAATGTCGCATTGAAACGCCACCACACATAGCGGCTGTTCATCAAAATAAAGAGCAACGCGATAATCAGACGAACCACGCCACGATTCCACGACACCAGCGGCGAAAGCAACCAGAGGCCCGCGAAAAGCAGAGCCGTCGCCAGCACCTCGGGATAGAGATTCGTGATCATTTGTCGCTACGCAGCACGAGGCTGAGCCAAAGCAATAGCCGCTCGGCCCAGCCGCCACCGCCGCCCGACGTCAGCACTTTGGCCAGTTGACCGATATTTTCCGCCTGCAATTTCCCAACCGGCATCTCAATGCGCACCCGCAACATCGAGACATCCAACGGCATGGTGTTGATAGTGTTCACGTCACGGTCGGTGCGTTCCTGCACTTGGATATCGACCACGCGGCCCTCAATAAAACGACTCTCCGCCAACAAATAAACACTCGCACGGTCACCGATGGCGATGCTGTTCATGAAATCCCGGCCAAAATACGCATCCACAAAAAGCGTTTGCGCATCGGCCACATCGACCACCGGCTGTCCCTCGGAAAGAGACTCGCCTTCGACAACTTGCCGCCGCCAAACCAACCCGCGAATCGGCGTGCTTAGTTGGTAGGCGTTGTTCGTATCACCATACGATTTATCGAGGATAATCTGTTGCTCAATTTCGCGGATTTCCGCGGCCAAATCCATTTTCTGAATGCGCAATTCACTCAACTCGCGCTCGAAACCGTTCTTGCCCGTCTCAACCATCTCGCGTCCAAACCCGATGCCGTGCGCCGCCATCTCTTGCCGCGACTCAATATCGGCCAAGGCAGCTTCAACCTCGGCGAGATTGCGCTCCGCTTCTAGCGTAGCTTGTCGGGTCTCCGACCACTGCGCTGCCGTGACAATACCATCGCGAAAGAGCGGCTCGATGCCTGCTTGGCGCGCTTTTTTCTCTCGCAACTCGTCGCGGCTAATCCGCGCCTTCTCTTCAATGGCTTTCTGCGTCTGCGCCAGACCTCGCATCGCACTCGCCCGCAATTGCTCCAATCCCGACTGCATGCCACCAATCTCGCGTTCGAGATTAGTCAAACGCTCCTGCAGTTTATCCCGGTGCAACTCCTTTTGCGCCAGCTCCCGCTGAATCTTGACCGGGTCACGCGTCACCCGTCCGACGACCGCACCCGCTTCGAGCACCTTGTGGCGCAACGGCGGCAATCCCGTGATCTGGCCATCACCCGCCGCACGAATCGTCACGACCTTCGTATTGACGATCGCATGCGTGCTATAGGGAAACAGCGGCGGCAACAGCAACGCCCACAACGAGAGCGCAATCAATCCGCCTGCGAACACGATGCGCAAAACCCTGAATAGCTTGTTGCCGTTCATCGAAAATTTTTCCTCCAGGCCTCGCCGCGCAAGGCGACCACTACCCCATCTCGCACCTTGAATTGATAGCGCAGTCTGGCCAAGGCGAGCAGGTGTAAATCAGGCAGCATCAGAGATAATTTACCATTCATGAGGCTCAGTAAAAAATCGAAGACAAATGAAAAGTGCTCCACGTGCTTTAACTGAAAAATGAGCCATCGCGCATCTCACGCACGACATCACATCGCCGCGCGATGTCGGGATTATGCGTCACCAACACCACCGCTTGGCCATGCTCGCGCGCCAGCCGACCCAACAGGCCGAACACGAGCTCCGAATTCGCATGGTCGAGATTTCCTGTCGGCTCGTCGGCCAACAGCACCGCCGGTTGATTAGCCAATGCCCGCGCCACGGCCACCCGCTGCTGTTCGCCGCCCGACAACTGCGTGGCCCGCCGCCCGGTTTTCGCTTCGAGGCCAACCGCCTCCAACAATGCGCGCGCCCGCTCTTCCATCTGCGCTTCAGGCCAACGCCCGAGTTTGCGCATGGGCAACATGACATTTTCTAGCGCCGTAAATTCCGGCAGTAAAAAGTGAAACTGAAAGACAAAGCCGATGTGTTCACCGCGCAGCGCTGTGCGCAGTGCGTCGTCATCGGGCGGCACGGGCTGACCGCGCACCCACACCTGCCCTTGATCAGGCCGGTCAAGCAAGCCGAGTAGATAAAGCAGAGTGGATTTGCCACAACCCGACGGCCCAGTGATGGCAGTCACGCCGCCCGCCTCTGCCGCAAAACTCACCCCGCGCAACGCATGCGCCCGTGCCTCACCTGTGCCGAGGGTGCGGTGTAAACCTTCACAGCGAATAGCGACCTCAGCACTCATGTGGAATGCCCCCGCACAACATCACCCGGCTCCAAACGCGCCGCCCGCCGCGCTGGAATCAGCGAAGCGGCAATGACCATCACCGACGCCGTCACCGCAGCCCAAACATAATGCCACCACGACCACGACACGACAAACGTGTTAGCAGAAAAGATTCCGCGAATCCGAATCGGCACGTGTGAAATTGTCCACGTGACCCCCGCACCCAACAACCAACCAAGCACCGTGCCGAGTGCTAGCACGAGCACCGCTTGCCATAAAAACACATCACGCACATCGCGCTGCGTGCAGCCCATCGCCCGTAAAATCGCAATCTCGCGCGTCTTCTCGATGACGAGCATCGCGAGCGTGTTGAACATCGCCAACCCCGCGATGACTGTGAAAACCGAAACTGTGATGCCTGACGACAAACGCAGGGCGCGAAACACTTCGAGCCATGTCTTTTCTCGGGATTGCCAACTCGTCGCACTGTAGCCGAGCGCAGCTGTCATACGCTCCGCCTCGATTGGCGCCCGCGCCGGATCGCGCAAGGACACTTGCAAAAACGACACCCGCTGTGGTGCGCGCAAAAGCGACCGCGCCTCCGCGAGATGTAGATAAACTCGCAGGCGATCGATGTCACCGACACCGCTCTCAAAAATCGCCGCCACCCGGACCGCACGCGGCTCTTGTCCTGCTGATTGGAGTGTAACTGCATCACCAATCTTGAGACCCAGCCTCGCCGCCAATTCTTGCCCCAACAATAAACCATCGGGGCGAGCACGAAAATCTTCCAACCGGCCCTCCGTAATCTGTCCGCCAAGATTTGAAACCGTCAAAAAATCATCTAGCTCAATACCGTAAAGACCGACTTCGCGCGCGCGGGTGCCACCGCGCAAGACCGCCGAACCTGAAAGCACCGCCGCCACGCCAGTCACGCTATCGAATTCACGCACTGCCCGCGACAACGCCGCTGGCTCCTCGACCCCGGGCACATATTGACGACCGTCGCGTTGAGCGATGCGATCGCCACCCTCGCCCGCCTGCATTGTGCGCAGCGTCTCTTGCAGACGGTCGGTGATTTTAATGGCTCCGCTCGAACCGAGAATCGTCTGAATAAAAAATCCCTCAAAGCCACGCGTGGTGGCCTGCGTCACTACAAACAGCCCCACGCCGAGCACGATACAGGCGAGACTCATCAGCATCGAGCGGCGCTGCGCGGTGAGAAACCGAAGGGCGATGCGCAAAGTCAGCGGCATGACACAACGCGATTAGCGCACTTCCTTCAAACGCACCCGGCTGCCAGGCGCAAACCTCTCCAGTTCTTCCACAATTACGTGCTCTCCCGGTCGCAATCCTTCCAAAATTTCCGCCCGCTCCAGCCCGGCAAAACCGACCTTCACGCGCCGCTCTTCCACCTGTCCGTTATCGGCCACCAGCACTATATCTCCCCGCAACGCCCGACGCGGCACGATAGCGGCCGCCTCACGTTGAGCGGTAACAATGCTGACTTCGCCCGTGAGTCCGGGCACAAGTTTCTCCGCGGGCAACTGCACCTTGAGCACTACCGTGTAGCGCTGCGTCACCGGGTCGGAAGAGGGCAACACGCGCTCAACCTGCGCCGTGTGCAATTCGCCGCCGTAACCGAGAAAGCGCACCGTCGCACTCTGGCCTACGCGCAAACCTGCAAAATACTCTTCGCTCAACCGTGCTTCCACAATGCACTCGCGGGAGATGAGCGTCGCCACCGGCGTGCCAACTGGCAGCCAATCACCCGGCGTCGTCGTCACTGCGGCAATCGCCCCGTCAAAGGGAGCCGTCAACGTGGCCTGCCCCAATTCGCGGCGCTTTTGCGCGAGCTGATTTTCCAGAGAAGCCAGACGCGCCGCACGGGTCTCATTCTCGACGGCTAGCTCCCGTTCCAAACGCTGCGCCACCAGCGACTGGCGCGTGACTTCTGCATCGGAGACTCCGCCTAATTTTTGCGCACGGACAGCTTCCGCGAGAGAAGCGCGAGCGGCGGCAAGCTCGGGCTCGAGTGGAGAACCGACACTTTCCAGGCGGCGTTGAGTAGCCAACTCGGCTTCCAATCCTTGAATGTCCAACGCGAGTGCGCCGGTGTCGAGCATGAGCAAAGTCTCCCCCGCTTGCACAACCCGGCCCGCCACCAATTCACTACGCGCGACGCGACCGGCGAGTTCATTACGCAACTGCACTTCGCGGGCGGCGCGCACGGTCACGCCACCGGGCACAGCTTGCGTGACCGGGCCGGAAGTCACCACGGCCACGACCGCTACCGGCCGCAACAGAAACCAGCCTGCCAACGCAGCAAACGCAGCGACAGCGACAATCAAGACGACGGGGCGAAAGCGAGCGGCGGGCGGCGGATTAGTCATGTTGAGCGGGGGAAGGAGCCAAGGGCGGCGCGGGCTCTAGCCCGAGCAGGGAAATAAATTCAGCGCGACGAATCAGCCAATCCGCTTGCGCGGCAGTGGCGGTTAGCTCGGCGGCGCGCAGTGACAGCGTGGCGGTCTCGACCTCGGCAGACGCAGCTTCGCCTCGGCTCAAGCGCTCCGTGATTTTTTGCAGCTCGGTCGCAGCCCGTTCGCGACGGATGCTGGCCACCCGCAGCGTGCGCGCAGCCAACTCGACCGCCGATTCCGCTGCGCGAACCTCGTCACGGCTGGCGGCAAGCTCCGCATTCAGACGACGGTCGGCGATGCGACGTGCGGCGAGTGCAGAGCGTTTAGCCCCGCGCGTGGCAAAGCCGTCGAAAAGCGGCCAATTGAAGACGAGGCTAGCGTTGACGGACTGCACGCCGGTTTGGCTGAGCGTGTTGGCTGAAGCCGCGATGGAGTTCGATTGGGTGTTGGAAAGACTAAGGTTCCCCTTGGGGTAGAGACGGAAACGCGCCACTTTATAAGCGAGGTCGGCTTGGTCGACAGCGTGGCGCAAGGCCTGCACGCGCGGCGTTTGCTCCAAACCGATGGATTCAAATTGAAGCAAGAGGTCATCGGTAATCCGGCTGTCTGGCGGAGGTGGCGACAACGCTGCGGGCAAGCGGTCAGGTAAGCTGTCCACCGCCGGTGCCGCGGTGCCGCAGAGACGGCCCACCGCCCGGGCGGCGGCGGTAAGGTCGGCGGCAGCGCGGTCGCGAGTAATCTGAGCTTCCTCGGCGGCGAGACGCTGCTCTGCCTCGGTATCAGGCGCGAGGTCGCCAGCCTGCAATTGCGCGGCGGCACGGCGGGCAGTGGCCTGGGTGGAGTCGGCGAGCTGCTGGGCGTGCACGAGCGCAGCTTTCTTGACGATGAGGCCAAGGTATTGCGTGCGCACAGAAAGGGCGAGCAGCCGGTAGGCTTCACTGAAGTTTTGGCGAGCGATCTCCGCACCGATTTTTGCGCTGTCACTCTGCGCCTTGAGCGTGCCCCAGTGAAAAATCGGCTGCATCGCGGACAACCCGTAATAAAGACCTTGGCTCACATCGCTGACGTTCGATTGGTCGGCGATGACGGTGCGCGTGACGCTGTAGAGAATCACCGAGTCCAAGCGCGGCAACATTTGTGCGCGGGCCATCTCGGCATTGCCCTCGGCTTGTTGAATTTCTCCCTGCTTTACGAGCAAGTCGGGGGCTTGCTGCAATGCGGCTTGGAGCAAGGCGTCGAGCTGCGGCAGCTGTTTTTCCCAACCTGTCCACCCTTCCGGCAACGGCGTGCCGCACAGCCCGCCTGTGGCAACGAATAAGCAAGCGCCGACGAGCAGCGCACGCAGGCCAAGCTTGTGCCGAAAGCGCGTCACTTGACGACGAGCACGCCCGTCATACCGCTGAGAAAATGCGCCGGGAACGAACACAGGAACGGATAATCGCCGGGCTCGGCGGGGGCGGTGAAGGTGATTTCGTCTGTCTGTTTGGCTCCGAGAAGTTTGGTGTGAGCGATGACTTGGCTGGCTAGCGAAGTGGGCATGTAATCGCTGGCAGCGGCCCCGACGGCGGCATCAGCGTAAGCCTTGGGGTCGCTACCCTTGGTGAGTAACACCCAATTGTGGCCCATCACCGCTTTGGACATGGTGCCGATGTTGGTCAGGATAACTTTCACCTCTTGCCCGGCGCGCACCTCGAAACGGGTGAGATTGTATTTCATGCTATCGCTCGCCGTCAGCTCCAGCGTGGCCACGCCCGAGGCATCAACTGCGGCTGTCGCAGACGCGGAAGCAGCGGGAGCATCGGAGCGACCGCAACCGGACAGTGCCAAGATGGAGCAAGCGAAAATCAACAAGGCGTAGTGTGAATTCATGGGGCGGTGAACTTGCGTGACTGTCGGCACAGACGCAATCCCCTACTCCGGCGTAAGGCGGGGCACAGGCGCGCGGCGGCGGCGCTCAGGTCTGGCTGTCGCCGTTTTCGGGCGCTTCGGGTTCCGACGTGGTGAGGTGAATGAGCTGATTGAGAGACTCGAAATGCTTGGTCCACTCAAAGTCACCCGAGTGGTCGCCCACTACTTGGTTAAAGATCGCGCGCTTCTCGGCTTTGAGTGCTTGGATGCGCTCCTCGATCGTGCCTGCGGTAACCATGCGATAGACAAACACGGTGTTAGTCTGGCCGATGCGGTGCACCCGATCAATGGCTTGGTCTTCGACCGCGGGGTTCCACCACGGATCGAGCAGGAAGACGTAATCTGCCGCGTGTAAGGTGATGCCAGTGCCGGCTGCCTTGAGGCTGACGAGCATCGCAGCAGCTCCCTCGGCGGTCTGAAAATCCTTCACGGGTTTCTGACGATCGAGCGTCATGCCGGTAATTTCGTAGCGCGGCAGATCGGGGTATTGCGCGATTAGGGCGCTGCGCACGCGTTCCAGTAGCGCCACAAATTGCGAAAAGATGACGACCTTGTGTCCGCTGCCGACGACTTCGGCCAGTTTCTCCATGAGTAACTGGATTTTACCCGAATCGGCCAGCGGAGCGTTGAGCCACGGCAGTAGATCTGGATCGCAACAAATCTGCCGCAACCGCGTCAGCAACGCGAGGAAACCGAAAGATTTCTCACGCATCGCTAGACTGATATCTTCACCGAGACGCGCCAGACCTTCGGTGCAGACGCGGGCATACTCGGCGCGCTGCAGTGGCGTGAGCGGGCAGTGCAGATCCATTTCCACCTTGGGCGGCAATTCCTGCGCGACTTCCCTTTTGGTGCGGCGCAGCGTGAAAGGGGTGAGCTGCTGACGCAGGCGGCGCATCGTGCCATCGCGATCGGCGAGCAACGCAGCCTCGAACGTCGCGCGTGAACCCAACAGACCGGGCAACAAAAAGCGAAAGATGGACCAGAGATCGAGTTGGCGGTTTTCCAGCGGCGTGCCGCTGAGCACTAGCCGATGCCGCGACCGCAAGGCAAAGCAGGCCTGTGTGACTTTCGCATCAGGGTTTTTGATAAACTGTCCCTCGTCGAGAATGGCGTAGCCAAACTCACCCTGATCCAGCAGCGCACGGTGTTTCCGCAGCTGCGTAAAGCTCGCGAGCCAAATGCAGGGCTCCTTCTGTTGGGTGAAATCGTGTCCCGCTTTCAACACTTCCACGCGCGCAGCAGGATGGAAACGCGCGATCTCCTCGCGCCAGACCGGCACAACGCTGGCCGGACACACGACAAGGTGCCGATGCTCGGCCATGGGGCGCGCAATGAGTAAGGCGATGACCTGCGCGGTCTTGCCCAAACCCATTTCGTCGGCGAGCAAGCCGTGGCAACCGGTCTCGCACAGATGATGCATCCACTCGACACCGCGCCGCTGGTAAGGGCGCAGGTAATCAGGCAAAGCTGGCGTAGTTTCCGGGGCCGTAAGCACGCACTGCCGCCAAGCCTCCAGCTCCGGCCCGATGGTGACTTTGATGCGCTGATCCTGAAAGAGAGAGAAAACGAGATAAGGCGGCGGCGAGCCGACAGATTGCAGCTCCTTCATCTCTTTTTGCCACTGGCGCAGGCTGTCCCATTTCTCCTGCTCCATGGTGAGAATACCGAGCTCGGGCACGAGCATTGGCGTGCGGCCTTGCTCCAGCAGCGCGGCAGCCTGTTCGTCCGTGAGCATTTTTTCGCCTGCCCGGAAAATCCAACGCAAGTCGAGGCCAGCTCCGTCACTGCGGGTGTTGGCGACGGCCTCGATTTCGATGGCCCGAGCTCCGAGCTTGAGCGCGCCGACTTTGGCATCCACTTCGACCGGAAAATGTTTTTTCCAGTGCGGCAGCACATCGCGCAGGAAACTGGGGATGTCGGCGAGCGATTCCAACACGTAGGCGTGTGTGCTCTGGTTGTAGCGGAAGTGGGCTTTGCGTGTGAGCGTGGCGAGTGCGATGAGCTTGGCGCGCTCCTTGTGGCTCGGGTGATGCACGGTGTTGCCGAGAGCGGGGATGCGCTGGCGACCGTTTTTCCAGTAGGCGAGGAAAACGAGCCCATCGCCCGTCGCGGTGAAGCTCAGCAACAAATCGCGATCTGTGTCGCCTTGGCTGTTGCTGGCGGCGGCGTGGTTATTGTCGCTGCCCACCGTCGGTTCAGCCGCAGCGCTCGCCGGGCTGTGCCCGTTGGGATTGTGAGCTCGGGCAGGACTGACTTGGCTTTGGTTGTTGCGATGACCGTTCTCTCCCGCATCTGCCGTGCTGGAGGGCAAACGGTGGCTCATTTCTTCGGCGACCAACTCTTCGATTTCATGCAGACCAGCGACAGCGATAGCGTTGGCCAGCACCGTGTCTGTGGTGGAGGAGCGCACACGTAACGCCTCCCCTTCCCACTCGATGACGGCATGTTCATCCTTCTTGTCCACGCGGCGGTGGATGATGGCATCCTTGGCCGTCAGTTCGATTTCACGAATCTCGCTGTCGCGATACATCTCATGGCCGCGCTCCACGTGGGTGGATTCAAAATGACCTTCCCACTCAGCCTCCAGCCGTTCGAACCAGAATTCCAGCGATTGGGGTGTATAGACACGCTTGGGGCCGTGCGATTGCGTGGGCATAAAAATGATTGGTTAAAAACCCGGTTTCGTCTCAGGCAACCCCTATTTTTAAGCGGCGCGTTTTTTACCAATTCGCCCGCACGCGCCTCCCGCCCAAAATCCCGCTAAAAAGTGCCGCTCAGGATGGGTTGTAGTATCTTTTGCGGGCGTGCACCTGCACAATTTTCCGACCCGGAAAAACGCATGCGGTGAGGCTACCGCCGAGCACACAGCCGGTATCGATGCCCATCGTCCAACGAGTGGCGACGACTTCCGTGCGCGGCGTATGGCCGTAAACCACATAGGGCGGCCCTTTCCAAATCTCCGACCAATGCGGCGAACCGGGCGCCTCCGAGCGTTTGCGCGGCTCGCCATCTGGGCCGACGACTTGTATGCGCGTGACCACGCGGGCGGGTTGCCGCCGCCATGACTGACCAGGCAAAAATCCGCCATGCACGAGCACGACATTGTGCTCGGTGTCCTCGTAGGTGAGCGGCATGGATTCGAGATAATCCCAAGTCTTGCCGTTCAACTGCTCCAACGTGTCGTAGTCGTATTTCTTGAGATGGCTGGGGTCGTCGGTTTTGCGATAGTTGAGCAGGCGCAATTCGTGATTGCCCAGCAGCGAGACGGTGGCGACCTCGCGGGCGAGTTGGACAACGCCACGGCTGTCGGGGCCGCGATTGATAAGGTCGCCGAGCAACACTACGCGGTCAGCGGCGCGCAGCTTGAGCCGGTCAATCAATTGCTCAAACTCCCGGCGGCAGCCGTGAATATCTCCGATAGCAATGAGGCGACCGGGCATAGTTCAGGATGCCGCCACGGCTGTGGAATCGGGCGAAGCTCGCTCGACGGTGAGCTCAGCGACTTGGGCCCGCGCCGTCGCTAGTTGCATGAAGTGCGTTTGGGCGGAGAACGGCGGTTCATCTTTGGTCCGAACGACCGGGCGGTAAGTAGCATCAGGATGTAGTTCCCACGCGTCGGTATTGTCGCGTAACTCGGCAGGCAGGATTTCAGAGAGAATACGCTGGCGGAGCACCGCATCGCGCACCGGGAAGAGAGCTTCGACGCGGCGGAAAAAATTGCGCGACATCCAGTCGGCGCTGCCGGCAAAGACCAGCGGGTCGCCACCGTTCTCGAACGAGTAGATGCGGGCGTGTTCGAGGTAGCGACCGACGAGATTGCGCACGCGAATGTTTTCGCTCTGGCCTTTGACACCGGGGGCCAAGCAGCACGTGGCGCGGACGATGAGGTCCACTTTTACTCCCGCACGCGAGGCCGCGTAGAGGTTGTTAATCGTCACGGGGTCCACGAGCTTGTTCATCTTGGCAATGATGCGCGTCGGACGACCGGCGGCCGCGTGCGCGGCTTCGGCGGCAATAAGCTCTTGGATGCGGGCGTGGAGATTGAAAGGTGCGACGAGCAAGTGGCGGAATTCCGGCGTGCGCCCGAAGCCCGTGAGCGCGTTGAATAGTTCGGCCACTTCGCCGGCGAGGGCGGGATCAGCAGTGAGAAGGCTGAGGTCGGTGTAGAGCCGAGCGGTGCGTGGGTTATAGTTGCCCGTGCCAAGATGCACATAACGGCGCAGCTCGCTC
>JACCDO010274490.1_pt1 | contig 35944 bp, 35 predicted proteins | sample 7446101 | NCBI WGS metagenome assembly JACCDO01 (sample SAMN15323440, study PRJNA562643) | freshwater metagenome | isolation source: river surface water | place: USA:Blue River Watershed | collected 2017-08-16 | reverse complement strand
TTTTTGTAAGTGGATATGATGAATATCAATTTGAAAAAGAATTAAAAGAACTATCTATAAAAAAATTTATCACGAAACCAATAAATTTCGACATTCTCAAACAAGAAATACTAAACGAGTTTCAAGTATAAAAATGGATCATATTTTAAATAAAAAAATTGATTCTGAGCTTAAAATAATTAGGAGTGTTAGTAAATATACTTCATTTGTCATAACAAGTTATCTTTCAAGGGACTTCCTAACTCCTGATAAAATTGAACTCTCCCTCTATCTTCTAAAAGATCTAATCAAGCAAAAGAAAATTAATTACCTGCCAGATGAACAAAAAAAGCTAGAATCATTTTCCGTTCTTTTGGAAATAATTCTTTTATATTTCAAAAAAAAAAGGTTAACTGAAAAAAAAATTGAAGAAATTGTTTTCTTTGTTCTCTACAGGTCATACCTATTTTATCAAAAAGATTATTTTGAAAAGTTAATCGGAGTTTATAGAATTTTAATTTTCGACATCTTTTCGCTTTTAACAGCTGAAATAGACCATCTAAAGTTCTCAAAAGATTCAATCCCATCCCTCCCCTCAAAAGAATTAGCTAGCATTTTAAATTCTTCATTAAGAAAATTAAAAAAAAATGAAATTTTCTGTGTCAAATATGCCGTTTCATTTTTCATAAAAAAGATCTTTGAAGAAAAGCTTGAATCTTTCAAGGATGAACATGAGTATAAAAAAAAGATTAAAAATCTATTTATTCTAGAGCTTATTACAAAAGAATTAATTAACAAAATTTCCCATAACTCCTCTTTTAAAATATTTATAAAATTTTTTATAGAAAAGAAAAAGGACCTTGATCCTGAAGAAATTATTCCAATTATTTTCGAAGAATTTGGTGGCATCTATATCAAAATGGGTCAAATTTTAGGAGATTTACTCCCTTCGCATTTAAGAAAAAAAATGTCCCATTTTCAAAGTAAAATCGGAGGGATTCATAACGAACCTGAAACAGAATTTCATTACATTAAAAATATTTTAAAGGATGAAAATAATGCACCCATATTAGATGACATTATAATTCCTGAAGATCAATTAGACATCTTTGGAGGAGCATCAATTGGAGCTATTTATGAATTTAAAGTTAAAAGCAAAAGAAATCATCTTCCAGAGGGGATCGATACTGTTTTAATAAAATTCAAAAGGCCTAAAATTAAAGAAACATTCAACAATCAATTTATACATTTCAACTCCATTATTGACAAAATCATTAAGGAAATAAAATCAAGAGAAACCAGCGATGAGATTATCAATAAATTATTAACAATTAAGAAAAATACAATACAAGTTTCGAAACAATTTCTCGAAGAATTAGATTTCTTTCAAGAAAAGAGGAATGCTGACCTCATCAGAGTTAAACTTCAAGATAATCCTCGAATTCATGTCCCAATTCATTTCTATTCTTCAACTAATTTTATCATTATGGAAAAATGCGAAGGGGTTAAAATCAATGAATTAGACTTAGTCAATCATCAAGACAAAAAAATGATATCACAAGAGATTTGGCACTTTTTTCTCGTCTTATTTGTCAAAAATGGAATTATCTGGTCAGATCCACATCCTGGGAATTTAATTTATAATTTAAAAACTAAAAAAATTTCTATTATTGATCTCAATCCCATTTTTCATATTGGAGAGGAGGAAAGAAATTTCATTATCATGCTCATGTTTTCTCTTTTTTCATCAAATCATAAAAATACAAATTTATATATAAACAAAATCCTTAAGAGAAGAGATTCTCTTAAAGAAGCTCTCACAACTCATCTCTTAGAAGAAATAAGCATATTGCCCCCTGAAAAAAAAATATCAACACTTTTAGGAAAACTTCTTGTTTTAGATCTAGAATTTATTGATATCATCCAGCCTACACTTAAAGCTTTTATTCAGGTTTCTATAACTGTAAGTTCTATTTCAAATGAAGGTAACTTTTTTAAATGCTTTAAAAACATTATAGGGATTTATGAGCTTTTAAAATTAGTAAATAAAAATGGTGTTTTAGTTTCTACTCATTCATTTATAAAGTTTAAATTTTTCAAATCAAATTTAAAAAACCATCCTGAAATTGGACCCGTTATTGATGAAAGAGATATTCAACTACTTGCAGAGAAATTTAAAAGGCTCAGGGAAAATAGCATTTGTGATATTGAAATTAAAAGAATCAATCCCGATAAGTCATTCTATTTTTCGACTAATACCTCTCAACTATCCATACAACATAGTTCAAGGATAATTTTTGAAAAGCCTAAAAAATCGTCTCATCTGAAATATATGATCTTACTTCCTGATAAAAATTGGCTTATCGAAAACAATGAATTTATTAGAGTAAAAAACCTTACTGAACACCTCTGCTTAATTGAGATCCTTGAAAATGTCAGAAGGGGCACATCCAAGCATTTCTCACATTTAGCTCACATCTTTGCCCTCCCCCTTTCGGAGCTGAATAAAGAAGATTTTTCTCTTTATATGTCATTTAAGATTAGGGCGCATTTAAAACTTTTGAACAAAAGCTCTGAAATATTCTCTCTCGATCAGTATTTTTTAAAGTTAATTATCTTATTAGAATTAATTTCTCTTCGATGCGAAAAGAAAACCACCGAGGATATTTTCTTAATTAGCTCATTTTTTAGGTTTCAACTTTTCATTACAAATTATTTTTTATTAAAATCAAAGTATTTTTACAAACGACTTCGATCCATGAATTATTTCACACCTGTGTCTCCAGAAAAATTAACGGACGTTATGACAAAATCTTTAATCAGGAATTAAAAAAACAACTCTGAACAATTTTTTTATTGGCCGGAGCAAATTTTAATAACTCCGAATTATTTATTATTTTATGATGTTTTACCTGGTTAAAACTAATTCCCATATCCATTAGGTTGGCTTCTGTTGTTCGCCAATGAAGATGATTATATGAATTCAAATTAATTGGCCTCGAAAATGAAACCAAACTTTTTTTTCCTCTTTTATCAAAATAGAAATCAAAGTAACTCATCACAAGTTCTCTCACTGATCGGTAAACAGGACTTCTTCCCATGAGTAAAGTTGTACTCGATTTTCCAATACTACCCCAGAATTTTTTATGCTTAAAAACTGTTATCACGTGTGGATCATCAAAATCTAAGCACATGAGGTCTACAACAAGAGGAGGATGTCCTTGATACTCTAGAGCAGCTGCTGCAAGTAAGGCACCTTCAAAACAATGGCCATCTTGAGAAAGCATTGTATATCGAGGTGATAGACAGGCATCTGAATCATTATATTCAAGCTCATCAAGATAGTTTTGAATTTTTTCAAATGAATTAAGTTTTTTTAATAAAGTTCTTTCACTCTTATCCCAGCTCAATCTAAACAACCTCAATAATTAAGTGATGAATATTAAATTTTTCTTGAATGAGATCTCTGTAATCTGAAGATTTTTGTAATTTAGAAGCTTTTATTATGATTTCGCACCCTAATTCATGAGGTGATAGTTTCCATAAATGTAAATCAATAACGTGAGATCCATCAACCTCGATCTCCTTAATTAATTTTTCTTTGTCTATAGAGGCATCGTGGGCATCAAGAAGATCTTTGCCAGTTTCCTTAATAAGATCTAAGGACCATTTAAAAACAACAAATCCCCCCAAAACGCCAACAAATGGATCGGCCCAAAGTATATCGAAATACTTTCCAATTAAAAGAGCAACAATAGCTAAAATTGAAGTCACTGCATCGGTTAAAATATGAAAGTAAGCACTGGAATGATTGTGATCTTTTACGTTATGTGAATGATGATGATGATGATGATGCCCGTGGTGATCATGGTGGTGATGATGATGTCCATGATCACAATGGGAATGGTGATCATGACTTTTGTTTTCTTTTGAATGCAAGATATAGACGCAAACTAAATTGATTATTAAACCTAAAACAGCAACTAAAATGGCCTCATTATAATGGATTGATACTTGATTCATTATTCTATGACCTGATTCATAAATCATTGAAAAGGAAATGAGGACAAGGATCATGGCACTTGTGTAACCACCAAGAGAAAGAATTTTTCCTCCACCAAATGTAAATAAAGACTTAAATTTATGGTGTCTAAATAAGTAGTAAACAATTAAATTGAGCGCTAAAGCTAGGGTATGCGATGCCATATGCCAACCATCTGCCAACAATGACATTGATCCCGACCAATAACCCACGACAATCTCTATGGCCATCGCCACAAGGCTGATGAGAGTAACGACTCTGGTTTTTTTTTCATTTTCTATAAAAATACCAGAATCTTTATGGCCTATACTGCAAGACTGATTCATTTCTAATCTCCTAAGCTATTGAACATTTATTTTTCTTGGTAACAAGGATCCAATAAATGAACCTAAAACTATTAAAAATAGACCAATAAAAATTTTGTAATTAACAATGATTCCAGTGAATGTAATTAAAAATAGAGTTGAGAGTGCAGGAGTCAAATTACTAAGAGCTCCAAGCATCCTTCCATCTCCTTTTTGAAGAGCAAGATCCCAAGTATAAAAACCAATTCCAAACGGCCCTATTCCCATTAAAAAAATTAGGATTAAGTCTTTTGTCTCCAAGACGACTGAGGGGCCCAGATAGAGATGAACTAGACCACATAGAACGCTTGTTCCTAAACAATGTCCACCAATTGAGCCTAGATTATGAAATCTAAATTTCTGTCTTCCAACAGAATAAATAGGCCAAATTAAAGCTGCACCCAATGCAAGAAAGTAACCCCAAAGGTTGACTCCTTGTTGTTTAGTTATTTGATCGATAGTTAAAAAAACACACCCACAGATCGCAAGAATTGCTCCTATAAGATGAGCACGACTAAGTTTTGTGCCAAAGGCAAGAGCACTAAATAAAACAGTAAACGTAGGCCAAAGGTAATTAATTAAATTTGCAACCTCTGCAGGAATTAATCTAAAAGAAAAAAATAAAAAAAAATGATACAGAAAATACCCAAAAACGCCCCAGGAAAATTCTCCTAAACTCACAAAAAGTTTTTGTTTCAAAAAAAAACTTGGAATGGATGCAATGAGAAAGCTCAAAGATAAAATAAAAAAAGGAGGATGATGATTAAGAAGTCTTCCCAGTGTGGCCAAAGTCGCCCAACAAAGGATGGTTAATAACCCCAATAAATAAGCACTATTTTTTTGATAAAAATTTGTCATTAAAAAATAACTCATGAATAAATTACAAAAAATAACTAATCAGTTTATTTATAAAATATCATTCCACTAAGGCTTAATCTATGAAAACTACAAAATACATCTCTAAGACGCCCGACTCTTTTAATCTGATACATTGGACACAGGATGAAAATCAGACCTGGAATAAACTCATCAGTCGTCAAAATTTACTCACCAAAAACTATGCCTGTGATCTATTTCTAAATGGACTTGAGAGAATTGAATTTAGTTCCCAGAGAGTACCCCAACATACTGAAATTAATAAAAAACTTAAAGACTTTACAGGTTGGGAAGTTGAAATTGTCCCCGCCCTCATACCGGCCAAAGATTTTTTCACGTTGCTTGCAAATAAAAAATTTCCCGCAGCAAGCTTTATAAGAATCCCTGAGGAACTTGATTACATCGAAGAGCCCGATATTTTTCATGAGTTTTATGGCCACGTCCCTTTGCTTACATTTCCTGAATATGCCAAATTCATGCAGGAGTTTGGTCGATTTGCCCTTAGCTTAGAACCTAACGAAAGAAGAAGAGTTTTTCGACTCTTCTGGTTCTCCATTGAGTTTGGTCTTATTCGTGAAAATGGAAATCTTAAGGCCTACGGAGGTGGAATTCTTTCTTCAATCAAAGAAACGGCATACTGCCTCGATAGCTCTATTCCCGAAAGATCAAATTTTGATCCCTTAACTGTTCTTAGGACTCCTTATAGAATCGATATTCCTCAGCCCCTTTATTATGTAATTGACCAATTTGATGATTTATTTAGAATAATGGATCTAGATCTAAAACAACTGCTTAAAGAATCAAAAGAGCTCGGTGACCTTCCTCCACTTTTTTCAATGGATCCTTTATCGGCAGAACTATAAAGGATAAATCATGAAAGGAACATTTTTCTCCCAGGCCATTAAGTGGGAAATAGAACTCTCCGGACAAGAGTGGATACAAAACTCCTTACTTTTAGGCAAAATATCCTTGCATAATCAAAACTCAGAAGAGTTTACAATCTCCACTCCTCGAGTCAGTTTATGTTATGCAGATATTAAAAAAGTTCACTCAAAAGACAAGGATGCATTTAAACCAGAAATTAGTTTTGATCTACACGAACAAAAAATAAAACCGAATGAAAAAATTGAGTTTAAGTTTGAATTTCCTTTAAAAGAAAACACCCCTATCAGCGATAAAAAGAAATCCTATTTTATTGTTTATGGAGATGAAGTGGCCTCAAGCTCACTTCAAATAAATATCACTCCAAAACCCATACTTATTAAAATTATTTCCCTATTAGAAACCTTCCATCGTTTTAAACTCAAAGAAGTAAAAACCTCCCTTGATGGAGCAGAATTTATTCTCATACCTCCAACTTCAAAAGACTTTGCATTTCTTGATCAAATCACATTTATTCCTCAGTTTGAATCGGAAGATTTGATTTTCAAATTTTTAATGCAGGTTAAAAAGATTGATATGACCTCTCCTGTCACTTCATTTAAAAAAGAGAAAATTGCCATTAATAAGAGGCTTCATTTAAAAGAATATTCTCTTGGAAAAGATTACCTAAATCAGGATAATCTTCTCAAAGTCTTTGAAATCGTATTTACAGAAGCAAAAGTTAAGAATTCTTAAATCAAATTTTTTTCATAATCTCTTAAAATACTCCTTATATAAACAAGGATTATTTTTGGATCAGAACATTGTCCAAACCTTTATAAATAGGTTGTCTCAAAAAACTCTGATTAATAGGGACCAAATAGAGTCTTTTATGATTACTGGATTCTGTACTGGAATCATGATGTGGTCATATACCATTGTTGAAATTTTTTTCATGAAATCAATCATCCCACCCATCATGGGTATCAGCTTTTGTTTTCTTCATGCGATATCTCTTTATCTAATCTATTTAAAATTTTCTTTAAATAAAGTTATTCATTTCATGCTTGTTCTTTGTGTTTGTCACCAACTCACGTTCAGTTTTTTTTCAGGAGGTTTTGAAAATAACCTTCTCGTTTGGCTATCTGTTATTCCTATTTTAGCAGGTATTAATCTAGGTGGAAAAATGGCCTTTATATGGGGAGGCATTTCCATTATCATCTCGACAATTTTGGTGATGATTAACAACATCATTCCTTCATTTTCAAATGAACTCAGTCTTAATGGACTTGTTTACACTAGGCTGATTTCACATTTTGGTTTCATTCTTTTCTGCACGTTTATTACCTATCACCACCTATCAATCCAAAAAAAACAACATCTCATCATTAGTGATGAGAAAGAAAAAGTTGAGTGTCTATTTAAAGTTCTGTTTCATGATCTTGGAAACGCACTCACTAAACAAGGGATTGGAATACGTTTACTTGAAAAGGAAGAAATTGATTTCAAAATTAACAAACGATTTAAACTCATCTCTGAGTCTCATCAATGCATGATGGAGATGACTCAAAATATAAGAAAAATGTATGCATACAGTAAGGGAAAAGCGGAGTTGGAATTAGAATCAATATCTCTTAATGAGTGTGTTGATTTTATTAATGAACAATTTAAAAATGAATTAAATCAAAAAAATATTTCCATTCAATATGATTTCAACTCCAACAAAGACTTCAAAATTTTAGTAGAACCTATTAGTTTTAAGTACCAGGTCTTGGGAAATTTAATAAATAACGCCATCAAATTCTCTCATTCAAATTCAAACATCTTCATTGAGATTAGACCCATAAAAGGCAACATTTATTCGATTGATGTTAGAGACGAAGGAATTGGTATTCCCAAAAATCTATTACCCATTATTTTTAAAGCAAATCAAACCACAACAAGAACCGGGACAAATGGAGAACTAGGTTCTGGTTTTGGACTCATCATTATGAAAACATTTATGGAACTCTACGGAGGAGCTGTGAATGTAAGATCTCTTCCATTGGGAGAACATAAGAATCATGGAACAACTTTTTCACTTATTCTTGAAGCCGTTTAAAATAATAAGGCCCCTTCAAAAGGGGCCTTATTTAACCAACTAGTGATAAATACTTAACGCTTAACTGGCCTATAAATCTTGTTCAATCCAGCCAGTGGTAACCGACCATTTAAAAATTGTGGATCTTTTGCCTTCATCCACAACATATCTGGTCTTGTTTCAGAAACCCACTCTCCCCCAATAACATTATTTGCTGAATCTAATTCAAGAATATATTTGTATGTTCTTGTTGTTTCTACCTGCATTGGAGTTCCTGTCACTGGATCCTTACTTACAAATCCTGTAACGCCTTCATGCTCTAACTCTTCTGAGTAGAATTCTAATTCATCACCATAGGTCATTTGCGTTTCTACAAGAAGCTTCTTAGTGACACCATTCTTTTTATCTGAAGGCTTTAAGGCAACTTCTGAAATAACTTTAGATGAATAAGCAACAATTGGCTGATTCCATACGTCATTAAATCTATCTACATCGGCCACAAAACCTTGAGAATTGATACCAATCATATTAGCTAGAACTAAATGAAATGTTCCAGGATTAACATCTGCACACTCTGGGCTATTCGCATCTTCTTGACTTGGAAATGAGATAATTCCATCTTCAGGAAATGCCTCTCCATCAACTTTTCCATTCACTGCACATCTATTACCCACTCGAACATAGAATCCTTTCGAATTATAAGCATCGTGCATTGATAAAAGACCTTTTACGTCTGAGGCTCCAAACGGAACTCTAACACCCTCTTTGTTCACAACAACAGTCTTATCTGGTTCAGGATAATTTGAAGCGGCCAAAGACCAGCCGTGACAGATTCCCTCCCACCATAAATCTTTTGAAGTATATAGTGGTCTATAAAGAGGAAAAACACCTTTGGTTAGCATTTTTGTTAAAGAATAATCATAATCACTTTGAGAAATATCATAAAGTTCAGCTGGCGAAAGCTGAGATAATTCTTCTTCAGACATTCGCATCACTTCTTCTTTAGAATTAAGTTTATATTTAAAAGGTTGAGGATTTGGATGATTCCATCTGTAGGCAATTCCACCTAAATTTGATGGCCAAAATGTTTCAGACCAACCCATGCGATCATCTCTTAGTCTTGCTTCCAAAGGTAGTTGATTAAATGAAGCACTAAATTTTACCTTTGCAATTGCATTAAAATAAAAGGGATTGTTCGCCTTATCCCATTTTGCGGCCATCGCAGTCGATGCGAGAGTCACTCCAGCAACAAATAATACTTTTTTCATGAAATTCCTTTGTTTGTTAACTGGCAAACTTTTAGTTAACAACAAGCAGGAATTCAAGAGAGAGGGAATATTTTACAAATCGCTAACTAAGACCCAAGAATTCATCATATGTGCACTCTTCATCCTTAACCCCACGAGATTCAATGGAAATAACCCTATTAGCGACAGTTTGAGTGAACTCATGATCATGGGAAGTGAACAAAATGGTGCCTTTAAAATCAATTAATCCCTCGTTAACAGCGGTAATCGTCTCGAGATCTAAATGGTTAGTAGGATTATCAAGAATCAAAACATTCGACCCAGTAAGCATCATTTTGGCCAACATACATCGGACCTTTTCTCCCCCAGATAACACATTACATTTCTTTAAAGCTTCTTCTCCAGAAAAAAGCATTCTTCCTAAAAATCCGCGAAGAAATGTCTCCGTCTGATCCTTTGAATACTGTCTCAGCCAATTAATGAGGTCCATTTTTGAGTCTTTAAAATATTCCGAATTATCATTAGGAAGATAGGACCTAGAGGTCGTTACGCCCCAATCCACTTTTCCCTGATCAGGGGTCAATTCTCCAGCGAGAATTTTAAATAAACTTGTGGTCACAACTTCTGAATCAGCAATGAAAGCAACTTTCTGCCCTTTTTTAATGGTAAAGGAAACTTCGTTTAATATTTTTTTGCCTTCCAAAGTGTAAGAGAGTTTCTCCACTCGAACTAAATTATCTCCGGCCTCTCGATCAGGTTTAAATCCCACGTAGGGGTATTTTCTTGAAGAAGGCTGAATATCTTCAAGGGTTAATTTATCGAGCATTTTTTTTCTAGATGTCGCTTGACTTGATTTTGAAGCGTTTGCTGAGAATCGTTGAATAAACTCTTTAAGTTCTTTCATTTTATCTTCTATTTTCTTATTTTGATCACTCATCATTCTCTGTGCAAGCTGTGAAGATTTATACCAAAAATCATAATTTCCAACATAAAGCTTAATTTTTGAAAAATCGATATCACAAATATGGGTACAAACCTTATTTAAAAAATGCCTATCATGGGAAACAACTAAAACCGTCGTTTCTTGCTGGTCCATGATGAAATTCTCAAGCCACTGGATTGCCTTGAGATCAAGATCATTGGTAGGCTCATCAAGAAGTAGAACATCTGGTTTTCCAAAAAGGGCCTGAGCAAGAAGAACTTTAACCTTTTGTCCTCCTGTAAGCTCCTTCATTTTTTTCTGATGAAACTCTTCTTTGATCCCAAGACCCGCAAGAAGAGTACTTGCAGAAGCTTCAGCTTCCCATCCATTCATTTCTTGGAAAAGGGATTCTAATTCAGCTGCTCTTACACCGTCTTCATCAGAAAAATCCTCTTTCGCGTAAAGGAGGTCTTTTTCTTTCATCACTTCAATAAGCTTAGAATGCCCTAAAATGACTGTATTGATGACCAATTCCTCTTCATAAGCAAAGTGATTTTGCTTCAATACTGCCATCCTTTGAAGGGATCCCATTTCTATGTGTCCAGTATTCGGAGTAATTTCTCCACTGAGAATTTTTAGAAATGTTGACTTACCTGCTCCGTTGGCACCGATAACGCCATAACAATTTCCAGGAGTAAATTTTAGGTTAACATCATCAAATAGTGTTCTTCCACCAAATTGGAGTCTTACGTTGTGTACAGCTAGCATAGAACCTCTCTTATGGGGCCAAGCTATCACAAATTTTAAATGGATTCAATTATGGGGAATGAGATTCAAGAAATTTTGTATGATGTTCTTTTACCACTTCATAGTGAACGCCCAAAATTTCTTTGAGTTTCTCCTCATGCTGATTCTCAAGATCAGAAATATAGGATTCAAGATCCGAATTTTCTTCTTCGGATTTTACCAATTCTTGAAGTTGATTTTGAAAATTTTCTCGTTCAGTTACATAGGCATTAAATATCTCATCCGCCTGCTCTGGTTCGAGTTCTTGGATAAGGTGACCAAATTCACTACTCCAAGCACTATCATAGGGAATATCCTCTGAATGCTGTTCATCCTCTTGCGAAATTTCTGAAGTAATTTCACGATTGACATTGCTTTCATCGCTTAAATTCTCTTCAGCATGATTTTCTGAGAAAGATTCATCATCTTCACTTTTATCCAAAACTTCATGATCATCAAGAGTCTTTTTTTTCAAATTTTGAACATGAAATTCTTTTTTGACTTCCCTGATTTGTAATTGAGATTTTTTTAGCCCAGATTGTCTTATTTTTAAGCTATCAATTTTAGGCACAGGTTTTTCTTGATTAAACTTTGTCCAAGAAAAAAAAGTTGCAAATATGGTGGTTAGAATAAAAATTCTCATCACCTCATTATAGATTTAAAAAATAATCACCCAATCATGGTAAGAATTGCCTAGTTAAATTTACTTTCTAGAATCATCCACTCTTCAAATAATTCTTCCAGTTTTTTTTCAGATCCTACTAATTCCTGAGAATCTTGCTCGTTGTAATTCTCGACCAACTTATCCTTAAGTATTTGAATTTTTTCTTCAAGCCTGGCCATTTCCGGACCAATTTGATCATATCTTTGTTTTTCTTTATTAGAAGGACGTGGTTTAGAACTAGGATTAGAAGAAGAATTTGAGGTTGTCACCTTTACCTCTGGAATCGACTTTTCAAGCCTATTGGCCTCAAGATATTTTTCGGCCTGAGAAAATCCTGCTTCAAATATTTCGATCCCCTTATTATCAAGAACCCAACACTTTTCGGTTACATTGCTTATAAAGGTTCTATCGTGACCAACGACAATGAGTGCGCCCTCATAATTTCGAAGCTCTTCTTCTAAAATGCCAATGGTTTCTAAATCTAAATCATTGGTCGGTTCATCAAAAATCCAAATATCTTTAGAATGCTTCATAAACTGAGCTAACTGAAGCCTATTTCTCTCTCCTCCTGAAAAAGTATGAATCGGACGCTTGAGTTCATCAGAGGAAAACAAAAAGTTTTCTAAATAGCTTGCCACATGTTTTTTATCACCAGTATTAGAGATGACATAATCAATGCCCTCACCAATTAGGCTCCATGGAGTATCATTGTCTTTTAAAATTTCCCTTTTCTGAGAAAAATGCCCCACTTCCAAATTAACGGCCCGATTCACTTTTCCCTCAGTCGGATTTAACTCTCCAATGAGAATTTTAAGCAAAGTACTCTTCCCTGCACCATTACTTCCAAGGAGTGAGATTTTATCACCCTTATTAATAACAAGATTAAGCCCCTCAAAAAGCTTTTTATCCTGAAAAGCTTGACCAATATTTTCTGCGCTAATAAGCACTTTCGTCTTTCTTCCTGAAGATTGAAGATTTAAATCTACACTCTTATGGGCTTCATTTTTTAAATCAGAAATCTTTTTTTGAAGAGAGTCATAGTCTTCAATTCTTTTTTTACTTTTTGTGCGTCTCGCTTGAACTCCCCGTCGGATCCACGCCGTTTCTCTTCTGTTGGTGTTGACCAAACGATCTAGTTCTTTTTCCTTTCTGAGTTCTTCATCTTTGAGATACTCAAGATATTGCTCATAGGTACCATCAAAACTTTTAAGCTTACCTCTTTGAATATGAAAAATTTTATCGACGACGTTATTGAGTAAACTTCTATCATGGGAAATTATCATGAAAGATTTTTTTGAATTTTGTAACTCTTCTTCTAAAAGCTCAATCGTCTCCAAATCAAGGTGGTTCGTTGGCTCATCCCAAAGTATTAATTCTTGAGGAGCTGAAAGACCTAAACTTAGGGCAACTTTCTTTTGCTCTCCCCCTGAGAGAGAACTCATTTTTCTTTTCGGATCAATAGGGCCAAAAGATTTTAGATAACTAAGATATTGCGAGTGAAGCCTATCATCTCCAAGAGATCTCATCTTTTCGAGAAGTTGAGTTTGCTCATGAATTAATTTATCGAAATCAGCATCTTCTTTGAGAAGAAGTGAATTAATTTTATCTAACCGAACTCTTAAATCTTTTAAATTAGGATAGAACTCATAAAAGTAATTTTCTACATCGACATCATTTAAATTTTTAAGCTCTTGTGGAACATAAAAAAAAGAAAAATCCTTAGACTTATCAAAAATAAAAGCGGGAGTTGTTTTGTCTGGATATAACTCTTCAGCAATGATTTTAAGAAGTGAAGATTTTCCATGTCCATTAAGGCCAATAAGGCCAACTTTCTGACCCTGCCTCATGTCTAGGGACACGTCAGAAAAAATCAATTTATGGGGGAAATTTAAAGTCAGATGCTGGATTGAATATAATAAGCTCATGGTTTAAGAATTTAACCAAAAAGTTCTTTCATGACATCAAACATTTTAAGTTTGGAGAGATAATTTTTAATATAATTTTTATTTTCTGGTTTATACCAAAAAAAGAATGTTCGCTGCTTTGTTTTATCATCAAGAGTAATGGCCGTTTGAACTTTTTTAAGAGTGTAAGGATGATAACCAGAGTAATAGATTTCTGTCGCAACGGTCATGGGAGTCGGTGTAAAATCCTGAACCTGTTCAAGCTTATACCCAAGGCTTTTTGTCTTTGCCGCAAGCTTTGCCATGTCCTCTGGCGTACAACCTGGGTGGGAAGAAATAAAATAAGGAATAATTTCTTGCTTAAGGCCAATTTTTTTTGAAACCTCATCAAATTTTTTCTTAAACTGATAAAAGTAATCAAAGCTTGGTTTTCGCATTAACTTTAAAACCTCATCTTCCGTGTGCTCAGGAGCAACCTTGAGTCTTCCGGAGACATGATGAGAAATAAGCTGGGTTACGTATTCTTCATCCTCTTTAGGATGAGTGGATCTTGGATCAAACATTAAATCGTATCGAAGCCCAGAGCTTACAAAAGCTTTTTTAACATGTTTATGACTTGATACTTTTTTATAAAGTTCAGTCATTTTAGTCGGATTCGTATCTAAATTTTTACAAACCTGGGGAAAAACACAAGAGGGAGCAGCGCACTTATCACAAAGTTCCTGATCAATTCCTTTCATCTGATACATATTCGCCGATGGGCCACCAATATCGGAAATATATCCCTTAAAATCACTCATCTGGGTGATTTGATCTAATTCTTTTAGGATCGATTTTTCTGATCGACTAGCAATCATTTTTCCTTGATGCGCAGAAATCGTACAAAAACTGCATCCCCCAAAACACCCTCTATGGGTGTTGAGAGAAAACTTAATCATTTCAAAGGCAGATATCGCGCCACGGTCTTTATACTTAGGATGAGGAAGTCTCGTATAAGGAAGATCAAATGAGGCATCGATCTCTTTTTCAGTCATTGTTTGGTAAGGAGGATTGATGATCAAGAATTTATCTTCAACCTTTTGAATTAATCTTTTAGCAAATTGCTTATTGCTTTCGACTTCCACATGCATGAAATTTTTGGCATAAGCCTTTTTATCTGCAAGACAATCCTCATGAGAAGTTAGCTCAAATGTTTCCCACTGCTTATTCTTTGGAAGCTCATCATTTTGATTTTGAAGAAATGCCGTTTGAGGAATTGTTTTTAAAGAAGAAAATGGAATTCCCTTTAAAAGATATTTCACAACATCTCTAATAGGTTGCTCCCCCATGCCGTAAACTAACAGGTCGGCTCCGGAAGATGTTAGGATATTTGGAAGAAGTTGATCTTGCCAAAAATCATAATGAGTCACTCTTCTTAAAGAAGCCTCAATTCCACCAATGACAACAGGAACATCTGGATAAAGATCTTTGAGAATTTTTGTATAAACTGTGGTGGCATAGTCTGGCCTAAAATCCACAGAACCACCGGGTGTATAAGCATCAGTTGAGCGGAGTCTTTTTCCTGCGGTATATTTATTCACCATGGAATCCATATTTCCGCTGGTCACTCCGAAAAAATATTTTGGTCGACCAAATTTTTTAAAATCTCTTAGATCGTCTCTCCAATTAGGCTGAGCAATGATCGCCACCTTAAGGCCCAAGGATTCAAAAATTCTTCCCATAACAGCCGCACCAAATGCTGGATGATCAACATAGGCATCACCTGTAATGAGAATCACGTCTAGTTCTTCCCATCCTCTTTTCTTTGCCTCTTTAAGTGTCGTAGGCAACCAAGCCGTAATGGGTAATTCGGAATTTGTCATGACGGCAATCTACCCATCAAAGAATCAAAAGACAAACCCCTAGGAAGCTTTTATAGAGGATTCTTTGGCGAATAAATTTTCAAACACTTTAATAAGCCTTAGAGAAGTGGCCTCAGGGTGGTGTTTTGTCGTTATTTTAAGGACTTCCAGCATAGAAAGCTGGGGATTGGTCAAAATTTTATAGGCCAGCTCTTGTGTGATAATGAGGCATTTTGAAATCAGGAGCAAACGGGAAGACTTTTTATGTTCAGGAAATCCCACCCCCTCAATAGAGCCATGGTGTTGCTTAATAATTGTCACAACTTCTGAAGGAATCATCGACTGCTCTGAAATTAAACGGGCCGCCTTCCATGCATGAGTGAGAATTTCATTATCCTGTAAACGTTCATAATCTTTTTGAAATTCATCATTTAAATGATGAATCGACTCAGACTCCATGAGAGTCATATCGGCAAAGAATGCGGACCATACAAAGAGCTTTAATTTCTCTACATACTGAGGAACCTCAATGGCAGAGAGTAAGTGAGCTCCTAGATAGGAGGTGAGCTCTATTAATCTGTAATGAAATGAAAATTCTGACTGTTGCTTGATTCTAGAGAGATGAAGACTAAAATCATTCTCTTGAATAAGAATATTTCTAGTAAGATCAAGTACCATATTCTCACAGACATCCATAATTTTAGGAGCGAGCCCTAAACTATGAATTAACTCTTTCGTTGTTTGAAAGACCTCACATCTTGCTTTTAGTTGCTTTACTCCATCAGAGAAATCAAAATCAACCCGATGAATCAGATTATTAATAAGAAGTTTTGAAAATTCTTTATTATGTTCCTTAGCAAAATAAATATCTTGGATTCCTCGTCTTTTAAAATTCTCAACAAGAGACTCATCAATTTCCTCAAACGCCTTAATACGTCTTACAAATTTTTGATGTGACAGCTTAATATATAAATCAAAAGGAAGATGATTAAAGTGATTCAGAGCACTGATTGGAATAGACATCCAGTCCTGAATTTGATGATCCATCACATTTAACAGTTCTTTTAGATAGGAAAAAAGTCCTATAAAGTCATTCTTGCCAAATGATTTCATCTGAGACCCATCTTCAAGATGACTATCAAGAACAATAATGTGCTCATATTTTTCTGGTGAATTAACTAAAACTTGTACAAAATCATTTAACTCCTTGGCCTTTGAAGTTGAATCAATCAAAATGAAGCTTAGCCGAGGAAATAAGTCCACGAATGACTTAAACTCATCAAACTTATCATAAACAACAGGTCTGTTTCCTGTTATCGAATAAAGTTCATAGTCTAGTACGGCCTTTAATTCTACTCTTTGGGTGTAAGCAATAAATGGAATATACATGTTAGACTTTTCGTTGGATATCTGGGGAAAGTTTAGCTACAGAATCAATCTTAAGGTAGAATTAATATTTCTCATCCAACCTAAAGTGAGCGGGATTTTTTCCCTGCATCAGGCGATAAAAATTCATAATCTCTTTCATATCTTCGTTAAAATCTTTTGGGTAAATAACTTTACCTATTCCGGCCTCTTTCTTGGCATAATCCGCATAACCCAGAACAATTGGGACACCTGCCTTCTGAGCAACGTAATAAAATCCTGTTTTCCAATTTGAATTAGGCGACCTCGTAGCTTCTGGGGCTATCATTAAGACAAGTTCTTTATGTTCCTTAAAAAGTGAAGACATCAAATCAGTATAGTTGGCAGTTTTATTAGCTTTTAGTTTTTTTCTATCAACTCCAATCGCTCCCATTGGACCTAAAAATAAATTCAATGGAAAACTTAACCATTCACTTTTTATGACAAATTTAGCATTTCTTTTCATTAAATGAGAAATCGCCATCGCTGGAATGAAATCATAATTAGAGGTGTGAGGAGCACCTATAAAAACAAAAGACCTCAAATCATCAGGAATATTATTGACGAATTTCCATCCACTCATTTTAAAAAAGAAAGTTATTAATTTTTTCAAAAATCACCTCTAAGAAAAATAAACGAGACCACAATCAGGACAAGTTTTTAATTCCGTAGAAAATTCATGGCCACAGGCCTGACAAATCACTGATGATTTTTGAGGATCAAAAACCTGAACTATTTGATTAAAATCTGGAACATGACCTTTTAAGTTTTTTAAATGTTGTTCTTGAAAATAGGAAAAAATTTTATTTTGCTGATCAATTTTTCCCCACACCTCTACAGTTACCTTGCACCCTGTAGTGCAAGTTGATGGGTGTGTTCTAAACTCTACTTCCAAAGATAAAGAATTCAACTTTATTTGATGAGTCTTCGCCTCGTTTAGGTCCATGACTCCAATAAAAAAATATTCTTCCTGATTTGAATTCATAGGAATTAACAGTATCTAGCAACAGTCTTAAGTATTGTATCTAACTCAACAGGCTTACTTAAAAAAGCGGTGATATTCAAATCCTTCATTTTATCTTTAGCATTGGATTCGGCCGACATTACAATTGTTGGGATTTTAGACCAATCATCATTTTTAAGTTGTTCTTGACGAAATTTAAAACCATCCATACCCGGCATCATGAGATCAATTAAAATAAGATCTGGATCAATTTTTTTTGACTTAAGAGTCTCCAGTCCCTCAATTCCATTGAAGGCTGAGGCGACAGTGTATCCCTCACCTTGAAGAAGTTCTACTAATAACTCACGAATGGAAACATCATCTTCAATGACTAAAATTTTTTTTGACATAATTAACCCATACTTTTCTAAATATTCTCACTTAAAGTATGCCCTACAAAACTTAATAATATCTAAATTTTTTTACATGTTCCAAAAATAATTCCCGTCTTTGTTTCTATTTCTGCCTTTGCATCAACTTTATCTTTTAACGTCACTGTCAGAGTCATTGAGTCAGTTTTAAACACAAGTGGGGTTGGGCCATCTTCAACTTCAAGATGAAAAGCAACAAGAACTGGCAGATTATTGAAAAAGTATTTGCCTTCCTTACAAATAAGCATCATTTCTTTATTCTTAAATCGACAAGTAAGACCCTGCGGACTATCTGAAATTCCATAAACCTTACAAGAATTCTGAGCATATGAGTTTGTAAATAAAAATAAACAACCTAGTGTAAGAATTACTTTATTAAACATTTGATTATGACCTTTTTATTGAATATTTTTGATCAATTTTTTGCGATTTGACTAAACTCTTCCCTCATCCTAAAGCATAAAAGAACATTACTAAACTAAATTATTAAGGAATTATGAAAACTTTCTTAACTCTTCTTTTGTTTACGCTAAATTCATTTGCATTCACGCCTAAGAAACATACCCAGCTTCTTCCCTTTGTCCAAGCTGCTCCTGATCAAGGAGAAACGAATACATGTTTGTTTATGGCATCTACGGGAGCGATGGAATTACTTTTAAACAAACTTCATCATATAAAAAATCCTAAAAAAAACTCACGATTTGATTTAAGTGAATCATTCTTAATTTGGCAAAATCCTTTCTACAACTCTCATTCAACTCATGCCCATTTTATTGAACACGAAGTAAATAAATTCAATCATGGAGAAGCAATTCTAAATTCAACCTGGCCTTTCTTGGCATTTAATGAAGATGGGACTGATAATTTTAATGTATGGCTAAAACATCATAATTTTGACAATCTTTCCAGGATTGAAGTTCCAAGAGTTAAAACAACTCTTCTATTTTCCAAAGGAAGAAGATACGCCACTCATGTTCTTAATGAAGACGATATTAAATTGATCAAAAAAACTTTATTGGAAAAAAACTCTCCCATTATTGTTAATTACAATGATGACTCTTACTGGCATGTGATTCTCATTGTCGGTTTCGATGATAAGAAGCAAGGTAGTTGCTATGAAATAGATAAAAATGAATGCTCACGAGGAGCATTCTATGTCAGAGACTCTAATGGAAAAAAATTCGAACTCAGGTCCTATGATTGGTTTCGTATCAAAGGCAACGCTGCTGCTGTAGTCGAGCTAGAATAATAAATTTATTTGTCTTTAATTAATGATAAAAATTCCGATCGAAGTTTAGGATCGACTTTAAATCTTCCTTCTAAAGCAGAAGTAATCATTGAAGCAGAAGTTTTTTTGGCCCCTCGACAAGTCAAGCAACCATGAACACCCTCAACAACAACCATTACCCCTGCAGGTTTTAATTCTTTATTTATGGCATCCATAATACCCTGACACATTCTTTCTTGAAGCTGTGGTCTCATCGCGTGAGCATCCACAATGTGGGCAAGTTTAGATAATCCTACCACCTTAGAATCTGAGCCCTGATTTACATTTGGAAGATATCCAATATGAGCTTTTCCAGTAAAAGGAAAAAAATGATGACTACAAAGTGAAGTATATTCAATATCTTTTAAGATAATCACTTCATTGTAGCTTTCTGCAGGAAATGTTGTATCAAAAATTGAACTTGCATCCACTCCAAGTCCAGAGCAAATCTCAATTAAGGCCCTTGCCATTCTATTGGGAGTGCCTAAGAGATTTTTATCTTCCATATCTAATTCAGGAAAAGCTATTTTAAGGCCATCTAAAACTTTGGTAAAGCCTTCTGACATTATTTCTCTAGCTCGGTTGAGCTCGAGAATTCTTTCTTTCATGACTTCTAATTCTTTATCTAAAAATTCCTCTGGTTTATCGTGCCTTGCAAGCTTTCTTGCAAAATCCTTATTAAAACTATGCTCATATGACATAAAAACCTCAATTTTTTCTAAATACCTAACACAGATTTCCCTACTCGTCACCTTGGGCCAACTATACGGCCAAAATGAATCTAAATTCAACTTCCCTCTAATTGCCAAGAAATCATTACAGGCCATAATTGGGCTTAATAACAAAGGAGCAACTTATGTACGTCTCAGAGGTTATGAATAAAGGGATTGTGAGTGTTTCAAGTCTTGATTCTGTTAAAAAAGTCGCCAAACTGATGAAGGAAGAAAATATTGGGGCCCTCCCAATTATTGAAAAAGGAGTTCCTGTTGGATTTGTGACTGATAGAGATATTGTCCTCACGTGCGTAGCTACCGGTTACAATATGGATGGACCTATCTCCCATGCGATGAATCCGAAAGTAATTAGTGTTCATGAAGACGAAGATGTCAAAGAAGTTAATCGACTCATGAAGCTTAATAAAGTTTCAAGAGTATTAGTATTAGACAAACAAAATCACCCTATCGGAATGATTGGATTACAGGACTTGTGTAAAGAAGATCCAATGGCCATCGGAGAAACCATTTTAGGTATTAAACAATAAATCACCTGCCGAATTGACTCTCATCCGATTCGGCACAAATAAATGAGGTCTGTATGTACGTCTCTGAGATCATGCATAGAGGTATCACAACGGTTCAAATTCACGATTCCATTAAGAAGGTGGCAACACTCATGAAAAAACATGATATTGGATCAGTTCCAGTTTTTAAAAATGAGCGACCTGTTGGATTTGTGACTGATAGGGATATTGTGATTTCATCTTTAGCAAATGGCCATGACCCGGAATCGCCTGTTTCACAAGCTATGAGCCATGAACTTTATACAGTTTATGAAGATGAAAGTATTGAGAAAGCGACCGAGATAATGCAATCAAAAAAAATTTCTAGACTACTTGTACTGAATACCGGAGGAACCCCCACTGGGATGCTCTCTCTTCATGACATTATGACTTTTATAAGTGATATCGAATTAAAATCTCGAACAATTTCTAAAATAAAAAAAGAATAAATGAAAACAATTTTATTTCTTTCGTTGATATTAATATTCATTTTCAATTTTAAACTTTATGAACATGAAACCTACGAAAAAATAGACATGTTAAAGTTATATCAAATCCGTGAACAATTTGTTGAGAAAGGAAATTTTGGCAAATACCAAAAGTTAAATATCCTGAAATAAGAAAACAAGTGATTGAGGAAGTCTTCTGGCCCAGGATTTTTCATTATGCTCACCTTCTGAGTCTATGAATAAAAATAAATCCTCTAGCCCTTTTTTCTTGTAAACCAAATAAGCTTCTTTGGCATCTTCAGGTCGCTCTCCATTTAATTCCCCGGAATCAATATAAACTCTTCGAGGCAATCTAGAAGCGGAAATTAATTTTAAAATAGATTTATTTGCCCACCAGACAGAGGGAGACATGGCCCCGATCAATCCAAACGTATCTTGATGAATAGCTCCAGCGTAAAGAGAGACTAGTCCCCCCAGAGAAGACCCCATAATTCCAGTCGTCTTACGCCCTTTAGCTGTAGGAAAAACTTTATCAATATACGGTTTCAAATCATAGACAATAAAATCAAGATATTCATTTGCAGACCCACCAATTGATCGAGATGGTTCTAACACATGAGTATATTCTTGAGTCCTATCGGGAGTATTATCAATACCAACAACAATTATTGGTGGGATTAATTTTCTACTAATTAAATCATTTAAAGTTTCTTCCATCTCCCAAGTCTGCCCAAAGGTTGAGCGTGAAGGATCAAAAAGATTTTGACCATCATGCATGTAGAGAACTGGATAACGTGTACCATAGGAAAAAGAAAAATTAGGTGGTAAGTAAACGTAAATATCTCTTGGATGAAGAGAGCTTCTCGTTCTTAAATCTTTAATGAAGATATTAAAAGAACCTGCTTGAGCAAAGAGCTGGAGAGGCAGAACGATTAAAAACAAAAATAATTTAATTTTCATTCTTATGATCGTGCCTCATCTAAAACACAAAATCAATCTTAAGAGTTTTTACGAATCTTTTTTATAATGACTGGATCCATAGGAACATTCTCATGAGGTCCAAAACGACCAGTTTTTACGGACTTAATTCTTTCTACAACGTGCATTCCCTTGGTTACTTTGCCAAAAACTGCATAACCAATCATCTCTGGTGAAGGGCCTTTATAGTTAAGAAATTCGTTATCAACTACATTGATAAAAAATTGGGATGTCGCAGAATTTGGATCTGCAGTTCTTGCCATGGCGATTGTTCCTGATAAATTTTTGAGGTCTTCTCTGGCCTCATTAACTATCGGAGAAAATGTTTTCTTTTCAACCATGTTTTGAGTAAATCCGCCCCCTTGAATCATAAATTGATTAATGACTCTGTGAAAAATCGTCCCGTCATAAAATTTTTTTTCTACATAACTCAAAAAATTTTTAACTGTTTTAGGGCACTTGTCCTCAAATAATTCAACTTCAATTGTGCCTTGATTGGTTTCAATTACAACCTTGGGATTTGCTGCAAAAGTAGATAATGATCCAAATAAAAGGATTAAAAAAAAGAATTTAGTCATAATTGTCCTCACTCAAGTGAACTTAATCCTAAGATAACTTGAGAGAAAATAAAATACAAAAAACTAATCAATTTTTTTTATCATTCCACAAGCAATAGGTATAATTTTTTTATCATTTGTAAAGGAATGGAAAGTCTTATTGGATTCTAATAAGAATTCATTCAAATAATTATAAATGACAACAACACGCCCTTGTAAATTAAGTTCATCTCCTAATTCAAGTTTTACAATATCATCAAAATTATTATCATCTTCAGCTATTAAGTCTTCTTCTAATAATTGGGAATCAACGGACTTTTGATAAAAATATTTACCCTCCTCATCGGAGATAGGGCCATAATCAATCCCCTCGATTTGAGTAGAAAGATTGCCATCGAGAGGAATCAATTGAGGTCCAAACTTCAAAAACCCTTCCGAAAAATCTACCAATCCATCTTGATTTAAATCATCCAATTCATTTGGGCACTCTCCATTAACATGAATGGCCTGCAAGTGTTTTATACCTGGTTTTAAATTTTTTATTTCCCCAAAGATTTTAAATTCAGATAAATCAAAAAATATTTTAAATCCACCACTTGGAATCAAAGTGTTTTGAATGGGGCTAAATTTTACGGAAAAATGCCCCAATGCTGTTTCTGAATTTCCCGCATTATCATCGGGAAACTGAGATTGGGCGGTTTCTTTTTTTGAGCTTTCAAGGATTTCATTCTTTCTTTTCAATATATTTGAAGATTTCTTCTCCCCACATGAAATGGCAAAACATGAAACTATTAATAAAGATAAAAATTTTAACAACATTTTTCCTCCAATATTTTTTCTAATTCAATTTTTTTAGCAATAAATAGGCCAATAAATTTGGCCTCTCAAAAGTTGGTTCTTTTATACAAAACCTATAAAGTTTCAACAAAAGGAGGATGTTATGTGGAAGTATATCCTTATGACTTTTTTTATCTCGCCCCATTATGGATGGACACAAGATGAAGGAATGAATGAAGAGATGGAGGAATACTCAAATTCAGATTTTGTGGAAGAAGGTCGTGATTTAGAAGAAAATTTAGAAAAGATAGAAGAAAATGAATTTGAAGATTTTTTGGAAAATGACATTCCAATCATTTCCCCAGAGGAGGATAATCCTCCAGAAGACAAAGAAGAACTAAATCCTTACGAATAATAAATTATGCATCGACCACTGAAACCAACGCCGACATAGATTTTTCAAAACTTTTAGCACCATACTTTTCCTGAAGCCTCATGATGATTTCATGACGTTTTTCAAAATCAAATTTCTCCTCGTAGAGCTCTTCTATAAACCTTTGACATAAAATAAAGATACAGGCCAAGTGATTAAATCGAGATGCGGTTAATCCTCTTGGGAAACCTTTTCCATCCGGAGTTTCATGATGAAGCTCAATGATTGTTAAAGTTTCTCCAGGAATTAAATTTCTCTTTTTTCTCAATTGTTCTGCTACTTCAATTGGATGCTGCTTTAATCTTTCAGGCAAATCTCCAAGACCGGTTTTTTCATAATCTCGGATTAATTTGAAATCTTCTTTTTCAAGCATCATGTCACAAAGAAGAGATGCTAAGGCTCCCTTTTCTTTTAAAGCATCAGACTTCCATGGAAATTTATCTATCACAAGAGACATGAGATACGTGGTCAGCATCGTTCTCATAAATTCTTCTGAACAATTTTTTTTAAATCTTCTAAAGAATGCATGAAGAGTGGGAGACTCACTTAAAAGAGTGAGAGCTCTACTATTAACAGTAGAAAGAAGTTTTACACTTTTTTCTTCAGGACCCAATTGATTAATCACTTGCTTTACAACCTTAAGTGCTGCTTCAGTATTTTCAACCCTCTGTTCAGGAATCGTTGCGGGATCATAAAAAGTCTTTGCCGACATGGATTCTTCGACTTTATTCATAAGCCTTTGACAATCGGCCGGAAGAATATAAACAAAAATAACTTCTTTTTGTTGAAGCTTTCTTAAGATTTCTACAAATTGATCGCTAGAATAATTAAGCTTAATGAAACGATTATCAACTGGAAGATGTATTTCAATTCCAGCAAAATCTTCAGCAAACTTTATCAGATTGTGGACTTGCATTTTTACAAGGCCGGTTGGGTTTTCCAAATTAAATCCTTTTAATTCTAATTATAAGATTAATTCAAACAAAAATGGTTATCAAACAAATTAAGCTCAGAAGACAAGAATAAAAAAACCAGACAACAAAACTCAGGTTACATCTGTGATTTCGTGATTTTCATGTATCATAAATCTAGCTGGATCATCCTTGATGGAACATTCCAAGGCAAAGCTTGCAACCTTTTTCGCCTCAACGGGTGAAGAAGGGAAAATTTTTTTCGGTAATAAATTGGAACTTAAAATCAAGAGACTTTCACCAAATCGAGGCTTTTCTCTCCTACCTACTAAAGGCCCAGGCCTTAAAATGGATAACTGATTAAAGTTTAAACTCTTTAGAGCATTCTCTAATGCCCCCTTCATTTTTAAATAAAAAAAAGGTGAACTAGAATTCGCACCAATACTAGAAATAAGAACACATCGATTGACTCCGTTATTAACAGCAAGTGTTGCTGCCCTAAATTGATAGTCAAAATCAACTTTCCATTGATTTTCTTTGCTTCCTGCTATTTTTTTTGTGGTTCCTAAACATAAAAAAAGAACATCACCTTTAAAATGAGGACTCCAATTTTCAAGCTGATCAAATTCGACCATGACTTGAGTTAATTTTTTATGATCAAAGGTCAATTTCCTTCTTGAAATAGAAGTCACCTCACTAAAATGTTCACTCTCAAGAAGTAATTGAATAAGTTCCTTACCCACTAGGCCAGTTGATCCAACAACAATTGCTCTCATTTTATTCCTCAAAAGTGTCTAAAAAATAAACAGTTCTCTGTATTTTTTATTATAAAGCAACTCACTAAAAAAAAAGAAAATATAATTCCTCAATATATGAAGAGACTACTTACATTTCTCATTCCCTTAACGTTTTTCCTTTTTTCAGAAAATTTGCTCGCAGACATGGGAATTTTTGTCATAAAGAACTACTCTCTCGCACAAAATCTAGAAATATGGAAAGATGTAAAGGCTGATCAATTACCATCTAAACTAATTGAAAATCAATTCATCCAATCCCCAACTAACTCATACTCCGATTTATTTCCAAAAAATTTTTTACAATCAAATAGATTTGTCGTTTGTATTAATGACTGTAATGCAGAAGGGCCTGGTTTAAAATCGAAAATAAATCAAGACCAATTCAAAAACGATTGGGATCAATTAGAAGCGACTAATGTCTACTACTGGGTAGGAGCTTATTTCAATTTTTTGAACAAAAAATTTAATTTCACCCCTTCAAAGTTTTTAAAAATTGTGACAGACAGGGAAATTAAGCAAAACGAAGACTCAACTCTTTTTAATAATGCATTTTATGATCCAAAAGAATCAAGTTTAAGTTTTCTTCCTGCTAAAAGGAATTTTTTGTATTCATTCTTTTTAGGAAAAATTAATCGAAGTGGGTTTGATCCTTCTGTTATTATTCATGAAGCTTCTCACTACTTTTTCGAACATTTATATCCAATTTACTTTAATCAAGAAATTCATGGTCTAAATGAAGGTTTCGCTGATTTCATGGCAAATATATTTTTGAATAATACAAAAATTGGCTCAGTCATGTTGAGAGGTAAAGGTTTAAGAGATTCATCCAGTTTTAAGGATAGAGATGGGAAATATAAAATATATCTGCCTTCACTTGAGGAGCATTCCCAGGGAGAAAGAATATCTTTAGCCCTTTGGAAAAGTAGAGAATTCACAAGTGATAAAGACTCATTTGATGAATTCGTCATTGATTCAATTATCGATTTATCAAAAAATCCATTTTCAACACTCCATGACTTCAAAGAAAAAATGCTCTCTCGTCTGGAATTATTTCTTTCAAAAGAAGAATACCTATTAGCACTTGAAGTTTGGGAAATTGTTATTCCAGGAAAATCGAGAGATCTTAACATCTTGACATCAAATAATTTTAAAAATAATTCATTTTTTGGATTTCAGGTAAATATCAATAAACCCAATTCAAACATCTCTAAAACTTTTAACTTCAATTTATTTGAGACAAAAAACATTTCAAAACAAATAAGAGAAAACAGAATTGAATTAATTGAAGACAATGAATCAAATTCTTACGTACTCTCATCAGATATTGAGAGAAATAATATTCTGGCCATCTCAAACGAAAATAATATTCCCATTAAAAATAAGAATGAAATTCTCAAATTAAAGGAAATTTTCTCTTACATACAACCAGATTTTACATTTCTCCCAGACTTTTTTGAGAAGATAAAACTGTTTTCTGATTTATTCATGCAAAGAGGAGAAATTAAATATATTTTTAAAATCAAAAATAGAACCTTACGTTCTTTGAATTTCGATTTTAATAATAAAACAATTCAGGTTGAGAAACATACAATTACCCTTGGAAAAAGAATCCTAGGAAGATTAACTCCTAACTTACCTGATCTTGAATCTGTATCTCTTATTACAACCAATCATGTTCATTTACCCCAGGATTGGATAACATTAGATGGCCAAAACATATTGGGTTATGAAATTCAATTAAAAGATCAATCTAAGATTTACATGGCAATCGAAAGAAAAAATAAAATTTAATTTGGACTTTTCTCTCCAAGTATTTTTTTAGGAGAGATAATCTTTCTATATTTAAGATTGAATTGTTTGAGCGCAACATCTTGGATGAAATTTGCAGCTTCCTCAGGGGAATCAGTAAAAAAAAGGTATCTCATATCTGAAGAATCTATCGTTGCATTTCTAATAAGCCTTTCTTCTAGAAGGTATTTTAACGGTTCCCAAAAATGATTTCCAACGAGAACGATGGGGAAATTTTTCATCTTTTTTGTTTGAATTAAAGTTAAGACCTCAAAAAGCTCATCTAGAGTTCCAAATCCACCAGGAAAGGCGATGAATCCATAAGAATACTTAGCGAGCATAAATTTTCTTACCATGAAATATTTAAATTCAACCCAGATATCAAGATAAGGATTATGTTTTTGTTCTCTTGGGAGATTGATGTTACACCCAATAGAAAGTGCCCCATTTTCTTTTGCCCCCCTATTCGCAGCCTCCATAATCCCAGGCCCACCACCTGTCATCACACCAAAGCCTAATCTTGCAAGCTCTTGTGAAGTTTTTCTTGCAAGTTGGTAGTAGAGATGATTTTCATCAAATCTGGCCGAGCCAAAAACAGTGACACAAGGACCTATGAAATGTAGCTTCCTGAATCCCTTAATCATTTCAAAAAAAACTGAAAATGCATGAAAAAACTCAAAGGTTCTGGAGTGGGCCCCTTCTAAAAAGTACCTCTCTTCCCCTCCATTTTGATAATCTTTTCCCCAACGAGAATCTTGACTCATATAAAAACCTTAAAATGTAGCTTCAATCCCTGTAACATAATTTCTTCCAGGAGCAGGAGAAATCTCTTTAAGTAGTGAGACATGATTTCTGATCTCTGCATCAAAAAGGTTTCTAACTTTTGCAAAAAAACTTAGAGTAGAATTTTTCATTAACCACTGGTATTCATAACCTAGATTGATCTGATTATAAGAAGATGTCCATTTTTCTTGTGGGGCCGTTTTGGTTTGATGAAAACCATGCTGCCATTCTACATAACTTTTCCATAAATCTTTTTTAAAATTTAATTCCAACCCAATTCTGGCCGGAGAAATTCTCGGAATATTTTTTCCAGAATTAGTATCTTTTGCTCTCACCCAATCTGCTTTACTTACTAAACGAAAGACACCGCCAAAAGATTCTTTTATCTGATTATCACTTTGAGCATCTGCTCCGTAAAATAAAGCATCTGTTTGTTGATATTTATACTCATCAAGACCTTCTGGAGAATTTCCAGAGTTTCCAGTTGGATTCAAGGAAATATAATCCTTAAAAACTTGGGTGAATAAATTAAACTTCAAATTTGAGAGAGAAGATTGATTTAAAAATGAAATTTCAAAAGAATATATCTTTTCCTTAAGAAGTCCTGAATCCCCCTCCTCAAAAGAGGCAGTCGCTAAATGATCTCCCAGAGCATAGAGTTCTTGGAAATTTGGAGTCCTTTCAGAATATGCTATAGTTGAATCTAGAGAAGAAAATTTAGTCAATTGATAATTATGACCTAAGCTTGAATTTAATGACAGATAATCCTTCGTATCAACATTTCCAAATTTTTCACTCTGTTGTTTTTTTATTCGAACATTTTCGGCCCTTAAGCCGAAAGTGAGAGAATGGATAGATGACATTTCAAAGCTTCGAGTCACAAAACCAGCAAATTTAGAATTGTCAGTTGGAGGTAAAAAAGCTTCCTCGCCCTGGGCCTTAAAAGTATTTAGTTGGGTTTGAATTCCTTGAATGCCTTTTGATTTTCCACTTTTTGAGTGAAGCTCAAGTCTTGTTTCATTACCTTTATTCTCAAAGGTTGTGCCAACTTGACCGTTTTCAATTTCTTCATGACGATAATCAGATTGAATGGATTTTAAGATTAATTTATCTAACCAGGCCAAATGTTCTGAACTCCATTGCCAATTGAACTCACCTCTTTTCTGTTTCATATTAATAGAAACTTCTTCATCCGCGACTGAGCCATAAAGGGTGTCTAATTGATTATAGGCCAAACCAAAGAATCCAGACTCTAATATGTGAGTTGCTCCAAAGCCTAAATCATTTAGTTTATTAAAACTATTTGGAACCTTATTTTTATCCTGCTCAACTCCGGCCTTAACATGAGCAGGAATGTTTTGGTCAGCTAAATTTCTCGTTGTACCATCAACATGTAGCATCCATCGTCCAATTCCATGGTCAATTTGAAGTGCTGAACTTAATCCATTCTGCGCCGTTTCTGCTTGGGTTACCAATTGTGAAATTGTTCCTGTTTCAAGTTCAGGCCTAATTCTTGAATTTGCAAAATTGACTACTCCCCCAACAGCAGAAGGACCATATAAAAGACTCATCGGTCCTTTAAGGACTTCTACCTGATCCAATAAGAGCGAATTAACTGGAATTGCATGATCCAAGCTTTGAGTAGAAGCATCAAGTGTGCTCATTCCATTCTGAAGTACTTTAACTCGATCTCCGTCGAGGCCTCTTATAACTGGTCGAGAAGAGTTCGCTCCAAATGACGTAGTCTGAATCCCTGCTTCTGATTTTAATATATCCCCAACACTTGTTTCTCTTTTATTTCGAATTTGCTCTCTATTTAATTTCAGAGATTTTTTATCTTTTGAAATGTTTAAATAGGATGGAACTTCTTCAATAACCTCAATGGGGGCCAATTGCTCTGTGGCGTATGAGGATATATTTAAAATGAAAATTACCAAATAAAACATAATGACCTTTTTGAAAGTAGAGGATGTATTCTATAAAATAAGTTTTATTTTAGTCAAAAAACTAAAATTAATTTTTTCTGGTTTTAAAGTTAGTTAAAAGTAAAAGTATAAAACTTAAATAAAATAAAACTCCAAATGATCTTAACAAAGATGCCTTTTCAAAGGAAAAAAAAGACCACAACATTATTCCAAAATTTGGGTAGGATAATTCAAGAAAAGAAACTTTACCTGCCTCTAGATGAGAAACTCCAGAATAATACAAAACCATGGAAAGACATCCTGCTATCCCACTCATAAAAAAGAGCCTTAAAAAGTCACTGATTGTTAACATTCTTATGATTTCAATCAAATAAGAGGATTTTGTTATTAAAAAGACTAAAGAAAAAATGAATGCAAAAATCAGACGATAGTAGACAATGGTCAAAGGGGTATATTTTTTCAATAGTATTTTAGAAACAAAAGTACAACTCCCCCAGATGAGCATAGCCAAAAAGGCCATCCATAAACTTTTAGGATCAATATCTACACCCAATTCCTTATAAGACATAAAGTCTTGGGAATAAATCATCAGTGTGCTTAGTAGCACCCAAGCTCCTCCATAAAAATAAAGGGAATCGACCTTCTCCCCCAGTATCCATCTTGATGCTATAACAACGTAAAGTGGCTGAAGAATTTGAACAATAGAAAAAATAGCAGGTGTTGAAGTAGACAAACTAAGATCAGAAAAAAAACCAGCGACCGTCATCCCCATCCCACCTAAGAAGATGAGCATCGCCCAATCTCGTAAAGGTAGCTTTGAGTGAATTAGTTTTTTTTCAACTTTTAGTTTCCATGGAATAACAAAGATTAATCCGAGAAAAGTTTCCAAAAAGGTTAAATGAACAAAGCCAAGTTTTTGAACCAATGGATATCGTACCAGCAGATCAATGCCCCAAAGGAAGCAAGCGCCTATAATAAGAAGAATACTTTTTTGAGTTTGATTCATGGGCTGAGAGTTATATTCGGAAAACATAAGTTTGCCTACTTACATTTAACCAACATTAAAAGGGTCATTTTGTCCCCAAAATAACCCAACCTAAACATGTCCAAAAAATTAACACTCAAATGAGATAAACGGTAAATTTGACATAAATTGGCCAAAGCATCGACAACTCAGTCATCAAAAATTCAATACCTTAAATGGGGTATTTCTGGCATTTACCTTGCTCATTAGGTTTGTATGAAAAAACTAATTTTAATCACACTGAGTCTATTACCATTAACCACTTTCGCCTCAAGAGTTGTGGCAAGTATCAAGCAAGATGTAAGACTTGATCATGCGAAAGAACTTATGGGCGCAAGCTTTAAAAGAAGTGTCGTTTCAAAAGTTAAGCCTAATCTTAATTATGAAATGAATATTCTTGAAACAGTTCAAAAACAACTGCCAAAAAATTTCAAATTTAAGGCACATCAAGTGACTAATGCAATCATCAAAGAATCAGCAAAGTATTCACTCGATCCTTATTTTGTGATGGCAGTCATTTCAGGGGAATCAAGTTTTAATCCACTTGCTATTGGCCCTGTTGGAGAAATTGGAATGATGCAAATCAGACCAACAACTGGTGAATGGATAGCTAAAATTATTAAACTCCCATGGAAAGGTAAAGAATCACTTAAAGATCCTGTTTATAACATTAAACTTGGGGCAGCCTATTTATCATGGTTAAGACAAAAATTTGATGGGCATGGACAACTCTACGTTGCTGCCTACAACATGGGTGCCGGCTCTGTTAAAAAGGCCCTTTCAAAGAAGATAGTACCTAAAGATTATCCGAGACATGTGATGAAGAGATACGTAGCCTTCTACAGAGACATTCATACAAAAATGTAAAAAAAAAGGCACCCAAAAGGGTGCCTTCTCTATTCTAATAAGAAAAAGAATTAGCTAAGGTGCTTACCAAGGATTGAAGCAAGTTCAAACATAGTAACTTCTTTCTTTCCAAAGATTTTAGAAAGTTTATCATCAGCAAGAATGTTTCTTTTGTTCTTAGGGTTTTGAAGATTGTGCTTCTTAATGTATCCCCAAATTTTCTTAACAGCTTCTGTTCTTGCAACAGCAGCAGCACCAATGATTTCAGCAAGAGCTGAAGATGGCTTAAGGGCCTTCATGAAAGCAGCATTTGGCTTACGAGCTGTTTTTGCTTTCTTAGGAGCAGCAGCTTTTTTAGCAGTTGCTTTTGGAGCAGCTTTAGGAGCAGCTTTCTTAGCTGTAGCTTTAGGAGCAGCTTTCTTAGCAGTAGCTTTAGGAGCAGCTTTCTTTGCTGGAGCTTTTTTTGCAGTAGCTTTTTTTGCAGTTGTTTTTTTAGCCATGGGATCCTCCGATTTAGATCGTTATCAATAGTTCAATACTTATAGTCTTAACAATTTCTGATCGGATTGCAACAACTTTAGATGATTCTCAGAGGAAAAAATTTATTTTTCCTGCAGAATTTTAAATTTCTGGCCCTTAAACCACTTATTTCTCCCCGAAATAAGCACTTTTAGAGGAAATCAAAGTAGAATTCCTCTGCCATCGCTGCTCCTAAATTCCACACGACCTTCAACATCGAAGGTGAATCTACCTTGTAGGCATGATGATTTATTCCCTCTTCAAAATGCTCTGTAAGTCCTCTTGCGAATTCTTCATCAATCACGACGACAGCGTTCTCACCGTCAAACCGAAGGGATCTTGGATGAAAATTAAAGCTTCCAACCATTGAGACAACCCCATCCACTATCATATATTTAGCATGAAGGGTTGCTCCTCTTTTAATGTACACATCGGCTCCCCAATTCGAAGCCTTTTTAGCACTCTTTAGAATAGGATTGGTCACAACTGCCATATCTATCGACTCTTTAGAGTTGGTAAAAATCCGAACCTTAACTCCCCTATCTATTGCCGCCTTAATCTCTGTTTTTAAGACGGGATCCATAATAAAGTAAGCGTTTTCTATATCTATGGTGTCTTTCGCGTTTCTTAGAAGCTTCACCACTGCTGTGTGAACTCCCATGTGAGCTTTTTTATGAGTCGAGCCTGGATGCTGATCAATAAAAACTAGAGGAATCCCCTGAGTTTGATCTTCATCAACTTCGATAGGTTTTAACTTAGCAACCTGTTCAGATGGTTTTTTAGAGTCATGAGAATTCCAAATCGTAACAAATTGATTATAAGCGCTGATTCCGGCCGATTCCCCCTCTATTAACATATCCAAATCTCTCCATTGTGGGGCACCTTGGAAATGAGCGTAGGAGTTTCCCACATTCATTCCCCCCGTGATAATCGTTTTCTTATCAAAAAGAATCATTTTTCGATGAGTTCCATTGGCACGGTATTTATGTGTTTTCCACTTTAAAATTTTAATCCGACCATCTGATAATTCTTCCATATCCTTAAGAAACTTTCTGTGTCCTCCAAGAGTCGCAACGTTTCCATCCACAATGATTTTAATATCGAGATCGGGATTTCGATCTAGGGCACTAAAAAGTTGCTTCATGAATTCAAAGCCTGTCTCATCATCATAGATAGACCAAACCATCATATAAATAGACTCTTTCGCCTCTTCGATTAATTTTTTTCTAAGATCAAATGATTCTTTATTTGGAAGGAGTTGAACTCTATCGGCCTTTCCAAGATATCCAGAGGATATAAAGGCCAAATCTCTATCATATGGCCCCTCATCACCGCAATCAATCGATAAACAGTTTTCCAAAGATAAATCGAAATCTATATCCTTCTCTACTTGTTTCCAGCCTGGAAGATTTGGATCCATAAAAGATCTTACACTTAACCCGACTGAATCAAGGCTTCCCCCCAAAACGGCAGCAACATAGGACCCATAACTATCAATAAGATGGGAGGGACCCGATGCTTTAGTGGGATAAGACAAAACAAGGCTAAATACCAAAAAGATGTTTATTATTTTTTTCATGAGAAAGATTATAAGATATGAAAGACCGAAAACTTGTAGGTTTATAAATTTTACAGTACCTTTTCAATCCTTAAACACCTTGGGGGAAGGGTGTATTTTTTATCTACTTTAGTCTAGAAACCACTAAAGAGGTATATGATCCCCCGTACCAATCAACAGGAGCCAAAAAAGTGAAAAAGAATTTATCTGTTTTAAATGTTTGTTTTCTGACTCTGCTCTCCTCCGCTTGTATTAATATAAACAATGAAGACTCAAAATCTTCTAAGAATAAGCCTCAATCATCAAAATTAGTGAGCAACAAATCCAAAAATGTTGATAAAACTCTAAGAGATCAAAATCTCTCTGTTAAAGTTCTAGGAAGTGATACTTTAAAATCAAAATTAAGTTCAAAACTAATTCTTTCAATGAAGGATCAAAAAACTAAGCAAATTCTTGAATCCCTGGCGGTTGATGAACCTACTAATCAAATAAATAATTCAAATTCTTCAGACAACGAACCCTTGCTGGATAATTCACTTCTTGTGGGCTTCCCTTTAGGACTTGTTGGCCAACAAAATATTTTTGGAGGAGTGATAACTAAAGTAAGTGACAAAACAAACCAAGAATTGGGTGGTTTAAAGTTAACAGATTTACCTCCATTGCATGTAAGATCTATGATTGCCCCAGATGGTCAAGGGAACTATGTTTTTTTACTCGTAGGCTGTGTTAATAATTGCGGAGAAAATTCAGAACAATTTCCTCTCATAAGTTTTCCTATCGTTGGATTAGATCAAGCATCAAATATGATCATTCTTGATATGGCATCCATCGGAAAAGAATTAAATCTTGTTGGGATGCTAGATCCTAATGGTGACTACACCCAATTAAAAACACTTTCATCTGTAACGACTGGAGTTGACTTTTCTTATTCAACATTAGTTTTTGATGTTCTCACAACCATGATACCTGTAAAAGCGGATGAAAATGATACAACCGCTCCAAAAACTGAGTTTACTGTTAGATGGTATATGAAGCTCAATTCTGCCTTTAATCCAGCTTTTGAAATCAGAACTCCGACAGAAGGTGTTGGATTTTTCCAAACAGAAAGATCAAAAACGTCAAAAATCACTAGATTTTCGATTTCAGAAAATGGCTCTAGCGTTCACTATTTTATTAAAAATGTCCCAACTGAATTTAGGGCAACTTTTGCAGGAGCTCTAGATAATTGGAATAAAGAGTTTCAAAAAATCATCGGAAGAGAACTACTCACGTACGAATTCGTAGAGGTTGATGATCCTAGATATGAGGATCTTATCCCTGGAGACATTCGATTTAATATTATTGAATGGGACCTTGTGAACAAAGCTGGTTATGGTGGACTAGGACCATCAATTGCGAATCAGTTCACGGGTGAAACTATTTCAGCGAACGTTCTGATTCAAGGGCCAACCATTATTGAACTCTATACGAAATGGTTCGGTGTTTCTCAAGAAGTGAGAGAATTAAGGGCCAGTGGTCTTGCACAAGAAGCAAATAATGTACTCAAAAGTTTTGAAAAAGAATTTGCTCAGAAAGTGAATAAATTTAAATCACAGAATTTTACGATTACATTAGGAGAGCGTCTCAAAATGACAGTACACTCTCAAAGAGCTGATCTTGAAGATCCAATCTTTAAAGGTCACTTTGAACTAGTTCCAGAGGGTGTTAGCTATCAAGATTATATGAATGG
>JACCDO010830218.1_pt1 | contig 35960 bp, 39 predicted proteins | sample 7446101 | NCBI WGS metagenome assembly JACCDO01 (sample SAMN15323440, study PRJNA562643) | freshwater metagenome | isolation source: river surface water | place: USA:Blue River Watershed | collected 2017-08-16 | reverse complement strand
CATAAAAATATATCAAAGCTATGTTTTTATAAGGACGTCAACGCAATTAGAATTATTAATTAGAATATAAATTTACAAAGTAAATTTATATCCTAAATAAAAATTGATTCACATATTCAAAATCTTATAGATTTTGAATAGAGTGGATTAACTTTATGATATTTAAGATTTTATCTTAAATATCATAAAAATTGAAATAACGTTGGACGTCATAAAAATATATCAAAGCTATGTTTTTATAAGGACGTCAACGCAATTAGAATTATTAATTAGAATATAAATTTACAAAGTAAATTTATATCCTAAATAAAAATTGAAATAATATTATACTATCTATAGTATAATAAATGTATGCCTAAAATGATGCATTATATGAATAATATCCCAGTTAGTATTTACAATATTTACAAGTATTTGGCTAGTTTGCATAAGATTGGTTTTATTCCAGAATTCAAAGTAGAAATCCGAAACAACCTTACTGAGGCTGTTTTTACCTTCAAATATGATGAAGACCGTCAATCCACTATTACATTTGATACTAATACTCAAGCTTGGACTAGTTATACAAATGTAATGTCGCTGGATGAAATTTATCATAATTCTAATTTTGCTTATTTGTTTGAAGAAAAAATGATTGGATATGATAATGAGACTTATATGGCTATTCTTAGGAGCTATGATATTAATGATATATTGGAACCTTCATTGACCCCATTTTATATTAATAGCAATATTAATCTACGCGATATTCAAGATAAGAATAAAACAAAACTGCATAATCTTAATTATCGTCATTATTATATGTTTATCAATAATTTGCTTAAAAATGATAAAAATATGATTTTTGATAAATATAAAGAAGAGATTAATAATAATATTCCTAATGAAATGTGGAATAATATTTATCAATATTATAACCCAGATGATATGAATTTTAATGATTTTATTGAAGAGTTTATCTAAAAATATTGATTTTTGATTTAAATATTAATTTATCTATTTTATTTAATGTCATTAATTAACATGCATTTATTAAAAATGAATATATCGAATGAGCCTAAATCTACAGACGGAGGAATTATAATTTGCAAATATGGAGAATTATTATCAGAAATATATGTTGATAATTATCAAAATGAACCTTTTTACTTGAAAATAGGTCATAAAATAATAGAAAGTAATGATAATAAAATAAAATTAGACACTCCATTAAATATTAATAATATGTATCCCATTGTTTATAATATAAAAATAAATTCAAATTTAATTGCAGTTTTTCATACAAAAGAACCAATTTTTATTGATGAATATATTTCATATAATTAAAGATTATTTAAAAAACATAAATAAATATTTATTGCCGACAAATAGGACAACGTTCCTTTAGAAGATGAACCTGACACGTTATACAAATATAATGTTTACCACATCGAGTAGAATACAATGTTTTATCATCATCCATACAAATAGGGCAAGTATCAACAATTGTTTTTTTATTATTAAATTCAGTAAATTCTTCATCCTTTATTTCGCAATCATCAACACAATTAGAACAATCTATTTCTTCTACAGTTTGTGTTTCTTCATCTTCCTCCTCAATTTCATCATTTTCGTCTTCCTCATCATCCTCATCATATTGATCTTCAACATTATTCATATTAATGTTATTAATAAATTGATAAAATTCTTCAATCTTATTATCATCTTCAATCTTTTCAGAAAATTTAAGCAAAATTTCTTTGTTAATATTCAAATAGATTTTTTTATCAATCATTATTTGAATATTTTCAAATGCTTTACTAGTATTGTTATTATTATAATAATAAGAAATCAATTTTGGAATTACGTAATGATTACCATTATTAGTAGCTAGTTCATAATAATAAAGCATTTTAGATTCATCATTCTTATTTTTATAATAATCACCCATTTTAATATAACCATTATAATTTTGGTGATGAACGCTCATAATATAATATTCTTTCATCATATCATAATTATTTTGTTTTTTATAATAATCACCTAGAAGAAGCATTGCATTTGTATTACCCTTCTCAATCGCCATAAGATAATATTTCTTCATCAAATCATATTTTTTGTAATAATTATAATAATCAGCAATTTCATTCATTGCATTTTCACAACCATTATCAGCTGCCATAGTTAGATATTTTTTCATCAAATTAATTTTATTAATTGAGAAATAATATTGACCTAGCTGATACATTGCAATAACACATCCCTTATCAATTGCAATTTTATAATATTTAATCATCATATTAAATTTATTAACGCTCTTATAATAATTAGCAATATTAATATTTGCACCATCATATCCAAGATTAACACTCATTTTATAATACTTCATCATTGTTTGATATTTTTTATTCTTCATATAATAATTACCTAGCAAACACAATACCATAATATTACCATTTTCAATTGCTTTATTATAAAAATATTGCATATTAATAAAATCTTTGCTCTTTTCATAATAATGACCCAATTTACACATAGCAGTTGTATTACCTTTATCAGCTGCTATTTTGTAATATTTAATCATATTAGCAACATCATTTTTATTCTCAAAACTTTTGGCAATTTTAAGAAGAAAATTCATATGTTCTTCGGTATTAACTTCAATCACTGGATTACTTACAGTTAAATTGCGAATAGGAGACTTACGGCCTTTAAGCTGACTATTATTCGCATCAATTTTAATGAACTCCATATATATTATTATTTACCTTAAGGAGACATAATTTTCAATTTTTTTAATAAAACAGTTAAGGTTTATAAAACGTGCATTTATCGCTTATAAATATTATTAATATAAATATTATTATATGTTTGAAAAATATATAGAAAATGATTTAATAATTTATTACAATACTATTCAGCATTCTAAATTAAAAGAAATAATAAAATATTCATTAGAAGGTGGAAAAGGAATAAGAGGTGGTATTGTTAAACATATAATTGAAACATTAAGTGGAAATACATCAAATTTATGGCAGCCAATTGTATCTATTGAATTAATTCATGGATTGAGTTTAGTATTAGATGATTTACCGTGTATGGATAATGACCCTATTAGAAGAAATAAACCTTCTACTTTTGCAAAATTTGGAGAACGTCAGGCTATATTAGTATCAATGTTTGGTATAACAGAAGCATTTAAATTATTATTTAATGGTATTAAAGAATTAAATATTAATAATGACGATTATATAAAATATATTGAAAAAATTATAAATGAATGGAATGAATTAATTGGTAAAAATTTAATAGTAGGTCAAATGATGGATTTTAAAGATAATATTGGTGAATTATTAAACTTAGATATTCCTACAACAAATCATAGTATTGATTTGATTTATTATAAAACCAGTTCTTTATTTATATTTGCTTTTATATTAGGCGGTATTTATAGTAATAATACAACTAATTGTGACAATATAGATGATTTTAGAAAAATGGGAGAATATTTAGGTCTTATGTATCAAATAATGGATGATAGCAATGATGTTGATACCGATGAAGCGCATAAAAATATAATTTTATCATATGGTATAGAAAAAAGTCTTCGATTATATAGAGATGCAGAGACTAAATTAGTTGAGTTATTAATTAAATATAATTTAATGACATCAACATTTGAAAAATTAATTAGTAAATTAAATCAAAAATTAAATATATAATTTATATTATATGTCATCAAATAATTCTATGACATCGACATCAATTGTATCTATATTACCAAGTATGATAGTTGGTATTATGGCAATTCTAGCATGGTTTCCATTGATAATTATATCAGAACGTAATAATAAAAAAAATAATGATGAATATCAATCATTATTAAATGATATTAAAAATAATTTAGTATTAACTGATGTGACTAATCAAATAGTATATCCTACACCTGTTAAAGATATTCCAACATCATATTATTTTTTTAATATAACTTCTGATTTTATGAATAGTATAAATAATAATTGTTATATAATTGTTAATAAAATTATTAAAACAACTAATAGCGATGGAAGCACTTCAACTACTACAACTTATAATTTTGCAAATAATATAATAAATCAACCTGTTATTAATAATGTTATAATTAGTAATGATGATTATATATATTTAGCAAAACAAAATAAATTAAATATTTCTAATAATATAACAACTGATACAAATGATAATACCATATCATATGAATTAATATTTTACAATATACCTAATGATAAAATTATTATGAAAGTAGACGGTTTACAAGATTTAGCTAATAGTTTAGAAATGACAATTTATAATTATGAATTTGGTCCAGAAGAAACTGCAAAGAATTCAATTATTAATAGAAAAGAACAGGCTAAGACAGTTCAAATGTGGATAGGTAGAATAGTATCATTTTTAATATTATTCGGAGGTTTATCTTTATTAGTATCACCATTAAGATTTTTGGTTAATTTTGAGAGTTCATTACCAGGTATTTTAAAATTTATATCAATACCAGGACAATTTATATTGAATCTATATGAAGCATTTAGTTTTATTGGAGCTTTATTATTAACAGCATTAATGACATTTTTTGTATGGTCTATTATAAATTATCCATTAATATCTATTTTAATAGGTGGATTATTAATTGGTTTAATATTACATTTTAAATAAATCATAATTTTTGATTAAATATCAATATAAAATTTAACATTCTTGTTATTCATTATATTATAAACTCCAACATCTAATTGCATCTCTACAATATTTAATTTACGTTCAATAATTGATACTAAATAAGGCAGTTTAATGCCATTCTTATATGCAATTATTTGTTCCTTTAATACTTTTGTCTGTTGCTCTATACCTTTTACTTTGCTTTCATAAATCATATCTTCTATCATTTTATTATAATGTTTTGTTTGTTCGTCTTCTTGACTATCTTTTAAAAATTTTATTTTATTTTTTAATTCTTTATCAATGATATTACGAAATAATCTTGGTTGGTCTGAAGGTTTAGCTAATAAAAATGTTAATAATTCTTTTTTACGTTCATTATGAATAATATCCATAATAATAAAATATTATTATTAAGATTAATTATTTTCAATATTTATAATCTTCGATTTAATCTTCTATTTATTCTTTGATTTAATCTTTGATTTATAAAGAAATTTCAATGACCTTATTATTAATCATCATAATTATATAACCTTCTTGATTATCATGATATACTTTAGCAATCCCTGTATCATACATTTTTTCATATAGTAGTATATAATGATTATTATTAGTATCAATATTTTGCGTAATAAATTTTTCTTTATTATTTGATATTACCTTATAGGCTACACCAGATGTAAGTCTCATATTAACTTTGTAAAAATAATAATTATGAATAAAAATAGCTTTTGATTTATTAATATTAATATTATATTCATCAGATATAATATTAATATAATCATGAGTTATGTTTGGTATGCAAATAATAAACATAAATTTTAAATTAATATAGCATTTTATATTAAAAAATCAATTTTTTTAAAAACTAAACGCAGGGCAACTATAATTATTATAATTTATATCATTGTCTGGGTCCATTACATTAATTACATTATTTGAATTTTGATGAGCTAATTTAATAAATCTAGCGACATTAGATTGATAATCAGTTATACAATATTTAGAGTGTAATACAATATCTATACCAGAAATCATTTCAAATACATGTTCGTATATTTCAGAACTATTATATTCAGACACAGGCTTAACATTCTTTAACTTATTTACATATTCTTGTTGTTCTGGGTTTGCTGCAGTTAATTGTAAATTAGATACTAAAACTCCTACTTTATTTGGATTACAGTTTGTAATCATTTTAATATTTAAATTATTGTCATCTACATATTTTACACATTCTTTATAGCACGAATAATCATCTGTTTGGACGTAGATTATTTTACAATTTGGATCTTTTAATAAAACTAAATCAATATATTTTTTAATAGGTATTTTAGTAGATTCTGATATTAATTTATCACCTAATCTTATAAAGATAGAATTATAATTACCTTTTTCTAAATTAAATTCTTTATACAAATTATTTATATTAAGTTCTATATATTCATTATATTTATATATTTCATTAATAGCTTTTTTATAATCATTAATTGTAAATTCATTTACAATCATTGAATTCTTTTTATTTACAATCTCGTTTCTATCTGAATGATTAAATATTAATTTTACATCCTTAAAATAATCAGTCCATCCATTTACTGATTTGAACAACCATTTAGAAGAATCTATTTCAAAATCTATTTCATATTTTTGACAATATAAATATTGATTTAAAAAGAAGAACATTAATGAATAAAACCCAGCACCTTCTCTTACTAATTCAACAATCATTTTTTTTGGTTTATTTTCTTCTTCATTTACAAATAATTCTGATTTTTTAATAAATAAATAAATAATTAGTAATAAATAAAATAATAAAATTATATATATATATATCATTATATATATATATAATATTTTTTATCATATAATAATTAAGATTATTCTTAATAAACATCTAATACTCGAGCAGATGGGTCTATAAATGATGAACCTGATTTAATAGTCCATTTTGGTTGCCAATAATGAGGTAATACACTTACTCTATTAATTCCAAAATATTCAATAAATTTATATAAATAATATTGACTTTCCTTAGTAGGAGGAATTAAAACTCCATTTAGTATCTCTGTTGGTATTTCATATTTGTAAGTTTCAAATTTCTTATCAATATGTTCTTGTATCATTTGGAACCATGATCTTTCTTTACTACTTACACCATCTGAAAATGCTTCCTTCTTACGCCAAAGAACTTCATCTGGTAACAAATTTAATCCATCGAATGATTTTCTAAATAAATATTTTTCCATACTATTTTCTCCATGAGAATGTTTTGGCATTCTTAAGGTTGGTTCTATACTCCAATAACTTTCAATAAATTCAGGGTCAAGTAATGGAATACGAGCTTCTAAGCCCCAACGTGAAACACATCTGTCAGCTCGACGTCCGTCATACATATGAATATCTCTAACATATTCCTTTGATGCTTTATCTAATTCTTCTCCATTTGGTGCATAATAATTAAAGAGATATGAAGAACATACCTCATCAGGACCCTCTCCAACTAAAACAACTTTGCAATCAGTATGCTCTGAAATATATTTACTTACTATATATTGTCCTACTGATGCACGAATTGTTGTAATATCCCATGTTTCCGTTGTTCTAATAACATCATCAATTGCAGCTAAACCTTCTTCTTCAGTAAAATATACTTCAGTATGATTTGAACCAATATGTTCGGCAACTTTTTTAGCATATACCATATCAGTGCTTCCTTTAATACCACAGCAAAATGTTCTAATATGACTATTAGTCATTCCTAAAATACGAGCACTAATTGCTGCTACCAAACTACTATCAACACCACCTGATAATAAAAACGCAATTGGTCTATCTGCATGTAATCTTCTTTTAATACTATTAATAACTGCAGTTCTAATTTGTGGTAAAATTAAATCAATGTGTGTTTCATACATTTTATTAAGATTTGAAGAACTTTTATAAAAATTTATACTATTATAATAACTTAAGTTAGTTTTATATAAATCATTTTTCATATCAAATTTATGAGAACTATAATAAGAAAGTGATTTTTCAACCATTACAATTGTTCCTGGTTCAAATTCAACTACATTACCATCAAAAGAACTCATACCTTTAATTTCTGAACTAAACATATCAATATTATTATTATTAGATATTGTATAAAGGGGTCTAATACCAATCATATCACGTCCTGCATAATAACGAGTTAATTGTTTCATATTATCAAATTCAAACATTACAAAAGCATACTCTCCTTTAACTTCATTTTTAACCATATGAAACCAATCCGTATGGTCCTTTGCTAATAAATATAATTTAGGAATAACCATACAATCACTAGTTCCAATATTTAAATTATATTTTTTATCCAATTGTTGAAAATTATAAATTTCACCATTGCAAATAAAAACAATAGTACGATCTATATCATTAAAAATATAAGGTTGATTGCTCTTGAAACTGGTATCCATAATAGCTAAACGATGGAAACCAACAAATACTTGATTAAAAGTCTCAAAATGAGAATTATCTGGTCCGCGATGTTTTAGCTGCCAAAAATCAGCTAAATATTTACTAATATCAACTTGAGATGATTTACTGCTTTTTTCAATTAAAGCCCAAATTCCACACATTAATAATTATTAAAATTATATTGTTAAATCATTTAATATCATAATCATTCATTTGATAATAAGTTTCAAACGCACACCCCATCCCACAACAATAATTGCTAATATTATTCATATTAAAATTATTCCTCGAAAATTTATAAACTCTTCTGCATTTATGATTAGCGCATTTAACTTCAACATATCCATAAAATATATTTGCTCCAATATTAGTTATATAATTATAGATATTCTTAATCATATCTATAATTATTTAGAAAATATATTATTCAAAAATTATTTAAAATATCTTCGAAGCACCGAATAATAAAGCAATGGCTAAAATAATAATTATTAATATAATCCAAACTGGATTATATTTAGTTGCATCAGATGGTACAATAACTTCTGGTACTTTAATTGGTATAAATTTTTCAGTATCTAATCCACCAAATCCTTTTTTATCATCAAAATAAAATATTATAGTTTTAAGACCAGGACTTAATGCAGCTGCATTAGGTCCATCTGGATATATAGTAGCAGGACCTATAAATGCTTCATTTGTAAAAGTAGGACAATTTCCTAAAAAGTTTACACTATATAAGGTGGTTGTATTAAATGCATTATCGCCTATACTTGATACAGAAGCTGGTATAGTAGGTGTTCTAATAGCTGTTCCATTAAATGCACTATTACCAATTGTTTGTAAGGAACTACTCGGGTCTAATCCTAAAAATTGTAAATTAGTGCATCCATCAAAAGCACTATCTTGAATTGCAGTAACTGCAGGAGGAATTTGCACTGAATTAAAATCAGTAATGCCTTGAAATGATTTTTGTCCTATAATAGTAACAGTTTTATCATCTAAAGTTGATGGAATTATCAAAATATACCCTGGTAAAATGTTTACTTTTAAACTTGGTTTAGTTGGTCCAGGATTTGTAGTAGTAGGTATAGTAGTAATTTGAGGAGGAGTATACCCTGTAATTGTTAATGTTCCATCTGTATTAACAGACCAGCTAAAAGGCCCAGTAGTACCTGTTTGTGGTGTACCAAAATATTCTTTATTATTTATCATTATATATATATTTTAGATTATTTAATTTAAAATATTTATAAATGATATAAAAAAATAAGAATTATGTATTAATAATGTCTCTAGTCCAACAATTAACAGAGTTTCGTTTCAATCTTGAAACACTGGATTTATTAAATAATATGGGTAAAACATCTGATTATTCAAATCAGATGTTAGGTGAACTTGGTTTTAATTCTCAACTTATTAAATTTATGCAAACAAATCGTATGCTTCTTAACAGTGTTCTTCTTCGTCTTCAACTTTACAGCGAACAAAACCTTAACGAACAAAAAATTCGCTCTAGTTTAGCCATTCTTAATAATCAATCAGTTAATGTTCTTCTTGATTATCTCTATAAAACAACATCAGTTAAAGAAGCAAAAAAATCAGTCCCATCATCACCAAAGCCCCAAACTCCTCCACCAGAAGAAACACCAGAAGAAACAGTAGAAGCAGAAGTTGAGGAAGAAGCTGAAGCTGAGGAAGAGGTTGAGGATAATGAAGAAAGCCATTTTGATGCTTTCTTCTCATCATGTGTGCGTCAATCAGATGATGCTAGCCACACTGTTAAAATGAGTGCTATGTATGATGCTTTTAGCAAATGGTGGGCTAATAATTATGAAGACGAAACACCTACAAAGGATGAATTAAAAGAATACTTATCAGATAGATTAGGTCATACAATTAAATCAATTGTATCAAATGTTTCGTTAGCTTAAAATATAAATATAATTAATATTTAATGGAAACAAATATAATTTGTCCTAATTGTGATTCAGATTTGACTAGTTATAAATGCGAACACACATGCAATTATTGTGATACAATATTTTGTTTAATATGTAATAAACCATTTCATATTATTAATTATATTAGTTATAACGGTCATAAGAAGAATTGTTATAATAATATTATATCAAAATTATAAAATTAATTTTATATTAATTTTATAAATTTTTTCTAAAAAACATAAAAAAACTATTATCTAAATTATTCATTTCATAATAATAATATTTTTTAAAATATTTAGAAAATATATATTCCCATCGATTAATACTTAAATATTTTGCATAAAAATATTTAGGATCTAAAAATTGTCTATATGTTAATTTTTGAGATAAGACTACATCATACAAACAATGTTCTAAATCTATTAAATTAACTATATCTTGACTGTTATTATTATGTTCGTATAACACAATAATTCCTTCAGGACTTAAAATTCTATTGAAATTTTCAAGAATAGACTTATATTCACTTTCTTTAATATGATGTAAACTATGAAAAATAGTTATTAAATCAATACTTTTATCTTTAATTTTAGATAAATTATTATAATGAGTAAATGTGATATCCTTACGAGGCTCCCATTTAAGACCAACCCATTCATTAATATCAACCACATGAATATTTTCTTTTGATAATCCTAATTGTTTTCCAAAATAATAAGCAGTATCACCTACATTACCACCAAAATCCAAAATAGAAGTTATTTTTTTATTTATATGTTTTTTAATAAAGGACCATTTAAATTCTGCTCTTTTCATATTATAATCTTCATTATAAGTAATAATAGGCTTCTTAACTAAAGCTCTTAATTTATTAATTATATTTTCCATAGAACTATCTTCTTTCAATATTCTAATTATAGTATCGTGATTTATATTTACATTCTTTAATATTTTAACAAATAATTTTAATAATCTATAATTTATTGGTGTTTGATTATTGTTTAATTTTCTCGTTCCACGATATATTTTTTTCATAATAATATAATTTATATTATTATTATGAATTACGCAGATTTAATTACATTGACTGGAATGATTGTTGTTATTTATTCTCTGTTTACTTACTATCATACAAATAATATTATTTATATAATAACTGCATTAATTGGTTTTAGTTGTGATTATTTTGATGGATATATTGCAAGAAAATTTAATCAATCAAGCTATTTTGGAAATATTATTGATAAACTTGTTGATAAAATAAATCAAATAGGTATATTACTATTATTAATTTTTAAATTTAATATATCGCCAATTTATTTAGTTTTATACATAATTAGAGAAACCATAATATTTATTATGAGAAAGAATAATTTAAAATCAACTTCTTCATCATTTTATGGTAAATTAAAAACAGCATTATTCCCATTATTATTAATATTATTTCATTATAATGTTAGTATAAAAATGGAATATCTTCAATTATTAACCATATTTAATTTTATAACCTTAATTATTTAATATTATCTTTTTATAAATTCCATAACCAAGAACAGCTATAAAAAAAGCATCTAATCTATCTAATACACCGCCATGAGATAATAATATTTCAGAATAGTCTTTAACTCCTATTTTTCTTTTAATATATGAAAAAAATAAATCACCTAAAATTCCAAAAATATAAATTAAATTTAAATCAATAAAATTATATCCTTTAATAAAATATATTAATAGTATTCCAATATAACCCCCAATATATCCTTCATATGTTTTATTAGGTGATATCCAACCTATTTTATTCTTACCAAAATATTTCCCACTAAATTCTTGAAATACATCACTAATTATTACCAAAATTAAAACAAAAATAAGTTCTTTAACTTTTAATACTTTTGATGAAATAATATCTCCTGTTATAATTAATACTAGTAATCCAAAACCAATTAATAATTCTTCTTTACGACATGTGTCTTTGAAATAATTTGAAATTAATTCATACATACCAACCATTAGTGCAACTGACATAAATAAATCAAAAAAATCAAAGATAATTCCCAAACAAACGACAATCCCAAGTATTAATCCAATTAATATTTTATTCATTTAATATTAATATTAAAATTAAATTTTTTTAATATTAACTAATAAGAATTATGTTTCAAGAAAATATAAATTATTATTCATAAATGGAATACCTCTGGATATAGTTTTCATTTTTATTAATTTTAAATCATATTTCGAAAAAAAATCCATATTTAAATATTTTTGTTTAATTGCAGAACAATATATAACATAAATTTTCATTTTATTTTTAATTAAATTTTCAAATACTTTAGAATATATTTCTAAAGCAATATTATTTTCCATCTGCCATAATGGTTCATATAAATATAATATAGTATTTGTTTGTTTAAATTCATAGTCCATCATATTCATAGGATAAATAGTTACATTATCGATATTTTTAAATCTATTTTTAGTTAATTCAGCTTGTGGTATATGATATTCTACACCATCTACGTTTCCTACAAGTTGATAAACTTCATTTATCATATCACCAGCACCACAGCCGAAATCAATAAAAGTAAAACTTTTAACATCTGTAATATTATTTATGAATTTAATTATTTCGTCTCTAATAGAATATGCTAATGGTAATCCTTCTTTATTATAATTTTTATTAAAAAAATTTGTCATATATAAAATGGACGCTCTATTAATATAGATAATATTTATAATGAATACTATTAATACTATAATTATTATATAAATAATTTTCATTATGCTATTTTAGAAATATTATTTAATATTAAAACTAAAAATCATATAATATTCAAATATACATCATTAAATGAGAAGTATTTTCTTCCTTTTTATTAGTTTTCATTTGTTCTATACTTTTTTTGAAATCATCTCTAGATAATTTTTTATGTAATCCATCTAATGTTAATGATGTTTTCATACATCTAACACAATAATTTTCTTTAGCTAATTGAAATAATTTTCTCATATCACCTCCATAATATTTAAAATTATCCTTATTTTCTTTTATATCATTAACATTTATAGAATTATCTTCTAATTCCCATTTTTCTTCTTTTATAAATGATTTTAATATGTTTAATAGTTCAATCTCATCGTACCCTTTTATTTCAAGTTTGACAGTGAAGCGTCTTTCTAAACCTTTATTATAAGCTAAGAAACTTTCTTCTATGTCTTCCTTATATCCACCAACAATTAATAACCATGGTCTATCAGTTCTTGACATGTTTAAATTAATGGTATCAATACATTCTTTCGCAAATGAATCACGACCTTCTTTATTACCAAGACTATAAACTTCATCTATAAATAAAACTCCTCCTAAAGCACTATCTATTACTTTTTGAGTTTTATCAGCTGTCTGACCTAAATATTTTGCAACTAAATCAGAACGGGTCGCTGTTATAAAATTATCATTTTCCAAAAATCCAAGTCTTAAATAAATGTTACCCATAATTTTTGCAATTGTTGTTTTACCAACACCGGGTGGCCCTTGTATCATTACATGATTCATTTCATTAATAATACCATCAATTTTAATATCATGAAGAAAATAACAAATTGAACGAAATATTTTTTCTTTTACATTATTCATTCCAATAATTTTGTCTAATTCCTCCAAAGCTGGAATTATATTATATAGCTTATTAAATTTATTATTACCTACAAAATCAAATTTCTTAGGATGATTTTTTAAATTAATAATATCATTAATATTATTTAAATTACTAAATATTTCCATTCCCATACTATCAATTTCCTCCTGTTTTGAACGTTTATAACGTTTAACTTTTTTGTATTCATCTGATAATAAATCTGTTTGCTTTCTTTTCTTAAATGACTTATTCTCACCATATAATTGGTCTTTTAGTTTTTCATTCTTTAATCTAATACAAAACATTTCACTTTTAGTATCTTCTAATTCTTTTCTTAATTCAGTGTTTTCATTTTTTAAAGCAATTAATTCCTTATCACAAAATTGATTATAATTCATAAAACTCCACATTCCCATGATTCTATTATTAACACTTTCATTAAATTGTTGCCATCTTAAATTAATATCTATAACATCCATTATATCAACAGTCTCATTAAAATTTGACATATCAGCCATTAATATATTATATATTTAATCCTTATATCAATAAATGAATTTTAACAAATTACAACTCTTCCCACTTTTTAGTGTTCTTGGACTTCTTGTGCGTGGGCTTGGAGGACAGGTTCAAATCTTTCATCAGTTTACTGTTCTCTCTTAGTTTTTTCCCTAATCGCACTAATTGAAAGGTGTGGACCAAATCATCCATATCCTTATCTTCATCAAAATCATACTCGTTTACAATTACCTTAGTGTTATTGTCATATGTCAACATATTAGACATACCTTTTTATTCAAGAAGGCCATTTAATGTGTCTATATTTCAATTTTTATGGCTTGTTAATCTTTGATTAACAAGCCATAAAGTTAATCCGTTTTCTATGAAAAATTATTAATTTTTCATAGATACGCATCAATTTTTATTAATAATAAATATAGTAATGGTATTGACGTTTGTTTAAATACGTTTTAAAAAACTATTTATATTATATAAATTATATAAAAAAAATGGAAACAAATATAAAACAAATTATATTATGGGGTCATAAACTTCATTCTCACACACATAGCTATATTCATTTTGGTTTTAAAAAAGGATTTGAATATTTAGGATATAAAACTTATTGGTTTGATAATAATGATGATATATCTAATTTTGATTTTAGTAATTCATTATTTATTACTGAAGGTCAAGTAGATAAAAATATTCCTATTAGAGATGATAGTTATTATGTTCTTCATAATGTTAATTTTGATAAATATAAAAATTTACCTAAGGCAAATGTTATAACTATACAAGTATATACAAATGCAGTTCATCAACATAAAGCAATACCACTTAATGATAAAAAATGTTTTTATTTAGATCAATGTATATTTATGCCATGGGCTACTGATTTACTACCACATGAAATTAATAAAAATATTGAATTAGTTGATAATAATCAAATTATATGTGATAATGAAATAAATTTTGTAGGAATGCCAGTTGAGCCATGGGATAAGGTAAAAGAATTTTGTAAAAACCATAATATTAAATATAATAATGTAGGTGGTTTCTCATTAAATAATGTTTCATCAGAAGATAACATGAAATTAATTCAAAAATCAATTATTGCTCCAGCAGTTCAATGTAAATGGCAAACTGAAAATGGTTATATTCCATGTCGTATCTTTAAAAATATTAGTTATGGAAAAATGGGAATAACTAATAATGCTATAGTTTATGAATTATTTGATAAAAAAATATGTTATAGTACTGATATAAATGAATTAATGGAAATGGGTATTGAATTTGAAAAAAAAAGTATATCGGAGAAGAAAAATATATTAATTCCTTTAATGAAAGATATAAGAGACAATCATACTTATATTAATAGAATTAATTTAATATTAAATTTTTTTGATAATTTAAATAATAAATAATAATTATTATATTACGTTTATATAAAAATATATTAAATTATATTTTTATATATGACCGATTATATTGAAAAATATAAAGATTATTTAGAAAATGCTTTAGGATATTATTATAATGATGATATATTTATTAAATATTTTAATAAAGTTCCTAAATCTAGATACCATACATTTAAATATTGTATAGATTATTTTAATAACAAAAATCCAGTAATAGTTGAATTAGGAACATCAAGAAGTTTTGTAGATGGTAGATTTGAAGGTTGCAATTTAGATGATACTAAATATTGGGAACCAAATAATCCTGAAAAATGGGATTGGAGTGCTGGATGTTTTACAAAAGTATTTAGCGAATCATTTCCAAATAGTTCTTTAACAACTGTTGATTTATCTAAAAATCATATTGAAAGATGCAAATTTATGAATAAAAATGCAAATAATATTAATTATATAGTATCATCATCAGAAGATTTTTTAAATAGTATTGATTATAAAATAGATTTATTATATTTAGACACAGGCGATATGACACCTATAGAAGAAACAGCTCATTTGCATCTAAGAGAAGCTAAAATTATTGTTGAAAGAAATTTAATTAATACAGATGGATTAATATTAATTGATGATGTTAGAAATCCAACTCCAAAAAATGCTGGAGAACCATCTAATTATGGAAAAGCTAAATATTCAATTCCATTTTTATTACAAAATGGATTTAAACCATTAATTAACGAATACCAAGTTATATTAAAAAAAAAATAATATAGTATATTTTATATGGATAAAGAAGTTTTATTTGTAGCATCTTATTTTAATAATGCACATTTTATAAAATATCAATATGATTGTTTTTTAAATATTAAGAACTCATTTGATTTCATAGTATTAAATGATGCATCAAAAGATACAAAATCTTTATTAAATAATATTAATGCATTTAATGAAATTAAAGAAGAATGTAATAAATATAATGTAATACATGTAGAAATTCCACAAACTATTCATGATTCTGTATCAAATGGAGGTTTAGTTCCTGATGGATTACCTGTTAATCATCCAACAGAAAGACATAGAGCTACAATAAATTATTTTTTACAAAATTATAAGAAATTAGTAACAAAAAAATACAAAGCACTAGTTATAGTAGATGCAGATTTATTTTTTATGGAAGATATTAATATAATTGATATATTGGGAAATAATGATATAATGGGTCCATTAAAACAAAAAGAAGTTTTACAAGATATTAATAATAAAGATCAATATTGGCCTTTAAAATATAAACATATTACAGAAAAAATAACAATTCAATGGATATGGCCTATTTTGATAATATTAAATTTAAATACTACGGAGCATTTATTAGAAGAATTAAATGTAGGTGGTTTTGCAGGTACAGATAGTGGAGGATTAATTCATTTTTTTATAAAAGAAAATAATTTAAAAGTAGGTAATATATCAAATCATATTGATAAAATAAATCAAAACGATATTGGATATTATAACGATGAAAAAATATTTATTCATTATAGAGCAGGAAGTAATTGGAGTTATGAAACAAAGAATTATTATTTTGAGAAATTTTACAGATTATTTGAAATACATTTTCCAAAATATTTTATAAAAATGAGTAATTTAAATGAGACTGTTAATAAAAATGAAATAGTGTCTAGAGATAAAGAACATATGTTTATTGATGGAAAAGGAATTGTTATATTAAAATAATTTAATTAAATTATCCTTTCATTTATTATTTGATGTGATAAAGAATGATAAGTTAAAGATAGTTTAAATTATATAAAAAAAATATAATTTAAAATATATGACAAAAAATGAACTATTACACGGTAAATGGGAAATTTTAATTAATAAAAATGCTTTAATTAATAATGATTTATTTAATATTAAATCAAATGATTTTTTTAAAATTGTTGCACCATCTGACGCATTTTATGCAGATCCTTTTATAGTTAAGGAGAATAATAAATATTATATATTCTTTGAAAATTATGATTATAAAAAAGGTATAATCTCTTATATAACATTAGATTCTCATTTAAATATTTTACATCAACCAATTAATTTAGATTTATCAATAAAATCTCATCTATCATATCCATATATATTTAAAGATAATAATACTTATTATGCAACTTTTGAAAGTTGTCACTCTGGGGAAATACCGTTGTTTAAATGTGAAAGTTTTCCAGATAAATGGGTTTATATTAAAAACATGATAAATAAAAAAGTTCATTGTGCAGATAACACAATAATATATCATAATAATTTATATTATTTATTTACTCATCAATATGAAAATCAAGTTAATTGGTTATGTATTTATTATTCAAATAATATATTAGATAATTTTAAAGAACATAGTTTAGTAAAAGTTGGTACGAACAATAAAAACAATTCTACTACAAGAAGTGCAGGGAAAATATTTAAATTAAATAATGAATTATATAGACCAGCGCAATTTAGCGATAGGGGTATAAATGGCGAAGGAGTTATCATATATAAAATAGAATTATTATCACCTACACAATATAACGAAATACCAATTAATATAATATCTCCATCATTATTTAATTATAGAGCATTACATACATTCAGTTATTACGAACAAGATAATATTTTAGTTGTTGATGGAAGACAACCTCGAGAGACAGACTACCCATTTAATGAAATAGATATCAATAAAAATTTAAAAAATATTGTTGAAAATAATTTTTATATAGATCATTCATTATTAGAAAAAGTGTTTTCTTATAATACAAGTGGAGGTGGTATCAATTATTATAATATCGAGATTGATGGGAAAAAATACGAAGGAGAACGTAATTGGGATAGTCGTTGGAATTTAATAAAAGATATTTATGAATATAAAAATAAAAGAATTCTCGATATAGGTTGTAATACAGGTATTACATTAACTTATATGAAAAAATTCAGAAATGCATCTTATTGTTTAGGTGTCGATATGCCAGATGAATTATTGATTAAAACAAATAAAACTAATACAATAGTTGCTGCAAAATTATTAGATGATGCTTTTCAAGTTAAAAATGATTATTTACAAATAGATTTGAATAAATCATTATATGAAACTACAATTGGATATAATTTCGATTTAGTTATAGTAATGAGTATATTAAAATGGATAGAAGATAAAAATAGATTTTTAGATTATATTGGTAATTTTAAAACAATTATTTATGAAGGTCATGAACCAGATGACGAAGTAATTAATATGTTTAAAATTAGAAATTATAATTATACAATAATTGGAGAGACACAAATTGGAAAATCTTATAGTAATGATTCATTTAGAAAAATGTTTTTATTTAATAAAAATAATTAAAAAATAGTGTAAGTTTAAAAAAATAAAATTAATATCATAAATATTAATATGAATGTGAATATTTATGATATTAATTTTGATGAATGGAATATATATGAAATTAAAAAAGGTCCACATGCAAATAGAATAATATATATTAATAAAACTCAAAATAAATTTATGAAAATATGGGAAGAAGATTATATGTGGAAAAAAAATTTTATTTATGCATATAATAAAAAATATTATGATAATATATCAACATTAATAAATATAATTATTGATAAAAATGATATAGTTGGATATATTACTCAAAAATTAGATATTATTAATTCAGATTATGAAACTAATATAGATAATTTATTAATTAAATTATATAATAAAATATTATTGAATGGATTAATACATATAGATATTACTAAATCAAATGTTGGTAAATATGAAAATAATTACTATTTATTTGATTTAGAACCAGTTATATTAATAGATGAAATAGATAAATATTACAATTGTTTAAAATACTGTCCTGATAATTATTATAAAAATTGTATTAATTTAATTAAAAATAAATTATCATATTATAGTTATATGGATAAATTGAAAATTTATCATAATTTTAGAGTACCAGATAATAAATCTCCAAATTATAATAATGAACCTACTCGAGATTATTTAGAAAAAACATTATTACCATCATTAAATGGTTCTATTTTTTATATAGGAGTAAATTACTATAATGAATTTTATTATAAATTGGTTAAAAATCCTGAATTATTTGAAACAATTGATTTTATAGAAGATAGAGTTCAATTTGGTAGTCCATACACTCATTACTGTGGAGATATATTAAATTTTAATATAAATAAAACTTATGATAACGTAATTAGTTTTGGATTATTAGGTCATAAGGATGATTGGGATATAATTAAAACTGATGAAGGTATTAAAAAATATATTAATATAGTTAGTAATTTAGTTAATAAAAATGGATATTTATTATTAGGACCAGCATGTTCTCAAACTGAATTTAATATAGAATATTGGGATAATATTTATAATACTGAATTACAAAAATATAAATCAATTAAAAAACAAAGAATGGGTATTAATTATGTATGGATAGGACAAAAAATTGATTAATTTATAATATTTCTCTCCATAACTCCAACATATTATTTTCATGTTGTTCTCCAAATTTTATTAATTTTTCTTTGTGACTATTATAATCAAAATTATTTGTTTTATTAACTAAATCATTCCATGAATCAAAATAAATAATAATATCTTTATGATTATCACAATACCATTCTGATAAATATAATAACTCTTCTTTGTATGGAGGAGACCAAAAAAATGATTTACCTATTTTTAATTCTTTTAAAAAATTAATTGATGGTATAAAATATGTAATACCTAATTGAATTGCCTCAAATAATGCTAAATTAGACCAAGCATATGGTATATGAATTACTCCTTTAAATTCAGCTAAATCTAATGGACCATTATATCTTCCATTATAAACATTTATTCCTAATTCTAATATCTTTTCTTTTAAATTCATCATAATATTATCATTATGATAACTACCTACAAAAAAAGTATCTTGTTTATCGTCTATAATTGTACTTTTATAATTTGAATATATAGAACTAATTTTACCAATTGGTTTTATTACATTGTTTCCAATATTTAAATTTCGAATGTTATTTGCATAATAATTTTCAAACGGAGTATATCCAATTATTTTAACATTTGGTCTATTTTTAACATCATTTATTAAATTATAATATTCTTTATCAGGAAATCCACTATTTGAACCATGACTATAATCAAATCTATTACAAATCCAAATTATTAATTTTTTATCCCAATTATTTTGTAAAAAAACTCTACTTATAGGACAAGTATCAGATGTGATTATTAAATCAAATTGTCTATAATAATCTTTATAATTATTCCATGCGTCTAATGCCCTTTGATGAGTTATATTATATATTTCATTATCTTTAGTTATCCCGTCAGTAAATGTTTTATATTCAACATTTAATCCTAATTTATTACAAATATATTCAATATCATTTTGACATCCTTTATGAAAACTTAAATGTAATATTTTCATTATATTATTTTATATTGAAAATATTAATAAACTAAGTTATGTTAACATTACTCTATTATAATAAAAATCTTTGAAATAAAAACCAATTATCTAAATTATTTTTCTCATCAATTAGTATAAAATTATTTTTAGTTTCATTTGAAAAAATACAATCTTTAATAATAGTTTGGTCGTCTTTTATCAAATAATTATTATTAAAATATAATTTTAATTTATTATAAAATATATTATGCCACAATTTTAATTTTGTTTTACTAGTTATAAAAAACCCTCCTGCTATTACGTCATAATTTTCATTAATTGGTTCAATTGGTAAATTATTTGTATTTTTATTATTAATTAATAATTTTAATTCATTTATTTGAGTATTATTATTATTTATTAATGCATAATATATTTTGTTTTTATCTAATTTATTTATTTTTTCCAAAGAAGGCCATAATATAATATCATTAATATTTGTATCATTTTTCCTATTACGAAAATAACCTATATCACACCACCCATAATATTCAGTATTAAAATAATTTATACTTTCTTTAACAAAATGTATTTTTTCATTCCATAACATTACTAATTTACTATCAACGTGTTTTAATGATGTATTATTATTATGATTACTTAACCAATCATATTTATATGTTTTAAAATCCTCAAAATCTTTAAATATTATTTTAATTCTTTGATTATCTTTATATTTTTCAAATATATCTATATTATTTGTATAAATTACTAAATAACAATTAATTACAACTGATAAAAAATTATTAATCCATTTATAATATAAACTTTTATCAAATTTTGAATTTAATTCATACCAACATGTTGAAAAAGTAATATTTTTATTAAAATATTTATAACATGTATTATATTCTGATTCTTTAAAATCTATTTTTAATTTATTATCCAATATAAATAATGTTGGTTCTTCTTGACCTCCAACTGCTTTATCTTGATAAAATACTGGATTAATACAAGCATATACATTATATTTATGCATTATTCTTGCTAGTGGTATATCATAATGAATTCCATATTTTATTGAAATATGCATACAATCAATTAATTGATGTAAATATTTTAATGAAGTTATTAAAAATGAATGTGTTGATAACATACTTTTAATCTTAACTAAATTTTTATAATTTGTTTCTTCATATGGTATACCATCTTGATATAATTCTCGATTTGGTCTAACACTACATTTAGATATACCTGTATAAATACAATCAGCATCTGATGGAATTATAATGTTATCATAATAATTTGTAATATTTATATCATCTTCCAAAATTAAAGTTGGAGTAAATATGTCTTTATTTAATATTTTTTTAAATATTTCTAACATACTTTTAGCACCAGATACTATTTTATTATTATCCGGTATTGAATAAAAAATATTAAATTTAATATTAAATATATTTAATATATTACTAAATTGTTCTCTCCTTTTTACATTATTAGAATGTAATATATAACAATCGTAATTATAATTAAATTCACATGCATCATTTAAATTTAAATTATATGAAATTTTATTTATATTTTCCTTTTTAAAATAAAAGTTATTCAATATAAATATTTTGCATTTATCATCTAATTTATTACTGAAACTACTTGTTATATTATTAACTTTATTTACATAAATTAAATCATACTTACTATTTATAATTATATCTAATTCTGATTTTTTAATATTTATATTAACATTTTCTAAAGCTACTATTAAAGTTTTAAAATTATGATATATTTTATTTAATTTATTAAAATTTAAATTATCAGTATAAACAATAGGTATATTATATATACTATCTAAATTATGAATATATTTTTGTTTCAATGTATACCAATTATCTATTTTATTGAATATATTATTATTTATTATAAAATTTGAATTTAATTTATTTATTAATTCACTAAAATATTTTTTATTAATAATTAGTCCAGATGGATTATTATATTTTTCTATTTTATTAATTAAAAAATCTATATTAGTTTCAATATTATCTCCACCTAATACTATTACATTCCAATCTAGATTTTTCATTATTTTATTAATTACATACAATACATAATCCTTATTATCAATATAAATAGTTTCATTTAAAATTACAATATAATTTAAATTATTTGTTATAGCTTTGTTTAATAATTCTATTAAATTATCATTTTTTAAATTTATGCTGATTAATGAATTAAATATATCTATTTTTTTTTCTGTTTTATTAGATAATGTATATACATTATCTAATTTATTAGATACATCAATATATAAAGATTTATCTGGTATAAAATCATTATAATTAAATAAGTTGTTTATCCATGCTGGTGGAAATGATATAGTTGCATCAATATTATCTCTAAAAATATAGGATATTAATGATAAAGATGAATTTGCTATAATAAAATGGTGTGCTCTTTTCATTAAATAAAAAATTTTTTCTGGATCATTTTCATTTATATAATTCATTTTATAATAATTATTTAATTTCCATTTTTTAACATCAATAATATCATCTGTAAATAATTCTATTATATATTCTTCCTTTACTTTATCTTTAAAATATATATCTAATGCATTTTTGTAATAATCTTCTGTCATTACTAAATGATAATCACTCAAATTAATATAATCACCTCGTCTTATATGGATCAATATTATTTTTTTATCCGTTGTTTCTGATTTTTTAATATTTAATATTTTCTTTATTTCACCTAAATATTTATCAAAATATTTATATGATTGAAAATAACCAGAAATAAAATAATTTTTGTTTTCTAAATATATTTTACTATATATAAAAACATTTAATTCTTTAAAAATTGTAGTATTATTAGGGATCTTATTTATATAATTTAAATTTTTAAACATATTATAATTATTTATGTTAATACGATCTTTTCTAGTGCTAGCATAATTTAAAAATTTTATATCTCTTGAATATTCTAATGATAATGCTAAACCATTACAAACTATAAATAATAAATTTCCAAAGCCGCATGAATTAAACAAATCAATATAAATAATCTCTTTATTTTTTTCTTGTTGTGATACTGGTGGTACTTCTGGTTGTACTGGTAGTACTTGTGATACTGGTGGTACTTCTGGTTGTACTGGTAGTACTGGTGATACTTCTGGTACCGGTGATACTTCTGATACTGGTGATACTTCTGGTAGTACTGGTGATACTTCTGATACTGGTGATACTTCTGGTAGTACTGGTGATACTTCTGGTAGTACTGGTGATAATTCTGGTAGTACTGGTGATACTTCTGGTAGTACTGGTGATAATTCTGGTAGTACTGGTGATACTTCTTGTAGTACTTTTGGTGATTTTATGGAATTGACTGGATAATAAGTTCTATTTTTATATCTACCAATTCTTAACCAATCAATTTCAAGTTGGGCCTTATTATATAGTTTTAATTGTGTATAATTTTTTTTATATTGAATATAATCAAAATCTGGATATTCCATATATATATTACATTTCCTATTTTCATTAATACCAATTGTTTTATAATGTTCTATTAGTTTCTTTTTATTCAAATTATTTAAATCTTTATTTAAATAATAATAATGTGTTAGATTAAATTCCATATATAAATTATATATTTTTAAAAATATTAAACTAATAATATTATTTATTATAATGAAGTCACCATATATCAAAAAACATATAAAAAGACATCAACCTAGACCATTTAAAAAAATAATAAAAAACATGAAACAATTACAAATCTCGTCAAAAGATAATCAAATGATGGATATAGATAGTGATGATAATAATAAGATGGATATTGATTAAACAATATTATTATATAAACAATATATAATAATATATATTAAAATGTCTAGCGATTATGATATTGATACAGTTATAAACAGAAAAAAAGAAATATTTACTGAAATAAGTATTTATCAAAAAAAATTAATGACATTGGAAAATGAATTATTAAAAATAGAACACATGATGGCAACATTTAGTGAAACAAATATAGCAGATAGTTTATCTTTAAGCGAACAACAAAGAGTTATTGTTGAATCAAAAGATAAAAATATATTAGTTGTCGCTTGTCCTGGTTCTGGTAAAACACATACATTAATTTCACGATATATAAATTTGGTAACTAAAGAAAAAATAGATCAATCAAGTATTATTTTAATAACCTTTACAAAAAAAGCCGGTATGGAAATGAACCAGCGCATAAGTAATATTATTCCACATAAACTACCATATTATGTTGGTAGTTTGCATGGTTTAGGATTTAGATTATTACAAGAATTTAATAAAATAAGTTATACTGTTTTAGATGAAAATGATAGTCATTATATAATTAAAAAGTGTGCTGATGTTATATTAGTTCCATGCAAAGAATTAACTGATGATGAAGTATCTTTAATCAGACGTCAGATTGTTTATATTTATGATAAAATATCAACCTCTTATCCTTGCAATATTGATGAAACAATAAAACATCTTAGTATTTCATCAAAATACAAAACTATTATTAATAATATTTTAAAGGAATATAAAAATGAAAAGAAAAAACAAAATTTAATTGATTTCAACGATTTAATGATACAGTTTTGCCAATTACTAGGAACAAAAAAAATTAATACATTTTTAGAAAAAATTAAATATATATTTTTTGATGAGTATCAAGATATTAATCCAGTTCAAAATTATATTCTAAGTTGCTTTAAGAAAAAATCAAATATAATGGTTGTTGGTGATGACGCACAAGCTATTTATGCATTCCGTGGTAGTAGCGTTAGATATATTTGGGATTTTGAAAAGGAATATGATAATGTTAAAAAATATTTATTAGAAACAAATTATCGTTCAACTCCATCAATTGTTAATTGTTTTCAAGATATTATTTCTCATAACACAAATCAGTTTATAAAAAATGTTAAATCCAATCAAGTAGAATTAGGTATGAAACCATATATTAAATGTCATGAAACTTTTCAAGAACAATATAAATGGGTTGCAGATGATATAGCTAAAAAATATAAAAACGGTGTTCCATTAAGAGAAATGGTTGTTTTATCTAGAAAAAATAGTTCTTTGGATATGTTAGAACATGAATTAATAAATCATTCAATTCCAGTTATTAAAAGCATTGGTATATCTTTATTAAATAAATCACATATTAAAGATTTTATAGCATTTTTAACCATTATAACCAATCCAAAATCTTTAATACATTGGAAAAGAATTTTAGCTTTACATAAAAATGTAGGTATTGCTAGAGCAAATGAAATTGTTGATAATGACGATAACATAAATGAGGCAATTAAAGAGTTTATTTTAGATAATCCAAATTTAAATCTAGATAGTTTAAAGAATTTAAATACATTTTTATTAAATTTAAAAAATAAACAAATTAAAGAACAAATTTTATTAGTACAAAATTATTTAATTAATTTATGGACTATTAATAACGAAAAGAATTTAGACCTTAGAGAAAAAGATTTATTATCATTATTATCTTTTATGAATAAACAATCAATAGAAGAATTTATTAGCAATATTCATTTAAATTTAGAAATAGATACAATTGAAGATTCTTTATTTTTATCAACAGTTCATGGGAGTAAGGGTCTTGAATGGGAATATGTTTATATTATTGATATGGATTGTAAAAATTTTCCAAATATAAGACAGAGTTATTATAAAGATGAAATTGATAATGTAATGGAAGAACGGCGTCTGTTTTATGTTGCAACATCAAGAGCTAAGAAATATTTATCTATTAATTTTACTCAAGATGTTTTAAATGATGTTTATATATCTCCATTTATCAGAGAATTAAGTGAAACTAATTATATTGGTTCTAACTTATTAAAATCATTATTTATAGATTATAAATATAGTGGTAATATATCAACTGATATAAATAATTTTTTACGTTTCAATGGATATAAACAATTATCTGAAATGATTTTAAATATACAATCAATTAGAAATAATATTGGATATAAAATAGATTTACCAGCTCCTACTACTTTAAAAAATAGATATATAGCAGGAAATATGATGGACTTATTAGTATCAAAGATAATTCACAATAATTTTAGTGATATAATAGAAAGTTTTGATTTGTCTCAAAATAATCATAATAAATTACCAGAAAAAATTTATCAGAATTATATTGATAGATTTACTGATTGGAGAACAATTTTAAATGATATATTTTTTGTAGCAACTTTAAAAAAAACAAATAAAAACAGCGATAGCATTAATATTGATGAATGGAAACAATATTTATTAAATGAAACAACAAATGGTTTTTATAATAATGTTGAAAAATGTATTATTAAATTGGTTAATAGTTTGTTAATTAATCAAGAGAATATAATTCGTATTCATACAAATATTACTAATAAAAATATTAAAGGTGAGATTGATTTTATGGTTAATGATACATTAGTCGAAATGAAAACTACACCTGATGATGCATGTACGTTTCCAAATTTATGTCAAACTATCATGTATGGTTGGCTATTAGGTAAAAAAAATATAAATGTAAAACAAATTATTATTTTAAATTTATGGGATGGGACAATTGATACATTTAATGTTGATAATTTTAATTACAAACAATTTAGAAAAATATTATATACTTGGGTAGAAAAAAAAGAAATTGAATAAAAGTTGATTAATTTATTATTATAATAATATATTAATCAATTAATGCCTTCAGATATTGATAATGATAATATTATTGAATTTCTTAATTTTATTAATAATGATATTTATGGCAATATTAATAGTAAATATATATACTATTTAAAATCAATTAATAATTTAGCAAATAATGGTTCTTATGAAATTTATCAATATGATAATTTTATTAATAGAACAAATAAAAATTTCCCAAAAATACAAGATTTAAATAAACTAATTAATTCTGCTAAACAAGACGATACAATTAATTTCCATCGAAAATTTTGTATTTATTTGTGGTATTGGATATATCATTAATAATCTTATATTTTTGAATACTTGGAACATAATGTATTGTTCTATTATTAATTTCTTTTTTTAATACTTTATTTCCTAATGTATCTTCTTTCTGTCTATATACATGAAAATAACCTGATTCTGGTTTATATTTAGATGGACCAGATTTTTTAAATTTTGCAGATAATTTATGTTTATTATTTATTATATTTAATTCTCTACCCTTTTTTTCATCGTAATAATACCATGCTAATTGATTCAATATATCAAACAACTTAATGATTTCTTCTTGACTTAAATCTCTAATTTTTCTAAATGGTGAAATTTTTGCAATATATAAAGCTTCTGCTCTTAAATAATTACCACATCCTGCAATTACATTCTGGTCTAATAATGCAGTGCATATCATAGTATCATCTCTTTTCTTTTCTAATCTATTTTTAAATTTATCAATATCATTTGAATTAAAAATGTCTGCACCTAATTTATTTAATTTTTTAGTTAATGCTTCTCGATTGGATATTATAATATTCCCAAAATTTCTAGGATCATTAAAATAAATAACTACATCATCTATTATAAATTTAACATTATTATGAATATCATCTGTAGTTTCCCACCAACCTGTCATTCCTAATGTATTAAATAAAACAATATCATCTTCACTAGAATAAAAATCCCAATAAATGAATTTACCATAACAATTAATTGATTTAATTTTTAATCCAATTAAATTGTTAAAATTAGCTTTCCTTTTAAAATATTTTCCTCCTAATATTTCTATATTTTTTATAGTTTTATTTTTAAGTTTTTTATTTAAAATATCAACTAATAATCTTACTTCAGGTCCTTCTGGCATTAATAATATTTTTAAAAAAAGTTATCTATATTATAAATAATGGATACTGTTGAAAAAATAATTAATATACAAATTCGTTATAGATATGAATGGTTAGGTCATTTAATTACATTTTCAGAAAATCAACAATTAAATAAAATAAAGAATGATATAGGAGCCATTGTTAGTACATTATTTTTTTATGATATGAATATTGTTAATAAGATGTTTAGAGAAATTTTAATAGAACATGTAAATGAATTAGATGCAAATAATTTAGAAATATTAAATGATTTAATTGATAGAATAAATAAATTACACTAATTTATTAATTGATAGAATAAATAAATTACACTAAATTAAAAAATATAAATAGATGTTAATAATATATTATAATGGAAGTTGAGATTTTAATTAATAAAATAAATAATCTTAATTCTAGATTCAAATATAATTGGTTAAATAATTTATTAGTTTCATCTGATAATAAGACCTTTGAAAATATTAGTAAATATGTAGCTGCTATTAGTGCAGCTATGTATTTTAAAGATGTAGATACTATTGATAAAATAAAAAATGAAATATTAATAAATCATATAAATGTTTTAGATATAAATGATTTTAATGAATTAAATAAAATATTAGATAAAGTTATAAATTTATCTGAATATAAATAATGGAACAAAATAATTCTAACTCTTCGAGTATGAATCGCTATATTGGTAAATTAATTGATGCAAAATTATTACCAAAAGATGAGAACGGATTTACTTGCTGTAGATGGTGTAATGGTCCAGTTAAACCACCAAAGAAAACTATGTGTAGTCCTGAATGCGTTCATGAAATTTTAATTAGAACAAATACCAATTATTTAAGAACATGTGTTTATAAAAGAGATAAGGCTATTTGTGCTTTATGTAATATAGATACAAAAGAAATTGCAAAAAAAGCAATCTTATTAGAAGGAGGAGAAAGAGAAGAGTATTTAAAGGAACATAGCATTTCTTTAAAAAGAAAAATATGGATTAAGAAACACGGTGGAGGATTATGGGATGCAGATCATATTATTCCAGTAGTTAAAGGTGGTGGATTATGTGGATTGGATAATTTAAGAACTTTGTGTATTAAATGCCATAAAAATGAAACCAAAAAATTAAATTCAAAGAAGAAGGATAAAATAGAAGATACAATTAACCAAAGGTTATTAACATAAACAACATTTATTTTTACAATATTTTTTAATACAATTGCTACAAAATGAATGATTGCATTTTAAAGTATATAATTCAACTTTATGTGATTTTTGTGCGTCTTTATAACATGAGGGACATCTGCTAAATTTACTAATATTAAATTTAATATTAAATTCAAAATTATCATAATTTTTAAATATATCTGTTTTTATATCATGTCTTTTATATAATTCATATCTTTCAAATTCATTGGTAAATTTTTTAAGCATATCTATATATGTTCTTTTCGGTTTAAGTTTTATAGCTTTTAATAAATATTCTATTTTTTGATTTATATTACCAACCAATTTTGCATATTCATAACAAGCTCTATAATTATTATTATTTATCAAATATTTTAAAATTTCAGATGCACCGTTATAATCTTTTACGACAGTCCATAAATATATACCTCTATTAATTAATGCATTATCATCATTGTGTTCTAATCCTATTTGATTATATATAAAAAATAAATCAAATTCACCCTGACATAAATATTCGTAAGCTAAATTAGTTGATGATTGTAAGTGTCCTTCATCTGCACCTATTTTAAAACAATGAATAGATTTATCTTTATCATCTAGAATATTATATAATATTCCTAAAGTACAATATGTTCTAAAATATTCTGGACTATTAGTTTTAGAACGTTGTATGGCTTCTTCTAATATATCTATTGCATTCTTATAATCTTTTTTTGTAATATCATATAATGCTATAATTATCATCATATTAGTATCTATATTGTTATTATAATAAGCACCAGGGCACATATTATTAAATACATCTATTATCATATCACTATATTTTTCTTTTATTTCTGGTTCAAAATCAAAATTACAATATAATTCTATGGCATCTAAATCCATCATAAAATTAATATATTTTTATTATAAAATAAATGTTTAATTATATTATAATAATCTATATTATATTATATGTCATCTCAAGATAAAGATGCATCTAAGATGGTCGGTGGCGCTAAATGCCCTAAAGGTATGATTGAAAAAGTGTCTTATGATTACAAAAGAAAAACCTCAAAGAAAAAAGTTCATGTCAAAGCAGTTTGTATTAAAGACCAAGGTAAGCCAGGAAAAGGACCTAAATTAGGTATATTACCAGCATATGATGTTGGAATATTGTCAGATTACGGCTACTCATTACATAATACTCATGAAGAAAGAGTAAAAGCTTTAAAAAGAGCAATGAAACATCACAATGAACTTAAAATATTAAGACACATTAATGCATTAAGAACATTGAATAAAAGTAATAAAACTAATTATAATAAATTAGATAAGGATTTAAAATGGGTACAAGCTGATTATAATAAAAATTGAATTTATTATAACTTATATACTTATAATAAATATTATGGCAGCTATTGCTTTTGGTATTCATAATAAAGATTTGATGCTAAGCTATTTGATTTCTAATCTAAATATTTTAGATGATTTTGAATTACTACAAGAGTTGATTAATAAAACACCAAACATCGAAATGCAAATATATCTTCAATCAATTATGAGTAAATTGAAAAATTTTAATTTTAATACAAATGATGAAATTAAAATTAATATTATTATGACTTCTGACCCAATGCAATCACGGCGTACTAGTCAAAAACCTATTAATATTTTTAAATTATCATCAAGGAATATGTCTGATTTACGCCATCTGCTATACCTTCGCCAACCTCTTAATATGTTTGATGTACTAATGACGCGCAAAGAAATCAACTTATTGTCAAGGGAACAACTGGAATATTACGTTAAAAACATGTATGAAGAATATCAATAAAAAATTATTTTATAATTCTAATATAATTATATTATAATTATGGGAGGTCAATATTTTAAAATCGTTATTTTAGATACTGATAAAAATATTCGCATATGGTTAGATCCATATAATTATGGAGATGGTTATAATTTAATGCAACATGCATTTCTTAATACTCATTTAATGGGTGCCATCGAGTTTTTAATTAGTCCACAAGGTAATTATTATAAGTCTTCAATAATTTGGGCGGGAGATTATAAAGAAAAAGATAATTTATATAATAAATGTAAATGGGGAGATTATCTTCAACAAACACCACCACCATATGATACTCGTTGCTATAGATATATTGTTAATCATACTAAAAAAATGTATGTCGATAAATATCCAGATGGTAATAGTGGAGATATATTTAGACATGATGTTTATAAAATTCATCCATTACCATTATTGGTAATGGATAATATTATAGGAGGAAAAGGATGTTATGAAGGTAATGACGAACATTTATTAGGCACCTGGTCGGGAGATATAATATCAATGGAACTTAATCCACCAGATAATTATACTAAATTAATTTGTAATTTTAATTAAAGGACATTACGGTATTTATACTATTAATTTATACCAATTAACCAAAGGTTGATATTATAATCACAACCTTTGGTTATCATTACGGTATAATTAAGATAAATATCCTAATGTGAATTTATTAACCCCTTCAAAATAAGTAATTGGTTGATGACATGCATTTATACTTTTATTTATATTGTTAAATATAATAGCTGGTGTTACTTGAGCTAATTGAACTGGTGTATATGGTTCTATTAAATTTGGCATATAAGTAAATGGCATTGATGGAACTAAATCTGCCATATTAATAACTGCTAATACATATTTACAATTATTTCTTAAACTTTCTACAAAATCTATATTACCAGTCCTTGGAGGAGCAATTCCAATAACATTTACTTTATATTTTTTGTTCTGACTTAAATCTTGAGCCATAACAAAACTTATTGCGGCTCCCATACTATGCCCGCATATATAAATATCAGTAGTATTTTTATTTATATAATTTAATATTTGCTTTTTAATTTGTTGATATAAATTATTATAAAATTTGTGTATTTTAATATTATTGTCAGAACTAAGTTCATCATCGTAATAATTATAGGTAGCATCTCCTATTAAATCTGCTGCTGTTTGCGTGCCTCTGAATATAAAAAATGCTTTTGTTTTATCCTCATTACTATATGCAATACCAATTGGTTTTTTATCTATATCAGAGCTTATTAAAGTTTGATTAAATAAATTATTAATATATAATTTATTATTATTATAATCTGAATTTAAATATCTCAAAAAATTAGCAATTAATTTAATAACATAATTTATATTATTTTTACTATACAAACCAGGTGCTTCAAAATCATAATTTAAATTCATATCAAGTAACTCTTTGCAATCATTATCATCAGTATCATTAGCACAGTTAGTAATAATTAATTCACCATATTTTTCTAAACCTAACTTAGCATGTTTAATATCCTTAATTAATTTAACTATTAAGTAAATTAATATTGATAAGATTATTATAACTAAAGGAATTAATATATAATATTTATCCATTATAATAACCATAGGTTTTTATATAAAAAAAATTAAAATATAAATTTTACAATAATTATAATACAATAAATAACTAATATGATTGAAATGAAATATGCTGGCTTATTAATATTATCATAAAAATCTAATTCTTTTACCATATAATTATTTTCTAAATGATATCCCAGTTTTTGATAATATTTACGAACACCCACTCCAGAAATTACACCTATTTTATGATAATCATAATCAAGTGCAATTAGTTCTGCTTGTTTTATTAACATCTTTCCAAATCCTTTGTGTTGATGATTTAGAGTATTTTGTTTATTGTGTGGTGTCATAACTCCATAAACATGCAATTCTCTAACCATTGCCATATTATTTAAATCTGGGAACAAATTAATATCTTCATCCTTATTTATATTTTTTTCTTTGTATCCACCACTCTTAATAAATCCCATATCATTACTCAAACGGAGGCGACAAAATCCATAAATGATTTCTTTATCTTTTGATTCAATAGAGATAAAAAATTCATCACCACCAGATGCTTTATAACTTCTAACATTCATAATAATATTGTTAATATCTGTTTCTTTCTTCCTAACTTCACGACAACGAATACAACGGCATTTCAAACCTTTCTTTTTCATTTCTTCTTCAAGCAATTGTCGCAGATTAGGAACATTATTTCCAGCATAAATATAAGATACTGGAATATCACGAATTACTCGAGCCAATCGAACACTAGGTGGTGTTCTTGATTTAGCATACATGAGAACATCAATTAATTCTTCATGAGAGTAATGTAAATATTCTCCTTTATCCTCCCATTTTTTAGTTACCGTCCAATCAACACTCTGAAATGGATAATATTTTGCTTCATCAAAAGTAATATTTGGGTCAGCAAAATTAGGTTCATCTGTTTTTTTATCAGTTAGAAATATTTGGTTAATCAACTCTTTATCCTTTTCTGATGATGAACCAGGCAAATCAAACATCAAATGGATTTCAATTTTAAAACCACAGTTCAACAAATTATAAATTGCTCGTTTAACATCATCATAATAACACCCGCGATTAATCTTCTTAAGAATTTCATAATCCAAATGCTGAACTCCAATTTGAACTCTTGTGCAATTCATACGGCGCAACAATCTAATCTCATCAGCAGTTACATGATCGGGGCGCGTTTCCATTGTTAATCCAATAATGCGAACATCAGCTGTTTGATTAATTTCAATCTCTTCTTCCAAACTAAGCCGAGGTCGCATCTTAGACAAGTTATCACTTTTATCATGATAGTAAGTATTAGCAGCATAATATAAATCACGAACAAATTCAATTCTATAATCTATGGGATAACTTCCCCATGTTCCACCCAAAATATACAATTCTACTTTATCAACTGGCAAACCACACAATTCCAATCCAGATGCACGATGCCAAACTTGCCAAGCTGCATCAAATTTGTTTTCATTTGCACGACGAACTGCTGGTTCATTAAAAAGATATGAACGTGGTTGAGGCGTCCAGTTATTTTCTTCATGAGCTGGTTCATTAGGACAATAATAACAATCATGTTCGCAAGTGAACTCCTGATCGTTTGGTCGAGGTGATGTTAGAACTGTAATTTGAGTAATACCACTAGTTGCTCGAGTTTCATTCCGAATATTAAATTTCTCAAAATATTTATTAGGTTTGATTTTATTATTTTGAATACATACTTTATATAAATAATTCAAAATAATAACACCTGGAACAACCTTATGCTTCTTTCTCATTTCAAATAACAATTTCTTATATTGTTTATCAGTAGTAATATCACTAACACTATTAACCAAATCAATTAAATAGGCTGTTTCTTTTTCTCTATCGTTATCCATTCTTTCATGGAGAAATAAATGCTTAAAATGATATTCTTCAATATCTTTAATATCTTTGCTTAATGACATTAAATGAATGCAAATTATTATGAATAAATAAATAAATCAATTTTTTTCTTAGTTTTCTTCAATAATAATCTCATCATCATCATCTATTTCTTTACCATGTAGTTGTTTCTCAAATTTTTTCTTCAGACGATATTCTTTGAGTTTTTGTGCTATTTTATCTTTATTATTTTGATAATATTCTTTGCGTTTTTGTGCTAATATATCTTTATTATTTTGACGATATTCTTTATTTTTTTGTGTAATTTTATCTTTATTATTTTGATAATATTCTTTCACTTGTTGTTTTTTTAGTTCTTTATTATTTTGATAATATTCTTTGCGTTTTTGTGCTAATATATCTTTATTATTTTCAAGATAATCTTTAATTTTATCTTTATTATTTTGACAATATTTTAACTTCGCTTGAGTTACTTTAGAATGATAATATTCACATAATTTAAGTTCTTCTTCAGATAATT
>JACCDO011442126.1_pt1 | contig 35987 bp, 30 predicted proteins | sample 7446101 | NCBI WGS metagenome assembly JACCDO01 (sample SAMN15323440, study PRJNA562643) | freshwater metagenome | isolation source: river surface water | place: USA:Blue River Watershed | collected 2017-08-16 | reverse complement strand
ATCCTCCAGATGGCGATGCTCGAGCCCAAGTTCGCGCTGATGGACGAGACCGACTCCGGCCTCGACATCGACGCGCTCCGCATCGTCTCCGAGGGTGTCAACACCCTGCGCGGCCCCGGCCTCGGGGTGCTGCTGATCACCCATTACCAGCGACTGCTGAGCTACATCGTGCCCGACTTCGTGCACGTGATGTACGACGGCCGCATCGTGAAGAGCGGTGACAAGTCCCTCGCGCTCGAGCTGGAGAGCAAGGGTTACGACTGGGTCCGCAAGGAGTTCGCCTCCGCCGCCGCCTAAGCGAGCCGCGAATCACGAAACGATGAACACCCTTCCCGCAGCCACCGTCCCCGACGCCGAGGAGCCGGCCAACCCGGTCGCCGGCATCGACCAGACCCGCGGCGACTTCAAGTATGACGTCGCCTACGAGTTCGACGCCGGCACCGGCCTCAACGAGCACACGATCGACTACATCAGCTCAGTCAAGAAGGAGGCTTCGTGGATCCGCGACTTCCGGCACAGCGCGCTCAAGGTCTTCAACTCTAAGCCGATGCCCGTCCACTGGGCGACCCGCGACCTCGAGAACATCCACTTCGACAAGATCCGGTACTACCTTGCGCAGGGCCAGAAGCCCAAGCGCACCTGGGAAGAGGTGCCGGACGACATCAAGAAGACCTTCGAGCGCCTCGGCATCCCCGAACAGGAGCGCAAGTACCTCGCGGGCGTGGAGGCGCAGTTCGACTCCGAGGCCGCCTACTCCAACGTGAAGGAGATCGTCGCCAAGCAGGGTGTGATCTTCATGAACTCGACCGAGGGTCTGCGCGAGCACCCGGAGATCTTCCGGAAGTGGTTCGGCAAGGTGATTCCCACCGGCGACAACAAGTTCTCGGCGCTCAACAGCGCCGTGTTCTCCGGCGGCTCGTTCATCTACGTGCCCAAGGGCGTGAAGGTCGCGCAGCCGCTGCAGGCGTACTTCCGTATCAACGCCGAAAACTTCGGGCAGTTTGAGCGTACGCTCATCATCGCCGACGAAGGCGCCGAGGTGACCTACATGGAGGGCTGCACCGCTCCCAAGTTCTCCACGTCCACGCTCCACAGCGCCGTGGTCGAGTTGGTCGCGCTCAAGGGCGCCAAGATCCAGTACATCACCGTCCAGAACTGGGCCAACAACGTCTTTAACCTCGTGACCAAGCGCGGCGTCGCGCACGAGGAAGCCGAGATCAAATGGATCGATTGCAACATCGGCTCGCGCCTGACGATGAAGTATCCCGGCGTCGTGCTGAAGGGCCGCAAGGCCCGCGGAGAGGTCATCTCCATCGCCCTCGCCAACGACGGCCAGCACCAGGACACCGGCGCCAAGATGATCCACGCCGCCGATGAGACGACGTCCAACATCGTCGCCAAATCCATCTCCGTGGGCCAGGGCCGCAGCACCTACCGCGGCGTCGTCCACATCCCGAAGCGCCTGAAGGGCTGCAAGAACAACACCGAGTGCGACGCCCTGCTGATCAACACCAACAGCCGCACCGATACCTACCCGGCCATCACCGTCCGCGGCGACCGCAACTACGTCCAGCACGAGGCGAGCGTCTCCAAGGTGAACGAGGAGATGATCTTCTACATGCAGCAGCGCGGACTCACCGAGGGCCAGGCCATGAGCCTCGCGGTGAACGGCTTCATCAACGACCTCGCGCGCCAGTTCCCGATGGAATACTCGGTTGAGCTGAAGCGCCTCATCGACCTCGAGATGGAGGGATCGGTGGGCTGAACGCGGCCTCTCGGTACTCGGCCAGCGTGGATTCGTTCTGCTCCGCTGGCCCGTGACTCCGAAATCGCCTCTCTAAAACTCGGGAATTCCATGTCTTCCGCCCTTTCCCCCACCCCGACCTCGCGGGTCGGGTCCTTTACCGCCGAAGCCTTCCAGGCCCACCTCGCCAGCCTCCCACCCGGTCTCCCTTCGTGGTGGCTCGAGCGCAAGCGGGCCGCCTACGAACGCTTCGCCAGCCTTCCCCTACCCGTCCGCACCGACGAGGCCTGGCGGTTCAGCAATATCGCCGGCTTAGGCCTCGACGGCTTCTCCGCTTCACCCGCGAGGCAGAAGGCTCCGACCGTTTCCATGGGCATCCGGAAGTCCGCCCGGCTCACCTTCGCCAACGGCACCTTGGTTTCCCGCGAGATCCTCGACCCGAAGCTGGAAGCTCGGGGCGTGATCGTCGACTCGCTGCGCAACGCCCTCGTCCGTCACGGCGACCTCGTCCGCGAGCACCTGCTCGCCCAGCCGTCGCGCCTCGGCTCCGCCAAGTTCGCCGCACTGCATGAGGCCTTCCTCGCCGACGGCGCCTTCATCCACCTCCCGAAGGGCGTCGAGGTGGAGGAGCCCGTCGGCATCTTCTCCTACGCGCTCGGCGACGGCGCCGCGGTGTTTCCCCACACGCTCGTGGTCGCGGGCGAGAATGCCCGCGTCGGCGTGGTCGAATACTTCGGATCCGGGAGTGACGAAGAGACGCAGTTCGCCGTCGGCGCCAACGATCTCTACGCCGGGCACGGCGCTCAGGTCACCTACGCCGGCAAGCAGGACTGGAGCCACCGAGCCCTTTCTCTGCAGCTCAACTCGACCGTCGTCCGCCGCGACGCCCGCGTCCAATCGCTCCACCTGCATCTGGGCGGCCGCCAAACGCGGCACGAGTCGCTCTCCCAGCTCCAGGCCCCGGGTGCGTTCTCCGAGATGCTTTCGCTCTCGGTCGCCCACGGCGAGCAGGAGTTCGACCTGCGCACGCTGCAGGTCCACCAGGCGCCCGACACCAAGTCCGACCTGCTCTACAAGAACGCCCTCCTCGACCGCGCACGCACGATCTTCTCCGGGTTGATCATCGTCGACCCCGACGCCCAGCGGACCGACGCCTACCAGAGCAACCGCAACCTGATGCTCAGCGACGACGCCGAGGCCAACTCCCTCCCCGGCTTGGAGATTCAGGCCAACGACGTCCGCTGCACCCACGGCGCCACGACGTCGCGTATCGACCCCGAGCAGGAGTTCTACCTCCAGTCGCGCGGCATCGCGAAGCAGCAGGCGGATGAACTGCTGACGTTCGGCTTCTTCGAGGAGGTGCTCAACCGCCTCGCCAGCGACGAGCTCCACGCCGCGCTGCGCAACCTCATCCAAACCAAATTCAAGCACTAGGCCGCCTCCGCATGAACCGCGAACGTACCCTCAGCCGCGAGGTCACCGCCACGCAGATCCCCTCGGGGGACAAGCAGCCGTTGGCCGCCGGCTCCCGCGTCTTCATCCACCAGACCCTCGGCGGCAGCTACACCGTGCAAACCGACTTCGGCCTCTACCGCATCGACGGTAAAGATGGCGACGCGCTCGGTGAGACCGTCACGGAGACCAAGGTCGCCGCCGCCACCCTTGAGGGCGGCGCACCCGACCCCGAGGCCGTCTGGGCCCAACTGCGGCAGGTCTTCGACCCCGAGATTCCCGTCAACATCGTCGACCTCGGCTTGGTTTACTCGATGGACGTCGCCCGCGTCACCGACCCCGAGCCCGGCTACCGCGTCGACGTCTCGATGACACTCACGGCCCCGGGCTGCGGCATGGGTCCCGCCATCGCGGAGGACGCCAAGTCGAAGATCCTGCTCGTTCCCGGCGTCAGCGCCGCCGACGTCCGCATCACTTGGGAACCGCCTTGGAATCAGCAGATGATCTCCGAGGAGGGTAAGATGAAGCTCGGCCTCATCTGAGGCGGGCCCTTCCCACCCGTACGCGGGCATCCCTGTTGTTGATCCGAGGGAATCGCGGGCAATGAAGTCCCTCGCCGAAGTCACTGCGACCGAGTCCGCCGTCCTGATCGACTGCGCTTCGTCGGTCATCCAAGTCGCCATCCTGGAGCCCTCGGGAGAGGCCCGCTGGGCGAAGAGCACGGAGGAGGCTGGCCTGGGACTGTTCTCCTGCCTCGAGGACCTTTCGATCGCGCCGGAACGCGTGGAGTCGTGGATCTTCTGTACCGGACCGGGCTCAATCCTGGGAATCCGTACGGCCGCGATGGCCTTGCGTACGTGGGGCGTGCTCCGGTCCGCGCCGATCCACGGCTACCTGAGCCTCGCGCTGGTTGCGCACGCGCAATCCGGTGCGGAGGTGCCCGTCATCGCCGACGCCCGCCGTGACAGCTGGCACGTCTTCACGAGGGCCGCCGGACTGCGCCGCGTACCCGCCGCGGAAATAACCGGTCCCTTCATCACCCCGGCCGGTTTTCGCCATTGGTCACCGCTTCCCGCAGGAACGACCGAGGTCTCCTACGAGCTGCGCGAGCTGCTGCCGCAGGTATGGCGTACTCCCCTGCTCTCACCCTGCCCGGAGCCGGATGCATTCCTGCACGAGCAACCGAGCTACATGACCTGGACTCCGGCCATCCACCGGGCTCCGGCGACCTGACGGCACGGAACTACTTGCCGATACCCGACGCGCGGAACCCGAGGGCGCGCAGCTTCGCGAGATCGGTGATGTTGCGTCCGTCAAACAGGAAGGCCGGCTGGTGCATCGACGCGAGGATCTTGGAGTAGTCGAGCGTGCGGAACTCATCCCACTCGGTCACGATGGCGATGGCATGGGCGCCCTTGGCCGCCTCGTAGGCGGAGTTGGCGACGGTGAGCCGCGGCTCCTCGCGACCCTTGCCGACAACGTCCGCGACGATCTCTGCGGCCGGCACCTTGGGGTCGTAGACCACCACACGGGCCTGCTCCGCCAGCAGGTCGCGGCACACCGAGATGGCGGCGGACTCGCGAGTATCGTTGGTGTCCTTCTTGAAGGCGAACCCGAGCACGGCGATGCGCTTGTCGGCGACGGTGTTGAACAGTGCGCGCACGATGCGGGAGGCGAAGCGGCGCTTCTGCCAATCGTTCATGCGCACGACCGACTCCCAGTACGCGGCGACCTCGGGCAGGCTGAAGTGCTCGCAGAGGTAAACAAGGTTCAGGATATCCTTCTGGAAGCACGACCCGCCGAACCCCACCGACGCACGGAGGAACTTGGGCCCGATGCGCGAGTCGCGTCCGATGGCGTGGGCGACCTCGTCGACGTCCGCACCCGTCGCCTCGCAGAGCGCCGAGATGGAATTGATCGAGGAGATGCGCTGCGCGAGGAACGCGTTGGCCACCAATTTGGAAAGCTCGGAAGACCAAAGGTTCGTCGTGATGATGCGGTCGCGGGGAACCCAGCGCGCGTAGACCTCGGCCAGCTTGCGGATCGCCGCCTCACCACCGGGCGTGCGCTCTCCGCCGATCAACACCCGATCGGGCGCCTCGAGGTCGGCGACCGCGGTGCCCTCGGCGAGAAATTCGGGGTTGGACAGCACCTCGAAGGTGAATCCGCGGGCGTTGGCGGCGAGGATGTCCTTGATGGTCTCCGCCGTCTTCACGGGGATCGTGGACTTCTCGACGATGATCTTCGGACCCTGCGCGTGCTCGGCGATCGTACGCGCGACCGACTCGATGAAGCGCAGGTCAGCGGCCCGGCCGGCGCCTACGCCGTAGGTCTTGGTGGGCGTGTTGACCGCGACGAAGATGATGTCAGCCGAGCGAATCCCGCCGGCGACGTCGGTCGAGAAACGCAGGTTGCGGCCGCGGGTCTTGGCGACGACCTCCTCCAGTCCAGGCTCGTAGATCGGGAGCTTGCCGGCGTTCCACGAGGCGATCCGCGCCTCATTCATGTCGACCACCTCAACCTCGATGTCGGGCGCCTTGAGGGCGATCATCGCCATGGTGGGGCCACCGACGTAGCCGGCGCCGATGCAGCAAATCTTCATGGCAAAGGGATGGGGCCGGTCCCCGACCCAGGCCATAAAAAACCTCCGGAGCGGGAGCGCCGGAGGTGGCAGGGAGGTCAGGCCGGATTCGGAGCGGCCGCCGGGCTGATCGGTTCGGGCTCCGTCGGCTTGCCCGCAGGCTTCTTGGCCGGAGCCGGTTCAAGCTTGGGCGGCGCCGCGGTTACTACGGGCGTGCGGATTTCGCCGAACTGAAGGATTTCCGAGACGTGCTTGCCGTCGATCGTCTCGAACTCGAGGAGGGCCGCGGCGATCTTGTCGAGGGCCGGCCGGTGATCCGTCAGGATCTGAACGGCCCGCTTGTACTCGGTATCAATGATGTTGTGGATCTCCTGGTCGATCCGTCGGGCCGTCTCCTCGGAGAGGCTCTCGTTGCGTGTGATCTCGCGGCCAAGGAAGACGGTGTCGTGCGGGTCGCCGTAAGCGATGGGTCCGAGCGGGCTCATGCCCCAATCACAGACCATATGCCGGGCGATCTTGGTGATCTGCTTGATGTCGCCGGCAGCGCCGCTGGAGATGTCACCCATCACGAGTTCCTCGGCAATGCGTCCACCGAGGCCCATGGCGATCTGGCTGAGCATCCGCTTCCGAGCATGCGTGAGGATGTCCTTCTTAGGGATGAACATCGTGCTGCCGAGGCTCCGCCCACGCGGAATGATGGTGACCTTGTGGACGGGCATATGACCGTCATCGAGGACGGCCTGGACGAGCGCGTGCCCGGCCTCGTGGTAAGCGGTCAGCTTCTTCTCCTCGTCGTCCATCAGGCGCCGGCGTTCGCGGCCGAACTGCACCTTCTCACGGGCGTCGTCGACGTCGATCATCTCGACCTTCTTCTTGCCGCGGCGGGCGGCCAGCAGGGCAGCCTCATTGAGGAGATTGGCGAGCTCCGCGCCGGAGAGGCCGGGGGTGCCGCGCGCGATGACCTGCAGGTCGACGTTCTCCGCCAGACTGACTTTCTTGGCGTGCACACGGAGGATCTGCTCGCGTCCGTTGAGGTCGGGCAGGTCGACGTAGATCTGGCGATCGAAGCGGCCGGGGCGCAGGAGCGCGCTGTCGAGGACGTCGGGACGATTCGTCGCCGCGATGATGATCACGCCCTCGGTGGTGTCGAAGCCGTCCATCTCGACCAGGAGCGAGTTGAGCGTCTGCTCGCGCTCGTCGTTTCCACCGCCCAGGCCCGCGCCGCGCTGGCGGCCTACGGCGTCGATCTCATCGATGAAGATCAGGCAGGGCGCCTGCTTGCGGCCTTGTTCAAACATGTCGCGCACGCGACTGGCGCCGACGCCGACGAACATCTCCACGAAGTCTGAGCCCGAGATGCTGAAGAAGGGCACATCGGCCTCTCCCGCGACCGCCTTGGCGAGAAGCGTCTTACCAGTGCCGGGAGGCCCGACCATCAGGATGCCCTTGGGGATGCGGCCGCCCATGCGGGTGAACTTCTTCGGGTCCTTCAGGAACTCGACGACCTCGGAGACTTCCTCCTTGGCCTCGTCGCAGCCGGCGACGTCGGCGAAGGTGATCTTGTCGCGGTCGCGGGTGAGCAGCTTGGCGCGGCTCTTACCGAAGCTCAGCGCGCCGCGACCGGCCTGCCGAAGCTGCCGCACAAACAGGAAATAAAGCAGTCCGATGATGATGAGGAAAGGCACCACCTGCGCCGCGATCGAGGTGAGCAGGGTCTGCGAGGGCTGTTCCGCAAAGGCCTTCGTACGCGAGAGCCGCTCATGCGTGGCCTCGGTCACGCGGCCGGAGGCACGGAAGTCCCTGAACGGCGAAGTGGCGTCGCGACGGCTCTGCCCCACGATCACCATCCAGTCGGACCGCCCGCCGCTCGGGTCGGTGCGCATGACGGCGGCCTTGGCCGGTTCGCGGTTCACATTGCCCGCCTCCGCGCGTTCCAGAACCTCGAGGATGGTGAGGGTCTCGGGATTCGAGACGGATTGGCTCGGCAGGAAGATGAGCGCCATCACCGCGGCGACGAGCGCCAGCCAGAAGAACAGCATCTTCGGCTGGAAACGGTCCGGCGGGAGGCCCTTCAGCTGGCGACGCGGTTTCTTTTCTTCGGATTCAGGCATTGCGGGGATGACTCCTTCCGAACCGTGGATGTTCCACTGGGATAAGTCAATTGATGCGCCCCGCACGCCGCGTCTTCACCCCGGCAGCAGTCGCCGCGGGACGGAGGGCGAGGAAACGACCATCGCAGACAGCGAAATGGCTCCGCCCCACGCTGTGGCGGGTACGCTTGCCCTTCTCCAGATCGGCAAGCAGGGCATCAAATGCGACCCGCGAAAGCGTCGCTGCCGCCGGATTGGCCAGCGCCCACCGGTGCAACGCCCGTCGCCAGATCGCGCGCGGACGCCCACGGAGGCGGGAGAGCACCAACCTCTCGCGCGCGTCCACCGGGCGCAGCGCCTGAACCCAGGCCTCCAGCGCGGAGTCGTCCTCCTCCAACAACTCGCGCGAACGCGCTGCGCCCGCCGCGGCGTCGCGCCCCGCGGCGCGTTCCCAGCGCGGCAGGACATCACGACGTACGCGATTCCGCAGGTGGGCATCGGTGGCGTTCGTCGCATCTTCCCGCCAAGGCACGCCCGCCGCGCGCAGAGCCGCCGTGATCTCCGCGTGGCGCAGGGCAAGCAACGGACGTAGGTGCACTCGGCCGTCGGCAAAGCGCTGCACCGGACGCGGCGCCGCCAGTCCTCCGGCCCCGCTGCCCCGCGCCAGGCGCATCAGCATCGTCTCCGCCACGTCGTCGCGCTGATGGCCAAGCCAGACGACCGAGGCGTGCTTCCGGAAAAAATTCATCCGAGCCTCCCTCGCCTCCGCCTCGCTCGCACCGGCAGTGCTCCCCGTCCACGCCTCCCCCACGAACCTCACGCCCAGCGCCGCGCAGAGCCGGCGGCAAAAGGCGGCGTCCGACTGCGACGCGCGTCCGCGGAGCCGGTGGTCAAAGTGAAGCGCGACCAACTCCTTCCTCCGCTCAGGCCAAAGTTCGCGCAGCAACAACAGCAGCGTGACCGAGTCCGCCCCGCCCGAGAGCGCGACACCCCAGCGTCCGCGGGCCGCGGTCTCAGCCCACGCCAGCACCGCCGGGTCGAGCCGCAGACGGGAAATTCGCGCGGCGAAAGCCGCGGCCCTTTCACGCAAACGAGAGGTGATCCTTGCCAAAGTGCGGGACCAGCGCCTCCGGAATCCGCACGCGGCCGTCGGGCTGGAGGTTGTTCTCGAGCAGCGCCGCGAGCACCCGCGGGACGGCGAGCCCGGAACCGTTGAGGGTGTGCACGAGCTCGGGTTTGCCGGTTTCCTTGGAACGGAACCGGATCTGGGCGCGCCGGGCCTGGTAGGCCTCGAAATTCGAGCAACTCGAGACCTCCAGCCAGCGCTTCTGTCCGCCCGACCATACCTCGAGGTCGTACTTCTTCGCCTGCGCGAAGCCCAGGTCGCCGCCGCACATGAGGAGCACCCGGTAGGGCAGACCGAGCTTGCGCAGGATGCGCTCGGCATCGTCGCGCAGGGAGTCGAGCTCCACGTAGCTCATGGAGGGGTGCACCCACTTCAGCAGCTCAACCTTGTCGAATTGGTGCAGGCGGTTGAGCCCGCGAACGTCCTTGCCGTAGCTGCCCGCCTCGCGGCGGAAGCAGGGGGAGTAGGCGCAGCGGCGCACGGGCAGCGCGGATTCCTCGAGGATCTCGTCGCGGAAGAAATTCGTCACCGGCACCTCGGCGGTGGGGATGGCGTAGAGGTTGTCGGGCGTGGTCTCGTACATCTGCCCTTCCTTGTCGGGCAACTGCCCCGTGGCGGTGGCGCTGGCGGCGTTGACGAGGATCGGCGGTGCGATCTCGACGTAGCCCGCGCGGGTGTCCTCCTCGAGGAAGAACTGGAGGAGCGCGCGCACGAGCCGGGCGCCGTCGCCGACATAGAATGGAAAGCCGGCCCCGGTCACCTTGGCGCCGCGGGCGAAGTCGAACAGCCGGTCGAAGCCCGGGATCTCCCAGTGCGGCATCGCCGCGGGGGAAACGGCCGCGGTCGTGTCACCGTGCGTGGAAAAGACCACGTTCTCGCTGGCATCGCGCCCCTCGGGCACGCTCGCGTGCGGCAGGTTGGGCAGCGAAAGCATCGCCTGGCGGAATCGTTCCTCGGTCTCCTTCAGACGTGCCTCGTGTTCCTTCACGCGAGCCGACACCGCCTTCATCTCGGCGACCTTCGCGACGAACTCCGGCGAGCCCTTCGGCAGCGCGGCCATGGCTGAGTTGGCGGCCTTCTGCGAGGCGCGCAGGGACTCCGTCTCCTGCAGGAGCGAACGCCACGAGGCGTCGATGGCGAGGACCGCGTCGACGTCGACCTGCAGGTGTTTCTTGGCGATGGCCGCCCGCACGACGTCGGGCGATTCACGGAGGAGCTTGGGATCGAGCATGGGAAAGGAAGAGCAATCAGGCGAAACGGGCGCGGGCCCGCTGGAACCGGGCGTAGACGTCCTTGGCGGAGAGAAGCTTCAAGTCGCCGACAGGCGCCTGCACCACGACGTTGCCGGGCCGGTCGGGCGGGAACGGTCCGAAGAGGCGCGGGTCAGTCGGGCCGAAGATGCCCAGGACCCGCACGCCCATCGCGGCGGCGAGGTGCATCGGTCCGCTGTCGTTGGCGATCACCCAATCGGCCCGCCGGATCAGCGCCGGGAGCGAGACAAGGCTGGTGTTGCCCGTGACGTTGGCGAACTGCGCGGGCGGAAAGGCTCCCCGGTCATGAACGTAACCACTGCCGGCCCACACGACCTTCCGATTCCGGTCCTCGCGCAGGATCAGCTCGGTGAGCTGCTTGAAACCGCCCCAGCACTTTTCTGCGCGCCGGCTGTCGACGAACATCACGATTGGACGTCCCCCGCCGCGGGCGTCGGCGAAGCTGAGCTTCAGGTTCTCCACCTCGCGGAACTGCAGCGAACCGGCCAGCTCCGGCTTGGCGCCGAGCACCGGGCAGAACTGCAGCAGGATCTCGAGCGCGTGGCTGCGCCGGCCCTCGGGCGGCAAAGGCACCCGCTCGGTGTAGAAGACACCGGAGAACTCCCGCGCGTCGCTCCGCCCCACCTTGCGGTCGGCCTGGACGCGCGCCGTGAGCAACCCGGTGCGCAGCAAGCCCTGAAAATCGAAGACCCAGTCGTAGCGTCGCCGGCGCAGTTCCCTGACGAGCCGAAGGAATCCCTTGGCGCCCCCGCCGCGCTCGAAGATGAACACCTCGTCGACCGCCGTGCACGCCCGCACGATCGGCGCGAAGATTTCCCGCACCACCCAAGAGATGCGCAGGTGCCGCACCTGCGCCTTGAGCGACGCGGCGACCTGCAGCCCGTGGACGATGTCGCCCAGGGAGGAAGGCTTGATGATGAGGAGCTCGGTCATGGCGCCCGCGGCGAGTCCGGCCGCGGGGAAAGGCGCAAACTTCCATCCGGCCCATTCGAAATCAAACGGAAACCACCCGCGCACGGCACGGAACACTGTCGTTAAATGCGGCCGCGGCCGGCCCGTCACCGCTTCGCACAGAAGTCGCACGGGGGGAGGCCCGCCTGAAACCTCCGCCGGACGCCGCCGCAACCGCCGCTGATCTGCCGCCGGAATGTCAGGCATCAAATCGGCAAGCCCTGGGGAGGCTGACGCCAAACAAGTTCTTGCACTTGCCGCGAGCGGCACTAACGGCTCGCGGCCGCATGAAGACCCTCGTCATCGCCGAGAAGCCGTCCGTCGCCGGCGACCTCGCGCGCGCCCTCGGCAAGGTGCCCAAGAAGGGCGACCACCACGAGAACGACGAGTACGTCATCACCTACGCCCTCGGCCATCTCGTCGAACTCGAGATGCCGGAGGACATCGACAAGAAGAAGTATGGATTCTGGCGCCTCGAGACGCTGCCTATCCTGCCGGCGAAATTCGGCCTCAAGCCGATCGAGGACAGCAAGGAGCGGTTCACGGCCGTGAAGAAGCTCCTCGCGCGGAAGGATATCGGGCAAGTCGTCAACGCGTGCGACGCCGGCCGCGAGGGCGAGCTGATCTTCGCCTACCTCTATCAGCTCACGAAGTGCCGCCTGCCGGTGAAGCGCGCCTGGATGCAGACGATGACCACCGAGGGCATCCGCGCCGCCTTCCGCGACCTGCGCGATGGCGAAAAGATGCGCGGGCTGGAAGACGCCGCCCGCTGCCGGAGCGAGAGCGACTGGCTGATTGGCATCAACGGCACACGTGCGCTCACCAAGCGGATGTTCGGCTCGCGCGCCGGTAACGTGGCCTCGGTCGGGCGCGTCCAGACCCCCACCCTCGCGATCGTTTACGCCCGGGAACTGGAGATCCGGAACTTCAAGCCGCGCGACTATTGGCGGATCACCGCCACGTTCGAGGTCGCACAGGGCCGCTACGAGGGAGCCTACCAGCGACCGAACTTCCGCAAGGCCGAGGGAGACGAGCACGACCGCGCCGACCGAGTGTGGGACCGGGCCGTCGCCGAGGCGGTCCTCGCCGCTTGCCAGGGACAACCGCCCGCCGCCGTTTCGGAGGAGCGCAAGGCCAGCACCCAGGCGTCGCCGCGCCTGTACGACCTCACCACGCTCCAGCGCGAGGCCAACTCCCGCTTCGGGCTCCCCGCCCGCCGCACCCTGCAGATCGCGCAGGCGCTCTACGAGCGGCACAAGATGATCACCTACCCGCGTACGGATTCGCGCGCGCTGCCGGAGGATTACATCCCCACCTGCCGCGAGACCCTGCGCAACCTCACGGGTTCGCTGGCGCCCCACGCGGCCAAGGCCCTCGATGAAGGCTGGGTGCGCCCGAACAAGCGCATCTTCAACAACGAGCAGATCTCCGACCACTTCGCCATCATCCCCACCGTGAACGAGGCCAAGAACCTCGACGACATGGAGGCCAAGGTCTTCGACATGATCGCGCGCCGCTTCGTCGCCGCGTTTTATCCGGCGGCGGAGTTCGACGTCACCACGCGCATCACGACCGTCGCCCCGGGCCATGACTTCCGCACCGAGGGCAAGGTTCTCACGTTCCCGGGCTGGCTGGCAGTGTACGGCAAGACGAGCATCGACGAGAACCCCGACGCCCGCGCCCTTCCCGCACTGTCCGCCGCCGACGGCGCACCTCCTCGTGCCGCCACGATCTCCGCCGAGCTCCACTCCGAATCCACCCGGCCCCCTCCTCGCTACACCGAGGCGACGCTGCTCTCCGCAATGGAGGGCGCCGGCAAGCTGGTCGACGACGACGAGTTGGCCGAGGCCATGAAGGAACGCGGACTAGGCACGCCCGCCACCCGCGCCGATACCATCGAGGGGCTCATCAACCAGAAGTACCTCGACCGACCGCAGCGGGAACTCATACCGACCGCCAAGGCCGAGCAGCTCATCCAATTCCTTGGGGCCGTGAAGGCGGAGGAGCTCACCAAGCCCGACCTCACCGGCGGATGGGAGTTCAAGCTCCGGCAGATGGAGCAGAACCGATTCTCCCGCGAGCGGTTCATGGAGGAGATCGTCACCATGACCCGCGGGATCGTGGAGCGCGTGAAGGGCTTCGAGGAGGATGACTCCGTCGCGCGCGTCACGGACATTCTTTCGCCGACCGACGGCAAACCGATGCGGGAGACCCTGCGCGGCTACAAGTCTCAGGACGGCGAGCTGATGATCTACAAGGTCATCGGAGGGCGTCGCATGGAGGAGGCCGAAGTGGCGGAGCTCGTCACCAAGCGCCAGGTGGGCCCGCTCGACGGCTTCATCTCGGCGCGCACGCGCTCGCGCTTCGCCGCCATCCTGCGCCTCGTGCGCGACGAGGAGGCCGGCAAGTGGCAGGCGAAGTACGACTTCGGCGAGCAGCAGGACATCGGCGCCCTCGAGTCTTTCTGGAGAGACCCATCGTCCGGGGGCGAACTCTGCGAGTCCGGCAACAGCTACATCCTGCGCGAGCGCGACGGGGAGGGTTGGCGCCAAGCCTTTCGCGTGGGCCGCCTGATGTGCCAGAAGGCGATCCCCCGCGAGGCGGCGATCCAGCTGGTGACCGCGGGCAAGACCGACCTCATCCAGGGCTTCATCTCCAAGAAGGGCCGGCCGTTCGACGCCTTCCTCAAGCGCGAGGGAACACGGATCGGCTGGGAGTTCCCGCCGCGCAAGGCGAAGCTCGACAAGGACGGCAACCCGATCGTCCGCAAGGCGAAGACCCCGCCCGACCTTTCCAAGGCCGTCGTGCTCGGCGCCAGCAAGCGCCACAAGGGCGGCGAGCTGGTCGAGACCCCGGAGGCCTACCACGTGCGCCGTCCGGACCAGGACAACCGCGTGGTCTTCACCCTCAAGCGGCTGCTCTGCGGGATCGAGATTCCCGCCGACGAAGTCCGCCGACTCTGCGACGACGGCCGCACCGGCCTGATCGAGGGTTTCGTGGGCAAGAGTGGGCGCCCGTTTTCAGCTTACCTCGTGCTCTCGCCCACCGGCGTGAAGGCCGACTTCGAGTTCCCGCCGCGGTAATACCTCGGGTTACGGCCTGATCCCCGTCCCACTCGCCTAACGCGCCCAATCGATGGCCCGACGTCACCTGCTGATCACCACCGCACTCGCAGTCACGACGCTGGCGACGGGATTACTGGCGTGGCGCCAACAGCGGGAACTCAACGAGCTCCGCTCACGTGGTCTCGACCAAGCCGAGCGCGCCAAGCTGCAGAAGCGGGTGTGGGAGCTGGAGAAGTCGAACCGCGAAATCCAGGCTCGCACGGTACGTGCGCCTTCGGATTCAGCCGGCGCGCCCTCGGCGGCGGATGCGGCCCCACGTCAGGCACGCGGGGAATCCGGCCGGGCCAATGCGCAGCAACAACTCGCGTTCGTCCGGGAACTCCTCTCCCGACCCGAGGTGGCATCCTATGTCAACCTGCAGCAGCGGCAACGCGTGGAGGCGTCCTATGTCGCGCTGTTCCGCAACCTCGGCCTCGACGCGCGGCAGAGCGAGCGCCTAACCGGCCTGCTGCTCGAACGCCAGAATCTCCGCGGGGAGGTCGCCGAGGCCGCGCGAGCCCAGGGCATCGATCCGCGCCAGAACCCGGAAGGAATGCGCAAGCTGCTCGCGACGGCACGCGAGGATCTCGAGACCGCGATCCGCGGCGTGATCGGTCCGGCCGGATTTTCCACGCTCGAAGGGTACGACGCCACGCTCACCCAGCGCGGCGTGGTCGGGGAGTTGCAGCAACGCCTTGGGGCCGGCGGCGAGCCGCTTTCCAGCGCGCAATCCGAACAACTGGTGCGGATTCTCGCGAAGAATCCCGTTCCCCGCCCGACCGCGTCGGCGCCAGCGACCGCGACGACTCCGGTGGTGGCTGGCGAACCCCTGCTCCGCGCCCCCGACCTTGGGCCTGTACTCGCCGGGCTCGTCGGCGGCGGCTCCGGCCCGGCGATCGCGGCGTCGATCTTCGCCCCGATGCCGGGCGGCGGCGCGCTGATCAGCGATGCGGCGCTCGTGGAAGCCCAGCCGCTGCTCTCCGCCTCGCAGCTCACGGCGCTGCAGCAGCTGCAGCGGCAGCAGCAGGCCCAGCAGGAGGTCCAGCGCGTCGTGCGCGAAAGCCTTTCATCCGCCAACCGTCCCGCGGCTTCGACACCCGCCACTCCCGCCCCGAAGCGCTGAGCCCTTTTCCGGTCGTCGCCGGAGAAAACCCTTGCGGCTCCCGCACGCGGAAGGGAAATTCCCTCTCTCACGCGTATGATCGTAACCACCGCGCAGCTGTTCAAGCACGCCTACGGCAAGTACGCCGTCGGCGCGTACAACATCAACAACGCCGAACAGGCCATGGGCCTGTTCCGGGGCTGCATCCAGTCCCAGGCGCCCTTCATCATCCAGATCTCGAAGGGAGCCCGGAAGTACACCGACAAGCGGATGCTCGAGGCGATCATCCGCTCCGCGGGAGACATCTTCCCCGAGGCGATCTTCGCCGTGCACCTCGACCACGGCGACGAGGAAACCTGCTACGAGTGCATCAACTCGGGCTTCTTCAGCTCCGTGATGATCGACGCCTCCCACGAGCCTTACGATAAGAACGTCGAGATCTCCAAGCGCGTCGTCGACGCCGCCCACGCCAAGGGCATCTCCGTAGAGGCCGAGCTCGGCATGCTCGGCGGCGTGGAGGAGGACATCAAGGTGGAGGACGGCCACGCCACCCTCACGAACCCGGTTGAGGCCGAGGACTTCGTTCGCAAGACCGGTTGCGACAGCCTCGCGGCCGCCATCGGTACCAGCCACGGCGCCTACAAGTTCAAGGGCAAGCAGTCGCTGCACTTCGACGTGCTCCGCGAGATCCAGCGCCGCATGCCGGGCTTCCCGCTCGTCATGCACGGCTCGTCCTCCGTCCCGCAGGACGAGGTGAAGCGGATCAACGCGGCCGGCGGTACGCTCGGCAGCGCCGTGGGCGTCGACGTCAACGAGTACCTCCCCGCCGCCAAGCTCGGCGTGACCAAGATCAACATCGACACCGACGGTCGCCTCGTCTGGACCCGCGTGCACCGCGAGTTCTTCCGCGACAAGCCGGCCGAGTTCGACTTCCGCCCGCCGGGCAAGGTGTTCATGGAGGAGTACGCGAAGTTTATCGCGAGCCGCAACGAACTCCTCGGCAGCGCAGGCCAACTGTCCTCGCTGCGCGCCAGCCTCGGCAAGTAACCGGTCGCCGCTCACCTTCCGGCCGCCACCTTCATCGGTGGCGGCCTTTTTATTGTCCGCGGGATCCGCTACCGGAGCCCGAAAAGCTGCTGGAGCACGGTCTCCAGGTCCTTACCCGCGACCCAGCCGCCCCGCCGCGCCACCGCGAGGCTCTTGCTGCGCTCGCGCCGTTCAAGCTCGGCGTCGACTTCAATGAACTGCGGCTGCCCCGAGGGTAGTCCCGCGACTTCCGCGGCGCTGAGCGGCGTCCACGCGAAAGGCAGCCCGGTCCAGGTGAAACGGATCTCCCAGCCCGCAACGGGACCAAAGGGCATCGCCTTGGTGAGCAAGGCGGGATAACGCGTCACGAAGTCCGGCGTGCGGAAGGTCGCCACCCGCAGCCGCACCGCCGTCCGCTGCGTCAGGAAGAAATCCCGCACCGTGCCCATGCGACCGGAACGCCACGCATCGAAGAACGCCACGGGGTCGACGCCAACGAGGTTCATGCCGTTCCACATCCCGTGCTCGTTCCGCGAGCCGAACCGCCGCCGATCGTACCACCCCTGGAAATCACTGGTGATCGCCACGCCGACCTCGAAGTGCAGGTGGGCCCGCGCCACGGGAATCATGTAGCCCCCGGAACTGTGCCCCATCAGGCCCAGCGTCTGTCCCGCGCCCACGGTCACTCCCGTCCGAATGCCGGGCTCGATCCGCGCCAGGTGCGCGTAGAGTGTGTAGATGGCGGGAGCGACTCCGGTGTGCTCCACCACCACATGGCGGCCGTAGCCGCTCTGACCGGGCGAGCTCACCACGTGCCGAACGACCCCGGCCATGGCCGCGAAGACGGGATCCGTCGCCTCGCCGTTTCTGCCCCGGCCCACCGGCCGAATATCGACCCCCTCGTGGAACCGCGTCCCGCCGCTCCGCACCCCGCCGAAACCGCCCGTCGCCGGATCACCCGAGCCCGCGTGCTGCAGCCATTGGGACGGCGGCTTACCCTCAGCCCAACCCGTGTTGGGCGTCGGCCAGACCAGCTTGAAAGCCGGCTCCGCGCCCACCGCGCCCAACCAGGCCGACAACGCCAGACTAACCCATGCCGCGAGCCGGAGCCTCATCGTCTTTCCCCTGTCTTGCGGCGGACAACCTCCGCCGTCGCCCGAAGTTCCTCCGCCAGGCCGGGGAGCGACTCGTCGGGCAGTTCGACGAAGAGAAAGACCTTCCCGTCCGCCACCGGTCCATCGATGCGTCGCGCCCCGATCACTACCCCATCAAGCTGCAGGGCCAGCCGCCGCCCCTGATGGGTGACCGTGAGTCGGTAGAAGTCACGCGCGGCTGCGGCGTTGAGGTACAGCAGGAGGCATCGCCCCAACTCCACCTCAGCGACGTCGGCGCCCGCAAGGTCAGCCTCAGTGAGCACCGGCTTCGGGTTCAACTGCAGCGTCACTCCGCTGCGCGGCAGCACCGCCGGCACGCCTTCGCCACCGCCGCTTTCCAGGAAAAGCCGCGCAACCCGCATCGGCCCGCCGCCGGGTCGTTCGGATGAAACGCAACCGCCCACGAGGGCCGCCAGCAGGAGCGGCAGCACGGCGACCCAACGCCTCATGCGACCGCCCCCTCCGTCGCAAAAGCCGCCATGATCTCAGCCCCGATGGCATCGGCCACGAGCCGCCCGGCCGACGTGAGGCGCGCGACACCTCCCGTCACCGTCACCCGGCCCGCCACTTCCAGGGATTGCAGCAACGAGTCGACCTCCGCCCACGGCAATCCCGGCGCCCGCTCACGCCAACGCGCCAGCTCGACCCCCGCGTTCATGCGCAGGCCGAAGACCAGCGCGTCTTCCGCGAGCAGCGCGGGCGTAAGCGCGCAACGGTCCTCCGTCATCCGCTCCCCGCGCGCGAGTCCGTCCAGCCAGCGACCGAGGTCGGAGACGTTGGCACCCCGCCAGCCCCGGTGCTGCGAGGCGGCGGACGGCCCGACGCCAATCCAATCAGCCATGCGCCAGGTGTTCACGTTGTGGCGGCAGTCATGTCCGGGACGCGCGAAATTCGAGACTTCGTACTGGGCGTACCCCGCCGCCTCCAAGCGGGTCCAAGTCGCCTCGTAGAGGCGCGCCTCCGCGTCGACGTCGCGGCGCACTTTACCCTGCGAAAGCTTCACCCAGAGCTTGGTGTCCTCCTCGAAGGTCAGGCAGTAGGTCGAGAGGTGATCAGGCCCGAGTGCGATCGCCTCCGCGAGATCAGCCTCCCACGCGTCGTCGGCCTGCCCGGGCAACGCGAACATGAGGTCGAGATTGACGCTCTTGAACCCGGCCGCGCGTAGCCGCTCATGGGCCCGGAGAACCTGCTCCCGCGAGTGCCGCCGGCCCAGCGCCTCGAGCAGCTCAGGCTGGAAACTTTGTACCCCGAGAGAAACCCGGTTCACCCCGACCTCCCGCAAAGCGTCCAACCGCGCCTCGCTCACCGAGCCCGGCGCGAGCTCGATCGTCCACTCGGAGGGCCTCCCGCCGCAAAACCCGGCGACGATTTCCCCGAGCGTGCGCAAGTCCTTCGGCGAAAGCAGGCCCGGCGTTCCGCCGCCCCAGAAGACCGTGTCGACCGGCCGGTCCGGCGCGGCCAACCGGAGTTCGTCGCGGACGCCGTCCAAATAACGGGCGACGTCCGCCGCGGTCGGGGCCTCTTGGTAGAAGGCGCAGAAATCACACGTTGAAGCGCAGAACGGCACATGGACGTAAAGACCCAGCGACGCCGTTTCGCCCGGGCCCGCCGGGGGTGGAGCTTTGGCTTGCCCTGACCCAAGCCCGCTCATTACTCAAAACCCTTCGTCCGCACGCTCGATCATTCTCCGACCAATGCACACCACCCGAATTTCAGCCGCGAGGAAAATCATTCTCCGTTCATTCGCCGCGCTCGCGCTGTTGCTGGTCGTCGGCTGCGAAAGCGTGACGCTCACCGATCTCACGCCGCGCTCGGTCGCCGAGAATCCGTCCCAGATCTACACCTTTACCCTACGCGTCTCCAAGCGCTCCAACACGATCACCGGCATAGCGCCTACGATCGTGCTCGACGGACGCAGTTTCCCGATGCGAACGGGCGCCGTCGGCGAAGGCCTTTACGAGTTCGAGTACCAACTCCCGGCCGGCCGCGACCGCGTCGCCTACTACTTCCTCGTGAACTACAACATCGAGGGCAACAACGTGCAGACGCCGGGCGAGGCCTACACGCAGGTCGAGACGGTTCAGATCGTCCGCCGCTACGTGCTATCCCTCGAGGTCAACCGCGGGCCCGTCGGGGCCCGCATCAGCGTGCTGGGCCGAGGCTTCACCCCGCAGGACCGGATCCTCTTCAACGGTGAGCCCGCGCGCACCAACTTCGAGTCGGCCAATTCCCTCAGCTTCTTCGTGCCCGCCCTTTCCGCCGGCGCCAACTATCAGGTCGCGCTGAGCGGCGCGGCCGGCACATCCCCGGTGGGCACGTTTCGCATCGACGCCAGCACGATCACGGTGTCCCCAACCGCACTGTCCCTGCGCACCGGGGAGCGTGCCACTCTCACCTTCTCCCTCGCGAACGCCGCCCCTCCCGGCGGCACGCTGCTCGACGTCGCGACCGACGTACCGGAAAGCGTCATCATGCCCGAAGTCATCGTACCCCAGGGACAGACGGGCGTCTCCGTCACCGTGGAGGGCGGAAAGCCCGGGACCGGCACGCTCTACCTGAAGGGCTTCGGCGCCGGCGAGGTCACGGTTCCCGTCAAGGTCTCGCCCCGCTGATCTCCCGCCCGCGGGTTTCCGACCCAGCGCGGAGACACGTCCACCCGTACCGGCCGGTGGTCGCTCGCCTCGCGCACGCCCGGGCCGTCATGGATCCTCGCCGCGCCGTCGACCACGCGCGGCAGGAGCTGGCCTGAAACCAGGATGAGGTCGACCCGGCTGTAGGTCTCATCGCGGCGATACGCATGCGTCCAAGCCTCACCGCGCGAATCCGACGCAGGTAGAAGCACCGCGATCTCCGTCCGCCCCCGCCGCTGCAGGGCCGCTGCCGCCCGGCTGTTCCGACCGTCGTTGCAGTCACCGAGGATCAGGAACGCCGCCCCGGCTGGATCCGGGAAGCGCGCGAGGATTCGATCCCGGATCGCCACCGCTTCCGCGGCGCGGCGCACGGCGGAACCGGGGTCGTCCTCCCGCTCGGTCAGCCGGCTCTTCAGGTGCAGGGCGAAGACCGTGAACGCACCGACCGGCGCGTCGACCTCCGCCTCAAGCAGGCCGCGCTTCACCGTTTCTCGGCCGCCCAGGTACGCGAAAGACAGGTCCTCGTGCGTACGCACGCCGCGCAGCGGCAGCCGAGAGAGGATCGCGATGTGCCGGTCCGCATCAGCCGCCGCAGCCAGGGCGGCATGCGGGTAATCGGCCCCGTCCGTCCGCAGGTCCCGGCGCAACTCCTCCAAATAGGGACGCGGTCCCATTTCCTGGAGCACGAGCACATCCGCCGCTAGGTCGCGGATGACCGCGCGCAGGGCGGCCTTCTCCCGCTCGGGCTTGGGGTAGCCCGGCCGGAAGCCCTCCTCCGTCATGCGGTCGGCCGCGACGTAATTCTCCACGTTATAGGTGGCGACGCGCACCGGACGATCCTCCATCGCGTGCGCACCGGCACCCCATACCGCGAACAGCAGCGCTGCGCGCAGGAACCTCGTCGCCAGCCCCGCCATCGATGCAGCTACCCGCGGAGGAGCGCCGCCTCCCGCTCCGCCAACGTCGGGTGCGAGTAATGGAAACCGCTGAACCACGGGTGCGGAGTGAGGTTGGTGAGGTTCTTCTGCGCGAGCTTACGCAACGCCGCGACGAGCGGCTCCGGGCCACCCATCGCCTCCCGCGCGAACGCGTCGGCCTCGTATTCGTGGCGCCTCGAAAGGAGGTTGCTCAGCGGGGTGAACCAGAAGGTGAGGCTCCCGCTCAGCAGCCCGAACAGCAGGAAGGAAGGTGCAAGCTGCGCCGGCGGAAATCCGAACGCAGGGTTGAACCAGGAACTGCCGGCCAGCCACGCGATCGCCCCGAAGCCCGCCAGCATCATCGCCGCCGACAACGCGATGAGCCGCGGGATGTGCCCGCGGCGGTAGTGACCGATCTCGTGCGCCAGCACGGCCTCCAGCTCCGTCGGCGTCAGCTGGGCCACGAGGGTGTCGAACAGGACGATGCGTCGGAAGCGTCCGAAGCCGGTGAAGTAGGCGTTGGAATGACCCGAGCGCTTCGAGCCGTCGATCACCTCGATGGAGTTCGCACGGAAGCCCGTGCGCTCACCGAGCGCGAACAGGCGCTCGCGCAGCTCACCGGCCGGCAGAGGCGTGAGCTTGTTGAACAGCGGCAGGATGAGCTTCGGGTAAAGGATCAGCATCAGCAGCTGGAAGCCGAACATCAGCGCGAAGCCCCAGATCCACCACTGCGGACCCGCGAGGTGCACCAGCGAAAGCAGTCCCCATAGCAGCGGGAAACCGATCGCGACGCCGAGCAGCGCGCCTTTCAATTTGTCCGCCACCCAAAGCCCCGGCGTGCTCTGGTTGAAGCCGAACCGCTGCTCCAGGCCGAATTGTTCCCACCAGTCGAAGGGCAACGAGGGCACGGAGAGCAGCAGTCCCGCCAGCACGATGAAGGCGGCCTTATTCCAGGTGGACTCCGGGCCGCCCCACGTCGCCGTCTCATCAAAGAGCGCGGGCAGCACGCCGCCCACCAGGACGAGGGAGAGCACCAGCGCGTCGAAGACCTCGCCCACGTCGCCGAACCGCGACTTGGCCAAGGTGTAGCGGCCGGCCTTCGCGTAGGTCGCTTCATCCATGATCGCCGCCACCGCCGCCGGCGGTCGACCTTCGTGGCGGCGGACCGAGGCGCGGTTGAGCGCCGAAAGCCAGAGCGATGCCGCCAGGCGGAGGAAAAGGAGACCGATCGCGATCCAGAGCAAGGGGACCATACGGCCAATGGAGCCGATCCAAACGCCGCCGCCAGAAGAAAGATACCCGATCCATGGTACGAGGAAACTGGGTTGAAATGACCGCCACCCGACGCAACCGTCGCCGTCCCGTGGAAGCCGCCAAAGACCAGACCTCCTTCGAGGAGGCGCTCGCCAAGCTGGAGTCGATCGTCGAGTCGATGGAGTCGGGCGACGTGCCCCTCGCCGACCTGATCGCCCGCTTCGAGCAGGGATCCAAGCTCCTCCAGGTCTGCGAGACCCGGCTGAAGGAGGCGGAACTTCGGATCGAGCAATTGAAGAAATCCAAGGACGGAGCGCCGTCGCTCGAGAAGTTTGACACGGAACGCGAGGCGTGAGGCGCTAACCGCTTTTTCCGCGCCAACCGCCGTCCCGATGAGTTCCCAAGGTCCGTCCACCCTCCCTCGCCTGCTCGACTCCGTCCGCGGTCCCGCCGACGTGAAGGCGCTGCCGGCCGCCGAGTTGCCGAGGCTGGCCCAGGAGATCCGCGACGAGCTCATCGCGGTCACCTCGCGCAACGGCGGGCACATCGGTCCCAATCTCGGCGTGGTGGAGCTCACGATCGCGTTGCACCGGGTGTTCGACACCCCGGCCGACCAGTTGGTCTTCGACGTCGCGCATCAGGGCTACGTCCACAAGCTGCTGACCGGCCGCGGCGGCGACTTCTTCCGCCGCCTGCGCCAGACCGGCGGGGCCAGCGGATTCCTTACCCGGGGCGAAAGTCCGCACGACGCGTTCGGCGCCGGCCATGCCGGGACCGCCCTTTCCGCGGCGCTCGGAATGGCCACCGCGCGCGACCTCCGCGGCTCGGGTGAGCACGTGGTGGCGGTCTGCGGCGACGCGGCGTTCACCTGCGGCGTCACCCTGGAGGCGCTCAACAACGTCGTTACCTCGACGAAGCGCCTGATCGTCATCCTCAACGACAACGAGTGGTCGATCGCCCGGAACGTCGGCGCGATCGCGCGCTACCTGAACCGGATCAGCACGAGCCCGACCTACAACCGCATCCATCACGACCTCGAGGCGTTCTTCCGGAGCTTCCCCGCGGGCGTCGAGATGAACCGGGTCTACCATCGCTGGAAGCGTGAGACGAAGGACTTCTTCGTGGAGTCTTCGCTCTTCGAGAAGTTCGGCCTGCGCTACCTCGGTCCGGTCGACGGCCATGACCTTGACGCCCTGGCCAAGAACCTCGCCTTCGCCAAGGACTGCGGCGTGCCGGTCGTTGTGCACGTGCTCACCAAGAAGGGCCGCGGCCTCGAGGCCGCGATCGCTCACCCGGAGCGCTTCCACGGATCCGGCCCTTACGACCCGGCCACCGGCGACGGCCGGAAGACACCCCCGGGCACACCGCCCAACTACCAGGACGTTTTCGGCGACGCGCTGGTGCGGTTCGCGAAGGCCGACCGGCGCGTGGTCGGGATCACGGGCGCCATGCCTAGTGGCACGGGCCTCTCCCGCCTCGCCGCCGAGGTGCCGGCGCAGTTCTTCGACGTCGGCATCGCCGAGGAGCACGCGGTGCTTTTCGCCGCGGGCATGGCCACCAAGGGCCTGCGCCCGGTCTGCGCGATCTACTCGACGTTCCTTCAGCGCGCCTACGACCAGGTGATCCACGACGTCGCCCTGCAGAACCTGCCCGTCACGTTCTGCATGGATCGCGCCGGGCTCTCCCCGAACGACGGTCCCACGCACCACGGCTTGTTCGACCTCTCTTACCTGCGCTGCGTCCCCGGCGCGGTGATCATGCAGCCGCGCAACGAGGATGAACTCGTGGACATGCTGCACACCAGCCTCCGCCTCGAAGGTCCCGGCTTCATCCGATACCCGCGCGGCGCCGGCACCGGTGCGACGGTGAAGGCGACGCCCGCCGAACTGCCGATCGGCCGGGCAGAAATCGTCCGCGAGGGATCCGACCTCGTGATCTGGGCCTTGGGTACCATGGTCCAGGACGCCTTGCGGCTGGCCGAGCGCCTCGCGGCGGACGAGGGCCTGTCCGTGGGCGTCGTCAACGCCCGCTTCGTAAAGCCCCTTGATCGTACCCTGCTGCTCGAGCACGCGTCGTCCGCCCAGTTGATCGTCACCATGGAGGACCACGTCCTAGCGGGCGGTTTCGGCAGCGCCGTCATGGAGGCCCTGCAGGAGGCCGGCAGGACCACCCCCGTCGAGCGCATCGGCTGGCCCGACAGCTTCGTGGAGCACGGTTCCAACGTGGAGGTGCTCCGCGCCGCCCACGGCCTCGCCCCGGACGCGATCAAGGGGCGCATTTTGGCCCGCTGGCGCGATATCCGTCGCGCGGCGGATGCCGGCGTCGGGGCGTAAAAAAGCCGCGACGGCGAACCGGCGCGGCCTTCGTGGGACGTGAAGACGTCCTAAGCTTACTTGGCGGCGGGCTTGGCGATCTTGCCGGCGCCACCGCACTTGGTGCAGTTGTCGCCCTTGCCAGCGGCCTCGACGCAGCACTTGTGCTCGCACTTCTTGCCATCCTTGGCGGCGGCGGCGCAGCACTTGCCGGGCTTGCTCTCAGCGGCGGCGAACGCGACGCCGACGGCGAACAGGGAGGCGGCAACGAACGTGACGATGGATTTCATGGGTGTGTGGTTAGTTGTTTTGGGTGGTTTGACTGACAATCTGGTGCGGGCGGCGGGAATCGAACCCGCCTCTCATGCTTGGGAAGCACACGTTCTACCGATGAACTACGCCCGCGGGGGCCTCGGACATGGAAAGGCTTGGGCCGCTTTCCAACGTGCCGCAAGAGGAAATGCGCAGGGTCCGGCTGGAGCCCATCTACCGGCCCGTCCTCAACGGATCTTCGAGAAGTCCGTGGGCAACAGGTAGACCGACTCCACCTTCGCGGTGAGCTTGCCTCCCTGCTCCGAGGCCGTCCGGGCCTTCACCCATTCAGGATCTTCCCGGAAACCCTTCCACGCGGCGGCCGCGGCCTCACGCGACGGATACGCGAGGAAATAGATCAACGTCCGGCCGGCGCCCTTGTCGGCGTCCGTCGGATGGAAGTAACCGAGGTTGGTCATGCCGTGGCGCCCGAAGATCCCGATGGTGTGGTCGCGGAAACGCGCATCGAGGCCGGCCAGCTTACCCTCGGCCGCCGTGTAGGTGCGGAGCTCGAAGACCCGCGGCGCTCCCTTGCCATTCCCGGCGTCCATCGGTCGCGAGAAATCGGTCCCTTCGAGGAAGACCGACTCCACCTTGGCCACGATCTGGCCATTGGCGGTCGTGCGCTTGGCGACCTCCTTCCAATCCGGATCGGCGGAAAACGCCTTCCAGGAAGCCTTGGCGGCATCGCGGCTCCGGTGGGCGAGCAGGTAGATCAGCTTGTCGCCACCGCCATCCTTGGCGTCGGCCGCGATCCAGTAACCGACGTTCACCATGCCGTGCCGCTCGAAGATCCGCGTCGTGTGTTCGCGAAAGCGGGCGACCAGGTCGGCCCCGCGCCCGGGAGCGGCGGCATAGGTGCGCAGTTCGTAGACCGGCGCGGAGGTTTCGGCAGCCGCGAGGGGCGCGGCGGCGAGGGCAAACAACGGGAGAAGGCGGAGGATTTTCATGGGGCGGGAAAGGGCGGCAGACTTGCTCAGGCGGAAGCCGAGTCAACGCGCCGCTCAGCGGTCGGCCGGTGCGCTTCCAGCGGCCGCCGCTCGTTCAGGCGCGCCAGCAACTCCGGGAAAGCCGACGGGATCGGGGAACCGCGCAGGAATTCCGCGGCGCGGGCCGGATAGCCGCGGACGCGCAGGCTGGCGTACACGTGCAGTTCCAGCTGGCGGCTCAAGGCCTCGGCCGCCGCGCCAAGCCCGAGGAAGCGCAGCAGGTGCAGCAGCGCCTCCGCCGTCGAGAAACGTCCGCCGTCCTGCTGCGCGCGCAGCCAGTAGCGGCTTTGTCCCGTCATCGGGAGGCTCACCACCCGGCCCCACCGCAACGCCTCGCGCGCGATGACGGCCGACTCGGTCCACACGCCGTCGATCAGGAGCACCTGCACCGACTCGGGCGGCGGCGGAGCCGGCACGGACTCACCGTGCGGATGCAGGATCCAGAGTTCGCGGCCGGGCAGGCGCAGCGTCTCCGCCGACCATTGCCCTTCCCTCTCCCAGGTGTGCACGCGGGAGCCCTCGACGACCCGCGCCACGAGATGTCCCGTGCTGCTGGGTCGAAACCGTTCGCGCCGGTGCATCATCACATCCACCGCCAACGGTACCGCGACCGTCTCGCGCGCGGCGCACACGCACCAGCGGAGCGGCAACCGGCAAACCCCGCAGCGCGGCGCGCCGTTGGCCGAACTGCCTCGCATCAGCTCAGTTCCTCGCGTCCGCGTCGCCAGCCGGCTTCACGGAAACTTCTTCTGCCGCACGAAATCGACGTCGAACGACTGACCCATCTGCGGCTGGTTGTACTTTCCGACCAGGCGGTCCTCGGCCGCGTCATGCGACAGCACATAGGTCGCGCCCGGGTAGCCGACGTCGTTCAGCTCCACGATGACCTGCAGGCCCTCCGGCCCCCGCATCCAGATGGCGCGGGAGACGTTGATCGACTTCGGATTGAAATAGCCCGCCTGCACGACGCCGCTTTTGTCGGCCCCGCGGATCTCCAGCGCGTAAGTGCCGTCGGACCTCAGCCAACGCCCTACCATGCGCTGCACCTCGGGCGGCGGCGCGTTGTCGACCGGCGCCGCGGGTGCCGCGGCCGGAGTCGCTGCCGGAGCCGCCGCCGTGGGCGCCGCGGTCGTCTTCGCGGCGGGCTCCTGCTTGGAGCAGCCGGCTAGGCCGGCCATGAGCGCGAACACGAAGAAGGCGGTTCCGGAACGGCAGGGGCGGGATATCATGGGCGAGCCTGTTCCGGAGTTCCCCCGAGGCGCAAGCCGCGGGAAGGCACCAGGCTCAACGCACCTCGTAGAGTTCCACCAGCGCCACCCCCGAGCCGCCTTCAGGCGGCGCGACGATCGCCGTGTAGGCTCCGGGCGGCAGCGTCACCAGCAGTGCGGAGTCAGCCGCGGCGCCGGAAATCGCGAACGCTCCGGTGTTGGCCGCGGTGGGACGAATCTCGGCCGCGTTCGGGGCCGTCGCCCACCCGGTGTTGGCGGCCAGCGCGGACGATCCGGACATCAGGGTGAGACGCGGCGCCCGCAGGCTCTCCGAGAGTCCGAAACCGGCCAGCGTGGGGCCCACCGCACGGATCAACACCGTGGCCGCCGCGCCGCCGCGAATCACGAAACCGGCGATGAGTTCGCCGCCGCCCCCGGCGACGCGCGCCCGCGCGGAAAGGTTTCCCAACGCACCGCCGCCGGCCGTGGTGTCGTACACTTCGACGAGCAGCGGCCCGCGGGAAGCCCCCCGGGCCGGCATCGCCGCCACCATGTGCACACCCACCGGGACGCGCGCCACCAGCGCGGCGTCGCGACTGCCCGGCACGAGAGGAAAGGCCCCGACCTCCCCGGAGACCGCCGCCGTCACCGCCACCCAATCGTCATTGGAGTCCACGACAGCCCCTCCCGGCGCCAACAATTCGATCCGCGGATCCTCGAGCGCGTCACCCACGCCCAGCGGCACCAGGCCCGGACCGATCCCGCGGGCCAGGATCGTATCGGCGCCGCCGCGAACCGCGAAGCCGACGATCAGCGTGTCATCGCCCGCCCCGGCCACCGCCCGCACCGAAAGGTTCACGAGTTCACCCGGCTCCGCTGCGGCGACGTTGACTTGTGCCGGCACGCTCATCGTGGCGCCAAGGGAATTGCGCACCGCCACGGAGTAGGATCCCGCGTCGGCGGCCGCCACCCGCGGGCGGAACAGCGAGGCGCGGGTTTCACCGACCAGCGCGCGTCCGTCACGCTGCCACTGGTACTCGAGCGCCCCGCCTTCCGCCCCCGCCAGCAGGTGCAACGGGCTCCCCGCGGCGATCGTCGCCCCCCAGGGCGGCGCGGTGACCCGCGGCGCCGACGTGGCCGCCGTGTTGCGCACGGGATCGACGAGGAGCAGGGCCGAGATCACCGGCCGCTCCGCACCGTCTCCCGGCCGCACCGTCGTACGCCCGCCGATCACCATCGACGTTGATCCGCCGCCATCGAGGTTGATGGCCGAGACGGCACCAAGTCCCCGCATCAGCGCGGCGGTCTCCGCCAACGTCATGCCCACCGGCCCGGCGGGGTTGTCCCCCTCGATCGCGACAATCAGGAGGACTCCCGCGGCGGTGAACCCGGCCGCGCTGCGGGGTCGCCGTGAGGTGTTGTTCACCTCGATCAGCTCCTCGGCGTCCGTGATCCGCACCACCCCGTCACGGACGAGCATCGGCGATCCGCCCAGCGCATGCTGCATCTGCCAAGGCGCACCGCCGGAAGGAAACGCCGCGGTCGGCACCGGCTGCGGAGCCTCGCCCAGCCGGTTGGGGCTCGGCGCGGCATACGAGAGGATCTGGGAATTGCCGGAACCGACGTGGTAGATCCAGTCGGCGGTCAACGCGCCCGCCGGGGTGAGACCCAACGCCGCGCGCGTGGGGAAATAAGGCACCGAGTTCCCTTGGAACACCCGACTCACGGACTTGATGTTGGGCGACAGCACGGTGCCGTCCCGCTGCACAAGGCTGAAGGACTGGTTGCCGCCGAAATAACCCGCATTGACCGCGGCGAACACGACGCCTGGCTCGGCCGCGGCGAACTGCGTCGGCGTGCGCGGTTGCGTGCTCAGCACCGGCCGCAAAGCGACGGAGGGCGAACGCGTGTCCCACGCGAGGCAGAACGCCCGCACCGAGGAAGTCTCGAGGGCGTAAAGCTGCAGGCCCTCGGCGGGGAAACCGTCCATTCGCTCCGTCGCGACGCGCCAGCCCGCCGGAAGCGGGATCAGCGTCGACGGTTGCGCCCCGACGGAGGCGACACCGACGGCGAGAAACCACGCCGCGGCGATGGAGCGATGGACGCGGGGCAAAAGCATGCTCAACCGCACGCAAAGGCAGGCGCGGCGCCCGTCAAATCACCACCGCCGTACGCATCACTGCGCCCAGCACCGGTCATCCGGCCCCAACGGCACCGAACCCCGGTAGGTTCCCGGAACCGGGTCGTAGCGCAGCGCCTTGGTCGCGCCCTGTTCCGAAGTGAAATATCCGAGCAGCGTGAGCCGCTTCAGGTGGACGAAGGGATTCGTGCCACCCGGCCCCGCGGGCTTGCTGCGGGCCTCGTAGGCGGTGAGCAAGGACTCGCGCTCGCTAACCGACAACCGCAGCCACTCGCGCCCGTGCGATTCCCGCGCCGCCGCCTCGATCTCGCGCAAGCCGCGGCGGAGCGCCTCGCCCGCCTCGGGGGCGAAGCAATCCTCCGTCATGCGCGCGATGAAACGCCCGATCCCGATGGCCGCCGCGCCGGGCGAGCCCGGGGTTTCCGGCAGGATGGTGTCGCCGATCAGATCGAGTGCCTTCTCTTCCTCCGGGCTCCAGCCCGTCGCCGCCGGCAGGGCGGCCCACGTGCGCGCGGGCAGCGCGGCCCACACGGCACCGACCCCGGCCAGGCGGGCGGAACGAAGGAGCAGTTCGCGGCGGGTCACAGGTTTCCCTTCTTCAGCTCATCCGCCGCATGATGGGCGGCCCGCGCCGCGAACGCCATGAACGTGAGCGAGGGATTCTGCACGCCCGTCGAGGCCATGCAGGCCCCGTCGGTGACGAACACGTTCGGGCACGCGTGCATCTGGTTCCAGTTGTTGAGGAGCGAGGTCTTCGGATCCCTGCCCATCCGCGCGCCGCCCATCTCATGGATGTCGAGGCCCGGGTTGCGCTTGTCGTCGAGGGTGCGGATTCCCTTCGCACCGGCCGCGGCGAGCATCGCCTCCCCTTCCCGCAGGAAATCCTTGAGCATCCGCTCGTCGTTGTCGGTGTAGCCCACCGACGTGACGAGCTGCGGGATGCCAAACGGATCCTTCAGGTCGGCCGAGAGACGCACGTGGTTTTCGCGGATGGGGACCGTTTCACCCTGCATCATCATCGAGATGCGCCACGGCCCCGGCCGGGTGATCCGTTCCTTGAACGCAGCCCCCACGCCCCGTTCGCCGTCGCCGCGGGACCAGCCAGGCCGGAACGCGCTGAAGAAAACCATGTAGCCGCGCTGGAAGTCGGTCTCCTGGCGGCGCACGTTGCGGAAGTTCGGCATCATCGCCTGCGTCGGCCGGCGACCCGAGTAGTAGGAATCGAGGAACCCGTCCACCGACGCCGAGAGGCTGCCGCGGTAATTGTGAAACGCGACGTAGCGACCGAGGAGGCCGTGGTCGTTGCCCAGGCCCGCCGGGAAACGCGCCGAGCGGGAATTGAGCAGGATAAGGTTGGTATTGAGGCAGGCGGCGTTGACGAAGATCACGCGCGCGTGGAACTCCGTGACCTCGCGCGTGACCGCGTCGACCACCCGCACCCCGCTCGCCCGCCCCGTCGCGCCGTCGTGCAGGATGCTCTCCACGACGGAGTGCGGGCGCAGCGTGAGGCGGCCGGTGCGCGCGGCCCACGGCAGCGTGGCGGACACGGATGAAAAATACCCGCCGAACGGACAGCCGCGGTAGCACAGGTTGCGCGCCTGGCATTTACCGCGACCCTGCTCGAGGTGCACCGGTTGGGGCTCGGTGAGGTGCGCGCATCGGCCGACCACGACGCGCCGGCCCGCGTAGGCTTTCTCGATGCCGGTGCGCAGGTGGCGCTCGACGGCGTTCAACTCCCACGGCGGGAGGAATTCCCCGTCGGGCAGCTCCTCGAGGCCGTCACGGTTACCGCTGATCCCCGTGAAGCGCTCGACGTGCGAATACCACGGAGCAAGCTCGTCGTAGGTGATCGGCCACTCCGCGAAGCCGTCGCGGGCCGGACCCTCGAAGTCGAAGCGGCTCCAGCGCTGCGTCTGCCGGGCCCAGATGATCGACTTGCCGCCGACCTGATAGCCCCTGATCCAGTCGAAAGGCTTCTCCTGCTGGTACGGCTGCTCGGCGTCCTTCGCGAAGAAATGCGCCGTCGCCTCGTCGAAGGCGTAGCACTTCTTCGCGATCGGATTCTCGCGCACCACATCGTGCTTGAGCCGTCCGCGGCGAGGGAGATCCCACGGGTTGGCCACCGCCGTGGGATAGTCCTTCAGGTGCTCGACGTTGCGGCCGCGCTCGAGCACGAGCGTCCGCAGCCCGCGGTCGCACAGTTCCTTCGCCGCCCAGCCGCCGCTGATGCCGGAGCCGATGACGATCGCGTCGTACGTGTGCTCGCGCGCGCCGGGGGTCGTGGGGAAGCTCGCCATCGGTTCCAAGCGAAACGGCGCCGGGCCGCGGCGCAAGCACCCGCGCGCCTTGCGGAGCCGTACGTCCCCGCCATCGTCCGCCGCGATGCCAGCCAACCGCCGCCGGTTCCTCCGCCTCGCCGCCGCCGCGCTGGGGCTTGCCGCGACGCGACGGGCGCGGGCTGCCGTCGCCGGCGACGGCCCCCGCTTTCCCGTGAGCGATCACTGCGACGGCTGGCGCTTCCTCAACCCCGGGGGTGCCGCCCCCAAGGGACTCGGAGCGCTGCTGCGCTGGCAGCTCGGGCGCACGCCAGGCACTTGGCCCGATTCGGTTTCCGTCACGGCTCAGCCGCGACTGAACCCGCTCCCGGCACCGGGGACCTTCAAGGTCACCCTCGTGAACCACGCGACGTTCCTGCTGCAGTTCCCGGGACTCACCATCCTCACCGACCCCATCTGGTCGGAGCGGTGCAGTCCCGTCGGCTGGGCTGGCCCGCGGCGCATCCATCCTCCCGGGATTCCGTTCACCGCCCTGCCGAAGGTCGACCTCGTGCTGGTGAGCCACAACCACTACGACCACCTCGATCTTCCGACCCTGCGCCGTCTGCGGGACGAGCATGACCCGCGGATCGTCACGCTCCTCGGCAACGGGCGGATCCTCGCCGAGGCGGGCTTCGGCTCCGCGGTCGAGCTCGACTGGTGGGAGAGCCACGCGCCGCGGGACGGATTTCAGGTGACGGCGACTCCCGCGCAGCACTTTTCCGCCCGCGGCCTCACCGACCGGATGGCGGCCCTCTGGGGAGGCTTCGTGATCGAGGCCGGCGGGCGCCGCGTCTGCTTCGCCGGAGACACGGGCTATTTCCCCGGGTTCAAGGAAATCGGCACTCGGCTCGGCCCCTTCGACCTCGCGCTCATCCCGATCGGGGCCCACGAGCCGCGCTGGTTCATGCGCGAGATGCATTGCAACCCGGAGGAGGCGGTCCGCATCCACCGCGAACTCGGTTCCCGGCGCAGCCTTGCGATGCATTTCGGCTGCTTCCCCTTGGCCGACGACGCCCACGACCAGGCACCGCGGGAGCTGGTCGCTGCCCGCGAGGCTGCCGGTCTCGGCGCGGACGAGTTCACCCTACCGGAGCCCGGCGGGACCCTCGTGATCGGCTGAAACCCGGGCGCGCTGGAAACGGTCACGCAAGGTCGACCGGATCCACGTCGAGCACCTGCTTGACGTCGTCGGCCCAAGCGAAGTCCGCCCGCAGGCGCTCCAGCTCCGCGACGACCGGGGTGACGCCGGACGTGAAGTACCACACCTGCCAACGGTACTCGTCCTTGATCTTCTCGATCGGCGCCGGTGCCGGGCCCCGCAGCTCGACGCGGCCGCCGAGGGTGCGCTCCACGAGCCGCGCCCATTGCTCCGCGTAGAATTTGAGCTTCTCGGGGTTGGGTCCGCGGAAGATGTGCTGAATGAGGTGGCGGTTGGGCGGATAGCGGAAGCTCTTCCGCACCGCCAATTCAGCCGCCGCGAAGCCGGCGTAGTCGGCCCGTCGCGAAAACTGCACCGCCTCCGACTGCGGCGTGAACGTCTGCACGATCACCTCCCCCGCGCGGTCGCCCCGGCCCGCCCGGCCCGCGACCTGCACCAGCAGCTGGAACGTCCGTTCATTGGCGCGGAAATCCGGCACGTGCATCGACATGTCGGCGTCGACCAGGCCGACGAGGGTGACGTTCGGAAAATCGAGACCCTTGCCGATCATCTGCGTGCCCACGAGCACGTCGATCCGACCGGCCCGGAACTCCGCCAGCACCTCACGGAACCGGTTTTTCCGCGCCATCGTGTCGGTATCCATGCGTTCCACCCGCGCCCGCGGCACCACCCGCCGCACCGTCTCCTCGACGCGCTGGGTGCCGAGGCCGCGCCAACGGATGTCGGGCGCGCCGCATTGCGGGCAACGGTCGGGCGCGCCGCGACGATCCCCGCAGAGATGGCAGCGCAGCGTCTCGTCGGTGCGGTGGTAGGTCATCGCAATGCTGCAGTGGGAGCAGCCCTCCACGTGGCCACATTGCCGGCAGAGCATCGACGAAGAGTAACCGCGGCGGTTGATGAACAGGATCGTCTGCTCCCGCCGTTCCAGCCGCTCGTGCATGGCGCGCACCAGCCGATCCGACAGGCCCGAGAATCCGCGCCGGCGGGCGACCTCGATCCGCAGGTCGACGACCTCGATGTGCGGCAGACGGCGCGCGTCGACGCGATTGGGAAGCTGCAGCAGGCGGTACTTGCCGAGCTCGACGTTGGTGAAGCTCTCGAGCGAGGGAGTGGCGGAGCCGAGCACCGCGACGGCACCGGCCAGCTTGGCCCGCATCACCGCGACGTCGCGCCCGTGGTAGCGGGGCGACTCGCCCTGTTTATAGGCGGGCTCATGCTCCTCGTCCACGACGATGAGCCGCAGGTTCCGCACCGGGGCGAACACCGCCGAGCGCGCGCCCACCACGACGCGGGCCTCCCCGGTGGCGAGCGCCAGCCAGCCGTCGAGCCGCTCGCCTTCACTGAGGTGGCTGTGCCAGACGACGCACCGCTGGCCGCCGGCCACCGCCTCGAGCCGCGACCGCAGCCGCGCCACCGTCTGCGGCGTGAGCGCCACCTCGGGCACAAGGAACATCACGCCGCCGCCCGCCCGCAACGTGGCGTCGATCGCCCTCAGGTAGACTTCGGTCTTTCCCGAACCGGTGACGCCCAGGAGCAGCGAAACCTTGAAACCGCCTGCGGCGACGTCACCCGCGAGTGCATCGACCGCCGCCTGCTGCTCGGCGTTGAGAGCATGCGGCATCGCCTGCACCAGCTCGCCGGCATCCTGCCCGTCGTCGTACGCGACCCGCTCCACCCGGCGCGCCTCCTCCCGCAGCCAGCCGCGCTTCACCAGACCCGCCGCCGCCGCCGGACCGATCCCGAGCCGGCTCAGCACGAGCGCCTTCGGCTGCGGCCGCAGCTGTGCCGCGACGAACTCATACAGCCGCGCCTGCTGCGGCGCCCGCCGCGCCAGCGTCGCGAGCTCCTCCGGAGTCGGCCGCGAAGCGACCGCCAGCAGGCGTTCCTGCCGAAGCGTGGCACCGCGCCGCACCGCCGCCGGAATCATCGTCTCGATGATCGCATCGAGTCCGCACGCGTAATAGCGCGCCATCCAGCGGGCGAGCTGGAGTAGCTCGGGCGTGAGGGCCGGAAAGGGATACGCCACCTGCACGACCGACTTGAGGCGCTCCAGCGGGAAATCCCGCGGCGCCCCCACCTCTCCCACGATGCCCAGCCGCAGTTGGTTGACCACCGGCACCCGCACGAGCGAGCCGACGCCCACTTCGGCGCGCATCGCCTCGGGCACGCGGTAGTGGAGCAGCTTGTCGAAGCCCGCCAAGGGATGAACGCCCACGATCACCCGTCCATCTCGCGTCCGCGGACCGGCCGGCGCAAATTCAAACTCCCCCGTGCGCGCCGGGAACGAACCCGTTGACACCGGCGCGCGGCCGCCAAGACATTCGCTCCGTGAGCACGTCGCAGGCCCAGGAGACGTTCCGGAGCTTCCTCGCCCGGAAGGGGCTCCGCGCGACCAGCCAACGCCTCGCGATCCTCGACGCCGCGTTGGCGCAGACCGACCATTTCACCGCGGAACAGCTCCTCGGCTACGCCCGCACCATCGACGACTCCGTCGCGCGCGCGACCGTCTACCGCACGCTGCCGATCATGACCGAGAGCGCGCTCCTGCGCGAGGTCGACATCGGCTCGGGCGAAAAATACTACCGCGCGAATCGGCCGGGGCAGGATCCGCAGGTGGCGCAGGTGGTCTGCCTCGACTGCGATCGCATCTTCGAGATCAGCGCGCCGTTCATGTCCTGGTACGGCAGCACGGTGTCGTCCAAGCTCGGCCTCACGCCCGTCACCCAACGCCTGCAGGTGAGCGCACGCTGCGACGCGCTGCGCGACACCGGCGTCTGCCCGCGCCGGCCCGCCTCCCGCCACTCCCATGCCCAGCCCAAAGGCCAAGCACGCCGAGTTTGAGGTCGCGTTCTTCGAGTCGGTGCTGCGCCGCAGTCCGCGCTACGCGCGCGTGATCGAGATCCTGGCGGGACTTTACACCAAGCAGGGACGGATCGCGGACGGCCTGCGCATGGACCGCCGCCTGGTCCGCCTGCAACCGGCCAATGCCATGGCCCATTACAACCTCGCCTGCAGCCTCGCGCTTTCCCGTCGCCGCTCCGACGCCCTGCGCGTCCTCCGGCGGGCCGTGCAGCTGGGCTACCGCGACGTCGACTGGATGCTGCAGGACCCCGACCTCGAGGGCCTCAAGGGCCACGCGGAGTTCCT
>JACCDO010500544.1_pt1 | contig 36005 bp, 28 predicted proteins | sample 7446101 | NCBI WGS metagenome assembly JACCDO01 (sample SAMN15323440, study PRJNA562643) | freshwater metagenome | isolation source: river surface water | place: USA:Blue River Watershed | collected 2017-08-16 | reverse complement strand
TCGGTCCGACTTTTACAGTCGAACCGACCGTATTTTTATCACTGTTATAACAGTGATAAAAATACTTATTCATAATCATTTATCTTACCGTCTGCTACACGCGTGTAGCAGACCGGACCGATAAAGGTTATTGAACCAACGCTAAACGTCGGTTCGAACGTATTTATGGACACTGTTATTACAGTGTCCATAAATACTTATTCATTGTCCTTTTTATCGAAATATACCGATAAAAAGGATAATCTCTACGAACCAGACACTCTAATAACTAATAACTAAATATTGAAAATACTAAACACGTCTCCGACGCCTCCCACCATTCTTCCTATAGGATTGAATACGTTCTTCGGCAACACTTTCGTCAAATCGTTGTATAGTTTCTCCTTGCTGTGTTCGTATCCACTCGTGTCCATTACGTCGCACCGATAACACATATTGACGATCCAGTCCGGGTAACTAAAGATGTGAATGCCCGACGCGGAATAAATCGATTGGTCGATCAGTCCCAACTGTTTCATTATCATCAAAAAGACGTCGACCAGCCCAAACCCCAAAAAATACGGCAAAAAGAGACAGACGTCAATTAAAAAACAAACCGAAAAAAAGGCTAAATACATTATGAATAAAAAGACGTCGACGATATAAAACGGAATACATTTGTGTATGACGAATATTTTACCTAAAGCGCACACAAGAACTACAAATGCCATTTGGAATAAGTAAAAAAAATATTGAAACCCGTCAATGAAAAATCGAATTGACGTCACTGCCAATCCCACCATTTCTTCGGCGAATCCTTGTGCAATGTTTTTGAATCCACGACCCACATTTGATATACGACTTGCAAGATTCAATCCTATAGGCACTATTTTAAAAAGCATGGCGAATATGCTATCTCCGTCACTGTCTTCGTTCAACCCTCTGGCCGAATCGGAAGCGTCTTTTGATTTGGTATCGCGGTCTTCTTGTTCTTTTTTTCGTTTTGCTTTGGTTTCTTCGTCTTCGTCTTCTTCGTCTTCGAAATCGGCGTCTTCTTCCTCTTTGGTTCTCCCGACTTTGGAGAGTTTTTTTGAATCATATGCTCGTTTTGCGATTTTGGCGGGATTGTATGTCGCCGCCGCTTTGTTCATTGCGTTGGATAAAGAACCGAAAACTTGGTCATCTAACTCCGATTCGGTTCCTCTCAATGCCACTCCGCGTCTATATGACGGAATCATTGTTCTATTATAGGTTCTATTATATGTCTATATTCTAACAAAATTAGTAAGCACTCACCAATTTTGTTATTTATTTATTTATTTGGCCGATTGGTTGATTTCTTTGATTTTTTTGGTAGTTTCATCGATTTTAACAATTAAACCTTCGGCGGTTTTCATATAAGGTTCAATCTCTTGGAATCCCTGAATAATGTTTTTCTGTGCTCCCAATAATTCTTTGGCGTCGGATTTAAGTAAATCGACCAATTCCGACTTTTTCTGTTTCGGGTTTGTCTCCTCGGTTTTATCTTCTTCCGATGACACATCACCGTCCTTTTTGTCTTTTTTGTCTGTCATCGCTTCTTTTTTGTCCTTTTTGTCTTTTTTGTCCGTGTTTGTCGCTCCTTCTTGGAAACCTTCCAAAGCGGTTCCGACCAATATGACTTTCAATACATTCGAGATGGCCACCGTCAATACCAAAATCACAATCATATTTTTGCTAAAAAAAGACAAAACGAACCCGACCAAAACAAAATAGGCGACAAAAATGTATTGCGCGGCCATCAATCCGCTAAAGAGATTGGCGATGGCGATGAACATAACGAAATAGAGAACGTATTTGTTATGGAGAATGGAATTGGGACGAGGATGTGCAAACTGGTCCTGTAACAATTTAAAGAGTTTCATCTGTGTGTTTTTTTAAATTATATTATTGTATCTATAGAATTTATTATCTAAAAAAAAATGGAATTGATTGCGGCCATTGATCAATTTGGTTCTATAGGAAATTCAGTTGACGGAAAGATTCCGTGGAATGTCCCCGAGGATATGGAATATTTTCGGAAAATGACGACGGGGCATATTGTCGTAATGGGCAACGCGACGTTTCGGAGTTTGAATTCGACGCCTCTTAAACACCGCGTAAACATTGTTCTATCGAGAAATCCTACCGACGAACACACAGACGAAGGTCTTTGTTTTACCGATTTGGCCCATTTAGAAACGTGTATATCGTCCGTAAAACGGCTGGACCAAAAAGTATTCGTGATTGGTGGACGACAAATATACAGTCTATTGTTCCCATCGATTGATGTGGTTCATTTAACGGTGATAACGCATAACAATCAGATGCGAGGCGACGTAATGTTCCCCGAAGACATTCTGGAAACGTTGTTGGACCGCAATGAATTCGAACTGAAAAAATGCGGGATCATTCAAAAATCCAAAATGGAACCAAATACGTATGAATTTCTGACATTTGTGAGAAAAATACAATAGCCATACAGCAAAAAAAAACGAGCTAGTTACCAAATTTTTTATTATACATTTTTATTATAAAATTTTATACAAAAACGTTACCCGTTTTCAAATAAATTTCGTATTGGCATTCCAACTTCGTCTTCTTGTTTTCTGTGCGATTTTCATACCAATAATTCGCGTCCATAATGAAACCTTCCAATTTGTCTTCTTCGTCGCGTTCGCGTTTCCATGCCATTTCGTTCTCTAGCCAATCTTCATACGTAATGTCGGGAAATTCGGGGCAGTCGGGTTGGTCTTGTTCTTTCGCGTCGTTGTCGTCGTCCTTTTTGTCAAGAGGAGGATGTCTAGTTCGAATTCGAATCGGATAGTCGTCAAACTCCTTATCCATATTATCGAACTTAAAATGATACGTCGTAATAAAATTATACTCATCGTGTTCGTCGATTTCGTAATAATCCAAATCTTGCACGTCTCCCACACGACAGGTAAATCCCTCGAACAAATTGGAAAATCGGTCGGTTAGGTCGCGAATCAATTCATATGCCGTCTCCGAGTCGTGCCATTCGCGAATCGTAACCCATATCATCTTTTCATTCAAAATGGTGTGATGAATGAATATATGTCCTATCGTCGCGACAGCCATTTCCTCGAATGCTTTGCGAATATACGCACAGGACACATCCACGTCGGCGTCAATACGGGGTTGAATGTAGAGAAAGTTGATGGGAGCAATCATCGTTTTATATATATAATAGTAGTTAGCAGGGGTTTTAGAGAGTCACGTTAATCACTTTGTAAAGGTGTGTTGTTTATAGAAAAAAAACATTTCAATTTTTGGTTTCGGTAGGTGCAATATACAACGCCACTTTTTCCTTATATGGACGACGACAACTATATTTTTGTGGGCGAATCGGTTCTTTCAGATCGGTTAGTCGATGTGTCTTTGAATGTTCATACTGGTTGGGGCATTCCGGACAATTCTCCAACTTGGCTCCGCAAATTTCGCCAGAATTGGTCACCATAGTGCATTTCCAACAAGTATCCGACAAACTATAGCGCACATTACACGCGGGACAATATGCGTTACCAAAACTGTACGCACTTTCAAGACGCGATAGGTTAACGTTGGTCGCGATTTTTGTCAAATTTTCACAAAAACGGCATTTGTCGGGGTATCCGTCTCCGTAAGGTTCTTCGTCTGTGTTGTAAATAAAATTCACCGCGCATTCGTAATTCTCTATAGGAATTTTATACATTTTCATATGGATTGTTGGAGGATACGACGATGTGTCTTCGTAGATCACATCAATTGACCCCAAATCGACCAAAACCAAGTGATCGGGGTATTCGTATTTCATTATTCTCGGATAGCGAAGAGAATCTTGTGTGTTGCTTTTTCCTTTTCCATATCTCTCAATGGAATCATGATTGTACACGGCGCTGTGAACCAATTGATCATTTACATAGTCCAATACACTCACATACATGATTTCGTGATGAGAATCGCGGAAATTCTGACGAAACACCAAAGATTGGTTATAAAAACTACAAGCGCTGGCATCGATGACGGAATCGCGAATGTCAAACCGACATAATACGTGTTCTATCACATTCTTCTCCGAAACAATGCAAGGATTTTCTTTGTCGAAATAGACCACGATTCCGACAATAACGTAGGTTACCACGTATTCGCGGAACTGAAATGCAACGAAAAAACGGTTGGGCGCCGAATCATCGCGGACGGCAAATATATGGAATAAATCGATGAGACTTTGCGGTCCGTCAATCTTGATTTTACACTTTTCATCGACGTCCGTATATATTTTGTTTGGTTCATAGTGTGTTTGATTTGTGTTATTGCTATCGTCAAAAAAGATTCGATTGAATTGGAATTGTTTCGCAATGTTTTTCCATAAACCACAAAACGCAATGTCCAAGGAGGATGGCGTTGTCACGCGTTGTTTGATGTCTAGTCCGGAAAACATGGTTGTTTATTTGTTTAATTTTGATGGTTTGTTTATATAATTTTGAATACAATTCCGGAAAACCAAATAAAAAATGTCCCCGATATATTATTTAGTCATATTTTAGTTACACGTCATACTATGTCCACTGCTGTCCCATTTGTTGAACCGATTTTGAAACCAGACGAGAGTCGCTTTGTGCTTTTCCCCATCAAACATCAGGACCTATGGCAAATGTATAAGAAACAAATCGATTGTTTCTGGGTCACGGGCGAGATTGATACCAGTAAGGATTTGGTGGATTGGAATGAGAAATTGAGCGAGGACGACCGGTATTTTATTTCGATGGTGTTGGCGTTTTTCGCCAATGCCGACAGCATCGTAATGGAGAACCTCGGGACACGGTTCTTAGGTGACGTGCAAATAGCCGAGGCGCGCGCGTTTTATTCGTTTCAACTGGCCATAGAATCCATTCATAGTGAGATGTATAGTATTTTGATTGACAGTTACATAAAGGACAAAGACGAGAGATTGAAATTGTTCAATGCGATTCAACATTTCCCGTTCATCACGAAAAAGGCGAATTGGGCGCGCAAATGGATCGCGGACAACCGGTCGTCGTTTGCCGCGCGCTTGGTGGCCTTCGCGTTGGTGGAAGGGCTCTTTTTCAGCAGTTCGTTCGCGGCCATTTATTGGATTAAAAAGCGCGGACTCATGCCGGGACTCACGTTGTCCAACGAATTCATTAGTCGCGACGAGGCGCTCCACACGGAATTCGCCGTGCTCCTCTATTCGAAATTGGAGAAGAAATTGAACCAGAAACGCATTCACGAAATCGTGCGAGAGGCCGTGGAAATCGAGAAGGAATTCATCACGGAGGCGATTCCGTGCCGTCTCATCGGAATGAACAATCGGTTGATGTGTCAATACATCGAATTCGTGGCGGACCGGCTGTGTCTCCAACTCGGCTACGACAAAATCTACGGGGCGACGAATCCTCTCGACTTCATGGAATTGATCAGTATTGAGAGCAAAGTCAATTTCTTCGAACGCACCAATTCCGAGTATTCTTTGGCGAACAAAACCGTCGACAAATCCGTGTTCGAATTCAATGCTGAATTTTAGAAAAAGAGAAAGAGAGAAAAAGAGAAAAAGAGAAAAAGAAAAAAAGAGACAAACAAAACCACATAAAAAAATGAAAACACAAATTACAATATTAAAAAAATACAACAATGTTTGATATTGTAATTCCTATAGGACCGAACGACAAGGAGATTCTTGGGAGGCAATTAGAATACACGAAACGCAACGTAATTGGCTATAGGAATATTTATTTGATCTCCTATGACCCGGCGATTCAGGAGGAAGGATGTATCACGGTGGACGAGAAACTATTTCCATTTTCGATGGACACGGTGTATACCGCGCATGGTCCAAGCTCGCGCGGCGGTTGGTATTTACAACAATTGTTGAAATTATACGCGGGCTTTGTTGTTCCGGGCATTTTGGAGAGGTATTTGGTGATTGATGCAGACACGTTTTTCTTGAAACCGACCGAATTTGTCGATGCCGCCACTGGAAAGTGTATGTATGCGTATGGATACGAGTATCATGTTCCCTATTTTGAACACATGAAACGCATGTCGTCTGGATGGCGGAAAATCGACAATAAAAAATCCGGTATTTGTAGCCATATGATGTTCGAAACCAAATATGTCAAAGAAATATTAAATGCCATTGAACACGGGCATAACAAACCGTTTTACAGTGTGTTTTTGGAACAAGTAAGCAGCGATCATTATATTCATTCGGGAGCCTCCGAATACGAAATGTATTTTAACTATATGCTCCAATTTCATCCTTCGGAAATTATTGTTCGCGAATTAAAATGGTCGCACGCTAGCACACTGAATGAAAGCAAGGGCGACGTTTTTCAAAGCGTCCATTGGTATATGCGAGCATTGAAACGTTAACCGATGACTTACTGATTACCCTGAAGGGTAACCTAGGTTCCCTGAAGGGGAATCAGAGAGACATCCACGGTAAAGGAACGAACACAATCCGTCCTTTTAGGACGTGATAGGTTAATGTCTATTACTACTACGTGTTCTATGGTTTGACGTGGAATACCGACGAACGTGTCTTGATTTGTTCGCGGTGGAATTCGTCGTTCTTTTAGCAGATGCGGTTTTTGTTTTTCGGTTTGAGGAAACAGTGGTTGTTCTATACATATCTTTCTCGGGAATATAGCCCCCTCTGGTTCGTTTGATGTGTTTGGTCATAGAAAAATAATATATTCTATATGAATGAAAATACGTGTATAGAATATATTGTCATAATTTTTTTATTTGCTTTTTTGGATAATGCGGTATAGGACGAAAAGCCCTAAAACCGAGACGGAACCGATGAACAATTGAAACGCCGATTCGTCAAATGAATTGTATTCTTCGGGAGACAGTTGAAATCCCTCTTTTTTAATACTCGCATTCTTCGCCGATTCAAACGCGGCAGCAATTAATTCTTCTTTCGTTTTGGGCTTTGGAGGCGCTGTCGTCGTAGTTGTAGGAGTAGTCGTAGTTGTAGGAGTAGTCGTAGTTGTAGGAGTAGTCGTAGTTGTAGGAGTAGTCGTAGTTGTAGGAGTAGTCGTAGTTGTAGGAGTAGTCGTAGTTGTAGTCGTAGTCGTAGGAGGAAGATTAAATTTGGATGGCGGTGGAGTCGGAAGCTTTAAACTTGCGTCGTAATATACATCTATACCACTCGCGTCCGTCCACTTACTGGTTTCACCGAATTTATTTTTAAACCAACAATCATTCGCGTTTTTTCTTCTGTCAAAAACAAATCCGATGCAACCGGACGTGGTCGAACATGTGGTTTTACAAGAATCGACGGTTTGTTTTCCCATCATTTTCAGATCAGATCCCGAACTGTCTTTGTTGGTCGAAATAAGAAATGTTTTCTGTGGAGGAGCTGCACTCATATTTAATACAATTTATACAATTTCTATAATATATTTACTTTTTATTTTTACTACAGGACCGTTTTCTTTTTACGGTTTGATGGTGGCCGTTGCAGGCGTTGTCGCTAAATTCGCGGCCGTATTTTTCGCTGCTTCTTTTACGGCGGAACTAATGCTTTCCACACTGGGCAAAGCATCTTGATTCAAATAGATGTAATACACAAGAGCACATATTCCTATAATCAAATTAAAAGCATAAATGATTTCGCGGTTATACATCTGTTTTATGTTTTCGTATTTCTCTAAAGATTTGGAATTGTGGTTGGTTGTTTTGACTAAATTTGTATAGGCGGATTTATTGTTGACACATTCGTTCGTATTTGACCCGTCTCTATTAACTAATCCTTTGACGGGGTCCGTACTACAATAGTTTGCGTTTTCATAATACATATCGTTTTCACTATAGGCAATTTCGATGGCGGACATTTTTTTTGGTTGAATGAATTGAGCAAATTAAAAAAAAATAGTTTTCTATGATATTGTTATTTTTTTTTAATTAATTTGTATACCCTGTCCGTTTTGTTGTCACAAAACGGACATTTATACACATACACGATAAAAGGGGGTTTCCGTGGCAGTAGGACTCGGACGCATAATTTCGCAGACATCGCCGGGACGCATACAAATTGCTAAAGCCACCGGGTCGAATCGGGAGATTTCCGGCAACATTTTCGTAGATTGGATATTGTATTTTTGCATCATTTGTTGTGTTTCTTCTTCGGACAGCACTCTGGTTTTGGGAACGAGAGAGTGTTCGCGAATATTGAATTGAAGACGTTCGATGTTATGAACCACAACGAAATATCCGTTGCGGTCATAGAGATATTTCACTTTTTCGATTAGGGGATTGTTCGGTTCTCCGTCAATAATCAGAATCAGTGTGTCTTGTTTTTCTAACGTCGCTTCGTTAATATAGAGGTCTTCGACCAATTCCACCAATACTTTCGCACTGGCCAATTTCGTATTGGCGACGGTTCCGCATAAATATTTGACGTAGACTTGGTTCTTTTCTCCTGCAATCAACATATCGTGTTGCGAGTTCTGGACCATCGCGTCGACTTCGTTGATACTAAATCCGACATATTCCGAAATGTCGTATCCTAAATTGTCTAAATGATCCAAAATGATACGACGGGAATTGTAGATAGAGAGAATGCGATTGGAGGACATTGTTTTTTTGATTTGGTTTTTGTTTGTATAGTTGTGATTTAATATTTATACCTATTGTTTGTTGATTTTATCTATCCGTTCACTATGTTTCGTCATTTTTTTTTGTTCAATTTTATGGTTCGCACTTCGTGCTCACCAGAAACCCAATAAAAATAACCCACTAACGAAAATTATCTGGTGTAAGCATGAAGTGCGATCCGAAGTGCTTCGCATTTTCGTTAGAGAGGAATTTTTATAAATTATTATATTTTCATTATCTGGCGAGCACGTAGTGCGAGCCATTAGATATTAACTAAGTATGAATTGTTCATATATCCTCTCGGTGGTTGTCCTCCCGTTCCATAACTATGCGTATAATAATGAGCAGGTATTTGCTGTTGTTGTGGATTTTGTCTCGGTTGCTGTGGTTGCTGTATGATATTATGAGACGGGGGAGGACCTCTCGGTGCTGGAACGGTGTAATTATGATGATTGATTTCTATAATGGGCATATTCTTGGTGGCATTGGTGATGTCCGCGTTTCTCTTTTGTTGAAGAGATTCCATGTCCACTTCGCCGATTTTGTCGGCTTTGTAGTCGTCTTTGGGCGTCGGGATGCTAAATCCTTCGTGCGCCGCCGGAACATAATTGTAGAGTTGCCGCGACCCACCTTTGCCTTTGCTGCTCAATTCTTCGGGAGACATGCCATAATCAGTGAATTTTTCAGACACAATAGCGCCTCCTCCAATTTGATAACCGAGAGGTTCTCCGTTGTTTTTTGTCGCGCGGTCATTCATGTCCTGAAGCTTCGGCGTCAAATGCGAATAGATCTCGTTACCCGTTAATACGCGGTAATTTTGATTGACTAACACGAGACTGGGCACGCATTGGACATTGGGAGGCAACAAGACTTTGGTTCCGCGGTCAATGATCAGATGTGTTTGTCCGGAAACGGGGTCGACGTTTCGCCGGTCCACCGATAGGAAATTCATTTTGTTGGAGAGACCGTTTTTGGCTAAATATTGAAGGAGTTTTTGGCTATGGACGCAATTGGTGCTATAGTAGAGAATATCCATATTTGCGGAAATATGACGTCAAATATAGATAATTAGAGGATATATCGATGAATTTATTGAACGGACAAAACGCCGGCATTTTTAGATGGAGGCTTTACACATATTGAAGAGCAAACGGTTCTTCAAATAATTGAGCAAGAATCCGAAACTGTAGATGACAGACAAGAAATAGAATTCAATGCCGAGCTTCTTCTTAATGCCGGTATAAATAATGCCGGCCAAGAGCATAAAGAAAAACACCATTTCGACGACGGCGAAAACGTAAAAGTAGAGACAATATTCGTTGCCAATCGGACCGACTAAATCATCCATGAATGCCATTTTTAAATATATTTTTATATTTTACCGCGAGAATTATTTTGTTCAAGGGTTGGGAGGGACTAAAGGGAAATAAATAATATTCTGTATCTGTATATTATAACTGTAAAACCGAAAAATATGGACGACAATGCAATATGGAAAATCATCGATTCCCAGTTCGAGGAGACGCCGCAACATTTAGTCCTCCACCATATCGAATCCTATAATGATTTTTTCAATAAAGACATCTACGATCTGTTTAGAGACCAGAATCCCCTTCGCATTGTTTCTGGTTACGACGAAAAGTTGGGAGATTACAAACACAAATGTAATCTCTATTTCGGCGGAAAATCGGCTAAAAGAATCTATTACGGGAAACCGATGATTTACGACAAGGACAACACGCACTATATGTATCCCAATGAAGCGCGTCTTCGCAACATGACGTATGCGATGACCATTCATTACGACGTGGAGGTCGAGTTCGTGGATTCTCTCGGTCCGGAGGAACAGCCATACGAAATTGGACCGGAATTTTTGGGAGACGACATCGAAGCGGCGATCAGTGGCGGTGGCCATTTCGCCGACTCAGACACGGACGACGCGGATTCAGATAGAGAATTTCACGGAGGAGAGGCAGACGACCAATCACATTTCAATTATAAAACGGCAGGTGGCATTCCTCTCGAACAATTGGATTCTATGGAAGGCGGAGCAGGAGGAGCCGAAACAAATGAAAAGAATAATGAAAAGAAAAACAAAACAAAACGCACCGAAACCAATGGTCCCGTGACGGTCACCAGAAAACAACTCGCACTCACACCCGAACTGGCCCGGCGGTTGCGCGAAGCAAAGGAACAAAGTCTAACATATTCAGGTGAAGACGGAACGTATACACAACGCAGAACGATGGTTCTTTCCAATATCTATTTAGGACGTTTTCCCGTCATGGTTCAATCCCACTACTGTATTTTGAATGGAATGTCGAAAGAAATTCGCTATGGTCACGGTGAATGTAAGAACGACATCGGCGGCTATTTCATCATACAGGGCAAAGAGAAAACGGTCGTCATTCAGGAGAAATTCGGCGACAACATGCTCTACATCAAAAAAGGCAAAATATACCGAACGCCCGAAGAAGAGGCGGACAACAAGAACATTTTCGCTGGAGCCGAAAAAGACGAGAAACTCACCACGGCCGACGATTTTCTGTATTCCATCGAAATACGTTCCGTCTCCGAAAACGTGTCGAAACCCCAACGCACTCTCTCCGTCAAATTGATGGCACCCACTTCGCGCTACTCCAATATGAACATTGTCGTCAAGATTCCCAACGTCCGCGCTCCCGTGCCCCTGTTCATCGTGTTCCGCGCGCTGGGCATCATAAGCGATTACGACATCATCGAAACGTGTCTCCTCGACACGAAAAAATACGAATTCCTGGTGGACGCGTTTTCGCCGTCGGTCCACGACGCGGGCCTCGTCCACGACCAACACACGGCGCTCAATTACATTGCCGAATTGACGAAATTCCACCATACGAATTATGCTATGGAAATCCTCAACGATTATTTTTTGCCGCACGTGGGCGAATCGAATTATTACGAGAAGGCCATGTTTTTGGGGCATATGGTGTTCCGTCTTTTGTGCGCGCAACACGGCCTCGAATCGGCGACGGACCGCGACAATTTGCGTTACAAACGCGTCGAGCTGTTCGGCGTCTTGTTCCGTGGCCTCTTCAATGAATATTTCGACGAACAATTGAAATACATCTATCGCCGGTTCGACGAACTCATTTATTTCAACAACAACCAATACGAACACGATTTGGCGGGACTCATCTCCAACAATTACATCGACGTGTTCTCCAAACGGTTCGTCGACGAGGGCGTTCGTCGTGCTTTCCGCGGAAAGTGGGGAGGCAAAGAACACACGCAACGCGTTGGCATTGTCCAGGATTTGAACCGTCTTTCGTTCAATTCGGCGCTCAGTCATTTGCGGAAAATGAATTTGCCTCTCGATAGCAGCGTCAAATTGGTCGGACCGCGTGTTCTCCACAATTCGCATTGGGGATACATTGATCCTATCGATACTCCCGACGGTGCCAATATTGGCATCCACAAAACCATGGCGATTTCGACGTATATTTCGCGAGGATACAGTCGCAATGCCATCATTGAATGGTTGAAAGAAAACACGGACATACGCCCCGTCACCGATTTCACGCCGAAACTAGAGCAAGTGTATGAATCCGAATCCAAATCCAACACGACCAAAACGCGTCAACGGCCAAAACAGTTGGCCGAATACACGAAAGTGTTTGTGAATGGATACTGGTGCGGGTCTACCGCCGAACCCACCGCGCTGGTTTCCCGGTTCCGGTTGTGGCGTCGCAACGCGCTCATCCCGCTCCATACAAGCATCGCGTTCGACATACGGCTCAACGCCGTGTACATTTATACGGACGCGGGACGCATTTGCCGCCCCATTTTCTACAAAGACGAACTCACCCAAAAATTGTCCTTCGAAAACTCTCCCGAAATCGCGGCGAAATTGGCGAAAGGCGATTTCCGATGGAGCGAATTGGTGGCCGGATTCAACACGCGGAGAGACGACGCGCATTTCCATACGAACCACGTCCGCGTATTCAAACTGAATGAATTGTATGCCCTATCGGAACAGGAAAGCAAAGCCGTTATGCCGAGCGAAATCGCGCGGTTCATTAAGAACAAATCCGTCGTCGAATACGTGGATCCCCACGAAGTGGAATACAGTCTGATTGCCTTGTCGCCGACCGCGTGGGAACAAAATCCGAAAAAACACCGGTTCTATACCCATATGGAAATTCACCATTCGTATTTGTTCGGGACTATGTGTAACCAAGTCATTTTGCCCGAAAACAACCCCGCCGTCCGCATTTCCTTCTCTTGTAGTCAGAGCCGCCAAGCGTGTTCTCTCTACCATACGAATTATCAAAATCGTATGGACAAAACCGCCGTGGTCCTGAACACGCCGCAAATTCCCCTCTTGAAATCGCGCTACTACAAACATCTCCACAACGAGGAAAACAATTACGGCGAGAACGTGATTGTGGCCATCATGTGTTTGAATGGATACAACGTAGAGGACGCCATTCTGGTGAATCAGGGGGCGCTCGACCGCGGTCTGTTCCACACGACCTACTATACTTCCTATCAGACCCACGAAGAACGGTCGTCGACGGGAGACAACGACCAATCGGTGAAAGCGTTTACCCAGGTCGGCACCGACACGTCCGTGGTGCGGCTTCTCCCGGGACGCGACTATAGCCAATTGGATTCGAATGGGTTGATTCGCGAAGGCACGCCGGTCAATGACCAGACGATTTTAATCGGGTTGACCGCGTCGAACAGCGCGGCGCCCGGCGTCAAAGTCGACGAGTCGGTGGCGCCCAAGAAGGGACAATTGGGCGTCGTTGACCGCGCGTTCATCACGGTGGGCGAAGAGGGCGAACGCATCGCCAAAGTGCGTGTGCGCGAGACGCGCATTCCCTTTTTGGGCGACAAAATGGCTTCGCGCGCCGGCCAAAAAGGCACGGTGGGCATGGTGGTGGCGGAAGCAGACATGCCGTTCACCAAAAACGGATTGCGGCCGGACCTGATCATTAATCCGCACGCTCTGCCCACGCGCCAGACCATCGGACATTTGGTGGAATGTTTGATTGGGAAAGTAGGGCTCCAATATGGTGCGTTCAATGATTGCACGGCGTTCAACAACGAGGGGTCGAAAGTGGCGATGTTCGGCGAGATTTTGTCGAGGACGGGATACCATTCGAGCGGCAACGAGATTTTCTATGACGGGATGAGCGGTCGACAGATTGAGATGGAGACGTTCGTGGGGCCGAATTATTACATGCGTTTGAAACACATGGTGAAAGACAAAATCAATTATCGCGCGAAAGGTCGGCGATCGGCGTTGACGCGCCAGACGGTGGGAGGCCGCGCCAATGACGGTGGATTGCGTATCGGCGAAATGGAACGCGACGTGTTGGTCGCGCATGGCATCAATAACTTTTTGAGCGAGAGCATGATGAGCCGCGGCGACGAATACCAGATGGTGATATGTAACAAGACGGGCATGATGGCCATTTACAATCCGGCGAAAAAACAATTCTTGAGTCCGGCGGTCGACGGTCCTCTCCAATTCCACGTCAACGAGGCGGACCGGACCACCACGCTCAATACCATCAGTCAATTCGGCCGCAGTTTCAGCGTCGTGTCCGTGCCGTATTCTCTCAAACTGTTGATGCAGGAATTACAGGCAATCAACGTTCATATGCGCATTATCACGGAAGACAACATAGAACAAATTGCCAATATGAGTTATTCGGACAACATACAACGGCTCACGATGGACAAAGACATGACGCCGAAGAAATTGGCCGAACAATTGAAAGTGCAACTGAAAACGAGAGACAAAGCAGTCAAAACACCCGCGAGCAATGTTTCTATTGCCTCTGCTGCCTCTCAAGCTTCTTCTGTATCCCCCACAAACAAATCTCTCACAAACGAGTCACCTACTTACGAGTATCCCACAAACGATTCACCTGCTTACGAGTATCCCACAAACGATTCACCTGCTTACGAGTCACCTACTTACGAATATCCCACAAACGAATATCTCACAAACGAGTATCCCACAAACGAGTATCCCACAAACGAGTATCTCACAAACGAGTCACCCGTGTATGTGCCTGAGTCATCCCCGTCTCAGTCCGGAGGTTCATTGAAATCGAATCATTCTTCTTCTATGGAAGATTTTCGTATGGGAGATCACGTTTATTTTTTAAATTCCAAGGATTTTCAAATAGCGTCCGACCAAGTATGGACCATAACGAAAAAAGGCGATAGATTGCTGACGATACAATGTCCTCCGGAATTCGTCGCCGCCGAGTCACACGGAGAATACATTCAATTGGTAAAACCCACGGAAATAATCAAAGTGAATTCACCGGAAGGAGCGCGATTCCGGCAATACATGGCAAATCTGGTTTCACCGAATCATCCAAAGCCGAATCCAAACGTAGTCGGAGGAATACATCCTATGGCAGCAGCATACCAGAATGGCGGCATTCCTCCCACTATACAGGTGGCGCCCGTCATCAAAATAATGAACGGAAACAACAATACGATGAAAGACGACGTAGATGCAGCAAACCATGACGCGAAAACAGTAGACACGAATGACTCCACGTCGTCGTCGTCGTCGTTCACCGATTTTATGGATGGCAGCAAAAAGAGAAAAGAATCGAAATCGGAAAAACAGTCGGGAGGAGCATCCAATGAATCGGAAAATGCGTCTTCGTTTGGAGGCGCTTTGGCCGATTTCGGCAAGTTGGTGATTAATAAATTGACATAATAAAAAAAACTATATAAAATATTTTCCTATATTGTATATAGAATTCTTACAAAAACAAATGTATTCCAATTTCCATCTCGATCGAAGCCAGTTGATTACTGTATTCAACAAACATTTTTTCGATTTCATGGACGATATCTTGTCGATATATCCCGAATGCGCCACGCTGAAAAGTGCACGGAATTCGTTCGAAACGTTCAAGAGTCTCAACCCGACGTCGATTGTCAAGGTATGGCACGCATTCATTTATGTGCCGTATAGAGCAGAGATTCTAGAAGGCAACGTCGATTTTTTCGTGAACAAAGACTACCGTGAAGACATTGCCGGGAAAACGAAAAACGTCGATAAAATCATGGCGCGTATAGAAGACGTGCGAGAATGCGTGGCGACCATGAGTCCCGAAAACAAGGCCCATACCGCCAAATACATTCTGAATTTAAGTCGATTGTCGGAAGCATATGCTATCCAGTAACATTTTCGGGTCGAAACAATAGACATTACATCTCTGTAAATAGTATCCGGGACTATGATAGAGCGTATATTTACACAATATACAATGGATACAACACAATTGCGAATAATCGTGGCGTTCCAAATAAGAATCCAAGGACGCGTTATCGATGTAAAACATAGTAGGAGGCGATGTTGCACTCATTTTAATAATTTTATAATATTATATTTTTTTTATAGTATAATATTATTCTTTTTTTTTATTCCTTTTTTATTTTATTGTTCCAAATTCAAATAATAAATCTGCGAACTGGGACTCAATGTGTCGAAGTATTCGCGAACAATACGGTGTGTGATTACGGTCTTGGAACCATTGTTTAGACTCGGCAAATAAATGTTGTGATGAATCTTGGACGCGTGAACAAAATATTTCTTGGGAATCGGGTCTTTGTTCTTCAAAATGTAATAATTCACATACGCGTTGTGAATCTCCGTGACAAATTCGTGATATTGTTTATAGAACTTATAGAATTGCGTTCTATATTGCGGAAAATGCACCAAGAAATCCTTGACTTTATTGATTCGATTGAGAGACAAATATTGGTATTGTAAATTCGGATTGTTTCCTCGCAATTCCTTGAGCTTGTTATACTCGGGATTCTCTATCGTATATCTTTGTCCCGTCTTCATATTGACCACCATTTGGCCCATAGGACTAATGCTATGGGTATACTGCATCGTCCCGGCTTTCAACCATTCCGTCTTTTGTAGGTCCGACGCCTTGTAATACGCCGGACGATTTTCACTTAACGCCTTCACCACGTCGATACTATCGACGCGAAGTAAACAAGACACGTCGAAATAGACGTAGTTGATGGTATTGCCGTATTTGTTGGACGGATACAGAGCGTGGTATTTAATCCATTCGGCGACATAATCGCCTTCCTTGGCGCCTGGTCTCGTGTCGTAGTCGACGCGATACACCGACACCAAATAGGACTTGGGAATGCGATAATTATAGACAAGGTGGTTTTCGGGATGTTGAATCACGAACGAATAGCAATAGTCGTGCGATAAATAATTGAGACCGGCAATGTCTTCCAAATTCGAACTGCCATATTCGCCCCCCATACAATGAACGAACATCTGGCGAAACGTCTTCTGGTTTTCCAACGAATGCTCGCCGTAATGATTGCGACTATACCAATAATTCCCGCCAACGCCGGAACGCGTGGCAATCTCCCACTTCTCCAATTCCGGATTCCAAAACAGATTGATCATCGTCCCTTCTAACGCCTCTGTCACGCAAAACAGGTCGTCCTCTTCCGCGTCCTTGAACAATTCTTCTTTAGTCACCGATTTTCCGGGAGCGCAACAAAGCAGTTTCCCTGTTTTCGCGGAAAAAACCAGAGAACGAAACGCACCCAGAACGTGGTCGTCGTCGGTCACCATGTTTCGGTCATATTTCCATATGGAATAATTTCCGTCGGGGGTATTCGTCACTTTAATGACACCCGTTTGGACAGCATTCACAACACGTTCAGATAAAGTATGGATGGATAGACTCATATTGATTTCAATAACGGATATGTATTTTTTTTTTAAATTCTCTTTATTACTTACTTGTTGTTCATAGAATGGCTTTATACCGGTTTGTAATAAGTTATTTTTCAATGTATAAACATTTCAATGTATAAAAACAAAAAACAAAAGGATACAAAATAATAATAGACCCAATATAGTAGTATAAAAGTTATAAAAAAATTATTCTATCGTCCAATATAAATGGAACATACCGAAACAACATCATCATCTCCCATAGAAAAATCGACTTTAGTGTTGGGAGATATTATCTCGATTCGCGCGCCCAGTAACGCCGACATACACGAACACGTGTTTTACATATACTACCTCGACGAACAAAAGATGAAATTGTTCGATATGTCCTCCAAGGTAAATATGACGCTCTCTCACGAAAATTATCTGGAGGACGAATCCATTGTCGGCATTGATTTACTCTATCGCAATCTCCAATCCGGATTCGCCAGACAAAACGGTCTCTTGCCCGGGGTCTGGGTAAATGCCCATTTCGGCGGCGACATGCCGAGCGTCATTTCCGGCGAAATCACGAATTTAGAGGAAGATATGATCGAAATCACCACATATCCGGGGTATCGCGTCATTTACATTGATTTCGCCTATTGCGGATTACCGGAAGACCTTTCTCTCGACAAAATCGTCGTATCGGACCGTCCGGCGGCGCTAAAGAACATTTCTCTGCGTGATTTGACCGATTCGATGGAACCAGAACCAGAAGTCGAGGAAGAGGCGACGGCCGAATACGACGAATCGAACGGCGAATTCATTCTTCATATCCCCGATTCCATCGTCGATTCGAAACCGGACCATTTCAATGACCAAATCGAGGAAATCATCGAACCATTCGAAGAGGGCCAAGTGTTGGGAGAAGAAACCGTCTTGATGGAAGTTCTGGAAAACGAACGTCGATATGGCCTGGATGCCCAATTGTCCGATTTGATGGGGAAACTCGTTTCACGCATCCCGATGGAAGAGAGAACGCCCAAAGCTTTAGATAAAATGCGACTCATTGTCGCCCGATACAAAGATTTGCGCGAAAAGTTCTCCACGTTCGACGCCAACCATCACGTGGTGGAAGCAAAACAGACCGATTTCATGTTTAAACCGTCCATTCAACACATTTTGAATGCAGACATGAATATGGGTTGGCTCCTTCCCGTCGTCTACGAACCACGCGAATTAGTGAATGATTCTATCTGCAAACAAGACGCGAAAAACCAGAGAGTCGACGAATATGGTCCCTACGCACCTCTCGAATATAGCGAAATTTCCGTGGCGAAAGACGTGGATTGTTCTACTTTCATCAATGAAAGAGAAAATGTGCCAGAAAACATTAACCGCAAAATCGAATCGTTCGGCAACTACGTCGATAACTACGTGAATTACAAATATTCTCCCGAACAAAACGCATATGATGCCAAAATGCGGCTCATGGATACGGTCACCGGACACGTCTCGGTGAAACCAACCAAACACCGATTTCATTTCTATCACACGGCCGCCAAAATACCGACGCAAGTGATGCTCGATTCTTCCGCCAAGAATCGTCTGGAAAGTTCCGTCGCCACGTCGACTTTGGCTGGAAAACATCTTGTCCGCGACCAAAAGAAATACGTCATCAAAATGTATTTGCCGGGAGAAACACGACTCGTTCAGAACATTGCCGGCAAAACCCGCCGCAAATTGTTCGTGAGAGAACCCGTGACGGACCCAGAACGATTGGTGGTCCGGTCGTTTCTGACAATGCCCGAATCTTTTTTCTCCTATCAATACGTGCAGTCACCGAGCACATCGATCCATACGAAATCCTGTTTGGCACAACATCCGCCGTATTTGTTTCGTGCATTGAAATCGCAAACCGACGTGTGCAACATCGAAATCCAAGATTTAGAGAAAGAAATCGAATATTTCGACTATTCCACCGGAACTGGAACCGGAACCGGAACTGGAACCAAGGAGCCGTTCCTGCATAAAATCACGCATTATACCGTCAACGAAAAGGCCGTTTTGCCGAGCATGACCAAAGCCGACGTCGCGCACGGTGCCTTGAACGCGGTCATTCCGAGAACACGCACACTGATGAAATGGCTCGAACCGAAATTGAAACATGTCTATAGCTACATCGATATGGTGAAACACCTCGAACCGTTCGGCATTTACGAATGGAACATTACTTTCCGTCAATACATGGAGGCGCGGTATTTCATCAAACAACAATTGAAGGCCATCCACGCGCAATGGATGGAATCGGCGAAAGAATACCGCGAATACAAGAACACACATTTCAACGCCGTGGTTCAGCCCGTCAATCGCGTCTATGACATGGTGAAACGCGATCCCTTCACCAACACGATGATAAAGAATGTGTATTTGCTGGGAAAAGACGAAGAGGAAGAGAAAGACAACAATGGAACCGCCGATCCCATAAAATACATGTTTCCTTCCGAATACATCGCGAAAATGGAATCGTTGGATGGCGCCAATGTGTATTCGAAACTGATTCAGAATTTGGTGTTGGACCACGTGTCTCCCAACGAAATCATGGATCGTCTGGAGAAAGCCGACATCGATACGTCGGACAAATCCGCGTTCCGCAAATCCAAATGCCTAAATCGTTCTATAGCCAAAAAATACGAAGCCGAATCGGCGCTCCAGAAAGACAATGGTGCGACGGACCCCATTTACTTCGACAAAGACTACGACGACACGCCTTATTCGATCCTTCAGACGTATAAGAAAGAACGCGCGCGTTTCAAAGAACCGAAAGAATTCGTCGAATTCCTAGAGGACAAATTGATACGCGAACACGATTGTCCCGCCGAATTGGCTCCTGGGCTCGCCGCCACACTCATTGCCGGCAAAAAAGAAGTGGGCGAAGGCGAATACGCGATGCTCTATGTGACGCCGAAAATGGTCCGGTCTAGCGCGGAAATCGAGAGTATGAGCGAACGCGAAAAACGCGACGTCGTAGCGGAAGCCACGGCTCGTGCACAAATTCGCTATTACAAACGCGTGAAAAACCAGTGGATACACGACAAATCCGTCGACGAAACCAGTTTCGTCGACAACAATACCCTGTTCTGTAATTTGGCGGCGGAATGCACGAAACAGGACTCGACGGGCCAATGTTTGCCGAACGTGTCGGCGTCGATTCAAATGCGTCTGGCGAAACGGAAAAAAATGATGGACGAATTCGACAAACGCGCCGCCATTACGGCCGAAGAAATGAAACGCGAACTTCACCAAAACATCTTGACGAAATTCAAAATCGTCAGTCGATTCGCGGCCATTCGCGAAATCAAACACGGCCGTCAAAATGCCTATTGCTACGAATTGGGCAAATACGTCTCGCGTGTGAACGAACAGACAACCGTCAGTCCCTATGCCGCCGCGTTCCAGAGAATTCTCGGAATGGCCGATTTCGTCAAAAAACAGGACGCCATTGTCGCCGTCGTTTTCCATTTTTGCGTGGAAGCGACCGAAACGCAGGACCCCCATTGGTATTACTGCAAAGAAACCGGCGCCAAACTCGTGCCCGTGTCCATTCATCGTTTGGCCGAAGGATTCCGTCGAGGAACCTACGTTGAAACGCTCGACGAGGTGTGCCGCGAATACGGCGTCTTGAGCGACGACGGCAATTTCATCGAGGACCGCTATACCGGTTTTTTCCTGAAGAATCGGGAATTTTCCACGGACGAAGAGTTCGACGACGAGGGACAACAGATCCAAACGCGGTCGGTCGTCAAAGACAAAGAGGCCGACATCGCCACCCTGGTCCAGCAAGCATTGAACGCGCCAAACAAACACAAGACATCTCAACACCGCGTGTTCGCCGACAAAACCATGCAAATGGCCTACAATGTATATTTCCTATTGTCCCGGGCCGTGGGCATCGACGACGATTCGGTGGCCGAACGGGAAATCGAGGAATTCGTGCTCCGAACCACCATCGAATGCATGTACGATGACAAAATCGTGTTTTTGACGGAGGCCGAATACGTGGCCAAAATGATGAAAAAACACAAGAAAAGCGGCGACAAAGAAAAGGATGTCAATGTCGCGGCCTCTTTCGCACCGTTCGAAACCTACCGCAACCAAACACTGGTTATATTAGTGGCCGCGTCGCTCCACGTGTCTATACAGACCTTGATTCCGTCGTTTAAAACGAAAACGCATTACAGCGGTTGCGTCCAATCGTTCGAAGGATATCCTCTCGATCCCAATCCGGAGAACGCAAAAGGCGTCAAATACATCGCGTGCGTCCTCGACAAAATCAAACGGGGGGCAGAACAGCCGTGGAAATCGATGGAGTCCATTGGCGCCGACAGCATGGCGAAACGCATGCGTATGTACATAGGCGAATATTTGCTGAAACGCGGCGACATTGACGCCCTCTATGCTGCGAAACGCGAATACACCATTCAACACCCCGAAGAAACCGTGCCACCGGAAGTGGGCTTGGGACGCTGGACGCAATTCTTGCCGCCCCTCGTCGCCGTGAGTCTCAAGAAGCCACCCGCCGGAATCACCGCCGAGTTCGAGAAAGACACATTCGATGCCATGCGCAAAGGCTCCGCCGACCAACACGCGAGCATTCGCGTCCTAGAAAGCAAACTCATACAAATTTCCTATGGCTTGTTCGACGCCATTCAATCCATCGTGGCCACCAAACAAGCGACGTTGACGACGGCGGGCGGACGCGCGTTCTTGGAAAATACGTGTTGTAATGAACCCGGCGCGGAGAAACAACCTCTCGTCTATTTTTTAAAACAAAACCCCAATCTCGAATTGTTGCTGAAAAAAGCGGCGCGCGTGGCACTGGTCTTGTCCAAGATTCAGAAAATGAACCGGGCGCCCCTCTTTTTCGCGCCCGAATCGTCGCGCATCACGTATCCGCCGTTGCCCGACAACATCATCGAAGACACCATTTACCAAGCCTACATTTCCTATTGTAAATTCGACAGCGACGAACTGATTCCGCGGTATTTGGAGACGGTATGCTCCGAAAAACCGAAATACGACCGCAGTCTGTCTCTCAAAGAGAAAATCCAGTATTTGAAGAAACACGGCAAAGACTACGGCCTCGACCAATTCTACCATTTGATGCGCCTCGTCAACAAGAAAAACGAAATACGTTTGTCGGAACGCCAAATCGAATACGAACCCACCCATTCCATTGGCGGATTCAACGACGTTTTGAGATATTTCGATATGGACAAACCGTCTCCCGTCGTGGAATCGAATTTGGTCACGTTGCTTAAAAACGCAATCGCCCGTTTCGATGGAAAAACGACGTATACGGACGCGTCGCCGGAAGAACGGAAACTGAAATCGTATTTGTTGCACGTAAACCGGGAGATGGGATTAAGAATCGAATCGTTTATTACGTCGAATGCCGTCGTGTATACTTCCGCCGAAATGAACCAAATTCGAAAACTCGTTCAAAATTCGTGCCGATTCTCGTTCGCGAAGAATTTGCGCGAAGTCTCTCAACAAATCGAGAACTCCATGCACCGCATTGCTCGCGTGTATGCGTCTTGTATCGTTCGCGGACATTACGGCAACATCGTCGAAAACGCGAACTGGGGATTCGCCCCGAATCACGCGGCCGGTCTGGTTGACGAAAAAACGCAATTTTTGAAAACGTATTTGTATCCCCACATTTACGACGACAGTTCCGATTCGTCGAAAGAATACCGCGACCTCATACAACAAGCCATGCGCGACGTGCGCGACCTGTTCGTGTTCATAGAACAAATTCCTATATTCGAATCCCGGAATGGCGCGCATTATTTGTTCGACGACGAAACCACCCGATTGTTGTTGGAATATACGTGGTTGTCGACCATGTATCAATTTGTCATGTTGGCGGTTGACCCGGCCTACAACCGAATTCAAATGGTTCCTATAGGAAATTATTCTGAGGAGGACGAGGACGACAATGGACGGGTGGATGGCCGGAGAATGGCGACGAGCGAGGTGGAATTGACGCAAATCGAGAATATGGATTTGCGACATAAAGTCGCGAAAATGGTGACGGCGTTTTTGTTGGCCGAGACGAAAATCCGAAACGCGTTCAATATGGATTACGACACCATTATGGAAAAGACGGAACGTCTCAAATACGGCGACAAAAAACGCATCACCGATTATTTAACCAATATGACGCAGGACGAACGCCGCGTCGAAAAGAATCTCAAAAAGAAAAAATTGGGACGTTGGGACGTTGGTCTCAAATCGTCGTTGTTTAAATACGACAAAACGACGTGGGAAAAAGAGAAAAACGAATTACAGAACGAAATGGCGGGGTTGTCCGATTTGGTATACGAAGTTCCCGCCGAAATGGACGTCGATGTGGAACAATTGGAACGCGAAGAAGAGCAGGAAGCAGATAGAGATGCCTATGACGAGGCCAACGACATTTCGGGTTTAGGCGAAGATTACATGGATGGGGTGTATTACGAAGAGGACGCCGAACGCGAGGACGAATGGTAGAGAAACAAAAATAGGCAAAAAAAATAAAAGGGTGAGAATATTATAGAACCATCCATTATGTTCGTTTCGAAGAATTTCATCCGTGTCAATAAATCCGCCGTCGCCATTTTTATTTTTATCGGTCTTTTTAGCGCCATTCATTTCGCGTGGAAACCGAGTCTGTTGTATACACGCGACGGAGCTTTCCGCGAATTCGGCGTGGGATACCGCCAAAAAACCGTCGTCCCCATTTGGGGAGCGGCCATCGCATTGGCCATTTTATCCTATTTAGGAGTCCTCGCGTTTTTGCGGTTTGTCTAACCGTTTTTTTTTCCTATTGTAATCATAATTCAAAAATGCCGCCGCCATTTGGTTCAGGTCCCCACATTCAGAGTAGTCCCCAATTAATCGACGATTCCGCCAAAATGTATATCGACGTCCTCTTACAGAAATCGCATGAAGTCCGTTTAAATCGCAACTATACGATTCTAAATATTTGCGTGGTGGTCGCATTTGTTCTCGTCTTTGGAGGATTTCTCTATTACCGCTATGTCAATAAACCCACACAACGCGAATCGAATTATAAAATCATGAAAGACCAGGAATTTGTTCTCTCGAAAATACGCTGGTTCAAAGAACAAAACGAAAAAGTGAACAAAATGTCGTCGCCCATCACCGGTCTCCCCACGCTCGATTCGGAAGACTGGAGTGTATGATTTTTTTTTATTGCTTATAATAATATAACAAGAAGGATATAATATTATAACATTTAACAACAAAAAGCAAAAAGCAAAAAGCAAAAAGCAAAAAAAACAATGAATATTCCTATTGCCACTGAAGAGAATGATTCAACGACAGTTCGCATGTCTCAGAATATGTTGGACTCGCTCATTACCAAACATAAACCCAACGACCCTCTTTTACGTATCAACAAATCGTTGGCGGGTCCTCTCGACTTTCGGTCATTAGAGACGCGAAATGTCACGAAAATCGTATTCGATGAACAAGGGAAAGTGGAACAATTGATGGGGCTCCCGGCCACACTGGTTTCTTTGGAATGCGATAGACAAAATTTGACCGCGGTTCCGGCCAATTTGGAAAACATAGAAACATTGCATTTAGGACACAATTTCATCGAAGAAATCGATCTGAAAAAATACACGCGTCTCCGCGTCCTCGACGTGCAGTCGAACCGGATCAAATCGTTGCGCCACATTCCCGATACCATAGAGGAATTGTATTTAGACAACAACCAAATTCGCGCCCTCAATTTGGCCAATTTACCCCGACTCCGCGTGCTCCATTGCACCAACAATGGAATGATTCGTATCGACAACGTGCCGCCCACCATCGTCGATTTACGTATGGAAAATGGGAATCCCCATTTGCGCGCCGACTACGCGTTTCAGACCAAATCGGTGAATGAGTCGGCGTCGTCATCGCGCGCATTGCCCGAAGTCGAAGCGGAATATTACGAGAATTTGAATGTGTATTTTGCCATGAAAACGAAATACGAAGAGGCGCTGAAAATCGACCGCGAAACCGTGAAGAAAATGGCCGCCAAAAAAGGGTTGAGTCGGGCGCAAATCAAATCGCGGGTGATTGCCGTCCGCGGAAAATGCGTGAATTGTAAGAGACGCGTGGGCACGATTTTCAAACAACACGACCAGAGATATTTAGCCTATTGCGGCGATGCCATGGAACCGTGTGCTCTCAAATTCGAATTGTATCGCGGCGATTACATGAACCGCGAAGAGATGATGGAGTATTATTTTAGCGAAATGGAACAGAAGAAGGAGGAAATCATTCGACATAAGATGGATACTCTCTTTGAATACATTAGCGAATCGAAAAGCGCCGAGGAATTCAAGAGACTGGCGACGGAATACCGTTCGTCCAATACGATTTATAAGGAAAAATGGGACGAGCGCGAAGACGTGCGGTTCGGCACGTCGAAACAGGAATTGGTTCGTATGAAACAGATGAAATTGTATGAATTGGAGAGGGCCATGGAGGATTTGGTGGAGGCGGGCGAAATGGACGAATTCGTCAATACGATGGCGAAAGAATACATTCCCGAAAAAGAACAATTGCGGAGAATCAAATACGGAATCATGGAAATGGAAGAATCGATGAAAACGGGGAAGTATCATTTGGTCCAGAAACCGTTTGATTTCTCACAGGTCGATTATTTGGCAGGAGAAGCCCCGCGGGTGCTACAAAGCAGCAAATAATCTGTCGATTTTTTTTTTATTTTATAAATAAAAAAATCGACACGGACATTTAGTACCCCTCCCGAATACATTTGCCAACAGGAAACCGCGGCACGCCCCCTTCGCTCAATTCCTGGTAGATCACCGTCAATGATTTTCCTATATACTGCGGTCCGTCCTGAAACCATTGTCTCCGCATTTCTTGCGTGCCTCTCGGTCTCACGTTGAATGGCCGACCTGTTTCCGTCTCACACACCCAAATGACGGTGCCTTGGTCCCGTCCGGCGCCTTCGTTGAATCCGATAATCTTGTATTCTTGTTCCACGAACTCTTTGTATTTCTGGAGATCGTGGCTGCGATAATTGAACCGGTATTTTCCGTCCGCGTTCCGCAACATAATACCCTCGTATCCTTCTCCCACATATTCGCCGAATTTATCGCGGAATTCGTCCATATTCGACACCCTTTGCGTATCCACCCATCGAATCGCTATAGAACTATTATTGTTTGTATTCTCTATTTGTTCGACGATATTGGCGACCAATTTGGTGCGTTCTGAAAAGGGGAGATCGGGGTTCTGTTTGTCGTAGACATCATAGACGTGATATTGGACTTTGGCTAATTTTTCTTTGGCCGCGTCGGTGAGTTTCTTGGTTTTGACGAGCCCGACCAATTCCTCGAACGGCATTTCGGTGGTATAAATCTCGCCGTCCAGAACGAAGCGGTTGTTGACACCAAGAACGGGCGACAATGCTGTCGAAATATGGTCCAAACTGGTGAACGCGGCGCCGGTGCGCGACTGCATAATTACCACATTGGAATTCGAATTCAAACAATGGGCGACACAACGAACCCCGTCGAGTTTGGGTTGAACAAAACAAGGGAACACGATTTTCTGGCGGCCTGTTCCGGAAAACGTGTGCGCTAACATTGGCAAATAGACTGTTGGATTCGGATTTGGAATTTGTTCTTGGACTTGTTTTTGTTCTTGTTGTTGTTGTTGTTGTTGATTGTTAGAATTGGAACTAGGTATGGATTCGGAATACGCTTCTTTGTTTTTCTTGTCGTTCCATTTGGAACGCGTTTCGGCGACGGCTTGTTGGAAGGGGGTGGTTTCGTTGGATTTGCCGATGTTTTTGCCGACGGTATATTGGCGCGTAGTGATTTGGCGTTTTCCACCGAGCAAACCGTATTCGATGGTGGCGACGGCGATATCCGTGTTATTGGGCCCGAGAGGCATGACACCTACCGACGCTTCCCAGATTTTGATGGCACCTTTTTTGTCGATGCCATAAAGAGGACAAAATACGTGGTGTTGGGACATATTAGTTGAATTATACAATAAAAAATAATATATCCTATAGAGAATGGTTACCTTTGTATCAGTTTTTTTTTAGTTTTTAAAAGTTTGTAAAATTAAACCTCCCTACAATTGGTTTTTATGGAACCATTTGATTCCATTTGATTCCATTTGATTCCATTTGATTCCATTTGATTCCATTTTGGTTTCCAATTGGGAATGTTTTTTAGAATGTTTGGGAGAACAAAAAATACAAATTTTTATAGAACATTTGATTTATAAAAACAAACCTCCCTACAATTTCCTATAGGAATATTTGATTGTATGTTTCTGGTAAGCACGAAGTGCGAACCAAAGGGAGGGGGTCTTAATGGTCGGTTTACCGACCATAACAGGCGACCTTCGGTCGCCAGGGGGTCTAGGGGGGGAAACAAATCGCTTCGCGATTTGGGTTCACCCCCATTAGCACCCATTGTAATTGGTAACTCCGTCCCACACGATACCATTGTTGAGCGCCCATTGTTTTTTCGAACAACGGTCGGATTTAGAGGGATATAACTCATTCATAATACCAGCATCGTTTAATTTTAATGACGCGCTAGAACCATCCGTCAATACAGCATTAATAAGTCTCGGAAGACTACCATCACCACTTGACGTGGTAACATAAGGTGGTGATTCTGGCAATGCCAATGTTCCACGGTTCTTAGCCGTTCCACCGCTTGGAACAACACACCCTCCCGAAGCGTCGATTTTCCACATATCGGGACAAGTCTGGTAAGTGGGAGGAAACAAATCCGTGGTGTGGAGTTCCGACATCATGACGCCGAATGCAATCAACACGATAATCAATATCACGGCTGCACCGATGGCAACATAAGTATAAAATTCATCCATTTTCTTAAATATTGGGTTGGAAGATGGGTTTGATTTATATCTATATATTTTCCACGTAAAATATAAATACGTCCTATTTATTATTTTTTTGTAACCTCCCCTAAAAGAAAACACACCAAACAAAAAAATGTCCTATAGTTCCTATTCTTTGTCTACGACGGACGGTCCTCTCGCCCCGTTGTCCAATCGCGCTGTTGCTAAAACCGACTTACAAGTGTTCAGCGCCAGCGATTTTAGCAAATCCACGCCGTTCGTGGCTTTCGTCGGTTCAACTGACCCGAAAGAACCCGTTTCGGACGTCGCGCGTCTCCTCGAAGGCGAGAGATACAATGGCCGCGTGAATATTGTCATGGCGGAAGAAGACCCAGAGACGCGGTTCCGGCTACACGAAAAAATCGCCACCAAAAACAAAGCCAGCAATTATTTCGAATCCCTAAATGGTTCGTGGGAATGGAACGTTTTAGCCCAAGTCTACTTTTCCGCCGAAAACATCCAAATCATCCAGAACGGCATTCGCGCCGGCGTCTACAAAATGTCCGACGGCAAATACAACGTTCCTCCCCAAAACATCGACGTGGTCAAAATCATCATGCGCAGCATCTATATGCAGTATGCCGAACACTACCCCCAAGACATCACGGGACAAGTTGTCCGTCTGAATCAGTTGGTGCTCGATTATGCTGTGCCGAACGTGTTCAACGAAGCCGTCGCGTATTTCAAATACGTCCAGGACCAGAGCACGCTCGTGGTTCCTCTCGAATTGCCCAACCAACACGACCGCACGTATAAACAATTGGAACCCAATCCTTGGTTATAGAGAAAAAAATACAAAAAAAATACAAAAAAAATACAAATTGAGGAGACATAAAAAACAGCATAAACAATACACAAGTTAATTGAATAACACAACAACAACCACTACAATACAAAATGCTTAACAATACTTTCCAAGGACAACAATATCGTTTGGCCGACAATTGGTTTCAACACGTAAATTTAGACGAATTTCAAAACCGTCCCATTCGGTATTTGGAAATTGGTGCTTTTTTCGGCGCCAATTTATTGAGTGTAGCAAATACCTATGGAAAACACGCAGAAAGTAAATTGTATTGTGTCGACCCGTGGGAAGACTACAACGATTATCCGGAATACAAAGGAAGACAAGAATCCACGTATAGTACTTTTTTGGAAAACGTGGAAAATTCTGGGGTAAAAGAACGAATTGTTATAAATCGGGGATATTCAAATATAGAAGTTCCTACATTTGAAGACGAGTTTTTTGATATGATTTACATTGACGGCAATCACGAACCGGAGTATGTATTGGAAGATGCCGTCTTGTGTTTCCGTAAACTGAAACGCGGCGGAATTATGATATTTGATGACTATGGGTGGGGCGGACCCGATTTGACGCAACGCGGCATTGACGCGTTTTTGAATGGATACTATAAGAAAATACAGAGATTGGGAATCCGCGAATCGCAAGTCTTTGTTCGAAAACTATAAGTTTTGTTTTTGTTGTTTTATTTTTTTGTTTGTTTTTCGTCGAACCAATTTGCGTTTTTTGGTATGTTTTCGGCGTTTCGTTCGTCGTCTTTTGGCACCAGCCGTTTGTGAATTTTGGGCCGTTTGTTTATATTTTTGTTGACTTTTCTGGTTCGTCTCCGTTTTCGCAACTTTTTTTTTGTTTTTCCTCCATTAAATCTATCAGCCAAATCAGTGTGACTATCACTACTACTACCATTCGGTTTCATTGGAGCCCCAGGAGCTTTCAATATTGTTCCGATTGTTTTGAGAGATTCGATATCCTGATTCAATTTATTTATTCGTTCTTCTTGTTCTTTTCTTTCTTCTTCGGTCAATGGTTTCTCCTCGTTTGCTTGTTTAATACTATTAATTTCCATTTCAATTTGCTGAATATTTTTTTTAACATTATTCTTGTCCATAAAATCATACACATTTCGAATGGCCTCATACACATTCGGTTTATTGTCTTTGTCTTTGTCTTTGTCTTTGTCTTTGTCTTTGTCTTTGTCTTTGTCTTTGTCTTTGTCTTTCAAATATTGGTCAAGTCGATCATATACCAACGACAACGCATTCACTAAATAATCGTTTATATTCGAATTGTCAAATGACGCGATTTCATCATTCATATCCGCCACAATTCTATCAATGACACCGCGATAATGCTCAATTAAATGATTCGTATACTCTGGTTTCTTTCTATTTATAATTTCATCGAGATTAATATCACGATTACTATTTCGTGTGATTCGTTCGGTTCGAAACACAGTATATGTATCTTCTGAGGTATTGGTATTATCAATCAAATAATATTTCCTATAGGCTTCTTTTAATTTTACATTACTATTTACCGATGATTCAAACACACGAGTTGCGATTTTGTCGGCGAGAGACTGTGCTGCTTCCACGTCGAACTCCATTTGTTTTGATTTTGCGTCGTATTTGAACAGGACCGCGTTCGATTTCGCCAAATTACAGTCGGGGTGGGCCCACGCGTAGTTTTTTTTTGCCATCTCGTCATACACGGGGGTGGCGTGTTTGGATTTCGATTTGTCGTTGCCAGCAATTCCGGTGAACACGGTAGCGACTAAAATCGGCAAAATGTGTTCACAATGGACTTTCACCTGCTCACCATTATTGTCCGTGTCCCTAAATAGCGGAAAGCCGCACAACCAACAACGGTCCGAATATATGTTGGAATCGAGCCGCGGTTCATATTTGGTATTCGGGTTGTATTCCACCAAATCATAATTTCCTATAGAAGAATTACATTGCGATTTGGGAGGGTTCGATTTTTCGACGATTTTGCGGATTTTTTCGTTGATGGGAATGCCGAATGTTTCGCGGATTGGTTTGCTGGTATTGAATACACTTGTTGTGAGGTCGCTTTTGCCTGGCGTAACACACGGAAGAACAGATGGACCCAACGAACGCCGTTTGTTTTCCGGTGGGTTACTAGTGGGAGGAGACGTATCGGGAGATGATTTTTTTCTTTTGGGGGGCATATGGTTTGGTTATATTATCCATATACATCTTCCAAATTTGTCAAACAAAAATCATATCTTTTTTTTGTCATTAGTGTCTAGTCCGGAAAACGTCCCAGAACTGGGACGTTTCGGATTAGCAGTTATGGACAGGCCACATGTGTTTTAACACATGTGGACTGGTCATTAAACGAAACCCTTTTGGGCAATAATATTTGTTTTTCTTTTGCGATTTTGATTTCGTTTTCTTTTTGCTTCCTCCAACCAATGTTGTTTCTGTCGGAAAGTCAATTGCCCAATTTGTGTTGCTAAATGTCTTTCCCAGTTTATTTTTCAATAAAGGTGATAATCCATTTAATCGCATGTTCGCATCGTTGAATTTTAGGTATTTTTTGAAACAATTCGCGCATATTATTCGAACTATCAAATTTCGTTTTTAGATGAGCCAAACCCGATTCGTCCAGTTTTTCAGCCGTATTTGAAAACCACGTGTTATCTGTAATGGTAAAGGTGTATTTTCCTGCTTTTACTTGTTTCGTTTCTGACTGTTGTATTTTCGAATATAGATATATTACATAATTAGGTTTTATACCACAATCGTAAAAAAATAATATTTTCTATAGGAATATTATTTTTATTGAAAAAAAGACCCAAAACTAATTATATAAAATTACAAATTATATTACAAAATCTCTACTACCTATTTTTTTTACACAACCATTTTTCCTTTTACCAATTTAATCATTTTCTTGGGAGGACCACTCTCTTGAACTATGGACGCAGTTGACGCGGTCCGTTTCGGTTGCTTGAATTTCGCATACTGTTGTTCGAACTCGTCCAATTCCTTGAGCCACATTTGTTCGCACGACGTCGCTTTCAGCGTTTCATATTGTTGTTCCTTGTCTTGCTTTTCCTTGAGCAGTGCCGCCACATTCTCTTGGCTGACCGAATCCATCGGCATCTTCGTCAAATATTTATAGTCCGTATTGTTGTTTTCATTGGTTCCATTGTTTCCATTGGACAACCGGTCATAGCCGCGCGATTCGAGCAGCGCGTCCATGTCTTGTTGTGTCTTGCGTCGCAAATCAATGTGGCCATCCAGCGTCTCCACGATATACTTGGCCTTGTTGGAAATGCGGTTCAAAATGCGTTCCAATTCGCCAATCAAATGCGCCTTGCGCTTCCGGTAAGTGGCCAATCGAATCTCGTAGAAGGCGTCGATGATTTCCTCGACGGACGCATACTTGTGGAGTTTCGTCTCCCCGTCGAACAAATGCATGTTCGTGGTGGACAACGTGGTCGTCAGTTTCAACAATTTCTCTATCGCCGACGGTTGATACGGATGTGTCGCGTCGTTTTCCATGAGCGCGGCCAATTCGCCTCGCGGGAACTGGACCGTAATATCCACCGTCAATTCCGTCGAAACCGACACGAAATCCTTGATGACCGGGGGCGTTTTCTTGCCCGTCTTTTCGTTCGTCGTGCCGTCCATCAATCCTTCCAAAAACGTGATATAGGGCATTGTCCACGTTCCTATAGGCAATTCGGTTATGCGGATCTTGTCCTCGCCGATTTTCTCGTAGACGCCCTTGACCAAATACTTGTTGGGTTCGGTCTTGATGATTCGACCCTTGAATCCTTCATAATACGGCGTGAACTCGATGGTGTCATTAATGTCTGGACTGGGATAGCTTCCAGACATAGAGCCGTGGATTTTGTTCTTCAAGTATTCGACGATTTGCGTCGGATTGAACGCGGGGAGCGACGACGAAAACCCCGTGCCGATGCCCGAAATGCCATTGACCAGGACGAACGGAATGATAGGCACATATGTTTCGGGTTCGACGAGCGTGCCGTCGTCGTTCAAATAATCGAGAATGGCGTCGTCTTCTTGGCGGAAGATGGATCTCGTTATATTATTCAGTTCCGTGAAGATATATCTCTCCGACGCCGAATCGTCGCCGCCCTGGAGTCTTGTGCCGAACTGGCCGTTCGGTTTCAACAAATGAATGTTGTTGGACCCGACGAAATTCTGCGCCATCGCCACGATGGCGCCATTCAGCGACGCCTCGCCGTGATGGTAGGCGCTGTTCTCCGACACGTAGGCCGAGAACTGGGCGACCTTGATTTCGCTGGTCAAATTGCGTTTGAACGCACAATAGAGAATTTTCCGTAAGGAGATTTTCAGTCCGTCCACCATCGACGGAATCGAACGCGCGCAATCGTAAGTGCTGAAATGAATCATCTCCTGGTTGATGAAATCCTCGTATTTCACTTGCGGCTGGCTCGTGTTCAGAAACGCGTGCTTGTCGTAGTTTTCCAGCCAGGCTTTGCGGTCGTCGGCACGTTTCTTGTTGAATATCTTGTCAATCATATCGTCCGTGGTCGCGTCCGTATACACGAAATCCACGATTTTCTTATGGGCAAAATACTCCTTGAATTCCGCCGCCGTCGATGTTCCGAGCCCTTTAAAATACTTGATTTTCCAACCCGCCGTGTTGCCCCCGGGCAACGTCTTTTTCCAATCTTCGAACTCGCCCTCGTTGTAGAACACGAGCTTTTGACTAACGCCTTTCGTCACACGCAAAATCGGCGTATTCATAAAGGAAATGAACCCGGGAATTTTCACGAGCGACGCCCATTCGCAGTGCATCAAATTGATACAGAGTCCCTTGATGTGACTGCCGTCGTGGTCCTGGTCGGTCATCACCATGATTTTCCCATAGCGCAAATACTGGTGCACGTCGGCCATCGTCTCATACTGGCGACCGTTCTCTAAACCCAGGATTTTCTTGATGTCCGTGATTTCCTTGTTGTCCGCGATTTTCTTGGCCTGTTCTCCGCGGACATTCAGCAATTTGCCCCGCAATGGATAAATTCCTATAGTGTTTCGGTCCTCGGAGGAAAGACCGGAAACAATGCCGGACATGGCACTGAGTCCCTCGCACAAAATCAGAATACAGTTCTTGGATTCGGGTCCGCCGCTCAAATTCGCGTCCATGAAATTGGCGATGCCACGCACCGTTTTCGTCTTGGCCCCGTCCGTCCTTTTCGCGGCCATACGCGACTCTTTCGCTTCTGTGAGCGAACAGGCCAAGTCCATCACGCCCATCTTCGCGACTTTCTCGATGAACGCGTCACTGACGACGCATATAGACCCGAATTTGTTCGACGGCGTGTTCATGAAATCCTTCGTCTGACTATCGAACGCCGGGTTCACGATGTCGCAACGGACGAACAGAGCGAGCTGTTCCTTAATCGACGCACCATTCACACGGACTTTTTTCTTCTTTTCAATGTAGTCTCCCAACTTACGCACAATTTGGCCGATAATGTAATCGACGTGTTTGCCGCCCTTGTTCGTGCAAATGCCATTGACGAACGAAATGTGTTGGAATTCGTGCGTTTCGGACAAAGCCACGGCGTATTCCCAGCGTCCGTTGTCGGCGGATTCGTAGACGCGTTTGTTGTCCTCCTTGCTGCCAATGTAGAAATCCAGATACTGCTGGAAATTTTTCACTGGAACTGGAACATCGTTATAGGACACTTTGATTTTCTTCGTGGCTTGGTCCGTCACCGCGGCGATGTCGAAGACGCGCTTCTTGAACAACGCGACCATGTCGTCGGTAAGCCCCGCCGTCTTGAACCGGGCATAATCGGGCTTGAAGGAAACTTTCGTATAGGGTTTCGCCGCGGCGCCTTTCACTTTGGTGACGACCGGGGGGTCGAATCCGTCCAAATTGGCGTGGAACGTCTGGACGTATTTGAGTCCACGCACGTGATCGACGGTTTCGATTTGCCCCCACGTCGACCAAATGAGCACCAATTTGAATCCGAACCCGTTCTTGCCCCCGACAATGCGCTCTTCGTCCTTGTTGTAATTCGTCGAAGTGCGCAAATGACCGAAAATGAGCTCCGGAATCCAGACATTATACTCGGGATGCATCGCGACGTCAATGCCGTTGCCGTCGTTGACGAACGTGATGGTGCCGTCGGCCTGGTTCACGAACGTCTCGATGTGCGTCACGAGCTTTTTGGAATTAGAATCGGACTGGAGCATACGAATCACGTGGTCGCGGCAATTGACGACACCTTCGTCGAAGAGCTTGTATAACCCCGGAATATACTCTATGGTTTTCAGGACAATACGCTGGGACGCCTCGTCGAACACATGCATCTGGGCATCCACGTGCTCGACGCTACCAATGTAGGTATCGGGATTGTCGAGGACGTGTTCCTTGTCGGTTTTGCGTTGATACTGTTGAGCGAGGGTCGACATTTTTGTTGGGTTTGGGTGTTTGATAAAATAAAGTTGTTTTTGAGATAGTTTTTTGTTTCGATAACAATAAAATAGGATTAATATGGATATCGAAATTGTCTTTAATTATGTTTCAATTTTTGATTTTTTTGGTTTGTGTATAAAAGGAGGTGGTATATAATTCTTTAACCGATGACTTACTGATTGATCACCCAGGTGATCAATCAGAGAGACATCCATGGATACAATCCGTCCTTTCAGGACGTGATAGGTTAAAGGGATAAGCGAATCGAAATATGGACCGATAAAATCAAGATTATTTCTTTTGTTTGCGCGTGCGTTTAACGTTCTTTTTACGTTTTCCACCGGCTTGTTTATGGTGTGATCTACGAAATTGATTTTGATTACTATTCGTAGGCGGCATTGGTACAAACGATGGGGGTAATGG
>JACCDO010264056.1_pt1 | contig 36023 bp, 43 predicted proteins | sample 7446101 | NCBI WGS metagenome assembly JACCDO01 (sample SAMN15323440, study PRJNA562643) | freshwater metagenome | isolation source: river surface water | place: USA:Blue River Watershed | collected 2017-08-16 | reverse complement strand
TTATTTTTACTTCTAATATTTTTTCTAATATTTTTGCTAAATTTTCATCTTCATCTTCATCTTCATCTTCGGCTTCATCGTATATATCTTGACGGGTTTCAAGTAATTCTAGTAATCTATCAATATCAGTTTGTTGTGTAAAACCACTCATTATATATATTTATAGATTTTATAAATATATATATATATCTGCTTATACAAAATAATTATTTATTTTTGCCTTTCTGCCTCTCTTTTTTTGTGGTAGTATTTTGTAAAATATTATACCGACTTGAAAGAAAAAATGAGACAAACTAAGAAATATGAAATACAAATTATTACACCACAATAAGAAAAAAGAAATAGACGATAATTTTATTTTATTTTTTAAGATAATTTTGTCTCATTTTCTTTTTAATCGGTGTAATTTTTTCAGCAACAATTTTGTTTTAATTCTTCTTGAATTTTTTTATTTTGCGCGGTAATATTTACAACTGCCACTCTACAAAGAGGACAACAAACCTTAAGTTGCGTTTCTAATATTCTATTTACACATGAACCACAAAAACTGTGCGCACAATTTAAACGACATATTTCTTCTTTCTCTCTTGATTCAAAACAAACACAACATTTATTTTCTTCTTCAGAAATTTCTATATTTTTACATATTACATCAATACAATGTCCCTTAAATAATGGTCTACTATTTATACTGGAAAGAATACTATAATCAGGTGTTCTGTCAATATACCAATATACCATATTTGAATAAATTTGGGAAACTAATTCTCTGGTTTCATCTGCCGTATTACGCGCTAATTCTGCCGCGCGTCTAGACTCGGCTACAATTTTTTGTGTTTCAGGAGATAATATACTATATTCGTTTTCTAATTCCATTATGTCAGACATTTTATAATAAAAAATTGTATTTATTATAAAAATCACAAAAACTCTCAATTTTTTTTATATTCTTCAGATTCAATCTCATAACCTAATGAATTTGATGAATCGGAACGAATACTTTTTATATCTTCGTTATCGCCCAATTTAGATAGTTCTTCAATAGATAATTTTATGTTACTAAAATTAGGTTTTTCACCATTAAACCCAAATAATTCAACTACGTTGGGAAATTTTTTCAAGGTAAGAATACTTTCGGACGAATCTTTATTTTTTAACTTATTATTTTCATTTAATTCGCCTTTTTCCAATTTATCATATAATTTTTCAGTAATAAGGATATTTTCTTTAATTAACCCTTTTGTTTTTCCGATTGCGTCCCATACCTTTTTAAATTTTTCATCTTCATTTTTACAATATTTGTCTAATTTTTTATATTCAATTTCCTTTTCTTTTTTCAATTTATTTTCTTTTTCTTTTAATTCTTGTATAATTTGATCTTGTCTACCATATGGATTCATAACATCTTCTATAAAGGTGCTTAGTTTTCTAGGATCTACAATTTTTTCTTTTACATTAAAACCTAAACAAAACCACCTCCTTATCCATATTTTTTTATTTATTTCGGCATTTTCCATCTCTTTTACAAACATATCATCTATGATTGAAAATGCTGATTTTAAGATCAACAAATTGTTAATATGTCTGTCCTTTTCTTTTTGTAAAAAATCTATTTGCGATAAATTTTTTTTTGTAGATAAACCCTTAATTCTTTTCGCCTTTACAACTGCTTTTAAATAATTTTTGTGATTTTTTACTTCTTTTAAAGAATTTATTTTGCGTTTTCTAATATCTTCTATTTTTTTAATGATTAAAAATACATTCGTGTTATATATGATGGGATACATTGTTCTAATATCCTTAGGCACAATAAATTGATTTGTTCCTTTTATTTCTCCGATTTTATTTTCAATATCAGTTAATTTTTCACTAATTATATTGTTACTAGGGTCATAAGAGAACAATAAAGTTTTGCCTGACATAAATTCAACTGTTGTTTGTAATTTATCATATTGATGGGCGGATGTTTTATGAGCTTCGGAGGCTGCGTCTAATTTTAAATAATTTACGACTGCCAATAAAAAGGCAATGATACCATTTAAACCAGCGATTAAATACGCACCCCAAATATAATCTTTAATTATGGCAGCTAATACGGTTGCCGCAGTAGATAATAATATAGAAGGCATCATAAGACTATTTAATCTGGTTTCGCAATAAGATTTAGATTCCATGTAAATTAATTTTTGTCCTCTTAAATAAGTAGCTAATATATCAAGCGCACTAGAATAATATTCTTTTTCATCAAAATAATTATCATTTATCTCATTTTCAATTTCTTTATAAGTGTATTTTTTAAATGTTATAATTGAATTACCTGAACTGTCAATTATGTTACCAGACATATCAGCAGACATGGCATCACTGGAAACATCATCATGTGCTTCTTCTACATGAGCAATTTTAGGGCTATAATATACGGGTCTACATTCTGAAAATTTTGCGATGTTATCGTATTCATTTTGTATGTCATGTATATTTGCCATATTTACTTTTTGATTATCTTCAAACGTCTCCATAAATTTTTATAATATTTTATAATTTTATTATTAACATATTATATAATGTCTAAAACACGTAAAAATGGTCGTGGTTCGGCTACTAAAGGATGGAAAAATGAAAAACCTGGATATCATCAAAAAACTGTTATGTTAAAAAGATGTGGTACAAAATGTTTTTTAGGGCCAAATAAGAAATATCCTATTTGTAAAAAAAATACATGTAAAATAAGCTCCAAAGGAGTATACGCGGCATATATTAGGTCACGTCAATACCATAGAAAAAATATATCAAAAAAAGCAAAAAATATGTTAGTAAAAATGGGCGCAAAACGTTAATTAGTTACATTTATTTGTTAAGTAATTAAATAAAATTGAAATATATTTCAGAAAAGAAAGTATATGTATAATATAAAATAATCAAAATGGTTTTAAACACAAAATATAATATGGATGTATATGAAAATGATTGGGGTCATTATATTGACCTTGAAAGTATAAAAAATCACGACACTAATCTAGATATTAACAACGAAGACAAAATAAGAAAAAAATATAATGTTAAAAGATACAATTATTATGACCTTTATAATGAATATTGCGAAGAAGTTTGCAATGAATATAATTATTATACAAAAAATACTATAAAAGACGATGACTATTTCATAGACATATCTTATACCGACGAATCAAATTACGCATATGATAATATTAGAGATAAAAATGTAAGTAGTTTTATCGTTCGCGTGAGTTCAACTACTATTATTACGGCTGTTATTACATATGTAGTATTCTTTATGTTATAAATTATTTATATGCCCAGGATTTTCAGTTTCGTAAGGCTTGTTATATACCATATAATCTACAAAATTATTGATTCCACAAATAGTATTACCAAATAAATTTCCACTAGGATCCACATTATATTCAAGGTAAGGGATAACGTCTGTATTTATAGTAGAAGGCACTTGGTTTCCAGAAAGATCTTCAATGACGGGAATATTCCCAGACAAGTCCAATTTGGTAAGTAAATTAATAAATAAATTTGCCCTATTTATGGAGTTTCTACATAAATTAATACTTAATCTGTTAGATCTATAAAACAATAATAAATTGCTTTCACTTCCTACCTTAACGCTTGGAACACAATTATTGGCAACGCAATAAGTAGCTCTAGCTTTTTTATTGTAGATATAATCTCCTGCATTTTGTGGCTCTGAAAATACACCAAACGTCTTTATACCTGTATTGCTTTTAAATGAATGTGCCATATATATTGTAATAGTATATTATTTAATTTATAAAATTGATTAAATAATAAAAGTTGTAATTGTAATGTATTGTAATTATGTTTTGCTGTTGTAAATTATCATCATTTTCAATTTTTAGAAGAACCAACAACCAACATTTATCTTCATCAGATAAAAAATTTACGGAAGACGGATTAGATATAACATGGGAAGATACTATTCCTTTTACATTTCCTATAAAAGGTGGTCGTGTTATTAAGGTTTATGATGCCGACACAATAACAATTGCGGCTAAATTACCCTATAATGAATCTCCTATGTATAGATTATCAGTCAGGTTAAATGGGATAGATACTCCGGAGATAAAAGGAAAGGATATTTCAGACGACGAAAAAAATGCGGCAAAAAATGCGCGCGATTTTCTATCCAATATAGTGTTGAACAAATTTGTTAGATTAGAAAATATAAATAGTGAAAAATATGGCCGTATTCTGGCAGATGTTTATTTGGGAGATATTCATATTAATCAACTACTTCTTAAAGAAAGATTTGCTGTGCCTTATGATGGAGGCGCTAAGAAAAAGCCCGCTTCATGGTTACAATATAAAAATACAGGTATAATGTAAAATTATATATCATAAACGGTTGTTAATGTAAGACAAAAACTAAAATCCATGTTATTTAAATTGACTACTCTTCCATATTCATCCAATAATTGTATATTCATAGTTTGAATATTTACTGGTCCAAAATATTCGCGTGGTGTAGTTATTAGATTGAGATTATTTTGTTCTAATATATCAAATGTGCTTGATTGTAATGAAATACGAGCCAATATATTTTTATTCAAAATAGACGAATTGAATGCACCATAAAAGTTATTATTAACACTATTATTGTAATCATCTACTACTAAAAATAAATATTTTGGTCCAGTAATATCGGCTATACCTTCTGAGACATAATTCAGATTATTCACATAAATACCATTTCTAAACCCTAGAAACCAACCAAATTTTAATGGTAATGGAGTATTACGATCTTCCACGCCATATCTATCTGCCTGGAAATTTAATTCAATACTGGTTACGGTTCCACTTGTAATTTCGCCCACCAATGTTTGACCACTACCCGTTCCATCAGTTAAATTTATTACAAAGGCTATTAGATTAAATGGGGATCCTGCCAAAGACAGTTGATTATTAATTGCCGTCATAATAGTATCTTGCTTATAATTTCCATCTGGTATATTAATTACTGTGGTTGAACCATTTACTGATAATGTAAAAAAATTATTTCCATATTGTTTTGATATAACAAAATATGTAGTAGGTAGTTCAATTGCCGATAATTGCATTTGTAAAACATCGTTAAATGTAGTCGGTAATGTAAAATTGAAATTAGTTGAAGGACTGGAATAATAATTCTCTCTAAATTTTGTATCTATATTTAAATTTTTTCTGATTGTTCTCTTTTTAATCGGGTTGATTACGCCTGGAAAAAATTCGCTTGGATAGGAAGACAAATATGGTTTTTCGGGTCTAACCTGAACCATATGTTCTTCTTTATCCTCTAATTTGGTTGTTTTTAGCTCATAACTGGAGTTATAAAAATCCTCAATTTTTTGTTGGAGACCAGTGTTTGAAGAATGATTACCATTTAAAATAATATTTTTAGCCTTTACGAGAAAATTTAAGGTATTTATTTGCGTCTCTTTTTGTATTTCTTTATTATTGATAATACTATCCCTCAATTTGGATTCTTTAATTTCAACAATATTTCTATCAAAATTAGATGGTAATTCAAACATTTGAATTAATTCTTCTCTAGTATAATTATCAATATTCAAATCAAAGTTCATATATTATATAAAGTAAATTATTTAAGATATTATATAATTAAAATTATTTGTTTTTTATATATAATGTCATATGCTAAACGTTTATATAGTCTTTCTATGGGTAATATAACTCTACAAAATACAATAACACATGGTAAGTCAACTAATATTACCAGTTTTACAGGGCCTACTGGTCCAACAGGAACTATATTGGTCTAATCGGTATTTTAATTAGAGGGATGAAAAAATTACACCTTTTCTCATTTAAAACTCCCACGTTTCTTTCAGGTCAGTATAATTAAAAATAAAATAATGTAAATATATATTAATGAGTTTGAGATATAATATAAAAAATAATATAGATACAAAAACACATATTTATTTTAAACCAACTGAAAATAATAATTTAGACGATATAAAGGTATTGATTGAAGATGATAAAAAACTTCATATACACCAGAATGATGAATATGTAAATAAATATAATAACTATACAAATGTAAAGGATTATATTATTGGAATTATAAATAAAACTGGTTTTTTTTGTAAAGGATTAAATTCTGATTATATATCAGATTCTTTTGATAATGTTGATGCTGTAGTTATTATTGGTTCTTTAATGGATATATTACCAAATGGAAATATTTTTGGGTTTGCCTTAATAAAATTTGATCAAAAACATAATTCAATATACATTGATGTTATTTGTTCTCATATAGGCATAAAAGGTGCTGGAGATATTTTAATTAAGGAAATAGAATATATAAGTGAAAAACTTTTAATGACAGAAATATACTTAAATTCTGTTGATACTGCTATTTCATTTTATGAACGATATGGTTTTACTAAATACGATAAATCATGTGATGATATGTGTTTAATGATAAAATCTATTAAAAAAAAGAATGGTGGAAAAAAAAGAAGAACAAAAAAACAAAGAAAATCAATAAAAATAAAAAAAACGAAAAAAATGGGCGTTTTAAATGAGAAAAGGTGTAAAAGAAAAGGTCAAGAAAATGGGAAACAATAGTTTTGAAATATAAGAGTTTATATTTAAAATTGAATATAAAAATTCCTAACCAATCAATATACATACAATAATGGAACTATCAAAGGAACAACAAATCGCGTTTGATAAATATGTTAAGGGAAATAATATATTTATTACTGGACCAGGTGGTTCAGGTAAATCAGCATTAATTAAAATTATACAAAAACACGCTTATAATCAATTTAAAGATATTCAAGTTACTGCTCTCACTGGGTGTGCGTCTGTTCTGTTAAATTGTAAGGCTAAAACGCTTCATTCGTGGGCGGGAATTGGGCTAGGAAACGGCACCATTGAACAGCTTGTAACAAAGATAAAAAAAAATAAGTTCGCCAAAACAGCTTGGAGAACCACAAATATTTTAGTTGTTGACGAAGTAAGCATGCTTTCATTAAAATTGTTCAATACGTTAAATGAAATCGGCAAGGCTGTAAGAGGGAATTCCAAACCATTTGGAGGAATCCAGTTGGTATTTTCGGGTGACTTCTTTCAATTACCCCCAGTCGGCGATGCGTCTGAACCAGATACGCAACGTTTCTGTTTTGAAAGTGACGATTGGAATTCAGTATTTCACAGTGAATGTCAAATTCAGTTGGTAAAAATATTTCGCCAAACAGATGAAGTTTATTCAAATATACTGAACCAAATACGCGAAGGGAAAATTAAACGTAAAACAAATGATATTCTCCTCCAATATGTAGGACGTTCTTTTGACCCCAAATTAGTAGCCGAACCGACGAAATTGTATCCTACACGCAACAAGGTAGAAAATATTAACAATATTAAAATGTCGGCACTACAAGGCGCTGAAAAAGAATTCAAAATTAAATATTTAAAGGACTTGGAAATGACCAAATCGGACAGAATAAAGCGCATGGAATATAACGACAAAGACGTTCAGATGGAATTGGATTTCTTGGCGAATAATCTCATTTGCGATAAAGAAATGAGATTAAAAGTGGGTTCACAAGTAATGTGTATTGTAAATATCCAATCAGATACTGGCATAGAAGTTTGTAATGGAAGTCAAGGTATTGTTACTGAATTTTGTGAAATCACCGGATGTCCTCGTGTAAAATTCAATAATGGAATAGACCGCATCATGGTGCGCAATGTTTGGGCCAGCGATAAAATTCCTGGAATAGGCGTTGCTCAAGTTCCGCTCATTTTGGCCTGGGCTTTAACCATACATAAATCGCAGGGTGCGACTATGGACGCCGCAGAAATTGATGTAGGTAGCGGAATATTTGAATGTGGTCAAACATACGTAGCCCTTTCCAGAGTAAAAAGTATGGATGGATTATATCTAACTTCGTTTGACGCAAGTAAAATACGAATTAATAAAAAGGTAAAGGGTTTTTATGAATCATTAACATTATATCATCAGTCTAAAGAAAAAACCCAAGAAATTTATGAACCGCTTATACTTGAAATGGATATAAAACCGCCACAAAATATTCAATCTATACATTCATTAGAACCAGAATTATCTGAAGAAACCTATGAAGAAGAGACTTCAAACATCAAAGTTATTAAACTGTAAAAGGGGGTTTTATTAATAATTTAACTAATTCTATATTTTTTTTATTTGTTCTAATAGTTCCTAGGACTTTAAAAATTCTATCGTATGATTCCTGATCTAATTCAAAATGCTGTATATATTGCGCGCAATATGTATCAATAACCGGATCCAATATATCGTAAATTTCTTTTATATCTTTGTCAAATTTGACCAATTTTTGTAAATCAACTAATAATTCATGAAACATTTCTTTTCTATTTTTTGTTTCAACCAAATAATCATTAAATATTTCATCTTCATATATTTTATTAATTTCCTCTTGTTCTCTCAATTCTTTTAGGCTTAAATATAATGCTTCGTCTATTTGTTTATCAAAATCACTTCTGTTATCTTCTAGTATTTGCTCCCTTTTAACTTCATCTGGAGGACGAATATACGTGTTTTCCATAATTATAAATATTATACTGTTTTATTATTAAATCATTTTAAAATAAAATTGAAATTAAAATGCTTTTCATATTTACACACATAGAACTGATATACATTTATACTTTAAAGGAAATAGAATGACAGATGTTGAATTATTTGAACAATCCAATAATTACACTTGGGGCGACAATTCTAACAATATATGTGATGATAATGTTAGAACAAGCGACGCTAGATGTAATACAAATTCAGGCTCCGAGAGAAGCGAGAATACAATACTTCAAGATATTGAATTTGATAATTCGCGTAGTATAAATATTTATAGATATAAATTTACCGACGAATTTACTGGTGAATTATTTAAATTTTCCAAAGTTCATCAATATGATCATAGAAAAGATTTCAAGGAAGCTTGGAAAATTTGGATAGAAGAAAATGATGATATTGTAAATGAAGAAAAACGCCGATTGGTAAATTTAGGCTATGACGGAGACATTTTAGATAAAATGTTTAAAAGCGCGCGCTATTATTTTAGAAAAAAAAGCACTGAAAAAAAAGAACCATCCAAGAGACGCGATTATGTGGGTGTTCAGAAAGATCTCATTGAAGCGATGGATACTCATATTATGTCTAAAATCCATACAAATGAGTGTAAGCCTTCTGAGAGTTTTGATGAATTTTGTAAAGATAACATAGAATTATTGAAGGAAGAAATAGGCTTCCTCTTACAAAATGGAATTACAAATTCAGTAGAAATAAAACAAAAAATTAAAAAAACCTATAAAAATAGATATTTTATTCTAATAAATAAAAAATAACAAACTAATAAAAATAATAACAAACTAATAAAAATAATAACAAACTAGTAAAAATAATAAAAGAAACTTGTTAAATTAATAAATGAATATAAATATTGATACAACAAATATACATAAACTTTTTTTACAAAATTTTGTAAAAAAAAACGAATCGCAAAAAAATCTTCAAAAAAATGTTAAAACAATAAAAAAACAAGACTTTAATGTGATAAATGAAATCAATATTTGTAAAAAAATTAAAAATATACCTTATTATTCAAATAATTATTTGATCGTTGAAGATTACGATTTACTCAATGTTAGTAAATTAAATGATAAATTTATAGAAAAATTCAATTTAATAAACGAAAACAATTACCTTGTTTTTACTTATAAAAACAATATTTTAATGGATTTTAATGATTACTTTTTAAATTTAAAAGAACCAAAGTTATTTATTTTGAACGTTATTGAATCTTTTTCATATATTTTACATGGTTTGATAAAATTAAATGAATATGATATTTGTTTTTTTAATTTATCGCCGCAAAATATTGTTTTTAACGTAAATTGTGGAACGAAACCGCAACTACAAAATTTTCATCTAAGTTTATTGATTTCCAAAATAAATGAAGATTATATTACCAATATTATACAAAATCATAATGATTATACACATAAACCTTTAGAATGTCATATTTTGTTTTATTTGATCCACAATGATATGTCTACTATTTCGTATTCTTTTATTGAAGAAATTTGCGATATTTTTGTAAATAAAATGAGTGTTTTGTGCCTTTTTTCAGAAAAATACAAGGAATCATATAAACTTTCTTGTATTGAAGTGTTAAAAAAATATATAAATAAACCAAAATCTGATATTATCAGAGATATTTTAAATCAAATTCATACATGGGATATATATAGTCTTAGTGTTTTGTTTTTACATATTTTCGGTAATATTTCGCGCGTTTTCTCTCTAAAATCAACTTTTATTAATAAAATTACATTAGAACTTTCTAAAAACATACACCCGGACCCTTCAAAACGAGGTAAATTACATATTTTAATAGAAGTTTTTAATAATTTATTAGAAAAGCAAGTAGATTGGTCCTTTATAAGCAATTTGCCTTCTGATTTAATGTCGCAGTTATTTTATATTTTAGCACAATAAATGTTGTAATTTGTAATTTGTAAATAATATTATAAATGTGTAATATTATTTAATGTTTTCGGTTTCTACGAGTTCCCTTAGTTTTATTATTTTTTTTAGTACCTTTTCTACTTTTTTTACTTTTTTTACTTTTTTTACTTTTAATACCACTAGCGATACCCATTTTCATTTCCTTCTTTCGCTCACTTGCGTCTGCTAAAGCTTGGCCAAACTCATAATTTTCGTCTTTTGATTTACCTTCATCATATATTTTCTTTACAAACAAATTCCATTCACTAAGTTTTCTACCTCCTTTCATTTATATATATGGAGATAATAACGAGAAATATATATATTTCTAATTGCGAATAAATAATTTTATTTTTAAATAAATATAATATAATGGAAACTAACTTTGATTTAGATATTAATAATTATACGACAGATGATTTAATTAAATTTTTTAAATTAGAAAACACTTATTCTCTAGAAGATTTGACAAAAAAGGAAGAAGAAATAGCAACCGAAATATTGTCTCCTAATAATAGTTATAACCCAAAATATAAATTTGATATTATTAATTTTATAAAGTCCGCCAAGTCTGTTTTAACTAGTTTTTATTATGATATGGAATCAAATAAAGAGATGAAGCGTAATATAGAAAAATTTTTAAATAAAAATACTGATTCTAGAGTAGGAAAAATTATAAATCCGTTAGATTCACATCAGGCATTAGAATATCAAATAATTCCACCTCATAATATTAATGGTTATAACTATGATGTAACTACTACTATATATATGTTTAATACAGCTGCAAGGAACGATTATTTTAATAGTATTCCTTCAAATTCTAGTTTTGATTTACCTTTAAAATGGCGAAATGTGATTTCTATATCATTATCTTCGGCAAATATACCAAATGTTATGTATGCCTTTAATGAAGATGGTCAAACAAATAAAATATATATAGAAGAAGATGGAACTGGGTTGTCTGGATTAGTAGTGTTACCAGAAGGGAATTATAGTCCCTATACTGTAAACACAACAACACCATTATTAGCACCATTAACAGAAGCTAGTTTTCCTGACGCGCTAACAAAGGCTATAAATGAACAAGTGTTGGGTATAACAGACCCACATCTCTTTAGATTTATTGTAGAAATAAGTTTATCAAATCGTAGAACTACTATAAGAAATACAACTCATACATTTACTATGAACACTTTAAAAAGAAATACGGTTCTTTGTAATTCATTAAACTTTTCACAAGATTATGTTGATTATTCTAATATAGATAAAACGAAAATTCCATTTACGCAATACTTTCAAAATATGGGATTTGCAATGGGTTTTAGAGAAATATTTTACACAGGTAAAATGTCATATACCTCTGAATCCATCTTTAATAATAGATATTCTGACTATTTATATTTTGCCGTTGACGATTATACTGGATCACAATCTATTAGTAATACGGTAGGCATGTTAGGTGAAAATGGATTAATTGATAACAATGTATTGGGAGTTATTCCAATAAATAGTAACTTGTTCGCTACTACATTTGATGACAACTCCAATTTTATTTATAAAAAACGCGAATATTTTGGTCCAGTTGATATATCAAGAATTAATGTTAGATTGTTGAATCAAAAAGGAAATTTCGTAAATTTACATGCGAGTGATTTTAGTTTTAGTTTACAAGTAAAGACTCTTTATAATTTGAATCAGGAGAGTAAATTTAATCTAAGGACAAGTTCTTTTTTATAAACCAATAATATTTAGTTTTAAATAAAATTGAAAGTAAATATTATAAATAAAATATAAATAACATACAAATCTAAAAATGGTCAAGAACACATCAGGAGGAAGTAAACATAAGGGTTTTGCTCGTAAAAATGTTGTTAAAAAGGATAACAATGTGCTGCGAATTTCTGAAGACGAGGCTGAAGTATATGCCCAAGTTACCAAAATATTTGGTGGCGCAAGTTGTCAAGTTGTGAATTTAAATGGTGACCAGATGTTATGTCATATTCGTGGCAAATTTAGAGGTCGTGGTAAACGCGATAACTTTATTGGTAACGGAACATGGCTGCTTGTTGGTTTGCGTGAATGGGAAAAAGAACCCGCCGCAGGTAAATTATTAAATTGTGATGTTATTGAAGTATATAGTGATTCTGATAAAAATAGATTAAAAAATAATGTTACAAGTATTAATTGGTATCCATTTATTAATAATGATAATAAACTATTTAGTGTGGCTGATGATACTAATGACGGCATTGTATTCTCAGATGACAAAACACAAGAATATGAAGATTTAATAGAAGCACAATTACAAGTGTCTAAAACTGAAGGTAGAAATGTCATTATTACAACAGATGATGGTGAAGAAGTAGATGTAGATGATATATAAATAGTCAAAATACAAAAATAAAATATATAAAAATTTATGATAAGGACTCTACTTATCATAAATTTTTTCCATCTGCCTAATTTTTACCATCTGCCCAACTTTTTACTATCTACACAATTTTTTACCGTCTACCCAATTTTACCGTCTACCCAATTTTTTACCGTCTACCCAATTTTTTTCATCTACTTGCCCCCAATTTTTTACCTATTATTATCCCATTACAACAAAATTTATATTTAATAAAACATGACAGTTTTATTAGCTCTATTTTATATTATGATAAATTTTATATAGTGATTAGAACTTTATATTTTATAAAGTTAAAATATATTATGTCAATATGCTATAAATTTATAATTTATATTTGCACGACATATACAATTTGCGACCTCCTATAAAAATATATAAAGACAATATTTTATGAGAAATAACTAAATAAATACTTTGCTGTGAGGAGGTAATTAATTATAATAAAGTGTCTTTAAATTCTTTATTCGTTTACTTATTATAACATTTTAATAATCTATTTAAACATAATACACTACATTCTTATATAAATCTATTTGTTAGTTATTTTGACAATAAAATATAATGAGTTTATTCAAAAAAAATTCAAGGTTTTCTTCATTGGTTGAAGATGAACCTAAAAAAGAAAAACGTGAAAAAAATATAGAAACCAGACCAAATAATAATGAACATTCATTTAAAAGAAATAAAGACGATGGTAGAGGAAATTATGGGTCATTTAAAGATGATAAAACTAGAAGGGAAGATGCTCGTCTTAAAGAAGAAAAAATAAAAGAGGAAAAACTAAAGGAATCGTTATCGTTAGAAAGTTTTCCGCCACTTACACCTATTATCCCTATAAATATAACATCATCCACAAAAAATCATACTAGTTTTTCAGAAAAACTACAAACTGTAGTTATAAAAAGCTCATCATCTCCTTCCGTAGAAGAAGACACTGATTATAAAAATTTGATGCGTGGATGGACACTTATAAAAAGCGATATAAATAAAAATATTGTTATTAAATCAAAAGATAATTCTAGTTTGGAATTAGAGAAAACAGATAATGAAATAGCCTTTGAGGTATTTGATACTTTAGTGGAATTACATGAAAAAAGTAGAGATGAATATATTGAAATGTGGGGCTACGAAGAATGGGAAAAAATGTTTACATTTCCTAATTATGATTATGAATATTTTGACAAATTAGATGAATTATATAATGAAGAAATGGACAATCAGATTTCAGACGATGACGAAGAAGAATATTATGATTATCTTACGGATTATGAAAAATATAACAATTATTAGGTGAATTAGTTAAATATTATAATGTATTATATCCGGATTTTATAATATATTATGGATAGTAATGATATTGAATATAATGAATTAAATGACGATTGGATTCGTCATTTTGAAAAAACAGATAAACTATATCAAGAATTCTATAAAGACGATCTATATTATGTAAATTTAAAATACATTTATATAAATTCATCTAATGAAATTGAAAAAATAAATCAAGAAACATTTTTAATGTCTATTCCAAATAAAATCACTAGAGAAGAAATTCTTAAAATACTTAAAAGGTCGTTATACACTAATTATTCTTTATGGGCTATTTTAAGATATAATATTATTTTGGACGCGGATGACATAAAAAATTTTATATTGTATCCAAATGAAGATAGAAATTTTTTAACTGTAATAAAAAATATAGATTCTATACAATTTGAAAAAACAATTCATATGTTACAAGATTTAAATGATTTAGTAATTATATTTTATGAAAAAAAAGATAGCGATTCTAATTCACAGAATAAAACCAAAAAAATTTATATACATTCACATGATAAAAACATTAAAAAACATAAAAAAACTATAAAAAAAAGATAATAAAGAATCAGCCCTAATAATATATATCCCATTATGGCCGCACATGATAATTACATAAACACTCAAATTGGAGAAAATGGTCATGTAGAATATGGTTGGTCCAATACTATACGAGATAAAATTTTACAGTTTAGTTTTCAATTAAACAGAACAAGTGAAATGGGTATAAAATCTTTACAAGAAATTCTTAAAGAACTACTTTCTTCATTGAAAAAAGATATAGACAGTGGGGTATTATTAGAAAGGGAAGTTTCAAGAGGATATCTATCCATGCTTTATAAAATGATAGGCCATACACGTGATATTATTGACGGGAAAGGCGAATATAAATTATCTTATATGATGATTTATACCTGGTATGATTTTTATCCTGATTTATCAAAATTCGCTTTGCGATGCTTTGTTGATTTGGGTGAAAATGTCCATCAATATGGCTCTTGGAAAGACATTAAATATTTTTGTGAATATTGTAGAACGCAGGGAGCAATTTTCACTCATCCCTTAATCCAATATGCGGTTAAACTTGTAAATGAACATTTGAAAAACGATTATGCTAATTATATTTCAAATATAGAGGATATTTCATTGGCAGCTAAATGGGTCCCTAGAGAAAAATCACGATTCGGGTGGTTATATCGCGAATTGGCAGGTGACTATTTTAGTCATTTTTTATTAACGGCTGACACTGACGTACGATATAAAAGAGCTGTTTCAAAGTGTAAAACTGAATACCGAAAGATGCTCTCTGCGTTGAACAAGAAAATAGACACTCTACAAATCAAACAATGTAGTAAAAATTGGTCTTCTATTGACTTTAAAAATGTGACATCCATTTCCCTTTCTAAACAGAAAAAGGCGTTTTTAAATATTAAAACTAATGGAGAAATACGTTATACTGATAACGAGGATAGAATTAGTTGTGCGAAACAGTTTACTGAATATGTTGAAAGGGCTTTAAAATGTGATACAGAAATGAAAGGTAAACGAGTTGGAATGGCGGATTTTACTAAACAAGCATGTAGTTTGATTTGTTCAAAAACAAACGCGAATAACCAAATAGAAATAGATTTGTTAAACTCTCAGTGGCGCGACAATTCTACACAAAATGGTGCGCTCGGTAAGATGATTGCCATGGTAGATGTTTCTGGTTCCATGGAAGGAGACCCTATGAATGTTGCCATTGCCCTTGGTATAAGAATCGCTGAAAAGTCAATTATTGGAAAGCGTGTCATGACATTCAGTGCCAAACCAAATTGGGTAAATTTAGATGGTTACGATGACTTTGTTTCTCAGGTTAATATCATAAGGCAATCAGAATGGGGTATGAATACCAATTTTCACTCAGCATTAGACACTATTTTAGATGCTATTATTCAGAACAAAATGGAACCAGAAGATGTTCAAGATTTGATACTTGTTATATTATCGGATATGCAGATGGATAGTGGCGATGATTGTGACACGCAAGTATTATATGATACAATGAAGGCAAAATATGAAGCGGCGGGAATTCGTGTCCATGGTAAACCATATAAACCTCCTCACATACTTTTTTGGAATTTACGAAGCACAAATGGGTTTCCAACGTTATCTAATCAGCGCAATTGTTCAATGATGTCAGGCTTTAGTCCAACCATTTTAAATTTATTTTGTGAACAAGGGTTCACTTCACTTCAGGCATGTACTCCTTGGTCTCTACTTGGAAAAAGTTTAGAAAATGATAGATATAGAATTATGGCTGAAAAAATTTACAAAGAAATTAATGTATAAATTTAGAGCCTATATGTTTTAATTCATATTATTAAATATAAATTTATATTATGAATAGTTATTTTAATGATGTAGTGAATTCTAATACTATTAAAGCCATAAAATTACAGAAATATAGGGATAAGATAATGGCTGTAAAGTTAAAAAATATTGGTTCTGTTCCATATCCTATAAAACAACATTATAATACAGTTATACCATTAAATATTTATCAGACATGGCATACAAAAGATCTACCTAATTTTATGAAAAAAACGGTTGATAATATTATTAAAAACAATCCTGCTTTTAATCATTATTTGTTTGACGACAATGATTGTAGAAATTTTATAAAGGATAATTTTGACAATACAGTTTTAAACGCGTTTGACTCTTTGATACCAGGAGCATACAAGGCTGATTTATGGAGATATTGTGTTTTATATAAAAATGGAGGCATATATTTAGATATCAAGTATGAACCTGTAAATGGATTTAAATTTATTAATTTAACAGAAAAAGAACATTGGGTGTTAGACATAGATAAACATTGTATTTATAATGCGATAATGGTCTGTAAACCAAATAATCAAATATTATTAAAAGCTATACATAAAATTGTTGAAAATGTTAAGAATAAATTTTATGGCTTGAGTTGTTTACACCCTACTGGTCCGCAAATGTTGGCAGATTTTTTTTCCAGTTATGAAAAAAATAAATTTGATATGTATCATGATATTTATATTTCAGTAAAAAATAGATTTGTTTTTTTTAATGATTATATAATTTTTAAAAGTTACGATTCTTATTTAAATGAACACAATAAAAATAAAAAGGTGGAACACTATAGTGTTTTATGGGGACTTCGTAAAATATATATATCATAATAATTTTATATTACGTTCATTACACCATCCATCTTTATCTTGACCTGTGAATAAATGATATATGATATTTTTATGAAAATTGTCATGTTTAAATACTTTTAAAATAGGATATGGGTAATTATAATAATCTTTCTTGTTTGAAAATGTAGGATAACCATTTTCTTTCAAATATTTTTCAACACCATCTGTAAATGCGCCCGGACCAGTTAAATAATGAATAATATGTTCACCTTTTATAGGTGTATTTAATATTCTTTCTACTGATAAATCAATTACGGATTTTAATATTGGCGAATTTGCTGGAGAAGAAAATACCCATTGACATAAATGAGTTTCATTTTCAGGCACCAATGTTAATAACGAATCATTTATAAAAATATTTGGATTATATAAACATACTGTATCTGTATCTGCATATATACCGCCATATTTATAAATTACACAATAACGCCATAAATCGGCTTTCATTACAGCTATTGGCAACATAGAATATGCTTTATAGATTTTTTCATCAAAATTATTTTTAATGAAATCATCGCACATGGTATTATTGTAAAACATATAGTTAAATGTATTTGAATATTTTAACCAGCTTGTCATCGCCTTTACTAATTTCGGTTTTGAATTTATATAATTAACGGATTTATGTGTTTGAAATATATTTTTATTCATTACACTTATATAATTAAGTATATAATATATATTTATGATTTTTGTATTTTAAACATGTTATTTTCTATTTTTTCATTAAAAAACCAAGGAGGTATTATTTTGTGTACAAAATAGTGTGATAATATAATTCTATTATTTTGTTGTTTGTCAACCATTAGAGCTGTTATTTTATTTCCATAAATTTCGTCGTAAATTTTAATATTCATTTTCCATTTTTTGCTATTAAGTATATTATATAAATTTCTACATATTAACAGGTAATCGTTATTTAATTTATTTATATCTATGTTATAAGCGTCTACAAGGGCTTCGTATAATATTTCATTTTTTGGTGTTGCCCCAATTAAACCTTGAAAAATACAACCAGGACAATAACTAGAATTAACAGAAAAAAAATCATAGTCTTTACATATTAAATTTAAATCATATTCTAACATGGCGTCATCGTCAATGAAAACACCTCCGTTTATATATAAAAAATAATAACGAAATAAGTCTGCCTTATGTGCGCCATTTTTAATAGCGTTAAATTTATTTATTATATCAGGAAATTCATTTAATTTATTATTTTCAAAAAATTTAATTATTTGTTCATTGTTAAAATGAATATAATCCCATCCCTTAGCTTTTAGGCTTAACATTTTTACAATATACATGTTTTGAAATTTTTTTCTGGAAGTTTGTAATATTATTTTGGGTATTTTATTCATTATATTATATTACGATATAATATAATATGAGTTCTGTGGTAAATTATTTAAAAGTTTATAATTTTGATAATAAAATTAGATTGGGTGAAAAATGTGATGGAGGTTATGTAATTGGTGATATATATAATAATTATGATTGTTATATTTCGGCTGGAGTTTCTAATGAAGAATCATTTTCTAGAGATTTTATTAATAAATATGAAATGAATCATGAAAATAGTTATGCTTTTGATGGAACAATCAATTCATATCCTTATCATTATACAAAGAATATTACATTTATAAGAAGAAATATTGGTGCTGAAAGAAATTCAAAGGTAGCTAATTTATCATACTTTATTGAAAAATATAACAATATTTTTTTAAAAATGGACATTGAAGGCGGAGAGTATCCTTGGCTGTTATCTTTAAATAAGGATGCCTTAAACAAATTTCAACAAATTGCTATAGAATTTCATGGGATTAACGATGATAGTTGGGGGTGTACGTATTTAAATAAATTAGAATGTTTTAAAAAATTAGCCGATACTCATTATTTAATACATATTCATGGTAATAATTATGGTTCAGGTAAAAATAGAATTCCTGATGTTGTTGAATTAACATATATTAGAAAAGACTATTTTTGTCAAGAACCTGAATTAAACAAAACATTTTTACCAATTAGGGGGTTAGATTTTCCAAATAACATACATACGAGAGATTTTAATTTAAATTTTAGACCTTTTGTAAATTAATTCGCAGTTCAAATTAAGGTATCAATAATGTATCTACTCCATCATTAAATTTATCAATAAACCGTGTGTATTTTAATTCGTTTATACAAAAATTTTTGATATTAAATAAACTATTTTCAGTATATTCTGGATAATTATCACAAACATTTTTGTATAAATAATTACCGTAAAATTCTTTATTTTCATATAAAATAACTGGTCTACATCTTCTAATTGTATCAATTGCTGTAGAAAAAATAAAATTTTCTGAACCTTGTGCGTCACAATGTATAAAACCTATATCAGGTAAATTCATTTCGTCAAGAGTGGTTAATTTTACTTCTTCTCCTCCATTTCCTAATCCAATTCCTCCAAAATTACACGCTAAATCATTTTCTTCGTTATATCTTTTACTTACTTCTCCTCCACCTCCATCTAAATCTATATTATTCATTTTACCAAGTCCATTATAGCAAAATACACCTAAGTTATATGGTATAATTTTATCTTCTAAATTATTTTGTTTAATATTATGAAGTAATATATTATACATATTTTTTTGTGGTTCAAAAACATATAATTTCTTATCTGGTTTTATAAATCTCGCATATATAATACTTGATGTGCCACAATGACCGCCTATTTCTAAAATATTTTTATCAGGGTTTATATAGCGCCATAATTTGAAAATAGTATCTTCATCCCAATATTTTCCTTGCTTAAATGTTTCACCTATAAACCTTTCATTTTTATATAAAGTAATATTTCCATATTTTGTATTATATGTTATCATTTATTATATATATATATAGATATAATAGATGTTTAAATTGAAAAATTTGGTTTCTAAAAAAAATGTAATAAGTAATATAATCAGTCTAGTTTCTTTTGAAAAAAAAATTTTTTCTCAAAATGGCGAAGATGGTATTACTATGAAACTTATAAAGTTAATTTATAATAATGACAATACTGATAAGTATTATGTTGAATTTGGCGTAGAAAATGGTATTGAATGTAATACGAGAATACTAAGAGAAAAATATGGTTGGAATGGTCTTCAAATGGACGGAAGTAATGAAAATAATGATATTAATTTAAAAAAAGAATTTATAACCAGAGAAAATGTAATAGATTTATTTAAAAAATATAATGTTCCTAAGAGAATAAATTTATTATCTGTTGACATTGATTTTAACGATTTTTATTGTTTAAAAAATATATTAGAAAATTATTTATGCGATATAATTATTTGTGAATATAATGCGAGTCATTTGGTTAATGAAGATAAAGTAGTTATTTATGATAAAAATGGTGTGTGGGATAATTCAAATTATTTTGGTGCTTCATTGTTAGCATTAGATAAATTATCAAAAAAATATAATTATTCCTTAATTTATTGTGATAATAATGGAGTAAATAGTTTTTTTATACATAATGACATTATTAAAAGCAAAGGTTTATTTTTTGAAAACATTGGAAATATTTCAAAAATATATAAATCAGCAAAATATGGTAGTGGGCCAAATGGAGGACATATTAAAGACCCATATAATAGGAAATACATAACCTTTGAAGAGGCTATAAATTTATAACATATATTTTTAACTAAATAATACCTCGGGACTTATCATTATTCTTGCGCCTGAATTTTTCCTCGCCATTTGATGAAACGAACGATGCTCACAATCTTCATATCTACCCTTTACGTGCCCATAATCTTTATATATTAATCCTTTTGATTTTTGCGCAAAAGCATGCGTTTTAATAAAGCTTTGTGGGAATAGGTCAGCCCTTACTCGCCCATCATAATAAGTATTTAAAAACTTGTTTGTTCTGTATATTGAAAATCCATTAAATGATGAAATACATGACAAAAGCTCACCTGGTTTCAAAAGTTTTAACCTAAGCATAACATAATCTCTTATCAGAGAATGATAATAGAAATTTTTTTCAAAATGGTTGTAACTGAAACAAAATGGCCATATAGACAAGGCCCAAATATCATAATAATGTGGACTAGTATTAAAGGACAAACCATCCCAATCATTCCTCTGTAAACTTGTTCTAAGTGGTTCTATATTTATATTTTTACAATTTACGTCATCAAAATCCATCATTATAAAGTACGGATAATGCTCTTTATTTTCTCTCACATAATTCAAGCAATAATTGCGCGCTATAGCTATTCTGTGTGTTCTAAATGGAGACACTATATTTCTATTAACATAAAATATTAATCGTGAGTTCTTTTTTTGATATTCTTTTAATAGACTTAATGTGTTATCGCTTGATTTATCATAATACATAACAATTTTGTAATCGTCAAAGAGAGAACCCAATTTTTCTATATTTTCAAAAACCCTTGTTAAATATGGTCCACAATTCCGTACTGGTCCACATATACAGCAATTCATTTAAATTATATTTTTATTTAAAATTGAAAAATAAAAATATAATTAGTGTCATACTAAAACACCATTATAAAGATTTATTAAAATTATGTATTCAATTGTAACTAGCCGATTTAATAATGAAACGCGAGACGCAAATTACAACTATAGAAAAAAAAATGGTTTTGCCTGTATGTATTGCGCCCCATTTGAGTTATCCCCTAGTATTTTATATAATACACCGGTTTTCGTTATAGAAATGAATAATTTTACCAACAAAATAGAGGGGATTGGTCTTATTAAAAATAAACCAGAAACTAAAAAATATTACAAAGTTCATTCCGACGGAAATACAAATAGATACACATATATTGGAAACTATTATATGGACCGCGAAACAATAGATGATTATAATTCGCCTCTGGTTTATGCGTTGGAAGAAATATTGTTCAAGGGATACACTCATTCTAAACGAGGAGCCGGATTAACACGATTACCAAAACAATTTTTAAAACTAGATAATTACGAAAGTATTGATGTTAAAAAAGAAATAAAAGAACTATTTATTTATCATTTCAGAGAGAAATTAAGAGAGTTAACTACAATGGAAACTAGTGAACCTAGTGATAAATTTGAAGAAAAATAAACAATTTTAATGCTGAAAAAAAGGCACCAAAAAAACAGCACTTATTATATTTCTACAGTTTTTTATTAAAAACAATATTTATAATATCTATAATACTATTATTATGACTGATTTTGATACCAATGTTTCAAATTATACATTGTCTGAACTATTAACTATTGTTGAGATAGACAATGAGCAAACCAATTATGACGACATATTAGAAAAAACGGACCACCTGATTAATAAATTTAAAACGAGAAATCCAAAATTGTCTATTTTTTTTAAAGAAGTTCAGAGCGAACTTCTAGAATATGCCAAGGGATTAGAAGTTGAATCAGACGAAGATACTACTGGCAAGATTCTAGTAGAATCCAGAATAGAAGGTTTTGGAACCATGACAAATGATGCCAATTATAACGCAGGTGAAAAACAAATCTCTGATTGGTATAAAAATGAAAATCTTACTCAAAGTGACCAAAATCAGGTAGATAAAATTACCCAAAGGAAGCAAAAAATCGGCATTTTTGGTAACCAACATGCGCCTATGAATCGCGAACAAATTGCCACCACAGATACGTTTAGTTTGCCTGTAAAACAGGACTCTCTGAATCCAAATTTAAAAAACACGATAAATCGTTTCGTTAACTTAGATAGTCAGTTTAGACAATATACTAGCGGGATAGAATCTAGTTCAACAAATTATACATTGGATCTCTCGGATACATTAAAAAATGCCCTGAGTTTGAGTTTATATTCTTATCAAATACCATTTAGTTGGTATGTGCTGGACGATGCTTATGGAAACACGTGTTTTTGGATAGTAGACGTTAGTTCAAATAACAGTATTCCGGTTTCTGTTCCGTCTGGTAATTATAGTCAATCCGAATTCCAAACGCAATTAAACACGTCTTTTCAAAATGCGGGGTTTTCTACACCCGCAGTTCCAGGATATGTAACTGCCAATAATCCAGTGTATTATAACGCAAACAACGGGAAAATTACGCTTTTTTTATACGACGGCACATATACTGACCCAAATGGTGTATTATCATCATTTACTATTACAACTGAAACATCTATCGTATTTTATGATTTTACGGGAATTCTACAGTGTTCTGTAAATTGTATCAGCAATGTGAATCATTATTTTAATAATACGTTAGGCTGGATAATGGGTTATAAATTACCTTATGTAGGCATTGACCCTAGCGGAAACAGCGCTTCCTCTGTTTTAGATTTGAATGGAACCAAATATTTAATATTAGTTGTAGACGATTATAATCAAAATCATGTGAACAATAGTTTGGTTTCTATTTCACAGTATTCAAACACTTTAAAAATGCCAAATTACTACTCTCCGGACTTACCATATACTTGTCTAACACCTGGTCAACAAGGAAATAATTTATCGCAACTGGTGGATGGCGTTGTTGCGCAATCATTATTTGATAATCAAACAGTGAATGCCGAAAATGGACTTTTAATTGCCGGTAAATATGACAGTAGATATGTTACGACTCCTATAGTATTACCTAGCGCACCCAGAACTCTAACGCAGGCACAAATTTATACTATTAATGAAATTAATAAAAATAACAGTAATTTGACAAATTATTTGGCAAAAGCACCCACTTCTTCTGATATTTTGGCAATTATACCGGTGAAAACTTCTACAGGGGTCCCAACAGGTTCATTGTTGGTTGAATTTAGTGGTTCCTTACAAGATAGTGTTAGAGTTTATTTTGGACCAGTAAATATTGAGAGAATGGCTGTAAAATTATTAGATGATAAAGGCAACATTTTAAATTTAAATGGAAATGATTGGTGCTGCACTTTTGTATGTGAATGTTTATATCAATATTAAAAATACGCTAACTGTAAAAATATCATATAATTATAGTATCATATTATTATATGAATGTATTGTCAGAATTATTTAATGAATTTGGGATTTTTGGTCCAGTAATACTTTATTTTCTCTCTATTTATCTTTTATGGAACAATGATAATTTATTTTTTTACTATAATATTGGTGTTTTTATTAATGCTTTATTAAATCTGGTTTTTAAAGGAATTATTCAGCAACCTAGACCATCAGAAGATCCTAAAACATTTCATTTAGCTTTAACTCATGGTAAGCGTTTTTTGTTTAAAAACGGAATTCCGTATGATATATTTGGTATGCCATCCGGTCATTCACAATCGTCGCTATTTTCAACAGTGTTTATTTATCTCTCTTTCAGAAAAAACAATTGGTTATATTTTTATTTGTTGGTGTCTATATTAACAATGTGTCAACGTGTTTCGTATAAATATCATACTATTTTACAAGTTTTAATTGGAGCTGTAGTTGGTGCATCTTTTGGTTACATTACATATTTATTAGCTAGAGAGAAAATAAAAGGACCCATTACAGAAAAAGCAGACGATTATGGACCGATATAAGAAGTTATATACATGTAAAATTATAAAAGGTATAAAATAATCTAAAATTAATTTTATAATATAATTATAAAATGAATTATCTTTTTTTGGTATATTTACTGTCATTTTTACCTATGGGTTTCTCTCTAGAAACAGAAATATCTTCTTTAAATTTTACAGCTTCGTCTATAACTAGAGATCAGATTATGCAAAGAGCTCAGGTCTGGGTAGATGAAAAAATACCTTATTCGCAAACCGCTACAACAGATGGTTATCGTCAGGATTGTTCTGGCTATGTATCATATTCGTGGGCTTCGTCAACATCTGGCGGTGGTCATTGGACTGGAAATATGCAAGAAATTTGTACTAAAATAACACAATCGGAGATGAAAAAAGGGGACGCTATATTAAGCCCTTCAACGCACGTGTTGTTATTTGGCGGATGGATAGATTCAGATTCTTTTTATGAATATGCCGAACATCAAACAGGAGACGTTTGTCGTGTATCTACCGGTTCTTATAAATATTTTTCTAGTAATGGTTACTTTCCATGTCGTTATAATATGGTTTCGGATTAAACTTATATGGTGCTTTCTTCACAAGATACGCGATGCCCCAAATAATATAAATGATCGTCTGTGCTTGTTTTTATTAAACTATATTGGTCCGCACATTTGGGGTCTTCACAATCGGTTTCGCTACATTCGGTTAAAATACCGTTTTCATTCTCAAAAATCTCTCTACAGCTATGATAGTATCCGAAACCATCTATGGGAGGAACATGTGGAACAGTGTCTTTATTGTGAGTTGTTCTAAAATATTCACTTATTTTTGTATTCACAAATGCCGCATATTTACTGTCACCTACCCGTGGTTGTCCAAAATCATATAGTTTCGTATTAATTCCATTTCTCTCTAATTCCATGGCAAGCAATTGTCCACAAGATGCGCCGTAGGAATGTCCAGTCACTACTATAGAATATGTTGGATACAATATTTGTAATTTTTTTACAGCAGATATAGTTTGATTACTAACGCCTAACGCTGAACGATAAAAACCATTGTGAACATTACAATCACATTCTGGATAAGTAGTATAGTCAACCTTTCTTACTTCAAAATCATCTAACCAATTCATTTTTGACGATGATCCTCTGATAACTACATAGATTGATTGTGTAGAGGGTAAAACACCAACATAACCTTGTAAATCTGTTTTGCTGTCGTATAATGTGTCTTTATACAAAAAACCACTTGCTGGGCCTCCTAAACGCATTGTTTCATATTTTTCTTTACCACAATAGGCTGCGCCGCTTAACCATACAGTCGTATTTAATTGATTGTAATCAATGATCGTTGATTTCGTTAAAAATAATATTGATGAGAATAAAAAAAAGAATATTCCAAACATGTTATAATAATATTAAATAAAATATATGTTTAATATTTTTAAGAATTATAACTTATTTAAGCCCAATACACTAATTGCCTTTTTCATAAATATTTCATCTATTTCTCTTACCTTTTTTTTATCTTCAATATAGTGATTAGCTAGTCTAGCCTTTGATATTTCCTTTTTTATTTCTTTAAATTTATAAAATAGGCTATCTAAATTCTCTTCTATATATTCTATTTCTTCAAAATTTTTATTCATTACATATCCTTTATTTTCATCTTTGTAGTAATTTTTGTCTAATAATTCTTGGCTTTTTTGAAGTTCTAATTTAAATTTATAAAATTTTTCGCCAATTGTTGAACATACTTCTTTGGCTATTTCTATCAATTCTTCTTCGCTGTCATTTTCATTTACTATAATTTGGTCGCTGTTGTAATGGTCGTCATATTGTTTCATATCTAATAACGGTATTATTTTAGTAATTCGTGGCATGTTAACAAATAGGTATATAATTTATATATAAGTTATTTCTTACTAAATTTATCAATTTTATTTTGTAAAATTATATAAATGGCTTATATGCGAGATTCAAATTATATCAATTCAGTAAAAACACAAATAAATACAACTATTACTAGATGTTTAAAATCTAAGGGTTCTTTGCCTAGTTTTACACCAGTTATAAATAATCTCTCTGTAAATAATAGTGTAGCAGGTGTTTATTCACTCGTTTATATTAATGGTTCAAATTTTTTACCACCTTGTAATGGAGTTACTTATGTGAATTTTGGTTCTTTTAAAAATTTGCCTATAACATTTTATAGCTCATTTAATATTTCCTTCGTAGTCCCTATAAATGCCACTGCTGGAAGTTATAATGTAGTCGTAGTTAATGTGTATAATAGTAATTTGAGTCCTGCCGTCAATCAAAGTTATCCAGGAAACCCGAATTATTCAAACTCTATTACATATACCATAACATAAATTTCTCCCGCGTTTAGGAAATTATTTTAAGTGATATATATATATGTCTTATAAACGTAGTAGACGTTCATCGGCTGGTGCGCCAACAGGCAGATTTGGAAAAGCGGGTCCGCCCGCGCAACCCACCGCTGAAGATCTAAGAGCAAGAGCTGAAGAAAATACAAGAATCGCAGCGGAGAACTCTAGACGAGCCAGAGAACAACAGCAACAACAAATACAACAGCAACAACAAATGTTTGCCAATTATTCCGCACCTCTAGGTAGAACTGATTCTTCGTCGTCAGTAAACTCTTTGGCAGGCAATCCATTACCTTATGGTAGTAATTTTCAATTTCCTCCATCAGGTTTTAGAAGATCAGGTGGTAAACGCGGTTCTACAAAACGTAGACGCCCTAGCTCTAAAAAACACATGAAAAAGGGAAAAAGTCGTCGCCATCGTAAATAAATTACCACTTTCTCATTTAAAATGCAATTTTATATGAGATTTTACATTTATATGGGAATAAAAGTATTTTAAAATTCGTAAAATACTACATAATGAAGGGACCTACTGAATTTCTTCTAAAAAAGGGGTCCTACACATGAAGCAACGATTTTTGAATATTTTTCGGGAAAGTTTTTTTGAAAAATGAAAATTGGACATTTTTTTTGTCCATTTTTGAAAAGCTGGAATACTTTACCCCAAAATTTTAAATTTTCACTGCATAATTGAAAATTAGCGTCTGGTTACCAAAAAAATCATTCAAAATTTGTGACGATAATTTTTTATATTTTTTGCGGAAAAGGACTTTAAGTTTTTTTGTGTTTCCAATATATGGAAATTAAGGAAATAAAAAAACTTAAAAAAAACTTACCAAGATTTTTATGCGAAAAATGTGACTTTAAATGCTATATGAAATGCGATTGGGATAGACACCTGTCTACAGCAAAACATGCCTCATGCTGTGGTGGAAATGTCCAGGAAATCAAAAAACTTAAAAAAACTTACTTTTGTGAATGTGGTAAGGTATTTTTGTCAAATTCTGGTTTATGGAAACATAAAAAAATTTGTATTACAGAAGAAGACCATTCTGAGTGTCAATATTCAGACGATGAAACAACAAATAAAATACAAATATACGATAAAGAAACTTCTGATAAAGAGCTAATAATGATGTTGGTTAAACAAAATAGTGAACTATTAGAGGTCTTAAAAAATGGAACTCATAACACACATTCACATAACACAAATACAAATTCAAATAATAAAACGTTTAATTTACAATTCTTTTTAAACGAGACGTGTAAAGATGCCATGAATATTATGGATTTTGTGGATTCTATAAAATTACAATTATCCGATTTGGAGAAAGTTGGAGAATTGGGATATGTTGAAGGAATATCTAATATTATTACAACTAATTTAAGGGCTCTGGATGTGACACAAAGACCAATTCATTGCACAGATAAAAAGAGGGAAACAATCTACATAAAAGACGACAATAAATGGGAGAAGGAGGATGAACAAAAGAAAAAACTGAGAAAAGCGATAAAAAGAGTTGCTAATAAGAACCAAATGCTATTACCTAAATTTAAAGAGGCACATCCTGATTGTGGAAAATACCATTCCAAATATTCTGACCAATATAATAAATTAATAGTAGAATCCATGGGAGGTTCTGGTGATAACGATGAGGAAAAGGAAGATAAAATTATTAAGAAAATATCAAATGCTACAACAATAGATAAGATGATGAATTAAAATTGCTAGTGTTAAAAGTAATTTTAATTCTATATATTATTTTCTATTTCTAAAAATAACAAATCCCAATTTAAATATTCTGTAGTCCAATCTTGTGGCGTAGGTTCATCAATATTTAATTTCATATATAAACAATGGTCGTCTTTTAAAATACAAACGTTATTTTCTTTATTATTATCAATAACAACAATAGCAAAATTACAATCAGGATTTATTTTCAAAATAGTTTCAACAAATTTTTGTTGACTATAATTGTCAATAGAGCCAAAACGTACAAAATATATTTTTTCGTCTGATTTAATATATTCAATTATACGATTAAATCTTCTCTTATATTTTTCAATAAAATCTAAAATATCTTTATCTGTAAAATCACATAATATGTCATGAATACTTACACAATAATCTAAAGATCTAATAATGATTCGCGAGTGACCATCCCAAAATGGGTTATCTTGGTCTCTAATAATATTATCAAAATATAAAATGTTGTTAATGTCGTCGCAACCTAATATTTCTATGACAGATTTCATAGAAGTCATCAACCAATCAAAAAACAAAGTTTCTAATTTATGTTTATGTTTGTCTATTTGATATTTTACATTACATGCGCACCCAATACTTATATAAACCATATATATATACAATATAAAATAATTAATAGGCGTTATTATTTAATACGGTAATACATCAATAATTGATAGGATTTCATAAAATTCCATTCCAGCGGTTTACCATCATAGTTATTTGTGCCTTCAAATTGCCAGCTAATATTAGTGTTCATTTTATGTTTCCATTCTAAGGGGACTAAACGATGAAAACTCATGCCGTCGTAACCCATTTCTTTTCCTTCGCAAGTAATAGCTGCGCAAAAATGTTCTTTATTTATATCTCTCACAACGGCACTATCGATATAATATTTACCATTATTTACTGTAAACGAAACAGGTTTTTTATTAAATTCGCCAGCCATATCATCAAACACTTCTAGAACAATTATATGAGGTAGATGCGCCATTTTTTGAACATTTTCTACAATTTTGTCCTTCCATTTGCTGTCCGCATATCTTATAAAAAGCATTTGTATAGAAGTGTTATTTAAGAAGTTGATAATACCTATGTAATACAATAATGGATTACTAGCTTTGTCAACATCAACGATATACTGGTCATTATCTCTGTATGATTTTGGTATACTTTCGTATAATAAATGAATTATACTATTGGTATTTAATTTATAGGCATATTCATTACCAGTTAGACATGCGTCTATTCCAAAATTTAACAAAGCAAATGCGTCTCGGAGTTTAGTGGGTATGACAGAGCCATCCTTTTGTTTTCCTTCAATCATGAGTTGTCTTAAAAAATGGAAGAATTTGCGACCCTTGTCGCTTACAAAAAACGTGACAAACATGGCATTAAACCAACAATTGGATTGAGATTGAATAGGAGGTATAATTTTGGATGGTATAATATGTTTATCAGCTGCTAAATTTCTTAACAGAAATTTTTTGGCTTCTGGCATGTAATAATAAAAACAACGTTTATCATATAACTTTCCAGGGATGCCAATTTGTAAGGGTTCTTTAAGATGAAAAGCGGCCTCAATATTACAGTCAAGTAGTTCTTTTCGTGGTATAGATTTTAATGAAACTAATTCATTATTAATTGTTGGCGAATATGAGTTAGACGCTAATTTACCAGCGATGCGGTTACTTATATTACGAATAAGTTTTGGTGTTTTAGATGGAACTAATATTTCTCTCTTTCGCTTAACTGTTTTGTTATGTTTTCTTTTTAAATATTGTCTTTTCTTTGATTTCTTCATATAAATAAATAATATTTTTATTTAATATAATGGGAGCAGGTATTTTACCGACAACAATACACAAAGGGAAATTATACTTTTTATTCGGTAAAGAGGGAAAACACGAGGATTCCGCTCCTGGTTTTTCTGATTTTGGTGGTGGAACTGATAATACTGAGACGTTTTTAGAGACAGCCGTAAGAGAAGCGGGTGAAGAATTGACTGGATTTTTAGGTAATGATGCGACTATTCGTAATATGTTGTGTAAATCTGGAACATATAATATAGATTTAAAGACGGATGGACATAAAACATACCGCATGCATATTTTTCCTTTTGAATATAATCACTGGCTACCCCATTATTATAATAATAACCAACGATTTCTTCAAAAGCGATTGCCTGAAAAGGTATTTAAAACAACAAAAATTTTTGAAAAGGCTGAGATTAGATGGGTATGTGTTGATGAGCTTAAAAAAATGCGTCCCCAATTTCGTTCATATTTTCAAAATATTGTTGATATGATGCTTAACCAAAAAGAAAGCATTAAATCTTTTATAAAGAAGGGTATGCGAAACGGAAAAAACGGCACTAAAAAAAAATCACTGTGTAACAAACGTGTAGGTAGAAAAACAAGGAGAAATTATTAAGATATGTATTACATTTTTATAAAAATATAATATATAATGAAAATTAGTCACACTATAATTGTTATGTTTGTTGGTAGTTTCCTTATACAATATTTTTTAATGCCGCCAATTATGGTAAACAATCGTGCTGAAATAACAAATAATATTGGTAAGGCTTACATGTCAGTAATAATGGGTTTATCCATGGTTTTATTAGAAGTAATGATGCATGACCATCAATATCATGTATTAAGTTTAAATTTATATGCGATTTTAATCGCAGGTTTGGTATTGTTTATTTATTTATATAGAAATCAAGTTGCCATAAAAGACAAACAATATTTAGAAGGTATGATTGAGCATCATTCTATGGGTATTTTAACTAGTGAAGAAATTTTGAAAAAGACTGATAATTATGATGTAGCAAAAATAGCCAAAAATATTATCCAAACTCAAAAAGATGAAATACGAGAAATGAAAATATTAATTGGCAAATAATTATTAATTCGTTTCGTAAAATTGTTTAGATTCATCAATTTCACAATGAACTTCAGGTGGAGAAGGCCATTCTGCGTAGGAGATTGCCTTACTAGTTGGTCTCTCTAATGCCAGTAATTCCTTGAGCGCCTTTATTCTTCTCTCTAAAGGGTTCATTTTTAAAGGCAATTTACGAGATAATTGCTTCCACCGCCATTCAAATTGAAGTGTAGCAGGCCAATCTGGAAAACCAGAAACATGTGCTGCCCTAGTCCAGGTTTCACCCTGAGATACTTTTACGCCGGTTGCGTGTGCGCCACCCTTGATTTCTTTATTATGTTGCCTTAATCGGCGGTCTAAGTCAACAGTAGCGCCTACATAAGTATTACCTTTGGTGGAAACTAATAAATAAACATATGACATTTTATAATAGCGAATTATAATATTATACTAATTTGATTGTATAAAATACATAAATATAAACATTTATAATTATGTATTATGAGTTTAAAAATCATAAATTTGACTGTTCCGGAAGAATGTATTCTACCTAATATTGAAAAATTCTCTCCAGAAGAGAATTTTTTAATGTTAAAAATTGGAAGTAGTTGTTTATTAGAAGGCCGAAAAGTAGTGGCAGGACTTACTCAAAAAGAGATTTATCAAAAAATAAGGGATGAATCAAAGGAAGAAATACACAAGTTGGAATTGGATATACTAATGGAAAAGGAATTAATGAAAAAAATGGAAGATAGATTGACAAAAATATATGAAGGTCAAATTGATAAGTTGGAAAAACAAGTAGAAACACTTTCTAAACAAATCAAGTCTTATGAATTAGATAATAAGGAATTAATACAAAAAGAGGTAGACAAAGCTAGGGAGAAATATGATTTATTGCTTGAACAAAAAGATAAACAATTAGATAAAATGAATGAAAATTATGAAAAAATGTTAGTTCAATCACATAAGAGCACATCTTACAAGGGTTCTGAAGGAGAGAAAACATTCAGCGAATATGCCGAGACATTTATGGATTTTAAGGGTTTTGAGTTAATTGATAAACATACTCAAGGTGGTGAGGGCGATTTTCACCTACATTTTGAAGATTTTGATGTTTTAGTTGACGCCAAGAATTATAAAAAGAAGGTTCCGATTGATCAAAGAGAGAAAATAAAAAAGGATTTATTAAAAAATAAACATTTACATTTTGCGTGGTTAGTTTCTCTCAACACATCTATTGAGAAATATGAAAAGGCACCAATAATGTATGAATGGATAAATACTACTCAGTGTATTGTTTATATAAACAATCTCTCAAGTTTTGATGATCCAAAAAAGATTTTAAGAATAGTCTGGTTTACTTGTAAAGAATTGTATAAATTAATAGATGATGTTAATTTTGAGGAAAATGAATTGACAGATTTGAGAGAAAGGAATTTTAAACTAATGGATAAAGTAAAGGGTCTAAGAAAGACGATAAGAGAAATAAATACTTCAATGAATGCCACTAAAAATTTAATTCAAGTCATGGATGACGAGTTAAGAGGTATATTAGAAGCAGAAACTAGTGAAATAGTAGCGTCTAATTTTTCTCTCTTTGACGATTGGTGGGAACATAATATTCAAACAACAAACGATGAAACACTCGTCTCATCTACTGATTTATGGACAAAGTTTAAACAAGAAAACAAACTCATGATAAGTGAGATGGAAATTACTGGTGATAAATTTAAACAATATATAAAATCAAAAGTGCCAATGTCAAGTATTATTTTAAGGAGCAAAAATGCAAATTCGGCTTTTGATATAAAAGGATTGCGTATGAAAGAATGTGTAGCTAGTAATATTGTTGACGAAAAAATAGAAGTTGAGTTGAATGAAGAGGTTTTGAAAAAGAAAAAGGTGATAAAAAAACCTAAATTAAATTAGATAACAAATGAAACTTGTGTAACTATGTTTAGGAAACAGGGCTTTGCCCTTAGCTAAACCAAGGTTTAGCGTTTCCTAAACATACTACGAACCCGGCGACAACATTAGTTGTCAGTATGACACACATTGAGCGCAGATTTTTTATTTTACAACTACTTTGATGACAAATTAAATGTATAATTTTGTTATCAAAATGTAAATATGAGTTAAGAGATATTTTATTTTTTACTGTGTCTAGTTTGTCTTCTTTTCTTACCGCGTTTTGAACTATTTTTTCTTCTTTTTATAGTTCTTTTACGTTTTCTACCACCGAATCTGCGTTCACCTAAATCCGCGAGTCCCTGAGCTGCGTCATATTCCAGTCTACGTTGGGCAATATTCTCGCCTCTAGTGGGTATATTTCGTGTCATATTCTCACCAAATGTAATTCTATTGCTATCAAAAGGATTATTTTGGTCAATAGGACCTGCTCGCCATCTATTAATAGCCGCAGAGTAATTGTCTGGTACAATATTTGTCGTATCAGGTCCTAGATATCTTTGCCTATGCTCATATATAGCGTTACGTCTATCTGCCATTTATTATATTATAACATAATATTTTTTACTAATTCTGTTATATATTTAAAATATGCTTCTAAATAGAACTATATTATTATGCTAGTCATGACCTCTTATGTGTTTGAGATGACATTGTAATATTGTGTTTTATTTTACAAGCACTTTGATGACAAAGTAACTGTAAAAATTTTGTTATCAAAACTAAAACTATGAATTTTAGTCCTAGTTTATTTTTTACCATGTCTGGATTGTTTTCTTTTTCTAGAGCGTTTTGAACTATTTTTTCTTCTTTTTATAGTTTTACGTTTTTTCCCACCGAACTCGCTATAAAACCTGTCATGTGGCTCAAATTCATTAGAAAATCCTCGTTCTAGCCTTCTTTGCGCCATTCTGGTAGTTTTGTCTGGAATACGATAACCATGTCTACTATATTTAGCAGGTTCTTCGTCAACAACATTGTAGTCGTGAATGGTCATTATAGTTCCTTTTTGTTCAGTCGGTAAATCATTGTTGTATGATTGATAATTTGTTTTAGGCATCCATCTTAATCCAGGATTTGAAGGGTCTATTTCTTTTCCAAACCTGGTTTCTTGAAAATATTCGTCAGCTGCGTTAAATAAGTCTGGACGACCCCAAGTATTTGCTTGGATTTCTCTTGGATAAGAAGGATCTCTTGAATACTCATCAATATAGGTAGAATGTGAATCACTAAACCCTACATTATTACCACGACTAGGAAGATAATTATTATAATCAGATGGTCTTTCGTATCTTGAACCTTGTTTCATAGAAGATTTCATTTGTTTTTTACTCATATAAATATAATTAATATTTTATTTTTTTACATATCATTTGAATAATCATTTGAATAATCATTTTGTGATATTTATAAAATTTAATTTGGTATTGTAACTTTGGACGAATATAATATTTAAACAATATAATATAACTGCGTGTAATATGGTTTGAACTAATTTAAAAATATCAAAAATACAGGTATACATCTAGTATAAACAAAAAATATAACGTATAATACATAACGCGACACGATATTATCGTGCTAAATCATAACGAAATATACAACTGCTTACTGATTATGGTGTCTGTGACGATGAGACCATAAGCTCGTGAGCGACTTGTCACAAAATGTGACCATAATGGTAAGGGGTTTTTGTTGTAAGTATGCGCAAATGGATGACACCATGTTAGCAGTCACGTCCTCATGTGCTCTGGAGCTGACATCAACTACCGTCATAATGCGTTTTTTTGTAAAATAAAAAATCTGCGCTCAATGTGTGTCATACTGACAACTAATGTTGTCGCCGGGTTCGTAGTATGTTTAGGAAACAGGGCTTTGCCCTTAGCTAAACCAAGGTTTAGCGTTTCCTAAACATACTACGAACCCGGCGACAACATTAGTTGTCAGTATGACACACATTGAGCGCAGATTTTTTATTTTA
>JACCDO010090758.1_pt1 | contig 36065 bp, 24 predicted proteins | sample 7446101 | NCBI WGS metagenome assembly JACCDO01 (sample SAMN15323440, study PRJNA562643) | freshwater metagenome | isolation source: river surface water | place: USA:Blue River Watershed | collected 2017-08-16 | reverse complement strand
TCACTCACCTACTCCTACTCACTCACCTACTCACTCACTCACCTACTCACCTACTCACCTACTCACTTAGTTGGAAGGAGATCTTCAACTTGCCGTCGCCTCTGTTGCTGTACATCGAAGGCGAGCTAGACAGCAAGTACCACACTTGCAACGACATCGGGGTTGCGTCGGACTGTTCTGGGCTGGAGATCGAAGGGGACGATGACAACAGAATCGACGCAGACACAGAGTTCTCGGATTTCTCATTAAACAATTTTTAGTTGTATACATATTAATACAAAAGCTTTTATTGTACTTGTTCATGCTGGGATCGGCGAGGGATTTTACTGGTGCTCACACCGGGATCGGCGGGGGATTTACTGTTGCTCACACCGGGATCAGCGAGGGATTACTGGTGCTCACAACGGGATCGGCGAGGGATTTTACTGGTGCTCACAACGGGATCAGCGAGGGATTACTGGTGCTTACAACGGGATCGGCGAGGGATTACTGGTGCCACGTTTCTCGTCGTTATTTGGGGTATTACTTGCACTATTTGCCGTATTTCCACCTTTTAACTTCTGTTTCAACCGTATTAAGTACTTCATAAGTATCTCATCTGCTGCGCCAACTCCCTCGTTACCGTTAGAATCACGCAGCAGCTTCACTACGTCGTTCACACTTGGATTTCTCGCCTTCAGGACGCAGTCCCGGCACGGGGCGTAGACGGACATTGTCCCCAGAGAAAACAGCGCGATTCGACGTGGCGCAATGTCGCGGTCGTGCAAAATTGTCGTTAAAAGAGTCTCGACGATGCGCTCCTTCACCATAATCGACGCCAATTCATTGCCGTTACTAAGAGAGAGAGAGTGAGTGAGTAGGTGTGTGAGTGAGTAGGTGAGTAAGTAGGTGAGTGAGCAGGTGAGTGAGTAGGTGAGTGAGTAGGTGAGTGAGTGAGTGAGTGAGTAAGTAAGTAGGTGAGTGAGTGAGTGAGTGAGTGAGTGAGTGAGTGAGTGAGTGAGTGAGTGAGTGAGTGATTGAGTAGGTGGTTAGGTGAGTGAGTGAGTGAGTGAGTGAGTGAGTGAGTGAGTAAGTAAGTAGGTGGTTAGGTGAGTGAGTAAGTAGGTGAGTGAGTAGGTGCGCGAGTGAGTAGGTGGTTAGGTGAGTGAGTACCGGACTAGATTGCCTATTGCACCCGCTGCATTTGCTCTTGTTTTCTCATCCACGTCATCCATGGCATCGCGAAGCATCGGGATGCTGCTGCTGAGGTAAGAGTACAGTTCATTCGAGTGGAAGGCCGCGTTGCCGATGGCGAAGCAAGCAAATTTCTTAACGGACAAATCTTTATCGCCACAACATTGAATCAGCAGCGACAGCACCGTCAACCGTTGGGATCCTAGACATTGTAGGGGAGTGAGTAAGTGAGTAAGTAAGTAAGTAAGTGAGTGAGTAAGGATGAGTGAGTAAGGATGAGTGAGTGAGTAAGAGTGAGTGAGTGAGTGAGTGAGTGAGTGAGTATAGTGAGTGAGTGAGTGAGTGAGTGAGTGAGTGAGTGAGTGAGTGAGTGAGTGAGTGAGTGAGTGAGTAAGTAAGTAAGTGAGTGAGTGAGTAAGTAAGTAAGTGAGTGAGTGAGTATAGTGAGTAAGTGAGTAAGTGAGTGAGTGAGTGAGTAAGTGAGTAAGCCAGTAAGTAAGCCAGTAAGAGTGAGTGAGTAAGCCGGTGAGTGAGTACCGTTGTTATTGGGGAAAGGCAGGTCCACATACGACGACAAACTCTGGTAGAATCGGTTCGAATGCCGGCAAAGATTTCCTATTAAATTGCAAGTTTTTGCTCTTAATCCCTTATTCGTGATGGAAGGCGACAGCAGCAAGATGAGCTTGTAAGGCGTGAACACATCATGTAGTAACGCGTAATGTTTCTCAGAATGCCGTGCTAAATGGGATCCAATTTGTAAGTAACACATCAATGCTTCAATGCGACTGTCACTGTCGATCCCACTCACGTTGTAGTATTTGCTGTCATTCACTTGCGGGATCAAGGGATTTGGCAGCTCATCAATCACCTCTAATCCCTGTGCATCAACAAATTGGGTAATAAATTTACTAGATGTAAGAACAAGTTCAGATAGTACGTGGATGATGCAAGTGATGGTGTCGTCGCTGAGCTTGCTGCCGTAGACGCGCATCGCTTCTAAGAAGCATTTGATGAACTGAGTGAGTAAGTAAGAGTGAGTGAGTGAGTAAGTGAGTGAGTGAGTAAGTGAGTGAGTAGGTGAGTGAGTGAGTGAGTGAGTGAGTAGGTGAGTGAGTAAGTACCTGAGTCTTGTAAATCCCTTCCAGAATAGCTTGAGACTCTTTATTCTGTGCATCAGTAGCCGTTATGTTGCCTATACTATGCATAATAGTACGCAAGATAGAGCTGCAAGCAGCCAAGATGCTGTTGACGATGTGGCCAGGTGATAAGGCGTTGGGTTCTATCCAGGTGTCACCACCTGCAGCGGATTGGGATTGAGTTACTAATCCCCACATATGACATAGCTCGAGATGAATAGGTAAGCAGGCCAGGGATGCAATACCTACTATTCCTTCGCTCTTGACATGCTGCAGCAAGTCACTTCCATCTGTTGTTCCGTTAGTTACTAATAAATTTGCTAAACGTAATGATAAAAATTTTAAAGCGGATGCGACACCTATAGGTGACAACTCGCCATTCCCGCTTGATTGCAGCACCCGGGATACCAGGCTTGACAGTGTAACAGTAGGGTCATCAGTTGACACGATAGTAGTGAAGTTGGGGTATATTGATGCGATGGTGGAGATGAGAGACAGTAGACCGTCGTACATGCCACCTTGTCGATGACCGAACTCACTACCGGTGAGCCACATAGATGGGTCTGCTTTACTCACTACAGCGCCACTTACCACCTCGTTATCTGCATGACTTGCTGTGTTGTTACTGTTGAGATGGCTTTCAAGTACTCGGAATATAACTATTGCAACGGTGTTAGACATGGCACCGCGACAGACCGCATTAGTGAGTGCCGTGCACTCTTCTTTTGCTAAGAGAATAGGTTCAGTGTCGCTATCTGCAAAGTCTTCCTTGTTGATATTACTCGCGTTGCTTTTATCTACAGATGATGATGATGATAGTGCAATGATAGAAGAAAGTAAGGAGAAACCAGCTGCTGTCACCCGGATATCATCCGTTGATTCGATGCAAGACAGCGCTGCGTGAGTGCTTGATAACAATTGGTTATAGGCTAAACACCGTGAACTAACCAGATTACGCAGTGTTGCAAGAGCTAAACCCTGTGAAAATGTGTCAATATCATTGTCTAATCCGTTACTTTCAGCTTGAACTTTCGCTGTATATTGAAGCATATTCAGAAGAGTTGTAACAGCCGCACCTTTCCGATACGATGTGACACAAGAGCAAAGATATCTACCTTCCATTGCTGTTGTATGAATAAGAACTCTAAGTGCAGCAGAGCGCAATGTTAACTTATCCTTGTTCAACTTCCTTGTTGTGTCGTTCTTATTACCATTTTGTCTTTCACCATCTGGTTGACATACAATTTCTAGTAAATGAAGCAAAGCATTCATACGAATACCGATTCCTTCTACCAGTTTCTCGGAAACTAACCGACAAACACGGTGTCGAAGCATGACTCTTTCACTGCATAATTCAAAGTTGATCATTTCTTTACCATCGCCTTTGCGACGTAAGACACATTCTAATGGCATTGCAGTGCTGGTGCACCATTGAGACCCGCTTGTGTGTAGTAACAGGGCTAAGGAGTGGATAGCGAAGGCGGATATCTGTTGCAAGTTGTTGGCGTCGCCAATATCTTCTTTATACTCATCGATTTGTGTGCTGTTATCACAACTATAATCATTGTCGAGGTAGTATATAGCCTGCATTGAAGGGACAAGACACTCGCATATTGCGCTTGGTACTTGCTGCGCTAGTAGCATGTTGAACATAGTCGGTGATGATTTACTAATGATAGCACCTAGCGCACGCAGTGAACGGCGACATAAACGATGAGTTGCGTCTAATTTTGGATTGATATCAACACTTTTTCTTACTAATTCAACTAGTAAACCTACTAATGACCACCTGTCGGAGACACTGACACCGATGGTATCACTTAGATTAGAAACCGCCGGTAACGGACTAGCCAATCCTTTGCGCGTCGGGCTCATGCTGTTCATCTCATCGATGGCGCGGATAACAACCCCTAGTTGGGATTTTTGTGTCTCATCAATAGATGGAATGCACACGTAATACGACACCAACTCGACTAGTTGTATCAATATATTGATGAAGGTTATGTTTATTACCTGTATATTATTGCTAGCCCCGTCATGCGTGTGGTGTGCGTTGTCGTCCTCATCTTGGCCGTCGGTCAGACTATATTGCATTAGCTTTAACCTCTTGGATAGTCGCTGGATTATGTCGATTATGTGCGAGATACACTTGCACACATAGGAACACACCAGCAACGCTGATCCGATATGATTATCCGTGTGTGTTTCACTCACTGTCAAGGCTTTTAGAAGGATCGGCAACACCACTGACATTGATTTCGTGGTTATATTTAGTCCAGTTAGTAGCACTGAACTCGCGTCAGATACAGCATCAACAAACCCGTCACTAAAGTCACTGCGCTCATCACATTCATTAATTTTTAATTCCATCAATGAGTACTCTACTAACAACCGCTCGAGGTGCTCGCCGTAATCATTGCCACTTATGTATTGCAATATCTCTACTTGGCTGATGCTTTCGGCGCTGAGGATGTTCTCTAACTCCTCCCAATACCTGGCGTCGTCATTAGATATCGTTTGGAACTTCTGTACATCACGTGTTACCTTGTTGATCACACTGTTATCTACTCCAACAATCACATCATCATCCCCGTCGATCTCTGCTGCAACAACAGAGTTGCTCTGGTCCACTAAGTTGCAATAGTCATCATTATTATTGTATTCACTAGAGGAAACAGTATTCGTTTCCATAGAAAAACTCAACCCACTGATGGAATCTTTGTTGATGTTCTGGCGGATGTCCGTCTCCACGGAGCTCGTGTAGTCTTTCGTGATATTGTCGGTGTCTTTATATACAACAGGATCGGATTTCTTATCCATGTGAGTATTCTTGGAGCTAACGGATTTATAATCAGCAACTGAGTGACTGTGAGCCTTGTAACCGTCGCCATCAACTTGATTGTTTTCTTTGGATTTCCAAGCTTCTTTTAACTGTAAATCGCTGTTAGGAGTAACATGGCGAAGCACTTTATCCTCTGCAGTAGTTGGTGTCATTGTTACATTTCTTGCTGATTCTAATGCACTAGCAGATTTTGCTCGGGTAGGTGGGGTAGTATGCGCATTGTTGTTAGTACGGCTTCCCGCTGTGCTTGGTCTCTCCGTTGAAGGAGTGCTAACCATTTTCTGATGCTCAAGTTTTAAGTTCTTTGCTCGAATTAAATAGTTTTCTTTCTCCTCTTTTAATCTTGCATCACGCTGTCGCACCTCTTGTGCATGTGGTAATTCTTTACTATTTGGTGAGGGATTTAATACAGGAGTATCTCGAATATTCATTGTGCCAAACATATTGTTAGCATGGGATCCCATGATACTCTCTAACCGCTCTCTTGGACCACCTTGACCACCACAAGTGGCATAATGTGACCTTTCTTTACGTAATTTTTCACGATCAGCTTCTGTTTCACGCACAAATGGATGGTCAAGTAGATGTGGCCAAGTTAACCTTTTAGCTGGATTCTTTTGCAATAATCCCTGCAAAAACGATTTAAACTCTTTTGATATATCCGACGGGTATTTCACAGGGTCCTTGACTATGTGATTTATCAATGAATAGATACTATTCGTGTAAAAAGGCGGCTGTCCAACATATAGTTCGAATAATATTACACCTAATGACCATAAATCCGAGGTTGCATCGTATGGCTGTTCTTTTACTAACTCGGGAGACATATATAATGGTGTTCCTTTGATAGATGTTAATACAATAGTATTAGAACTCATAGCTCTTGCAAATCCAAAATCACATAATTTAATTCTTCCATTAGAACCAATTAATACATTTTGAGGCTTCATATCTCTATGTATAATGCGATTGGAGTGTAAATAATGCAAGGCTTTGACTAACTGCTTGGCTATTTGCTGTACTGTTGACTCAGGCAATCGTTGATCATCTTGTAAAATATCAAATAACTCACCTTGCGCATATTCAGTGATGACACAAAATTCACGATCAGTTTCGAATGCATCAAACATTAAAATGATGTTTTCGTGATTCAATTTCCTTAATATTCCTATTTCTTGGCGTAAATTCTTTATATCTTTCTCACTTTTTCCGTGTTTAGATATAAATTTCATGGCAACTGTAAATCCAGTGTTTCTTCTTCTTGCTTTGTACACTTTACCAAATGAGCCTTCGCCGATGTGTTCCAACACATGGTAGTTGTCCATTATAAGGACTTTAGCTCTATTATTTTGGCGAACGAGTTGAGTTTGATTTGATTTGATTTGTTTTTTGAATTTGCTTGCTTCTCTTCTCTTGGTCTCTGCGGAGCCGGTACGATGAGAACAAGTTTAGAAGTATAGTTAGTTAGGTAGGTAGCTAGGTAGTTAGGTAGTTAGGTAGGTAGTTAGCTAGTTAGCTAGTTAGGTAGTTAGTAACTTATAAATATTTATTGAGGTGCGTGCCGCACTCCTACAGGTGATCCCTATCTGCCTTGATTCGCTTAAGTGTCAATAATCGATCTTCTTTTGCTTTAAGCTTTTCAAGATGTAACTTTTTAGCAGCTGCTTCCTTCGCACTTCTTTCTTCAGCCTCAATCTCTAACTTTGATTTCATGGGGATGGATTTATGCGTAGTTGAACTTTTTAATTCTATTGCTGCTTCTTTAAGTTTTTTTGTTTCTTCTGCTGCTTTTTCTAATGCAAGAATACGTTGTTCACGTGCTTCTGCAGGAGTTAATACTTTAACTGGTACAATAGTATCATTATTTTCATTTACTGATGAACCGAGACAAAATGCATTACCTCGGATAACTTCAGGCAACGTACCATCCCAGGTTGGGTAATCACTCCATGTTTCCGATAGAAATGTGCATTGAGGACATCGATTGTCTATTTGCACTGTTATTTCAGCACCCTCATCACTGTTTATCGTTTTAATAACTTGATTATGATGTGATAGTAAGTTGTCACACGCACGGTTTATCATAGGTCCGAAGCTACAATTTGGACACATTCTGGCATCTGGGAATTGCTTCATAAACGTGCCTGTTAACGACTCTAATTCTTGGCGCTTTACAACTATATTTAATTTTTCTATTGCGGGATTATTCATACCTTTTGTTGAGTCACATTGCTTAGTACCATTCTCTTCAGAAATTATAGCATCTTTAAGTTCTTGGGTTGCAGCTTGAAGCTTTTCTTGATACTCTGCATAGAGCGACAAAGACTCGCAATATTGCAAATTATCGAGAAATCCTTCGAGAACATCAGATCTCGTAATATGCTGACAAATTGTAGCGCGGCTGTATGGAGGTGATACACAGCCTTCAACACTACATTTTATTAAACCATGTCTACGTTGAAGTGCCGTTGAATTTTCCTTCCGTTGTTGATTAAGAACTTCGGTCCAATTAGTTAAGCATTCACTACACTGAAAATGACAATCACTATGCAATTCGTCATTACAGAAAACACCAGATTTAACTGACGAAAAATCATTGCATACGTAGCATTGTAACGGTTGATCTTCTGTTCCAATGAAGTTATTATCATTATGAACTGACGCTTTTGGACTGGATGTCTCAACAGAGGATTTAACTTCAATTGTGCTAGCTTTACTACTTTTACTATAGTCAACTATACTGGACCTCTCTCCAATAGTAAGCTTATTTAGGATAATTGGCTCAAAAGGTATGTGATTTCTTAATTGATCTTTAAGTTGTAAAGCATCAGCAGCAGTTATACGCTCGTATATACATGCAACTTCAATCGCCAGAAATGCTAGAATAAGTTTTTCTTTATCACAACTCGGTGTAAAATAACCAACAATATCCTCAAACTGATCACATAGCAACTCTTTCAGCCTCGTGGCTGCTTCGATAGCTTTGTCCATAGCTTTGTCCATGCTCATAATATGCAACCTGTATTGCGTGGAAGCATTACCTTTTCTTAGAATTTTTTTCTTCTTTTTTTCTATCGGAATCGAGGGGATTAAGTACCGTTAAAATCGTAAGCACTTAGCTCCCAAGTGTTAATAGTATGGATGGTTGGGTGATAATGCGACCGTTAAACTCAAAGGAGGGGTCAATATCAATGGTACTGATAATTTTCCATGTGGAGCTTGAATGAACATGAATTTGATCTAATAAATGAGTAAGAAAACCCGACGAGTTACAGCGTGTCGGCAGGATAAATGCCACCAAGTTGACGCGATACTGAATGATTCCTTTGAGAATAAACTCCAACGGATAGAGCCGAGACTTCTGCTGATCCGCAAATGGAGGATTCCCGATTAGTACGATATTTTTATATCCATTCACGTGTACTGCGTCGATGGCGGTGAAGTCCTGAGTGAGAATCTTTGATTTTACCTGTATATTCTCAATATTTCGGATAACTTCTTCATCAATTTCATATCCAACTATGTTCTTACATCCTTTTGCCATCAAGTTTTCGATTACCCTCCCATCGCCACAGCTTGGTTCAATGAATAAAGTATCATTCAATATGTTTGAATGAGTGTTGGACAGCAATAAATATTCAAATGTGGTATTTACTAAGGTTTCAATATTATCATTGAGAGTAAAATACTGTTGTAATTCACGCATTCTTTTTTCATGTATACATCTCAAAGATAACTCATGCCGATATAACTGGTAGCTTTCTTCGTTGGTAAACTGTTTGATATCATTTTGATACTCTGGTTTCGCATCATTGAGAATAGAAGTCAGCCATTCATTGACAATAATCAATGATTTCTTCATCTCTACGTGATATCCTTCACCAGATGTTACATCCCAAGAATATTTTGATAGTTTACTAAATCTAGCAACAGGAAAGCTAAGACAAGATGCTCTACTATCTTCCCCTACACAACTGGTAATCTTTTTATGCCAACGATCCAATTTCTTAATGTCTTCGTAATATCTGGTCACAACTGCACCGTTTAAATGAAACATAAATAGCTTTGTTTGCACATTGTACCCGATGAGCTGCATTGTTCAGTCAATTTTGTGAAGTACTGTTAATCCACCAATAGCATACAATTTCTTCTAGAACCCAAGATTAAAGTTTGAAGCACTTTACTAAAAGATGCCCATTACAATACATGCTTCCATGTAATGGAGGTGGCAGGTGGAGGTGGAAGGTCCAAAATTTGGAAATTTTTTTTTTCGGAAAATTTTCTGGGTATTCAACCTATTCATTTTGCTACGTTGGTTTGTAAGAAAGTATAGATATTTTGAGACTCGTGTATAGTATCATGAAGCTAGGCTGGTGCAGAGTAGCCATGTTCATTTTCCTTGGGATATACTTGTTTTCAGGCTTGCAGCTATTGTATCTTGTTTACTTTGGTGTCGGTAGCAACCATTTAGTATCTTGGAAATACTCAATATATGCCTTATTTTGCGGTGTTTATTTCGACAATCTTCATTACTATGGTAGCAGTTTTAATTTGTTTATCATCATCTCGTGTGTTTCTATTCTGTTCATTGAAGATTATGCATTAAAAAGTGGCTTTATTTTCGGTAATTATGCATTCAATGATAATTTTGGGTTCAGAATTACCCCAAGACTGCCGTTTTTAGTGATCATATTGTGGCAATCATTGCTATTTCCTTCTTTTTCTTTAAGTTATTACATTGTTAATAATTTTGTTAGATCTGTTGGATATAGTAAAACAATATTACAGATATTACTAGCTTCAACATTAATTACGGGATTTGATGTTATATCTGAACCAATAGCAGTATTATACGGTCATCAACTATGGCATCATACGGCGTTTGTTGATCAAAAATGTGACTCTTATACACCTCGACCAGATTGGCTGTACAGCGCATCTGTATCGATAGATCATAGTAGCTATTACTACTATTACGGGATTCCACTGCAAAACTTCATTGGTTGGTTTGTCACCAGCTTGTTCATATATATATTATTTACAGTATATAGATCTTATTTCAAGTTGCAATACATCGCCAAAGATTCTCATGAACACGTTTCATATTTAGTGACTATAGTCTGCACAATACTCTTCTATGTTCTGCATCCGTGTCATCCTCCATTAGTGAAAAGAAACGGATGCATATACCTCCTTTGCATCATTGTACTACTGCTTGGTTCCATATATTACAAAAAATGTCACCATGTTCTAAAAAGTGATTAGTATTGTGCGTGGGACTTGGCTGGCGACAGTGCGAATGCGTAGTCGTCACTATTCCCTTGATCATTTTCAGTCAAATTTATCTCGTTGTCAACTGCAATATCAATACTATCAGCACCGTCCATGTCGCCATAGATATCACGTGATGAACGCAGCAACAAGTCATATAAGTCAGTCGACGCAACTCGCGCTATAGTTAACGGAGTCTCGCCTTGGTTATTGAGTGCGAAGATCACTTTGCGGTACCTCACCATGGTATCAATAACAGACTTATAACAATTTTTCTTTTGGTATAACAAGAAGGACTTCCTTTCAACTTGCAGTGCTAATTGAGTCATTGCGATGACTCGGTCGCTGCTTGCCCTGCTGTGATTCATGACAGCCAGGTGCACCAGGCTATTGTTTTCTTTGTTGAAGTTATTCAATAATGGATGGTACATTCCTAGCTTACACAAGTATTGCGCCGTCTCTAGTTGATAGTGTTTCACTGCCAAGTGCATGGCTGTGTCACCATTCATATCTGTTTCTAACGGTAAACACTTGTAACGACTCAACCGCGGCAAAGCTGAAGGATAGCTTATAGTGTGTACTTGCTGACGTAAAAGGAGTTTAAAATAACTAATTTCACCAGCAATTGCAGCGTGCATGAAGCACGTGCGGCGGTTCAGACGATTGTACATCGCACAATTAGCTCTGTTGTAAAGTAACGAAGCCACGTATTGAGTTCGGTTAGGGAGTAAACACGCTTGCAGCAGCGGACTGTTACCATTGTCGTCGACCCACTCAATAATTTCCTCAAAGGACTCGTGTTTATCCCGCCAATTTTCAATAAGTTTGTAATATTTTCGTAAAAACAAGAGTAAAACGGAAAAAATATCATAGTTTCCCGCTAAAATTGCCTTGTGTAACGAGGATTTTGTATGTTGCTTGAGCGGGACAAAGCATAAGCTACCGGCTCGTTTTAGCAGCGCTCTCACGACAACATAGTTCCCTGCTACTATCGCGGTGTCAAGTAGTGTATTGCCGTCTATTTCATGTTCTAGTATACGATTTAATATACGTCTATTGCTAAATGATGATAACAAGTCGCAAATCACATCCTTGTTACACGCGCGGGTATCCTGAACAAGTTTATGCAAGCAAATATAGTCAGTACCGTCGTTAGGCGGTGTCCTCAGTGATGACGGCACATGCTGAAATGAAATAATACCTAGAAAGCGAAGGAATGAGGAATGGTTAGATGCGGTAAGTACTAGAGCGACTTACCGGTGTGAAACTTCAAGTGAAATGTGTACGCAGCGGTTGGCTTTTCTGTTGTGGTGGTACTACCAGCGACATCTATATCACTTAACGATAATTTGCGAAACCTGTATGAAAATAAAATGAGTTCATGTGTAAAGCAAAGTGTAAGAAGAGGGAAAACCATTTATTGAATGAAGACTTGTCGACAATCGATTGAATCTTGGACTCCTTCGTCAGCATGCTCTTGTGTTCAGTGCAGTAGAAAGAAATTTCGTGATATTGGTACCAGCTATCTGAGAATTTAACAGGGCATTTTGCTGCTTCGAAAATTTCATATAAATAAACGCTTTTACGACCAATAACACTCAACTTGTTGCTAGACATAATGCAGTTAGGAATTATTTCAGATTTAATTAATTTAAAATTAAACTTTGCTGTGCCAAAATATTTAACAAAGTCAAATAAAAATGATGTGTCGCATTTATCACTTATCTCACATCGTCGCGAATGAATGACTATACTATCGATCGTGACATCAATCTCTACATAATACTTTATCAAGCATTTAATCGGTTCCATTCCAGGACTAGTAACGAGTGCGCCATTCTCAATCTCATAAGTGAAAGAGGATAGCATCACTTTTATATCAGTATCTTCCTTTTGTTCATTCTCGCTAAGTTCTGTCTCGTTTTCTTGACTCTCATTAAGTTCGATCTCAATGTTTTGGGTGTCGTTAAGTGATGCTTCTGTTGGGACATCATATTGAAGGTCATACATGCTACCCTCCATTTATTCGACTGCTTCCGAAGCGCAAGTCGAAGATAGAGTTGACTAGACCACTCCTAAAGACGTGCGTATACACAAAATGCACTGCAAAGGTCTCTATTTCTACTTTCCGGAAAATCTTTCTCCTTTTTTTGCAACAGGAGTCCTGTTACAGGACCGGCGACCAAAAGTCATGAAGATTTTGATTATTTTAAATAATTATTCACAAAAAAGAGAGTCTATTCCTTGGCTTCCGACAGTATTCCCGACCGCGCGGAGTCCAGGTAGTTCTGCAACGCTTGAATCCTTTTGTCTATTTCAGAGATACTGTTTTGATTTATTGCGGATGTATTTACATTTCGTGATTGCTTCGATGTTGATTGTTCATTGATTCCTTCTTTCGATGATCTGACGCTAGATCCGTTGGATGACCGCGTTGGTGACAACAATAAATTTGATTTATGACTTATACTACCACCAACCGATCCAGCAGTTGATATAGAAGAGTTTGAGTTACGCAATATACTATCTGATGCTTTTTGTACAGCAGCAGTTACCTTCGCAATAGACGATGGTGATGGCTTAATGATGGGTATACCTAGTCTTGATGGTGTTAAATTGCTTACATTTTCCTCATTACCTACAACAATATCCACATTATCCTTGCGTGATAGATATGAGCGATTACTGCTGGTCGCAATACCAACGCTATAATCAAAATCAGCAAGTCTATCTTCTTTGCCTCCCTTTCTACCTTCTTTATGTCTTCGTGCAGCAGCGGCTACAACTGCTGGATCAATTTTCTTTTCTTTTTTTCGTTTTAAACCTTTGCTGTCGCGGCTACCTTTACTGTCTCGACTTCCACGACTTCCTCTGCTTGATTGTGAGTTGGCAGATGAGTATCCTGATTCTCTATAGCCACGACTACTGCGCTCATAGCGGTGGTCGCTATTATTGCTGCCTGTACTACCCCAAACACCATTTTTATTCATTTTAGCTTCCATAATTTTTTCTTTACGATTTTTTGCATATTCAGTAGGATCAAATCTACCACCAAGTGACGATGCTGGTGATGTAGAGCGACCTCGTGCCTCCCGTGATGGTGCCCTATTAGTTGTTGCGTTGCGCGTATTCATGTTTTTAGTACCAGTCATTTTATTACTATCCGCGGAATAAGATCGTTGGTTCGATCGAGTGGTGGTTTGTTTCGTTAGATTTGCGGCAGCAGGTGGAGTGTGTGAACGCTGTCTATATGGCATATTACTACTTTTCGTTGATGAAGATGAGCGATATGCTGTATTCGCTCTATTAGTGGAGATATTAGCCTTTCTCACGGTTGTCAACTCTTTTTCTAACTCAATTACACGTCGTCGTAGTACTTCAACTGTCGAATTATTTGTGTTATTGACACCTTTAGTGTAAAATTCAAGCGGGTCCGTATTCCCGTTACTCATTTTACCTTTCCATTTACTTATTTCTTTGGTGCTTTCGTTACGTAACCGTTCATATGCTATTGATGCATCAGCTAAATCTTTTTTTAATGACTCTACTTGTTTTCGTAATTTTGAATTTGTTGCAACAATTTCAGTTAATGATGGATTGACACTAGTGGCAGCTGGTGGTGATGATATAGTTGTATTGGTTTTATTTACTCTACTTTCAGCTTGTCTTAAACGGTGTTTCAATTCTGTATTTTCTTGTCGTAATTTTTCTAATATAAATTTTGAATCTTTTGTTAAATCCGTATTACCATCTATATTACTATTAGTTAGTGCTAATATCTCTTTTCTTAATCTATTAATTGTGCGCTTTAAAGATTCTGCATTTGGTGACGTTTCAAACGCCAATGGAAGTGGATAATGAACCCTGTCAAACTCTCCTGAGTATGTTAATATGACATATCTTTTCATACTTGAACGTGCGTTAATAGTAGAACTAGAAGTGGACATAACAGAGCTATTGTCACTCACATTGTGCCCTAATTTACGTTGTTTTAATGCTTCTAAATCAGCAAATGTTAATAAATCAATAAAAACACTTTCATTTGTCTTATTTAATGCAGAGCATATCATTTTTACAAATACTGCAAATTTTTTATAATTTCCAGCTTTATGAGTTATTTCTTCGATATATTCCGTAGTGAATTGTCCGCTCCATCTATCATTAGTATTTATTTGCTCGATTTCTATATTTATAACTGGACCGACTACAGTAATATCTACTGCATAAGATGTACTAGAATATTAATTAGTAAGTGAAGTAATATAAAGTTTTAAGGAGTGATATTGAACGTAGTAACTGTCCAATGAAGAGAATGAATCGCTACATATATGATGCGAAACTATGAATAAGTATATGGTGATCTTTGACTTGGTTATCATCAGTTGCCACAAGATTTAGATATGATCTATGAATCTTACCCGTGAAAATCGATTTCCCAACCTTTCTCGAAGTTGTGGTAGTCGATGGCTTCAAGCTTAGAGCCAAAATCAGTTGAACTGTCCATCTTCTATGTTATATCTCGATTTTGAAGCGAAGAAAACTTTGAATTTGAAAAATAGGGCCGCATGCATTTGAACCTGACTGTTCGCGCAGTCACTGTACATTAATTATGGACGTGTTTGGTGGTTACAGAAAGCTGGGTTGTGATTTTCTGATACATGAACTGTAAATTGTATTGGTTACAATAATTATATTTTTACTTTAATTTTACTTTAGTTTTAAGTAATAATTTCATTGCATAGAATACCATCTAACTTATTTCTTTAACTGTTGATGTTGTATTATCATTAGGATTTCTCTTTCAGTTATTACTATTTTGAAATAGCAGGCCCTCGCATGATGAACATGACGCATCATCATATTGAGACGAAGTTCAAGAAGCACCAATATGACTCTACTTCTTTTGGTGGGATTATTGTTGGTAAATCTAGCTATTTGCTCTGGTGTGCAATCGGTTAGATCCAGCTCGATCAATAATATTCTGCATAAATTCAGTATAGTCACTAGTGGAATGGTAGCATTACCTATTATTAGTAACGCAGATGTTGACTATAAAGGAAAATTGGAGTACCAACCAGCATTAGAAGGATTAGATTATGGGAAGCCTCGAACTTTTTATCCTGATTTTACTCAATCTAAAAGTGGTTTACAATATAAAATAGTTAAAGAGGGTGATGGTAAATCATGTAAAACTGGTGATAGAGTTGTTATTGATTGGGAAGGATATACAATTGGTTATTATGGTCGACCATTTCAGACACGGAATAAAGTTAAAGGTGGTGCATTTGATGCTACTGAAAGTGATAATTTTAGATGGATACTTGGATCAAATACAGCAATACAAGCATTAGATGAAGGAGTAAGATATTTAAAAGAGGGAGGTATTGCACAAATTGTAGTACCAGTTGAATTAGGATATCCATTAGGTGATCCTGATCATGAATTAGTTGGACCAAAACCATCTACATTCTCTGGTCAAAGAGCATTAAATTTTGTATTAGATAATAAAAATTTAATAGATAAAACATTATTAATGAATATAAAATTAATTCGAGTTGATCAAAGCGGGAAATTCAAAAAAGATGCTTAAAATATATATACAAAACATATAAACAATAATAATAAATTGTACACTATTGATACTCCTAGTGGGGGTATAAGGGAAAACTTGTTATATACCCTTTTTAAATGCATTTGGTAATGCCCTTTTTAATATTTGTGAATATAATATGTAATAAGATAGAATAAATACGAAAAATGATAAAATTTTACTTCCTTGTAAATATGACCGTTTACTTTCTTCGTCTAAATTACTTAAACTGTCATCATCATTATTGCACAATTCATATATTAATCCAAATAAACCGTATGAGGTAAGCGACCATAAATACATTAACCGTTTTGATTTCGTTTGATACGATTTTATTAATGATTCTAAATTACTAGTAACGTCTAATGTATGGAATACCAAAGGAATGAAATATACCAATACAGCACGAACAATAACAGATGTTCTATCAAAGTCCCAATTAGACATATTATCATTCTCTAAATTTGGTTTCCATGTTAATAAATAACCATATGCCCAAGGAGTTATAGATGCTCCAATGAATGAAATAGAATGAAGGAATGGTAATGCGCGAGATTCTAATGGTAACTGAAAATATATAAAATGTATTAGTAAACTCCATGAAAAAAAATTAAAAGTATTTGAAATACTATAGTATTCAAATGCAACTGTACAGCCACATATAAGTGCAGCAGCTTGACGTATGCGACGAGACACGTCGAAAGGCGCCATATCATTAATTTTTTTATCCATGGATCATTAATTTTCAAAATTTCAGATTCATCGAGGGGATTAGGTCCAACTTTTAATTCAAGTTTTAAGAAAAACAAATTTCGTGTAATTATTGGTGCATTTGCACTGAATACGACACCCACAAATGCGTGTAACATGTATATAAATATCTCCTTTATTTCCTCCTCTTCTTCTTCAGGGTCATGGAAATCAACACCCATGATTCAAGTAAAAAAAATTTCAAAAATTTCGAAAAAGAAAGAAGGAAATGTCGGATTTTTACCGTGAAACAGCGGAAATCTTACAATTATCAGAGCGAAACTGGAAGAATAGAATCTTATTACTTGCAAATCTATCTGTTTATGGAATATTTCGATCTTTTCAAGGTGTGCAAACGCATGATTCCCTGATTCAAGAAGATGATGTTAATTGGAAGTACGACATATATGTATTATCCCCAGATGCTAAACACGTGTTGATTGTATCTGGGCATGAGAAATCGCTCACTAGGACTATTCATTTTACTAAATTTACACCTAATTATCATAAAAATAATATCATAAAATTATTGGATTTTAGAAATCGCTACAGTGGTTGCAAGCCTTACACATGCAGTAGATTTCACTACGATGCTGCGAATTGCGAAGAATATAAAGACAAACTGAGAGATACTCACTACGAACGGATTGATGCAGTCAAAGATTGGACAAAATATGATTATTATAATATAAATGAACAAGATAGTCAACAATGTGATGGAAATTTTTCTACTTTTACATGTCCATTCAATAGTAGGATGTGTTTGTTATTTAAATTGCCAGTAGCATCGGTCGATGATTCCTTTACTGATCCGAAATTGTATCAATTAACTCCTGATACTATATCATATCCATGTTGTGTCCAATACTCCTGCGATAGAACACCATCCATACTAACATCACGAGCAGACAATAATATTGACCTTGACACAATCTGGGCCACTTCTGCAGATTACTCTTCAACTATTTCCTCACACAATTATTTTGATAAAATATATCATGAGTTGCCATTTCTACGTAATTCTGATTACTACATGACTGGTGACAGTCCCACCATAGTAGAGTACGTAGATGGCAATATATTTCTATTTAAACGGTTGGTAGATACGAACACCATCGTTGAATCATGGATAGTAGATGACGCTTCTTCGTATGACGGCAGCATGGATGCTGCATTGCAATCAATGACTCGAATGGTACTGCAAGGCGACCTTTTTACTTTTGAAAAGTATGAAAATGGTAGTATTTCGTCATTACCGTTACATATAAGTATGCTGCAAGTTAGTTACGATCAAGATATCATTGACGCCGAGTACGGCGGATCTGCGGTGTACCGTGGTAACAAGGAGCACGATAACTTGTTATCATTACTAAATAAATATAGATTTCAAGCAAGTAGAATCCTGTACTTACGGGGACACTTGGACGGTTACAAAGACAAGTTAAACGCTCTTTTGGTGCCAAAATCAATCCAAAAAAGAGAAGAATTCGATGATATGGTGATGGTGGAAACCACTAATGGCTCGCGGTTAACGGCATTCAAGAGCAACAACGGCAGTAACATTGTGTACGGTCTAGTCAAAGGTGTGTTCAGCTCGTCGCCTTTGAGTACCGAGAAATCTATTCTCAGCCTGGACCTGCTTACAGAGCAAATCAATGGTGTGTTAAGCAATGGTGACTTGGTAAACACAACCATGAGTGTGTGCTTGAACAATGCAGCCTTGCTGTCGGAGCAAATAGATGTGCATGATAGTAACCACAATAACACCTTGCGCACTGCGGCATACATACGCGAAATGCTTGCATTTGTGCATCACATCTCTATTCCATCCAAAGTAGTGCAAGATGATACTATTAATCACACAAGTTACATGTCAACACTAGCGAAATCAGCTGCATTGCAATCCCAACGTTTCTTATTGAAGGAGAACGTGGCAAAGCATAATATAACGCCATCTAAAGCGTCGCATGTAACGGAACTATTGCATGAGAAACTTATGAAAGATGGGTCACAAGCCCAATTCCGCGCAGCTGATCGGGCTGATCAACAATATATGGAAGTGAGGAAAAATGGGATTACCTACTGTGTTCCTATCTCGCAACACAAAGAAAATAACCACATTCGTAACTTGATTGAAGAAAATAGCCGTTTCCTAAACACTAGTGGTGTGTCGATGCTCTCATCTATCAGCTCTGCGTCGACTAACACGAGTACGGTCATGTCGGAGATCCCTCGTGATTCTAGTACAATAGATATGATAATATTAGCACGTGAACAGATAGACAAGTGTAAGGCCTTTTCCCGCAGCATCAATGAGAGCAGAGTTACGTTGTAAAGTTTGTATATAAATACATCGACAAAATGTACAATCTTTTGTTCTACTGGGTGTTGACTAGAAATCTATGGTGAAACCGGCGTGCGTTAGTGCGTCCACCACCCACTTAGGTACTTCATTTTTAGTTGTAAATTGCTTACTTAAAAAGGTGTTGATAAACCGCTGGTAGGCTTCGTCGCCGTCAATGATAGCTCGCCGCATGTCCCTCATCAGCTTCATCATGTATGATATGTTATGCTTAGTAAGTAGTTGCGGACCGAGTGGATTATTATCCCGAAAGGCTGAATGAAGAAACCCACGTGAGTAGTGTTTGCAGGTGTAGCATGAGCAGGTGGCGTCTAATGACTCATTTTGTGATGAAAACTCTGTGTTTCTTAGTTTAAATGTACCTGAAGGTACTAACGCAACACCGAATCGCGCTGTTCTACTAGGGTAAACACAATCAAACATGTCAACTCCGAGTGCAACGCATACCACGAGATCAAGTGGATATCCAACGCCCATGAGATATCTTGGCTTATTCGATGGTAAATGCTCGGCATTGTGAGCTACAACTCGCCAAAATAACTCTTTATCTTCACCACCAGCTAGACCTCCGATAGCATAACCAGGTAAATCACGTTTAACCATTTCATTTAAACATTTTTCACGTAAGCCACCAGGTGATACATCTAACCCTCCTTGGATAATTCCAAATAAGTTTTGCTCGTTTTTTCTACTATGTGCTGCTATGCACCTGTCTAACCATCGAACTGACCTGTCAGTGGCTTCTATAAATCTACTAAAATCAACATTAACACTACTAACTACATCATCTAACTGCATCATTATATCGGCACCTGAGTGAGTGGGTGAGTAAGTAAATTAATAAATAGATATGAATGTGTGAATGAGTGATGGACCTATTTCGTTTTGGCATTTTATACTTTCTTCTGGTGTCAACATTTTTTCACTATTATCATATGGTGATCTAAACTTTACACCTTCTTCAGTAATTTCGGCTAATTCAAGCAATGAAACCATTTGAAATCCTCCAGAATCTGTCAACAGATTTCTATTCCAATTCATAAATTTATGCAATCCACCAAATTCTTTTAATAACTCTGTACCTGGTTGTAGTGCTAAATGGTATGTATTCCCTAAGATTATTTCTGGGTCGATATCACTGCCATTGCTAGCATCAGTTATATCAATGTCAGGTCCCGTTTCGATAATTTGAGCTGATGAGAGTCCTTTCAGTGTTCCTTTTGTACCCACTGGCATAAACACAGGTGTTCGCACTGGTCCATGCTTTAAATGAACTGTTGCTGCTCTTGCTCGTTTTACTTGGGCATGAACATGGAAACACAATGCAGGCGATGTTGCACTATAGGTGGGTGCTGTACCTTCGGGAATAAGTGCTGACATTGGAATGGTAATGATTAAACCTTATTACTAAAGCTTGGAGCAAAACTTGCCAAAAAAGCATCGCTGAATGAAATACCGGTGCGGACTTACCTGGTATATCCAAAAGCGATGAACTAGATCGAGAAGCGAGAAGATGTGTGAAGTAAGCAGCGGCTAGTAACACTCAACATGTTTGTTAAATAGAAAAGTTATATAAACTTTTTAAGGGAATCAAAGCCGGCGGAACTGTAGGGAGATCCAAAAAAATTTCCTGAAAAAAAATCTTGAAGAAAAGGTAACCCAATATGATGTCATTACGACATATCTCAAGTTATGGTTATAATTGCCGTCGTCACTTCTCGCTTAGTGGCAAAGGAGGTATACTTCGTCCTGCAACCGCGCGCATGGGATGGTCGAAGGAAGTGATATCTGAACTACTTCCTTTCACATCTGAATTGATTACTAATAAAGGTCGTCCATTCGAGAATATTGCAGTTGGGTACTGCAATCCTATGCCACCTAAACTGTTGGATAATGGGCAAAAGGCTAAAAGAATTGATGATAGTTGGTTAGAAATTATATTCCCATTTTCAGATCATAAAACATTAAGAGAAAGCATGTCAAGAAATGATGGTAAAACTATAAGATATGGTAAACTATTTGAAATACTTGATGCAGTAGCAGCTGATGTCAGTTATAGACATTGTGATGGTATTAAACAGGATGGTAATCATAATCGTTTGCATGATGAATCAACACATGTTGATTTAGTAGTCGTTACTGCTGCTGTTGATGGTGTACGAGCATCTACAAATATAGATATTACAAACGATTTAAAATTACAAGGTTATTTAACTTATGTTGGGTCCTCGTCGATGGAAATAACTATAGATATGATAACAGTGAATAAAGAAGATGGTGTAGAAAGTAAAATAGGTGAAACACAATTTATAATGGTTGCAAGGGATCCAAGCACTGGTAAGGCTTCGCCAATTTACCAATTAATTTTAGACAATGAAAGTAGTAAACAAAGGTTTGAGTTAGGAAAAGAAAGAGCAAATATAAGAAAAGCAAAAGCACAATCATCGCTATCATTAACACCACCAAAAATGGATGAAGTTGATTTAATTCATTCATTATACTTGGAAAGCAAGCAATATAAATTACAGAAAGATGAGTTGATAACTCAGACGCTTAGTCGCTCAGCAGCAGGGGAACCAGGACTGAAATTGCCATCAAATTTAACAAAATTTAAATGGATGAAAAATACGATATTTAAAAGCACGTTATTGATGCACGTGCAAGACCGCAATATTCATGGGAAAATCTTTGGTGGTTACTTGATGAAAGAAGCATTTGAGTTGGCCTGGGTGGCAGCTGTCTGCTTCACTGGACATAAATCTCCTATATTTACATCAGTTGATGATATACAGTTTGTAAAACCTGTCAATATTGGATCATGTATGGAGTTTGTGGCGACAGTTATATATAGTGAAAAAAATAAAATTGTTATAATGGTGAAAGCATATGATGTAGATGTAAGCTTGGGTAATAGAAGTAAGACTAATATGCTAACCTATGTATTCACCGCACCAGAAGGGGTTAATACAGCAACGGTTATGCCTAAGGAATACGAAGAGTACGTTTTGTTTCTTGAAGGCAGAAGAAGCCTTCATCGATTGATGGCTATTAAATAAGTTACTTTCTTCTTTTCACACTTCTTTTAACTTCTTTGACTTCCCTTTTCTTGGCAGTGCAAGTTGGCACTGCCGCCGGTACTAGTTAGGGTAAAAATCTCGAATCAAATCCCAATTAAAAAGTTGTGATTTGTTGTTCCGAGGGAGAGGAAGAGTATCACCATTTGTGGCGACAGTTGTGAGTTGTCCCCTCGAATAGAAGCAACTTAATTAGGAGAAAAAAATGGATAACTTATCACCATTAGATTTTTTTAAATTAGAAAGTAGTAATGACGATGCTATTGTTAGAACAGAAGCTATGCAAAAAGTTGCAATTATTGCTTCATTATTATCACCCGATAAAGTTCGTAATGAATTAATACCATTTTTACTCACTAAAATCAATGAATTAGATCAAATTTTACTCGAATTAAGTAATAAAATACGTCATTTTATACCATATATAGGTGGTATTGAACAGTTACCAGTAATGATCCCACTTATTGAGCAGCTATTCAATATAGAGGAAACAACAGTTCGTAATTGTGCATGTGCTTCTGTAAATAAAATATTAGCACAATTAAATAGTGGACAGCATTCAATGGTAGTTAATCATTTTCTAGAAATGGGGAAACGAATATTAAGTATAGAAGACGGTGAAACTTTTTATGGAAAGGTATCATTAGTTCAAATTATGGCAGAATTATTCCGTATAGCTGATACAGACAAGGCAGCATTGATGGAAATGTTAGGGAAATTAGGTATGTATTAATACTAATTCTTTCTTTACTTAAATTCTAAATAACTTACTTACTCTACTCCCTTGTTAGTTGTTGATGAAAGTAATATGGTTCGACGTGAAATTGCATTACAATTTTTATCAATATGCAATCATACAAATTTTGCTTCTTTATCAACTGAAATATTAGAATTATACAAGACATTATTACATGATGAGAATCCTGCAATTAAAGTTATTGTCGTTGATTCATTGTCAACATTCACCGAGTTATTATTTAGTAAACCTGAGGCACAGAATAATAGTGCTTTAAAAGAGACTGTTCTTCCGTTAGTATCTGAAGCTTGGAATGATCCCTCGTGGCGTATACGAGTGTCCATAGCCAAGTACTTGAGTAAGATAATTAATAGTTTCAAAGGTGAAACCGCTGTGGAAATGTTTAGAACTGGTTATTTGAAATTATTAATAGATTTAGAAGCTGATGTTCGCAGCACTGCATTGTCGGCAATAACAAGTGTTGTAACGGTATTAACTCCTGAAGTATTTCTGGCAGAAGCCATGTCAACATTGCATAAACTAGTAGATGATCCATTTTTGAGTGTTAGAAAGGCACTAGCTGATGTTTCTATTGATATTTCTGTTATGTCTGGCCCTCAGCTAGTCGCTCAGCACTTAACGGATCTTATTTTGAAGCTGTCCTCGGACGAAGAGTCACTAGTTAAACTAAGAATTATTAAAAAAATTGATTTGATATGTGACGAATTACCGTCACTTTGCACCCGTTTAACTGACATTCTTCGAGCTGCTTATACTGACTCTAATTGGCGAGTAAGGAAATCAGTAGCACTTGTAACACCAAGTATAGTCAAAGGTATGGGGCATGATTACTTCCGTGATAATTTTGTTGCACCATTGTTAGCATTATTAAAAGATGGTGTGAATGAGGTCAGAATCGCTGCAGCTACAGCTGTAGGTAAAATTATACCAATTACAGAGTTATCCTGGACATTTGACAACTTATTACCACCAATTAAATCAATGGCATCTGATGAGTATTTAGTGCGAGTAAGTATGCTTACAGCTATTGAGCATGTATTGAGTAGTCCTAGTGTACCAGAAAAAGTACAATCAGATATGTTAACATTAGCGATCGGTGCATCGCGTGATAAGGTTCCAAATGTTAGAATTAGAGCAACACAAGCATTAGGAACTATATGTACTTATATAAATGCTGAAAGTGCAAAAAATAATATAAGACCGGTATTATTTGAATTACAAAACGATAAAGACAAAGATGTACAATATTTCGCCAAGGAGTCGTTCAAGAAATGTCCTTAATTATAATGTAACTAACTACTAAACTATCGCAATGCAAGAGGGCCTGGTTTTTTCCAGGTTTTTGTTGGCGAGAGTCAAGAAGATACGTAAGGTTTTGCAGTAAGAATGAGTGATACATTAGCTAATGAGGCCCAAAGTGTGGTGCTCGGTGTCATGAATGCTGCTACTGCTGGAGAGGCAAGTGATTTATTAGATGATTTGTTAATAAATAGAGACCGCGATGAGGCACATTTACTACTAGGTAATACCATTGCTAACGCATTATGCGCAATATATTCTCTTTATTATGCTTATTTACTTTACTCTGAATAGTTGGTCTAGTCAAACAGCTTCTAATCGCTGTATTTCATAACAAACAGAGTGATGCTCAAGTAGATGAGGCTTCAAATGGTAAAAATACAAGATCTTCTCCATATTTAGGTCATGAGGAGTATAATAACAGTATAAACTTGTCCGTAATAACAACATCGCCCAATTCCTCGCCTAATCAATCAAAGGATGTTGCTACACCAACTGGAACTAATAGTAGTATTAAAAGTAGTAGTAAACCATCTCCTAGTACAGCTGCGATTACTGTACCAACATTGACATTACCAGTATCTAAATTAGGAACTATTCGTTTGCCTACAGCAGCAGAAGTTGGATTAAATGATTTAGATTATGATTCGGGCTCTGATATACCATCTCAGACTAGTGAAAGTACTGAAGTATCTGCAGACAGTCCAGTTGACTGGCAACAAAGCACATCTCCTTCTATAAAAACTCATGGTGATTTATTTCATGCAATAGCTAACAGTGTTGCCTCCTTGACAGATAACAATAAAGAAACTCTCTATGATGACAAGAACGACCTTACACTCTGTGAACAAATAGACGTGATAGTACGAAGTGCCTTAGATTTCAATGATACTAATGGTACCAACAACGTGAGTAGTGTCAGTAATACCTTCACTAAAGACGTACTTGAATTAATCTCACGGTCTATAATATCCCATTTGAATCTAGCCGATGAAGAGGCAGCTACCGCCGATGACGCCATGATGTCAGTGTTTGGAATGTTTCTAGATGAAGCTATTAATCGTGAAAAATGTACTTTATTAGCTAAAGTTGTAGAAATATTATTTACAAAGTTAGGAATTGGTGCTGCGCACGATGACGACAGTGACAGCGACCAGACGGATGAGTATCCCAACGTCTCTAGTGGTAACGTCATCCCTCGTGCGAATTCAAAGCAACAAATAGTAAGTGATAATTTCAGTGAAAGTGTTAGTAGTAATGATAATTATCAATCTTTTGTTGATGATGAAATGGATAACGACTCGACGAATCCGCCTGCGTGGTTGATGCCAAAGTCGCCGTTAGACGAAGCATTCAAGCGACGGATAGGCGGTCTTGGTACATATGATTTGAATACATTGGCAAAGTTGACTGGGTATGACATGGAAGATGATCAACAAAACGGTTACCAAAATTTTGATGATGAAGATGATGATGACGAGGATAATTTGAATAATTCAAGTATCACTCACTCACCTACTTACTCACTCACCTACTTACTCACTTTTGTTTATTACCTAGGTAGTGGCAGGTTATTGGCGTATGGACTTGATGAAACGGCTTACCGCAGTAATCCGGTCATCAATATCCCCTATCCAACTAGCACCACAGTGGAAGAAGAAGAAGACGACTATATTGAGGAGCCGTTACACATCACACGATCACAAATCAATAAAGGCAGACCGCCTTCAGCGATAGGAACTCGACGCAAATACAATAAAAATAGAGCTATTGAAGAGCGCAATACCGATGACTTTGATACTAAGAATAATGAGTTCGATGAGAGTAATGATGGGGAGCTGGTGCCGTCTGCATTCCCCGCATTCGGCATCCCGATCAAGGAAGACGGCAGTCTATTCATGACTAATAATCCCTCGTTGAATAAGCTGATGTGGGAATCTTATCGTAATATCTGTCGCCAGTATGGTAAGATGGATGATGTGGAGAACATATTAAGGCAAATTGATGGTGCTGACTACATCAGCCCTACCAAGGCCAACCGTCCTCGCACTGCCTCCAGCGCATCAAAAAATCAATCAAAATATATGAGTAACATAGAAGAGGATGACTTGGAGTTCACTGATTTACAGCGACTTATTCAACAGGAAGAAGAGAGAGCCGCTTTCGGTGATGACGATGATGCGGATAGCAGTATCCAACGTGTAAATAGTGAATTTCTAAATAAAAGTATCAAGAAAACATCAACCACTTCGCGGCAACGTAACCGTCCGGTGTCAGGAAAAAGTGGTAAGAAAAAAGAAGAGACCAAGAAAGCTCGTGCTGTTGCCCAGGCAAGTACAAGTAAGACAAAGACTAAAAAAGGTAAAACATCAACGGTCAAAGCAAAAACAAGTGTCGCTGGTCGAGGGGGAACGTCACTTACTGGTGCAATGCCAATGAACTCATTTAATTCCTTGAAAGACTTGGAAAAGTTTATTAAATCGTGTCTTACGTGATAGACTTGCAAGTTATAAGAGCATAAGGTGAAGGTTTGTATTATAAACAACGTATGTATAAATGAAGTTACATTTCTAGTATGGTATCTCTAGACCATCCTCACAGTTATAAAACTTGCCAGATCTGGACATATCCAACAGTCCTATCTCGTGAATGACTCGCTTCGCTCCGACCGACGCATCAACGGCTCCTTCAATCTCCCAAATATGCGAGTACTTCTTGGTCATATCTGTTTTATTAAAACCTGGATGTAAGATACCAACAGCAATTCCAGCTGCCTTCAACTCTTGCGCAAGTAATACACTCATCATATTAGCGGCAGACTTGGACATGTGATGGCCGTAGTCGTGACCGGTAGGATTCTGTGTGAAACGCCAAGAAGTGCTGCCACCTTGCGAGGTTATCATGATAATCTTACTTCCTGATGACATCAACTTGGCGTTGACTAATCCTGATGATATTCGCAGCGGACCAACGGCGCAAATGTCTATCATTTTCATTTCTTCTTCAAAATTTAAGGAGTCAATTTTTTCTACTGGTTCATAGAAATATCCAGCGTTATTAATCAATATGTCGATCTTTTTATTGTTTAATGCAGCAGCTAATTGTTTGCCACATTCATTGTTTTGAACATCAATACCAGTAATCACTTCAAATAAACTTTCTAATGCTGGTGCTGGTGCACGTGATGTTATTATAACATTAGCACCTATGAGCAAGTAAAGTGAGTGAATGAGAAAGTGAGAAAGTAATACTATAGTAGTAAGTCAATATTTAATATTACCTTGTGACTTTAATTCTTTTGCAAGTGCAAGTCCAATACCTCTGTTGCCACCTGTAACCAATACTGTTTTACTTTTCAAATATGCTGGATTATATACACTATCAATATTCAATACACGTTGATTATTTTCCTTTTTAGCCTTGGCAAATCTTTGAACTTGATCTGCAAGTGAATACTTATTTAAATCTAAATGAACGAAGGAGTAAGTACATGCAAGAGGGAGGGAGAGATAGTTATAAAACCTGAGTTCATGCGTAATGTCGTAAGCATTCTTCGATGCACTCCATGCAGGGTAAATCCCGCCACCGATGATATAAACAGCATCATAGCGATTGAAATAGTATTGCTAAACATTATTCACTTGTAAGAGTTAAGTGAGGGACTAGGTGAAGTAAGAAAGTTGTAGAATTTGCTTAAATGAGCAACTCGTCGACTGTCAGGACACTGAAGTGTTTTGTTGAAATTGATGACTCATAAGGGCCGGAAATATCAAACGCATTCGAAATACTTTGGATTCCCAAGAATAAGAATAGAAAAGAGATCAAACGTGTGAACACTTATACCCTTGCTTATCTCGAAAGTTTTCAAGTTCCAGTTTGCTTCTATTTTTCTCTATTCCTCTTTTTATTGACTGAAAGACTATATACACGAATTCTGCTGTATTGATTAAAGAATAGGTTTTGATTTGAACATCAGATGTTATTATTCCATTGAAACTACTTAAAGTTTGTCAAGATTCATTGAGACTGGGGGCCGGGCAACGAGATCCCAAAATGCCAACGATACATATTTTGGATTTCTGTTAATTTGGTCAAAATGACTAGCTCAATGTGCCTGAATAAGGCAATTGAGGCTGAATTGCGTGCTTTACCTGGCAATAACACGTGTGTTGATTGTGATGGAAAGAATCCACAATGGGCGAGTGTATCATTTGGTGTTTTTATGTGTTTAGAGTGTTCAGGGCGACATCGCTCTCTAGGTGTTCATATATCATTTGTTAGATCAGTTAGTATGGATAGTTGGAATGAAAAGCAGATAAATATGATGAGAGCTGGTGGAAATGATAAATGTATTAATTTTTTAAAACAGTATAATATTTCGAAGAATGTTCCAATTGCCACCAAATATAATTCACCTGCTGCATTATTATATAGGGATAGAATATTAGCTACAGTAGAAGGAAGATCGTTACCTACTGAATTGCCTAAAAGTAATCAAGGTGCTTCTTCTTCAACAGTATCACAGTCAACTGATCCATTACCTGGTGAATCTGAGCAAGATTATGTTGCAAGACAAAGAAAATTACAAGAAGAAGCTAGAGAAAGAATGCGTCAAAAATTTGGTTCGTCGTCTGGTCTTAGTTCGAGTGGTAAAATGCAAGGTATTGGATCTGATTCATCATATCGTCCTGGTAGCAATAGTGGATCAACACCTGTAATAAATATCAACACGAAAGAAGTTCAAGCTAAAGTTGCAGAAGTTGTTGATATAACTAAAGATTTGTCACAAAAAGCATTTAGTTATGTGTCTACATTGGTATCTAATGCTAGTAGCAGAGACAATGAATATGATAATCAAAATAGATACGGTGGTGGTTCTTCTACCAATAATAGTAATAACAATAATGGTGCACATAACGAAGTATTAGCTAAAGGATGGAGTATGTTCACTGCTGGTGCAGCTGAAATATGGAGTAAAGCTGCTGATTTAACCAATGATATTGTGAAGGATTTAACTAAACCAGAATCTGAAGAAAATGATCTCAAGTTCCCTCGTGGTGGTTTCGACAACAATAATACAGCAAAGTCGAACCCTAATAGTATGCAAAACGCGTCTAGTAGCAGTAGAAGAAGTAATGATAGTTTGTCTTCTAACTCTACAACTATGAGTAGTAATAGTAATAGTAATAGAAATAGTAACAATGATTTAAGTGATTTATTAGGTTCGTCTTCAAGTCGCGGCACTAGTGACAGAGATAGTGGTCGTAGTGGAAGTCTTGGCAACTCAAATCAAATATCTGGTACAAATTGGAGTGATAACGAATCTAATTCCTACAATAATACTAAAAGCACAGTGTTTAGTAATGTTCCAGATTATGATGATGATATTACACCTAAAGTATCATCGTTATCGTTGAAAGAGAAAGGAAATGATGTTAGTCAGCCTACTAATAGACTGACTAAAGTTACTAAGAAAAATACAAGTAACGTGGCCGCTGCACCTGTTGGTGATGACTTTTTTAATTCATTTGGGGTATAATGAGATAATATTCAGTTTTGATACTCTGTAATTAACGATTATATATATTTAAAAAATTATTTACATTTAAACATTGATATTTTGATATAAATATGTATATTACTACTTCTCAATAACAACAACCAACTTCGTCTTTATACCTCCGAAGGATTTTGTATAACAACTAACGTGTAATCTTTATCTGGTGCAATCATAATCTCATATTTCTTAGAGCGAACTCTTAAGAATGCAAGTTCATCGCTTTCGTCCAATGTTCTCACGACGCCAGCAGCTTTCAATGATAATTGTGATACTAATGCGCAGTATGTTTCTGTTTCTTCATTGGATAAATTAGATCTTATTGGGATCCCATCACTATTCATTATAAGCACTCCTTTCACACCCTTGTGACTCTGCACGCGCTTCAGCGTTTCTTCCACTTCACTCGACATGATGCTATTCTACTACTAACTTGTTTTTTTTTTGGACATTCAAAAAAAACGGTATACGGCCCTCGAATAGTCGATGAACAATGAGAGAGTAGAGCCAAGAGAGAGAGTAGAGCCAAGAGAGAGAGAGAGAGAAGATAAAGAGTAACTGCAAGGTTTGATAAACTATTAAGTGAATTAATTGACATGTTATGAGAGAATATATTATACACGTGCGTGTCTTCGATGTTATCCTCTATAACGTGGTTAAACTGTACAAAATGTGGCCTCTATAGACAATGAAATATAAACAAAACAAACAAACCAACGGAAAATAGACACTAAATAGTACTCCTAACGCCCTCTATTCGATTCATTTGTTTGAGATTGTGTAACTCCACTATCTGGACGAAGCGTGCGGGAGCCGAATAAACTATGACGAATACTGGAAATTATAGATCTTCGGGGATTTGATCCCTCTTTAACTTCACCAGTATCTTCGCGAACTTCTTCGCCTGGTCTGGTTAATCTAGTAAATGCAGCATTTTCTGTTTCTCCAGTTTGTTCAGGTTTAGCTACTCCACCTTCGTATTGAATAAGTAAATAAGTAAATATATAAGTATGAATAATACAAGTAATCAAGTACCTCCAACTTCATCAGGTCCAGCACCAAGCGTACCAGTTGTTATTTTTTCTTGTTTCTTCTTTAATAAATCCCAATCAAATAAACCATCATCCTCAAAACCGTGACGTTCATATAAATCTTTAAATATTCTTCGTAAATATCTATAATCAGGTTTATCTTCAAATCCTAGTGATGCACAATGAGCAAAAAAATCTTTGAATTCCGTTGGGTAACCTTTAGTTAATTCTTCGGGATGTGTTGCTTGTTTACGTTCTAATATTCTTAAATATTTTTGTTTTTTGGTGGTTGCTTTAAGTCCTTGCCATGGTAGAGAACCACGTAGAAAATACATTAATACAAATCCAAGTGATTCCATATCATCACGTCGGGACTGTTCAATGCCTAAATGGGTATTAATACTGGCATAACGTGCAGTGCCTAATAAAAAATAAATAAGAGTGAATAAATATATGAATAAATCAATAAGTAGACACATACCAGTTAAACTTTTTCCTTCAATATATGGTATATGTCTACCATTACGTGGATCTTGATATTTTTTAGCTAATCCAAAATCAATAACATGACATATGTGTTTACGTGATCCAGTACCAATTAAAAAATTATCTGGTTTAACATCACGATGAATGTATGAACGAGAATGCATGAATTCTAATCGTGATATCATTTGATCTGCTAACATTAATACTGTTTTTAATGTAAATTTTTTTCCACAATAATTAAATAAATCTTCTAACGATGGACCTAATAAATCAATAACTAATACATTGTAATCACCTTCAGAACCAAACCATTTCACTCCGGGTACACCATAACCACCTTGTAAAACTCTATATATTTTTGATTCATACATTAATTGAGGATGTTTGCTTTTTAATGGCTCTAACTTAATTGCTACTTCTTCACCAGTATGCACATTAGTGCCAGCGTAAATTTCACCAAAAGAACCAGAGCCAATCTTGGGACCTACGCGAAACTTGCGCGCAACGCGAAGCTCCATGCTTGTCCTTGATAATAATAAGTCGACTTCTTCGGGAATTTTTTTTTTTATTTGTTGCTTGTTTTGCTTTTCAATTTACCTAGGGTTTGACCGGTGTTAGGGTTTGTGTTGTAGTCTTCTTTCTTCTTTCGGGGAAGAAGGAAGAGAAGAGTTTTTCTCACGAGACATCACACCTCAGTTTTTACAGATTATATTTCTCGTCCAATGTGATTACACTTTTCCTTCTTATTAACATCTAAAGGAAACTTTCTTATAATAAATACATCAATAAACAATTAATTAATTATCTAAAATTTATCAAATTTCTATATATCATAATCTAGATAGATATCATAACTTAAGTCAAAGTTGCCGGTACATTCCACTGAGAAAATTCTAGACCCAGGAAACCAAACAGGTCAATCCTGGCAACGAGTTTACTGCAATTGCCGTCAATTTGTAGGAATAGTAGCACCATGATCTTACAGCCGCTTCTATTACTACTGCTGATAACTGCAGTAACAGCCTTTCATCGCTCTTCTTATCCCATAAAATCGCACTTGTCATCAAAGAAAAGTTCTATTATTACTATGGGAATTAAATCACCAGTTCGTTATTCAACTCAAGATTGGTTGGATTGTATTGTTTCATTACCTACTTCGAGAATATTGGCAAGAACAAAGAAGTGTATAACGTTTTTTACACTATGGGCTATGTTCGTCACAATTGCATATAAATTTTTTAGATTACAGTTTACACTTCCAGGTAAAATTCCTTCATACTTTAATTAATTACTCGCACACTCATTTTTCTTGCTTCAACAGCATCTATTCACTCTGTGTTAGGTTCGGCTCTTGGTTTATTGCTAGTTTTTAGAACGAATTCTTCGTACGATAGATTCTGGGAGGCGAGAAAAGCACAATCATCAGTTGTAATGGCGTGTAGAAATATTGCAGCTCATGCTTATACTCATGTTCCAAAGATTAATCACGCAGCTTTAGCAGCAATGTTAACGGCATATGTCATTATCCAAAAACAGCATTTACAGGGAGTAACTAGTATTCAAGAGCTAGAGCCATTAAAGAAATATCTATCCAAAAGTTCACATTCTGATGTACAAAATATACTGGAAAACATACCGAAGAAAAGGAATCGTCCGTTATATGTCTTGCGAACACTAGAATCATTTATCCATCACTCGCTTATGGAAAAGTATCGAGATCCTGAACAGTACTTGTTGACATCCCCAAAATATATTGAGAAGCATTTCATTGAATCACTCCATTGTTTAAGCAACTCATTAGCTATCTGTGAGCGTATACTGAAGCAACCCGTACCTCTCAGCTACTCACGTCATACATCTCGTTTCTTATCATTGTACTTGTTAGCATTACCTTTTAACCTAGTAAGCTCCCTCGGTTGGCTTACTGCACCAATAATAAGCGCTGTTTGTTGGTCGTTTGTTTCAGTGCAAGAAATTGGTCACTTTATAGAAGAGCCGTTTGATAAGGAGACGCAAGTTATTCCGTTGAATCAAATTGCAAGTGTAGTTAGACTGGATGTGTCAGAGATACTTGATGGAGTCATCGAAAGCCCAGAATTAGATAGTGTTGAAGCCGTGATGTTCCGTGAGACATTGAATCACTCAAGAGAGAAGGATGAAAGTTTCTTCTCGTATTATATGGAGCCGCAATAGTAGTAGTAGGTGTACTATATATATATGAATACAATAGTTGTTATTTGTGTCTAGCTAATATATTTCCTTTGTTTTTATTGAATAAATTTTGCATTTCATTAGTGCGTTCAACAGAAGTATGGATCGACTTCAGCTGTTCTTCTTCTTCGAACTTACGGAATACTTCAATGAACGAATTTCTGGTGCCCTCCTTGAACTCCTTTCTGCGCAGGATCAGATCCTCGTCCGCAGTTAGCGTGGCGTCTGGTGTTGGTTCTGGGTAGTGTTGTTCGTCTGTTCTAACAGACATTTTCTCAGCGGTGGTGGTGTCATATTCGTCCTCGTCAGTAGCTATTTCTCTGCCAAACCTTTGTGTGTTAATCTTGTGAGTACTTGCCGCATACATGGGATTCATGGTGACCCTGGGTGCTGGGGATTGTGCTTTATTATAATTATATGCACTGAATTCGGACTCTCTCTCTTCGTGCTCGTTGTAAATCACAGTCCCCGCATTTATTGGGTTAGTTGTCGCACTGCTTTGCATTGGATTACGCATGATACTTTTCATGCTGTTACTTGTCAAGAAAGCCGCTTGCTTGTATATGCTATACTGCAACGACTCCGATGGTCGGTCACTTGACTTAGTCATTTCTACGTCATCCATGATTCGGTCCTCCTCTTTCACGTATCCTTTCTTCACCGCATCTTCGAACTTGTAGACACACTCAATGCGCAGGAAACAACAGATATAGTAGCAACGGTAGTGGTAATCTTTGTTTTCTACCAGATTTTCCAAGTGAATCATTTCAGTGAAACGGCGACCGATCTCAAGCAGCACAATAGAGCGATAGTGCAGGTCAATAGTACTGCGCATGTAGAAATTCGACACAAACATCAAGCTAGAAAATATAAATTCTAAGAAAAAACCATACAGTTGCACTTGAAGGAAGAAATAGAACAGGATGTACGCGGTGTTATGCCCTCGAGAGAATACAGCCGCCGCCACTAGCAACGCGGTGGTAGCCGCTATGATGGGCAGAATGGCGATTTTACCCAAGTATTTTAGTATCCAGACAGTGCGTGAGTGAGTTGCCTGGTACTCAACACTGAAGCAGACCGGGCACACGTATAACGTTTTCATTATCTTCGCCATGGCAATAGTAGATGGAGTAGTGACTAGAACATCAAATACTACATTAGCTGCGTCAGGTAACTGAAAATAGTTCAATGCGCTGCCAGATATTGCACTCATGAAAAAAGCAATGCACTGCTGGGTGGTGTAGATGAGACAATTCCCTGTATGATCAACCGCGGCGTTATCACACGCATAGAAACAGTTTAATAGTGAGTGGTTGTTGCATAGAAATACAACAAAGTCTTCAATTGTGCCTTGTATGAATGCCCAATTCCAGCAACAAACTTTTACATTCCCATCTGCATATAATAGTGGCTCACATCCGAGGTAAGTGCGGCGCTGCTCGAGATAGCTATAGAAGCCTTCGGAGTAGCCCGAGTCCCTGCCTAAACGGTTTGTCTTTGTAAACTTCGCGCTTGCTTCACTCCTTCCGTCAGTAATAGACTTGAACTGTGCCTCCTTCTGCATGATCTTGCTGATCACATAATCTTTCCCCTTCAGCTTGTTGAAGACCATCTTCCTTGCTTTACTATTGAATTTCACACTGAGCCAATAATCGTGTAACTCCTGATGTGATAAATGCGGAATATACACTTTTGATGCGTGAGCTGACTCATGCAGCTGCTTTGTAGTTGCCTTCCCGATCCTCGATATGTCCATTAATTTTATCAGTACAAAGCACGCGATGAAGTAGGCAACAAAAGTTCCCAAGTAAAAGCGCACCTTCACACGCACTGCCTTCTCGTCTAACGGAACAGCAAAAATATTTGCATCAATGATGTCCAGTAACGTTGGTTGTGATGAGGGACTTGATGATGGTGTCCCTGATGGGAGAGACGATGGATGGGATGAAGGAGTCGAAGATGGGTTGGTGCTGGGGAAAGAGGTAGGAGTACTGCTGGGAGTTAATGATGGCATTGAGCTGGGGTCCGCTGAGGGTGTCCTAGTAGGAGCAGCAGATGGTAATGCAGTTGCTGTTGGTGGTGCAGTTGGTATAGTCGTCGGTAATACTGTTGGAGTTACAATTGGAGCTAACGTTGGAGTTGCTGTTGGTGTTACTGATGGTGTTACTGTTGGAGTGACAGTTGGTATCTCGCTTGGGATGGCACTCGGCAGCTCGCTTGGGATAACGCTAGGGGAGTAACTTGGGACCCCAGTTGATGCCGTAACCTTTCGGACACGATAATTTTTCACGTCAGCGATGTACATATTACCTGATGTATCCACTGCAACTCCTGTTGGACTATCAATAAGAGCAGATACCGCGTTGCCGCCGTCGCCGCCGTAGCCAGAAGCGCCGGTACCCGCCAACGTGGTAATAATTTCAGTTGATTCCGTCACCAGGCGGACACGATTATTCCCAGTATCACCTATGTAGACATTCCCCGATGCATCTAGCGCCACTCCGTAAGGGTGGTTCAGCATTGCAG
>JACCDO011566956.1_pt1 | contig 36077 bp, 19 predicted proteins | sample 7446101 | NCBI WGS metagenome assembly JACCDO01 (sample SAMN15323440, study PRJNA562643) | freshwater metagenome | isolation source: river surface water | place: USA:Blue River Watershed | collected 2017-08-16 | reverse complement strand
CACTTTGGCCGAAACCGGAGCCATGCTGTGCGTGAAGCTGGATGAAGCCTTGGCCCAGGCTGACTTCGTCACCACACACTCCCCGCTCACGCCCGAGACCAGGCGGATGTTCAACGCGCAGACCTTCGCTGCGATGAGGCGCGGTGCCTTCTTCCTCAACACCTCGCGTGGCGGCGTGGTGGATGAGGCGGCACTGCTCGGCGCTTTGCAAAGCGGCCACCTTGCCGGAGCCGCGCTGGACGTGCGCGAAGTGGAGCCGCCCAAAGTTCGGTGTCCTGCCTTCAGGCGGCCTGACGCTCCCGAACACGCTAAGGCGTGGACACCAAGCGAGGCGGGCTTCGAGGACTTGGACAACGTCATCCTCCTGCCGCACGTCGGCTCGTTCACGCACGAGGCGCAGGCCCGCACCTTCGAGGCCGTGTGCGCCGATCTTGCCCACCTGCTGCGCGGCGAGCCGGCGGCCAATGTGGTGAACCGGCCCGGCCGCTGAGGTTGGGCATCCGGGTGTTTCTGGCGGGCGGTGGCTGCCTTGACGTTGCGGGAGGGCTTCCGAATACTCCGCCCCCTATGGCCGAGCCCAAAGAAAATGTGCTGATGGAGAAGATCACGTCGCTGTGCAAGCGGCGCGGGTTCATTTTTCAATCCTCGGAAATCTACGGCGGCATCCAGGGCTTTTGGGACTACGGTCCGCTGGGCGCGGAGCTGAAGCGCAACGTGAAGGAGGCGTGGTGGACCACCATGACCCGGATGCGCGACGACGTGGTGGGCCTCGAAGCCACCATCATCATGGCCCCGCAGATTTGGAAGGCGTCGGGCCATGTGGACACGTTCAGCGATCCGATGTGCGACTGCTTGCTGACGAAGAAACGGTTTAGGGCGGACCAGATTGAGCCACAGTCGGGCAATGCCTACCATTACACCGGCGCGAAGGATTCCGTGTCCGGCAGGGAAGTTGCGGAGCCTTACGCCGTGCTCCTTGCTGCTGGCAAACCTCCAGAGAGCGCCCGGAAGACGGCAGCGCAATTTTACGCGCAGCGTGGCCTGCAAGCGGTCGAACTGCTCGGCGAAACCGTGGAGAAAGTTGAGAATTCCCAACGCTACAATCCCGAGAACGGTTCCCTCCTGACCCCGCCCGTTCCCTTCAACCTGATGTTCAAGACCTACGTCGGCCCCACGGCCACGGAGGCGGATGTGGCTTATCTTCGCCCTGAGACCGCGCAGGCCATCTTCGCGCAGTTCAAGAACGTCCACGAGACGTCGCGGCAGAAGGTGCCCTTCGGCATCGCGCAGATGGGCAAGGCGTTCCGCAACGAGGTCACGCCCCGCAACTACACCTTCCGCTCGCGCGAGTTCGAGCAGATGGAACTGGAGTTCTTCATCGCGCCGGACGAGGCGGTCGAGGCCGTCACCGGCGCGGTCGCCACGCCCGCGGCCAAGGGCCATCCCGGCGAGCCGCAGCCCAACTGGGGCTGGCAGATGTGGCACCAGTATTGGGTCGAGGAACGCATCAAGTTCTACGAGGGCATCGGCCTGCCGCGCACCACGCTGGAGGAGTATTGGCAGAAGTCCGAGGAGCTGGCGCACTACGCCCGCGCCTGCGTGGACATTTTGTTCAAGTTCCCCTTCGGCACGCAGGAACTGGAAGGCATCGCCGCCCGCAGCGACTTTGATCTTTCGCAGCACGAGCGCAGCTCCGGCAAGCCGATGGGCGTGTTCGACGAGGAACTGCGCACCGCCTTTGGCAAGCTGCCGCCCGAGAAGCAGACCGAGCTGAAGGACCGCTATTATCAGGCGCGCCTCAAGTATCTCACCAAGATGGGCGTGGACATCGCGAAGGCCGGCGCCGAGGCGCAGGAAGACGCCGATGGCCTCGCCAAGGGCCAATACATCCCGCACGTCATCGAGCCCTCCGCCGGCGTGGACCGGCTGATCCTCGCGCTCATTGCCAACGCCTTCACCGAAGTCACCGAGACCGACGCCAAGGGCAAGAGCGAGACGCGCGTGGTGATGAAGTTCCATCCGCGCATCGCGCCCATCAAGGTGGCCGTGCTGCCGTTGCTCAAGAACAAGCCCGAGCTGGCGAACAAGGCGCGGGCCATCTTCGAGTCGCTCCGACCGCACATGATGGCCTTCCACGACGAGGCCGGTTCCATTGGCCGCCGTTATGCGCGGCAGGACGAGGCCGGCACGCCGTTCTGCGTGACGGTGGATTTCGAGACCTTCGAGGGCATCAAGGACGGGCCGCAGGCCGGGGTGAAGGACACCGTCACGATCCGCCACCGGGACGACGGCCGGCAGGAACGCCTCGCCATCAGCGAACTGCTGCCGTGGCTGCTGGCGCGGGTGCGCTAAGGCAGCCCGGCGGCGAGCTTTGGCTTGAAAACGGCCTGCCAACCGCTATTCACAACGAACAGATATGCCATCTTTCAGCTACGTGGCCCGTGAAGCCGCCTCCGGGCGGGAGGTGCGCAATGTCCTTGAGGCCAACAGCGAGCAGGAGGCGATTGCCAACCTGATGGGCCGCAACCTGCTCGTGGTCTCGATCCAGGAGGCCAGCGGCAAGAAGGGCAAGGCGGCCAGCGGCTCGGTGCCGTTGCAGGACCTGGTGATGTTCACCCGGCAGCTCGCCACCATGATCGAGGCCGGCTTGGCCATTGTGCAGTCCCTTCAGGCGTTGGCCGAGCAGTCCACCAACAAGATCATGCGCGATGTCATCCGCGACATCTGCGCGCGCGTCGAGAGCGGTGACAACTTCTCCGCCGCGCTCATGAAGCATCCCAAGACCTTCGACCGGCTTTACTACTGCATGGTGGATGCCGGCGAGAAGGGCGGCTTGCTCGCGGAAATTCTCTCCCGCCTCGCGACGTATCTGGAAAACACCGTCCGGCTCCACAAAAAGGTGAAGTCGGCGATGATGTATCCCACCGTCGTCACCCTCGTGGCCATCACCGTAACCACGTTCCTCCTGGTCAAGATCGTGCCCGAGTTCGGCAAGATCTTCTCCGGCTTCGGGGCGAAGCTGCCCGGTCCCACGCAGTTCCTCATCGATGTGTCCGAGTGGCTAAAGAAGTTCTGGTGGGCGGTCTTCCTCGGTGCGGGCGCGGTCATCTACGGTTGGCTGTCCTTCATCAAGACCAAGGTCGGTGAGGAGTTCTGGGACCGGAACCGCATCCGGCTGCCCATTTTCGGGCACATCGCCCACAAGATCTGCCTCGCCCGCTTTGCCCGCACGCTGGCTTCGCTGATCCGCTCCGGCGTGCCGATTCTTGAGGTGCTCAACATCACCGCCAACGTCTGTGGCAACGTCGTCATGGAGAAGGCCATCCGCGTCGCCTCTTCGGACATTGAGAAGGGCGACGGCATCGCCACCGCGCTGGGCCGGCACCCGGTCTTCCCCGTGATGATCATCCGCATGCTCACGGCCGGCGAACAGACCGGCAAGATCGACGCCATGCTTGAGCGCGTTGCCGACTTCCTCGACGACGAGATCGAGACGGTGCTGGGCGGCCTCACGTCACTGATCGAGCCGCTGCTCATCGTGTTCCTGGGCGTGACCGTCGGCGGCATCGTCATCGCGATGTTCCTGCCCATCTTCAAGATGAGCGACATCATCAACCCGCCGGGGCGCTGAATTGACGGGGCGAAGGTGCCTTTGACTCGGCGTGCGAGCCCGGCTCCGCGCCGAGTTTGCTTTTCATTTTCCATTTTTCACTTTTCATCGCCCCGTGGTCGCCCGCGTCACCCTCGAAATCGCCCTCCGCCGCGAGTTCGACTACGTCATCCCGCCCGAACTGGCCGGGCAGGTCGAGGTCGGCACCCGCGTGAAGGTGCCCTTCGGCCCCCGACAGGTCATGGGGTGCGTCACCGCGCTGGCCGAGCACAGCACGCACACGAACCTGCGGCAGATCACGGGCGTGGTCGGCAAGCAGTCGCTCATCACGGCCGGCGTGCTGCGGCTTGCCCGGTGGATTGCGGACTACTACTGCTGTGCGCCGGAAACCGCTTTGAAAAGCGTCCTGCCCGAGGTTGTGCGGCGCGAGCAGGAGGGCTGGCGTGAACGGCTCTTCGTCCGCCTCCTGCCGGTCACCGGCGAGCCGCCCAAGCTCACCAAGCGCCAGCAGGAAATCCTCAACCTGCTCGAAGAGCGGCGCGAACTGCCGCTCCAGGAACTCCTCGAACTCGCCGAGACCACGGCCGACACCATCCGCCGCCTCGAAGACAAACAGCTCGTCCTCATCTCCACGCAAATCTCCGAGCGCGACCCGTATGCGAAGGAACTCATCAGCAAGACCGACCCGCTGCCGTTGAATGCCGAGCAGGCGAAGGCGCTCGCGGCCATCTGCAAGCGCATGGACGAGGGCGGACGGAGAGATGGAGAGACGGAGAGACGGGGCGACAAGGAGACTGCGAGCGTCGGCCAATCCCTCACCCCCGCTCCCCCTCCCTCCGTCGCTCCGTCGCTCAGCCCTTCCACCTTCCTCCTCCACGGCGTCACCGGTTCGGGAAAGACAGAGGTTTATCTCCAGGCCATCGCGCACGCGCTGGGGCAGGGGAAGGGCGCGGTCGTGCTCGTGCCGGAAATTTCCCTCACGCCACAAACCGTTGAACGCTTCAAGGCCCGCTTCAGCCACGGGCCGCTCCAGACGCAGGTGGCCGTGCTGCACTCGCACCTGAGCGCGGGCGAGCGGCATGATGAATGGCACAAGATTCGCCAGGGCCGTGCGCGCATCGTCATCGGCGCGCGCTCGGCGCTCTTCGCGCCCGTGGACCCGCTCGGCCTCGTCATCGTGGACGAGGAACACGAGCATTCCTACGAGCAGGAGGAGTCACCGCGCTACCACGCGCGCGATGTCGCGGTCGTCCGCGGCCAGATGGAAAACGCCGTCGTCGTGCTCGGTTCGGCGACGCCCTCGATGGAGAGCTTTTACAACGTCCAGCGCGGCAAATACGCGTTGCTCGAAATGCCCACGCGCGCCGACGACAAGAAAATGCCGATCGTCCGCGTCGTGGACATGCGGCAGGCCGCGCGCTCGGAGAAGGGCACCCCCATCTTCAGCAACGAGCTGAAGGAGGCCATTACGAAGCGGCTGGAGCGCAAGGAGCAGACGATGCTTTTCCTCAACCGGCGCGGTTACTCCAGCTCGCTGCAATGCCCGCAATGCGGCTTCGTGGCCGAGTGCCCGAATTGCAGCGTCGCGCTCTCCTACCATCGCCGCGCGCAGAAGATTTGCTGCCACGTCTGCGGCCACGAGGCGCCCGCGCCCACCGTTTGTCCCGAGGCGAAGTGCCGCAATCCTGCCATCCGTTACGCCGGCCTGGGCACCGAGCGCGTCGAGGAAACGCTCGGGAAACTCTTCCCGCACGCCCGCGTCGCGCGGATGGACAGCGACCTGATGAAGCGCAAGGAGGACTACCGCCGCGTGCTCGGCGACTTCAAGGCCGGCAAGACCGACATCCTCGTGGGCACGCAGATGATTGCGAAGGGCCTGCACTTCGAGAACGTCACGCTCGTCGGCGTGATTTACGCGGACCTGAGCCTGCACATCCCGGACTTCCGCGCGGGCGAGCGGACCTTCCAGCTCCTCACGCAGGTGGCTGGCCGTGCGGGTCGGGGCGATGTGGAGGGCGAGGTTTTCGTGCAGAGCTTCACGCCGTTTCATCCGGCCATCCAATACGCCCGCCGCCACGACTACGTGGGCTTCTACGAACAGGAAATCGAGTTCCGCGAGCAGCTCAATTACCCGCCGGTCTCACGCTTGGTCATGCTTACCTTCAAGGGGCGAAATGAGGAGAAGGTGAAGCTGATGGCGGAGCACGTGACGCGGGAGCTGGAGGCGCTTGCCAGCGGAACTGGGGGAAAGCGGGACGGAGGGACGGAGGGAACGAGCGAGAGCGAACTCTTCCCCCTCCCGCCGTCTCTCCTTCCCTCCGTCTCCCCCTCGTTCACAAAGCCGTTGCGTGACTTGGTCCTCGCCGGCCCCGCACCCGCGCCGTTGCTGCGGGCCGAGACGTTTTACCGTTACCAGCTCATGCTGCGCACCCGGCAGATGCCCCGCGTGAGCAAGGTGCTGGCGACGCTGCTGGAGCGCATCGAACTGCCCGAGGATGTGACGCTCACCGTGGATGTGGATCCGGTGAGTTTGATGTGAGGCTGACGAAGCGTGGCAACGGCACCGCTCAGTTCAACCCGCCCACTTCCTGCGCGCCCTTGCCGCCGTTGATGAGGTAGAGCACCGCCATGCGGACGGCCAAGCCGTTGGTGACCTGCTCCAGAATCACGGAGCGGCCGCAATCGGCGAGGTCGCTGGCGATCTCGACGCCACGGTTGATCGGGCCGGGGTGCATGATGAGCGCGTCGGGCTTGGTCTTCGCAAAGCGCGCGTGGTTCAGGCCGAAGAGCGCGGTGTATTCCCCGATGCTGGGGAACATGGTCTTGCGCTGGCGCTCGTGCTGGATGCGCAGAAGGTTGATGACGTCCGCGTCGGCGACGGCTTCGTCCACGTTGTAGGTCACGCGGCAGCCCATCTGCTCGAAGACCTTCGGAACCAGCGTGCTGGGACCGCAAAGCGTGACGTTTGCGCCGAGCTTGAGCAGCGCCCAGATGTTGGAGCGGGCGACGCGGCTATAGAGGATGTCGCCCAGGATGGTGACGTTGAGGCCGGCGATCTGCCCTTTGTGCTCGCGGATGGTGAAGGTGTCCAGCAGAGCCTGTGTCGGGTGCTCGTGTGCGCCGTCCCCGGCGTTGACGACGTGGGCATTGACGACGCGCGACAGGAAGTGCGGCGCGCCGGTGGCGCTGTGGCGGATGATGATGACGTCGGCGTTCAGCGCCTCGAGGTTGCGCGCGGTGTCCTTGAGGGTTTCGCCTTTCTTGAGGGAGCTGGCTTCGGCGGAGAAGTTGATCACGTCCGCGCTGAGGCGGACGGCAGCCAGTTCGAAGCTGATGCGCGTGCGCGTGCTCGGCTCGACGAAGAGGTTGACGACGGTTTTGCCGCGCAGCGCCGGGACCTTCTTGATGGCGCGCTCGCCGACGGCCTTGAACTGCCGGGCAGTGTCGAGGACGGTCGTGATCTCGTCGGCGGAAAGGGATTCGATGTCGAGGAGGTGTTTACGGTTCCAGGTCATGCGCGGCTGAGGGGATGAAGTAACTGAGATGAGCTGGCTTGGAAAGTCATTACTCCCCCGGGTGTTGGGATAAATCAGGGCAATCTCACCGGCTGCAATTGCGTCAGTTCCCCCGTGCTCAAGCTATTGATCCGCCGGTTGGCGGGCTTTTTATCGGTCGGAGTGGTCGCTGCCGGTCTGGGGCTTGCCGCGGCGGGCCCGCTCGCCGCCGCGCCGCGGCCCAACATTCTTTTCCTGTTCGCCGACGATCAGCGCTTCGACACGTTGGGCTGTGCCGGCCATCCTATGGTCCAGACGCCCACCATAGACCGGCTCGCGGCGGAGGGCGTGCGGTTCCGAAACGCCTTCGTCACCACGTCGGTCTGCTGGGTCAGCCGGGCCGTGGTGCTCACGGGCCAATGGGCGCGGTCGCACGCGCAGCGCGATGCCATCCCCGTCGTCACGCCCGCGGCGTTGGACACGATGTTTCCCGTCGAGCTGCGGAAGGCCGGCTATCGCACCGCACACTTTGGCAAGTGGCACCTGCAATCGCCCCCGGCCTTCAAGCCGCAGGATCAATACGAGGAATACGAGGCCATCGGCCGGAATCCCTACCTCAAGCCCCAGCCCGACGGCTCGAAGCGCCACGAGACCGACCTCGTGTGCGACCGGGGCATCGCCTTCATCAAGTCGCAGCCCAAGGACCGCCCCTTCTGCCTTAACCTGTGGTTCAACGCCGCGCACGCAGAGGACGGCGACCGGCGGCCCGGCATTGGTCATTACCCATGGCCGTCTTCAGTGGATGGCTTGTATGAAGACCGTGCCATCCCGCCGCCGCGCCTGGGGGCCCCGGCGATTTACGAGGCGCATCCGCAATTCCTGAAAGACTCGATCAACCGCGAGCGCTTTTTCTGGGGCTACGACACGCCGGAGAAGTTCGCCACCAACGTCCGCGCCTACTACCGGATGATCAGCGGCATTGACCGCGCAGTGGCCCGCGTGCTGGCCGCACTGGCGGAGGCGGGCCTCGCGGAGAACACCATCGTCGTTTACACCGCGGACAACGGCTATTACCTCGGCGACCGTGGGTTTCAGGGCAAGTGGTCGCACTTCGAGGAATCGCTGCGGGTGCCGATGGTGATTTACGATCCACGCCTGCCCAAGGCCCAGCGCGGCCGGGTGCTTGACCAGATGGCGTTGAACGTGGATCTGCCCGCGACCTTCCTCGACTGGGCGGGCGTGCCGCGGCCCGCGCGTTACGAGGGGCGCAGCCTGGCGCCGCTGCTGGCGGGCCAGCCGGTGCGTGACTGGCGGTCGCACTTTTTCTGCGAGCACCTGGACCTCGCACCCACGCTTACCTGGGAAGGCGTGCGGGGAGAGCGCTTCGTTTATGCGCGCTATTTCGACCAGAAGCCGGCCTTCGAGTTTCTGCACGACCTGCGTGCCGATCCCGATGAGCTTAAAAATCTCGCCACGGACCCCGCCCATGCCGAAACCTTGCGGCAGATGCGCTCCCTGTGTGACACCGAGATGAACCGCCGTGGCGGGGCTCTGCTGCCCATGGCGGAACGCGGGGCCAAGAAGCCCGCGCAGAAGGCCAAGAAAGGCCCGGTCGCGAAGTCCCCGAAATAATTCCCCTGCTATGAGACTGTTCGCCCTCTTCTGCTCCGTTCTGCTGACCCTGCAATCCGTGTCGGCCGCTACGAAGCGCCCGAATGTCCTCTTCATTGCCATCGACGATCAGAACGACTGGATCGGGCACCTGGGCGGACACCCGCTGGCGAAAACGCCGCATCTCGACAAGCTCGCCGCGCGCGGCACCACCTTCCTCAACGCGCACTGCCAGGCCCCGCTCTGCAATCCCTCACGCACCAGCCTCTTGCTCGGACTGCGCCCGACCACCACCGGCATCTATGGGCTCTCGCCGTCGTTCCGCACGCTGCCCGAGTGGAAGGACCGGGTCGCGCTGCCCCAGCACTTCGCCAACCACGGCTACCGCACGGCGGCGACGGGGAAAATCTACCACGGCGGCACGGGCGCCGGCGGTGGCGGTGCCAAGGCCAAGGCCAAGGCCGGCGCAGCTCCGGGTGACGCGCCCAAGCCGGAGTTTCAAATCACCGCGCCCTTCGGTGGCGTCGGCGCGAAGCCACCGCAGAAGCTCACGCCGCCCGCCCCGATGGGCAATCATCCGCTCATGGATTGGGGCGTCTGGCCACCCGACAACGACGACACCAAGAAAGGCGATTACCAGGTCGCAAGCTGGACGGTCGAGCAGATCAAGACCGCGCCCAAGGACCAGCCGTTCTTCCTCGCCGCCGGTTTCTTCCTGCCGCACGTGCCGTGCTACGCGACTCAGAAGTGGTTCGACCTCTACCCCGACGATGACAGCGTCCTGCCCAAGGTGCTGCCCACCGACCGCGACGACACCCCGCGCTTCTCCTGGTATCTCCACTGGCACCTGCCCGAGCCGCGCCTCAAATGGGTTAAAGACAACCACCAGTGGCGCAACCTCGTGCGCAGCTACCTCGCCTGCACGAGCTTTGTGGACGCGCAGATCGGCCGGCTGCTCGCCGCGCTGGAAGAGGCCGGCGTGGCGGACAACACCATCGTCGTCGTCTGGGGCGATCACGGGTGGCACCTCGGCGAAAAGGGAATCACCGGCAAGAACACGTTGTGGGATCGTGGCACGAAGGTCCCGCTCATCTTCGCCGGCCCCGGGGTGAAGCCCGGCCAGCGTTGCGCCCAGCCGGCCGAGCTGATGGACATTTATCCGACCCTCATCGAACTGGCCGGCCTGACCAAGCGCGACGATCTCGAAGGCCTCAGCCTCGCGCCCCAGCTCCGCAACGCCGCCACCGTGCGTGAGCGTCCGGCCATCACCAGCCATAACCAGGGCAACCACGGCATCCGCAGCGAGCGCTGGCGCTACATCCGTTATGCCGATGGCAGCGAAGAGCTCTATGACATGCAGGCCGATCCAAACGAGTGGACCAACCTCGCCGCTCGGCCCGAGCATGCCGCCGTCATCGCCGCGCACCGGCAGTGGCTGCCCAAGATTGACCGGCCGCCCGCACCCAACAGCGCCAGCCGCGTATTGACCTACAACAAGGCCACCGACGAGGCCGTCTGGGAAGGCCAGCTCGTCCGGCGCACCGACCCCATCCCGGAGTGATGCCCTCCTCGCCGCCCATCCAACCCCGCCCATGACCATCGCGGACATTCTCACGCGCAAGGGCTTGCTCACTGCCGAGCAGCTCGCCGACGCGCAGTTGCTCACCGACAGCGAAGGATTGCGGCTCGACCGCGCCGTCTTGCAGAAAGGGCTGCTGACGGAAAAGCAGCTGCTGGAAGTCTTCGCCGAGCAGCTTCACCTCCCGCTTGTCTCGCTGGAAGACCGCGCGTTCGACCCCGAGCTGCTCCGCGCGCTGCCCGCCCGCGTCGTTTACCGCCAGCGGCTCGTGCCCGTCGGCCGGGTGGACGACGCCTTGCAGGTGGCCACCAGCGATCCGTTTGACCTTTACGCCTTCGATGACCTGCGCCTCACCACCGGGCTGAAGATCGAGCCGGTCCTCGCCCCGCGCGACGAGATCGAGAAGGTCATCAAAACCCACTACGGCCTCGGCGGCGACACGCTGGATGAAATGGTCGGCGAAGACGACGCGCCCGCCGCGTCCATCGAAGCCGGCAGCGAAGACCTGCTCGAGGCCGCGCAGGAAGCCAGCGTCATCAAGCTCGTCAACGAAATCATCCTCGAAGCCGTCAACGAGCGGGCGAGCGACATTCACGTGGAGCCCTACGAGCACCACATGGCGATCCGTTACCGCATCGACGGCGTGCTCCAGGAAGCGCCCGTGCCGCCGCAGATGCACCGCTTCGCCGCCGCCATCATCAGCCGCATCAAGATTCTCGCGAACCTCAACATCGCCGAGCGCCGCATCCCGCAGGACGGCCGCATCAAGTTCAACGTCGGCGGCCGGCAGATTGATGTGCGCGTGAGCGTCATCCCGATGATCTTCGGCGAGGGCGTCGTCATGCGCTTGCTCGACAAGGCAAACGTGCTTTTCACCCTGCCGCAGCTCGGCATGGATGAGCGGTCGTTCGGCATCTTCAAGGGCATCATTGACCGGCCGCACGGCATCTTCCTCGTCACCGGCCCCACGGGCGCGGGCAAGACCACCACGCTCTACGCCGCGCTCAACGCCATCGTCGGGCCCGGCCTCAAAGTGCTCACGGTCGAGGACCCGGTGGAATACAACCTGACCGGGGTGAACCAGATTCCGGTCAATGCCGCCGTCGGCATGACCTTCGAAAAGGGCCTGCGCGCCATCCTCCGCCACGACCCCGACGTGGTGATGATCGGTGAAATCCGCGATCTCGAAACCGCCAGCGCCGCCATCCAGGCCGCGCTCACCGGCCACCTTGTGCTCTCGACGCTGCACACGAACGACGCCGCGTCCGCGCCGATGCGGCTCATTGACATGGGCGTGGAGCCCTTCCTCATCAGCAGCACGATGATTGGTTCGATGGCGCAGCGCCTCGTGCGCCGCATCTGTTCGAAGTGCAAGACCGATTACGAACCGGATCGCGCCCATCTGCCCCGCGATCTGGAGCTCCCGCCCGACGCCAAGCTCTGGCGTGGCACCGGCTGCCCGAACTGCCGCAACACCGGCTACCGTGGCCGCAGCGGCCTCTACGAGCTGATGGAGATGAGCGATGCCATCGCCGAAAAAATCATCGAACGCGCACCCAGCCCGAAAATCGTAGCAGTTGCCAAGCAAAGCGGCCTGCGGCTGCTCCGCGACGACGGCTGGGACAAGGTCCGCGCCGGCATCACCACGCCGGACGAAGTGGTGCTGTGCACGGCGGGCTGATTTTGCCACAGATGAACACAGATGAAACACAGATGGGGGAGGCGACGAAGGATTACTCGCTGGAGCCGGTGACGCGCGAGTTGATTGGGGCGGCTTTCGAGGTTCACAAGGTTTTGGGTTATGGATTCCTTGAGCGCGTGTATCAGCGCGCGATGCAGGTCGAGTTGACGCGGCGCGGCATCAAGGTTGAGTTGGAGCCACCGCTGCAAGTTCACTACAAAGGCGTCATTGTTGGCGACTATGCTGCTGACCTGCTCGTCGCGGACCAAATCATCGTCGAGCTAAAGACGGACCCGGAATACCTGCCCGCGCATGAAGCCCAACTCCTGAACGAACTTAAGGGCACGTGAATCCGCCTCGGCTACCTCATCAATTTTGGCCGGACCAAAGTGGAGTTCAAACGCATGGTCATGTGAGTCTTCCGCCTTCTTCATCTGTGTCCCATCTGTGTTCATCTGTGGCTAACTTATGACCCAGTTCACCTACACCGCCATGACCGAGGCCGGGCAGCGCGTCTCCGGTTCGCTCGAAGCCGAGAGCGAGGCGGCGGCGATGCGGGCGTTGGAGGACAAGCGGCTGTTTCCCGTCACCGTGACGGGCACGGCCGGCGCGAGCGATGGCAAGCCCGCGCGGCGCAAGGTCCGCACCCGCGACCTCGGCACGCTCTACGGCCAGCTCGCGGACCTGCTCGGCTCCGGCGTGCCGTTGCTCCGCGCGCTGGACTCGCTCATCCGCTCGACGCCCGCGCCCGCGCTGCGCGCGTTGCTCAAGGAAATCCGCGCGTCGGTCTCCGACGGCAAGACGCTCACCGACGCGCTGCGCGAATACCCGGAGACCTTCCCCACGCTGCACGTTGCGATGATTCAGGCCGGCGAGCGCGCGGCGTTCCTCGAAGCCGTGCTGCGGAACCTGTCCGGCTTCCTCGAACGCTTCGAGGAACTGCGCAGCAAGGTGATGGGCGCGCTCATTTACCCGGCCCTGCTCTCCACGCTTGGGTCGCTCGTGATGGTGGGCGCGCTGGTGTTCTTCGTGCCGCGCTTCGAGCCGTTGCTGGCCGCCGCGAAGAAGCCGTTGCCCACGGAAATCCTCTTCGGCGCCAGCACGCTGGTGCGCGGGTATTGGTGGCTGCTCCTCATCGGCGGCGCGGGGGTGGGGACTTTTCTTTGGTTCAACCTGCAAACGGAGGCCGCGCGGCGGAAGCTGGAGGCGTGGCAGCTCAAAATCCCCGTGGTGGGCGAAGCGCTCCGGCTGCTGGCCATCACGCGCTTCTGCCGCATCCTCGGCACGATGCTCGCGAACGGCGTGCCGCTGCTTGCCGCGTTGAAGATCGCCCAGAACGCCACCGGCTCGACCATCCTCGCCGAGCGCATCGCCGAGTGCGCCGAGTCGGTGCGCGACGGCAAGCGCCTGTCCGAACCGCTGGCCAAGGGCGGCTTTTTCCCGGACCAAATCCTGGCGATGATCGCCGTCGCCGAGGAATCCAACAAGCTTGACCAGGTGCTCGTGCAGATCGCCGACACCGTCGAGCGCCGGACGAACCGCTCCGTGGACCAGGCCGTCCGCCTCATTGAGCCGCTCATTCTCTGCGTCGTGGCGGCGGCCATCGGCTTCCTCGCCCTCGGCCTGCTGCTGCCCATTTTCACGATGGCCAGCGCGTTGGGATCGAAGTGACTGCGGCGGCAGGCTGAAAATTTTTCCCCGAATGCGAACTTCGCTTGAATCTTGCCTGATTGCCCCCGTCGCACATAGGCAATCATGAAGTTGACCAACACATTGTCTCTGAACCGGTTCCCGCGCCGCACGGCGGGATTCACCCTGATCGAAGTGCTCCTCGTCATTGTCGTCATCCTGATGCTCGCGGGGGCAATGGTCGTGTTCGTTCTGCCGCAGCAAAAGGGCGCGGAAAAGAACACCACCAAGCTCCTGCTCGCCCAGGTCGCCAACGCGCTGGATACCTACCGCCTCAACCTGGGTCATTATCCGACCGAGCAGGAGGGCGGCCTCGAAGCGCTTTCCAAAAAGCCAACGTTCGAGAACGAGCGGCTTGGGGAAAAGTGGCAGGGCCCCTACCTCAAACCAGGCACCGCGCTGGATGACCCGTGGGGCTTCAAGATCCGCTACGAGCCCGTGGCGGCCGGCGGTGACAATGCCGAGGCGGGCAGCACCACGGCGCTGCCCTACAAGCTCTTCTCCGTCGGTCCGGACGGTCAGCCCGACACCGAGGATGACATCAAACACGGAGCTGAACCTGCCGGCGGCAGCGAGAACACCGGCCGTTGATCATGCGCCTCCATCCACACTCCGCCATCTCGGTGCCTCGGGCCTACACGCTCGTCGAGCTGCTGCTCGCCGTCGTGCTCGTCCTCGGGCTGTTGAGTGCGGTGGTGTTTAACTTCTCCTCCGGCAACCGCACCGCGCAGCTCGACGAAGGCGCGACGCAGGTCGAGGCGCTGTTCCGCTTCGCCCGCGCCCACGCCGCCAGCACCGGCAAGCAGGTGCGCGTGCTCTTCCCCGAGGCGGAAGCCGGAGACAACGCCGAACTGCTGGCCGCCGAGGCTCCGGGCGCGACGGTCCGGGTCACGTGCGAGCTGGATCCCATCGGCGCGCCCGGCGTCTTCACCGATGTGCCGGCGGCGGCAAATTTTGTGGCCAGCATCAGCGACCTGGTCAGCATCCAGCAGGTGCAGTCGGGTGGGGTGGCGGCTGAGAGCCAGGCCGAGGCGGCACCGCTTGCGACCGAGCCCGGAGCGGAGGGGGCACCGGCGGAAGGCGCTCGGAATGCCTTTTCCAGCGTGACGTTTTACCCTGATGGCACCGGCGATTCCGTCGAGCTGCTCCTCGTCTCCCGAAGTGACGAGGATGCGCGCCGGGTGTCGGTGCGCGTCACTGGACTGACGGGCACCATTCGCCGACAAGTCGTCGCAGATCCCGCCGCCACCGATACCGCGCCTCCCGCCCCGGCCACGGAGGCCGCTGCGGAGGTTGCGCGATGAGGTTTACTCTCCGTCCCGCCGCCCGCCTCAAGGGCACGGCGCTCCTCGAAGTCATCCTTGCCCTCGCGCTCTTCGTGGTGGCCGCCGCCATCGTCACCAGTGGCATGAGCGCATCCACCGAGAACCTGGATCGTCAGCGCCGGCACACGCACGCCGCGAACCTCGCGGCCACGGTGTTGGCGGAAATTCAGCTTGGCATCCGGACCACGAGCGAGGCGGGAGAGCAGCCATTCGCCGCGCCGTTTGAGCAGTGGACCAGCGAACTCATTGTCACGCCCACTGAGACCGAATCCGGCGAGGCCAGCGGGCTGCTTCGGGTGGAGGTCGTGATCCGCCACCAGGAGTCCGCATTGGTCCGCCGCCTTGCGCAAATCATCCGCGTGCCTGAATCCACGGCCCGCGCCGCCTTTTGACCATGCGCCTTGCCCGTCAGCCCAATCAGTCCCGGAGGCCGCAGTCCGCCGCCGCCAGGGGCTTGGGCGTCTGCGCTCCGCATGCCGCGTTCACGCTCCTCGAAGTCGTCCTCGCGATCAGCATTGCGGTGGGGATTCTCGTCGCCGCGCTCGCTTTCCATCACCAGGCCGCCGTCCTCCGCGCCAACCTCATCGACGAGGCTGAGCGCCTTGCCGCCGTCCGCCAGATCATGGATCGCCTTGCCGCCGATCTCCGTGTTGCGCCGGTGCACAATCACATCGGTTTCACCGGCGATTCGAACTCGCTCCGTTTCGTCACCACGCGTCTGCCGCTGGCCACCGCCGGCTTCGACTCCGACCTGCGGCGCGTGACCTACCGCGCGATTTTCTCCGGTGACGCCACGAATCTCACGGTCAGTGGCCTCACCCGCATTGATGAACCGGCGGTGGAGCTCGTTGCCGCCCCGCCCACTGCGCCCGGGGCGACGTTGCCTGCGACCGAACCGGTCGGTGATGCGGCGGAGGAACTCGCTGCCGGCATCACCAACGCAGCTGCGTCCGCGGCCAATCCCGTCGAGCCGCTGACCGAGGCGATTCGCTTCCTCTCTTTCCGTTTCTGGGATGGCACTGCGTGGCGGGACACCTGGAGCGGCGTCGCTCCGCCGCCGGGGGTGGAGGTCAGCCTCGGCTTCGAGCCGCTGCCCGCCGAAGTGACACCGGACCTCTATCCCGGTGAAGTTTTCCGCCGCGTCATCTTCCTTCCTGCCGGCCAGCCCAAGCCGGCGGAAACAAACCTCGTGGCGACTGCGAACCGCCGGTGAAATTTCCACGCACAATACGTCGTTGGAACTCGCCGAGGGCGGCGGGGGGAGACCGCACTTCCGCCTTCGCCCTCGTCGCCGTGCTGGTCATCGTGATGTTGCTCTCGATGCTCGTCATCAGCCTGTTGTTCCGTTTCCAGGCGGAGGACTCCGCTGCGAGTGCAAGTCTGAGCGGTGAGCAGGCTTGGGCTGCGGCCATGAGCGGCGTCGAGGAAGCCTTGCGCGTCGCCGGCACCGCTGCTCCCGGCGCGACCGACTGGCAGGACAACCCCGGTGCATTCCGCGAGCGGCTCGTCTTCGATGACGGCGGCGAACGCTGGTTCTTCTCCGTCTTTTCGTCCGGGACGCAGCCCGGGGAAGTCCGTCACGGCCTCACCGACGAAGCTTCCAAGCTCAACATCAACGTGGCTTCCGCCGGCAGTCTGGGGAAGCTCCCGCGCGTTTCAGCGACCATGGCCGCCGCGCTCGTTGACTTCCTCGATGCCGATGACATACCGGAGCCTGAGGGCGCGGAGCAGGAGTATTACAGCGCGCTCGCCCGGCCTTACACGATTCGCAACGGCCCGCTGGCATCGCTCGATGAACTGCTGCTGGTGCGCGGCTTCACGGCGGAAATCCTCCACGGTTCGGCGGCGGCTTCCTTGAACGCGACCAACTCCGAACCGACGCCGGCGAACGGAAGCGCCCGTGTCTTGCGGGGGCTGAGCCAGTTCCTGACGGTTGCTTCCTACGAATACAACACCGACCCCGATGGCTGGGGCCTTACCAACCTGAATGACCCCGCGTCACCGCTGCCCGCCACGGATCGTCTGCCTGCCGCCGTCACCAACTTCATCTTCGCCCTCCAGACCAACGGCGTCACCCTGAGCCACCCCGCTGACCTGCTCGAAGCCACGTTGCCGGTGAAGGACGCGAAGGGCGTGGTGACCGAGGTGGCCTCCGGCGTCGGCAAGGCCGAGCTGGGCGCCGTGCTGGAACTTTTCACCGCCTCGGACGATTTCTACACCGACGGCCTGATCAACGTGAACACGGCCAGCGCCACCGTTCTGGCCACCCTGCCCGGCGTGGACGAGGCGCTGGCCGAGACCATCGTCTCCGCGCGGGGCGCGCTCGGGTCGGACCGCAAGAAGACCATTGCGTGGCTTTATCAGGAAGGCGTGCTGGACGCGGCCAAGTTCAAGACGCTCGCGCCGCTGCTCACCGCGCGCAGCGAGCAGTTCACCTTTCAGGTCATCGGTTATGGCGTGCCCTCGGGCCGCTTCCGCGTGCTCGAAGCCGCCATCGACGTGGCCGGCGGCGAGCGCCGCGTGACCTACCTGCGTGACGTGACGCGCCGGGGTTTGCCGTTCCCCATTGCGGCGGATGCTGAGGGGGCTGCGGCTCAAACATCCCGACGCCTCGGGAAGGAGGTCCGCCGTGGCTGACCGCGACGCCCTTCCCGCCTTCCCGCTGAAGAAAGCCTCGTCCTCACGCGCGAAGCTTCCGGCGCAGGCCACCGCCCTCGACTTTGACAGCCGCTCCCTCCGGGTTGTCTCGCCCGGACTCAGCCGTGTTGCCGTTGCTCCCCTGAACCTGCCGGCCGATGCCGACCGCGCCGACGCCGCCGTGCTCGGGGCCGCGCTGGCGAAGGCATTGGAGCAGCTCAAGCTCAAGCCCGGCCCCGTCGTCATGGGCCTCCCGCGCGCGCAGGTCGTGCTTAAAACACTGCTCCTGCCCGTCATCCCGGACGTGAACGAGCTCGCTTCCGTGGTGCATCTCCAAGTCGGCCGCGATCTGCCATTCCGGCTCGCGGATGCGGTCGTGGATTTCCAAATCCTCCGCCAGGTTTCACCGCCCACCCCCAAGCCCGAGGCCAACGCCAAGCCCGGTGCGGAAGCTCCCGCCGCGCCGCCGCCCAAGCTCGAAGTGCTGGTCGCCGTGGCCAAACGCGAGGCCGTTGCATTCTATCAGCGCGTTGCCGAGGCGGCGGGCGTGAAGCTCGTCGCGCTCGGCCTGCTGCCCAACGCCGGCGCGCGGTGCGTCGAGGCCTGCCGCGTGGTGGAACGCGGGCAGGCGTTCGCCCTGGTTTCACTCCGAGCGGACGAAGTCAGCATTGATATCGCCTGCGATGGCGCGGTGCCCTTCAGCCGGGGGGCGGCATTGAAGCCGGCGGAGGCAGACGCGCCGGAAGCCTTCATCAGCGCCGCCACGATTGAAGCTGTCCGCAGCCTGCACAGCCACGGTGGCCAAGGCGCGGCGGGTTCGCCGGCGAAGGTCTTTGTCAGCGCGGCGTCAGGCCACGAAGGCGCTTTGGTCACTGCGCTCGCCTCGCGCATGAGCGTGCCGGTCGCTGCGTTGGACACGGCGGCGCTTGAGTTGCCTGCCGACGCCCGTGCGGCTGCGGCGGGGGCCATTGCAGCCATTGGCCTGGTGCTCGGCTATGCTGACGCTGGCGGGCTGCCGTTCGATTTCCTGAACCCGAAGCGGCCCGCTGTGCCACGCGACACGCGCCGGCTGAAGATCATTGGCGGCCTGGCGGTGGCGGCGGCGGTCTTCCTGGTCGTCGCGGGCATCCGCCAATGGCTCGTGGGCAAGCGACAGACCGTGCTCGACGCCGTGACCGCCGAGGCCGTGCTGGCGGAGAAGAACCGGCCCGCTTATCGGAAACTGATTTCACAGGCCGCCGTGGTGAACGATTGGGTCGGTGGCGAGCGAAACTGGTTGTTGCACTACGCGCACCTCACTGCCGTCCTGCCGCGCAGCGAGGAAATCTACCTGACTTCCTTCGCTGTCAGCGGCCCGGGCGCACTCCGGTTGGGCGTGCGGGCCAAGAGCGGCGCGATTTTGGCGACGGTCGAGAAGCAGCTCCGCGCCGCCGGCTACGAGGTGAAGCCCTTGGCCATTACCCCCGGCTCGGACAAGAACGGCTACGAGTTTCAGTCCACCATTGAGTTGGGCGTGCCCACCAAGCTCAAGGTCGAACTCTCCAAACTTCAGCCGCCGGAGCGGCCGGCGGATGATGCATCGCTTGATCCGCCGGTGCGCAAGAAAGGAGGCGGATGAACGCCCGCGAGAAAACCCTCGCCGTGATTGTCCTCGGCACCGCCGCGCTGTTTGGCGGGGCGTTGGGCATCCGCGCCTTCATCATGAAGCCGCTGACGGACCTCGACAAACGCATCGTCGCGGCGCGCGAGCGGCTGACCAAGATTCAAACCGAGCGGCGCAATTTCTTCGCCGCCGAGGACCGCTTGAAGTCGCTGACCAAGCTCGCCTTTGCCGACACGGTGGACGAGGCGAGCGCGCGCTCGGGCGAGGCGCTCACGAAGCAGATTCTCCAGGCAGGGCTCGATGAAGGGGACTTTACCCGCCTGCCGCTTGGCCCCCGCAAGCTGCGCGGGGCAAGCGAGATCGGCTGGAATGTGCAGGGTGACGGCCCGTTGGCGAAGGTCGTGAACCTGCTCTTCATCCTTGAGCAGTCGCCCAATCTCCTGCGGCTCGAAGGGTTGGTGCTCTCCCAGGCCGAGAAGCCCGGCGAAGTGCGCGTGCGCTTTCGTTGTCTCACCCTCGTGATGGATCCCGCCCCCGAGGTGAAGCGCGAGCCGCTGATGGCCAAGGCGGACTTGAAGTCGGACGAGCGGAGGGTTTTCGACGGTATTGTGACCCGCGACCTCCTGCGGCCCTACATCAAGCGCCCGCCGCCGCCTCCGGTCGTGGCGAAGAGCGGGGGAAGTCCAGCCCCTACGGCCACGCCGGCCACGCCGCCGGCTGCGCCCGGGCCGGAGACCTTCCGCGTCGTGTCGCTGTCGGAGTGGCAGGGCCAGCCGGAAGTCCACGTGCGCGACCTCACGGCGCAGAAGACCCAGCGCTACAAGCCCGGTGACGCGCTCGCCGGCGGGACCATCGCGCTCATTGATTACCGCGCGCTGCCGTTGCCCGGCGGCAACGGCCTGCTCTCCCACAGCCGCGTCATCGTGCGCGTAAAGGACGAGTTTTACGCCGTTGAACGGGGCCAGACGCTTGCGGATCTGCGGAAACTGGACCTGGTGCAGCTCCCGCCGGAGCTGGCCAAATCGGCCGGGAAGGCGCCATGAACCAACGCGAACTCGCAATCCCGAGCCGGAAACCTGATGACCGCGGGTCGCGGCCGACACTTTTTTACCTATGAACCGAACGCATCCCTCGCTCCTCGCCGTCGCACTCGCCGCCGGCACGTTCACGCTTGTGGCGCAGGACGCGCCAAAGGCTCCGGCTCCCGCCGCGCCCGCCACGAATGACCCGGCGAAGTCCGTCACCATTTCTGCGGGCACCGCCGCGCCGGCGCCGGTTGCGGGGACACCCCAGTCTCCGGTGCCGGCCGTCGTTGCGCCCGCTGCCCGCAACATCCGCTTTCAGTTTGATGGCATTCCTTACGGCGATGTCATCGAACGGTTCGCGCAGATGGCGGGCAAGCCGCTGCTCGCGGGCAACAGACCCGAGGGCACGCTGACTTACAACGACTCGAATGCCTACACCTACGGCGAGGCGCTGGACACGCTCAACGTCATCCTCGCCATGAAGGGCGTCATGCTCGTGGAGAACGCGAACTATCTCCAGCTCGTGCCATTCAAGGAGCTTCCCTCCACGCCGCTCAAACTCCTGCGCGGCACCGCCCCCGTCGGCGACGTTCGCCCCGGTGAGGTCGTCACCGCCGTGCTCGATGCGAAAAACGTGGATTCCAAGGAAATCACCGACTCGCTCACGGCGATGCTCTCGAATGCCGGTTCCATGGCCGTGCTGCCGCGTGGCCGGGGCATCATCATTACCGACCGCATGGCGAACATTCAGCGCATCAAGACGCTCCTCGCCACGATAGACATCGAGGCTCCCGCCGAGCGGATGATGAAGACCTTCGCGCTGCAGAACACCTCCGGCGCGATTGTCGCCGACCTGCTGAACCGCACCTTCGGAGTCGCCACCGCGCCCAAGCGGCAGGAGTTCAATCCGACCACGAAGACGATGCAGCTCCTGCCGCCCGACCCGAACGAATACATCACCGCCGTCTATGACGATGCCTCACGCACGATGGTGCTCTTCGGTCCGCGCGAGCGCATCGCGCTGGCGGAGGAGTTGATTGCGAAGTTCGAGCAGCGCGAGGGTCCGGCCGGAGATGTGCGGATCTACCAGCTTCAATCCACGAAGGCCGAGGAGCTCGCGGCCATCATCCGGCAGGCCATTCCCGGCGTCGCCGAGCCGAAGGAAACCGGCTCCGCGGCCGCCACCAAGGCCCGCGTCATTGCCGACTCCAAGGACAATCGCCTCATCGTCGCCTCGCCGGTCGCGGCGCAGTTGGAGCAGATTGACCTGCTCGTCAACCGCGTGGACAAGGGCACGACCGGCAACGTGAACACCAATAACACGCCGCTCCGCGTGCAATCGGTGATGCTCACCAAGGTCTTCCGCCCGCGCGCGACCGAGCCGAAGGACTTCGCGCAGATCATCACGCAGGCGCTCACGCGGCGCGATCCCGGCGGGCGAGCGGGCACCACGGCGAGTGTGACGTTCGACGCGGCCAGCAAGAGCGTCGTCATCACCGGCTCGCCCGGCGACTTGCAGACGGCCACGGAGATTCTCACGCAGTTGGAAACCGGCACCTCGCAGCCGCAGCCGCTCCAGACGCGGTTCATTGATGTGGGCACGGCCGCTGATGCGAAGCGCCTGCTGCCGGTGGTCGAGGAGCTATACCGCAACCAGATGAGCGGCGCGGGCGCGCTGGACTCCGGCGCGCACGCGAAGCTGATGAGCGACGACAACGGCCGGCTCATCGTCACCGCCAGCGAGCCGCACCTGCTGCGCATCGAGGAATTGGTGAAGCAGTTGCGCGGCAAGAACGGCGTGGTGCTCAACCGCCAGCTTTCCATCATCGCGCTCAAGAACACCAAGCTCGACGCGGTCTTCCCCGGCTTCGAGAAGCTGCTCACCGACCGCATGGGGGACCGGCGGTTCGAGGGCCAGCCCAAACCGTCCGTTGTCCCCGACAACGCGAACAACCGGATGCTGGTCACCGCGACGCCGGAGCAGTTGAAGGAGATTGAGCAGCTCGTGCAGGTGGTGGACCTTGCGCCCGCGACGCAGCGCCGCGAAATGACCGTGCTGCCCGTCCGCGCCAAGACGCCGACGGAAATCATCACGCTCGCCACGCAGCTCCTCGCACAGATGGGCGGCCCCGGCACCGATCCGCAGATGGAGCCGAAGCTCATCCCCGATGCGAGCGGCAAGCAAATCATCGTGCTCGCCGCGCAGAAGGATTTGCAGCGCGTCCGCGAGCTGGTCACGCAGCTCGACACGGCCACGACCCAAAATCTTGCCCGGCAGTTCCGCTCCGTGGAACTCAACGCGCGCACGGCGACCGAGCTGACGCCGCTGGTCACGCAGCTTTATCAGGAGCAGCTCAAGGGGCAGAACGAGCCGCCCGGCGGCGCGGCCACCGTGCTCGCGGACGCGAAGAACAACCGCATCATGGTCAGCGGCGCGGACGCGGAAATCATCCGCGTCGAGGCCATCATTCGGCAGCTCGACCCCGCCGGCAAGAAGCCCGCCCGCGATGAGACGCGCGTCGTGCGGCTCCGTTCCGCGCTGGCTGCCGAGATTTCCGGGCTCGTCGAGAAGAGCCTTAACGCGCAGGCCCAGACCGTGAAGGTGCTCGTGGATGCGCGCAGCAACAGCCTTGTCCTCAGCGGCGAGCCGGACGCGGTCGAGGCCGCGTCGAAGGTCATCCAGCAGCTCGACACGCCGGGCGACGTGCAGCCGCGCGAGATGCGCGTGATGGAGTTGAAGCAGGGCGACGCCACGTCCATTGCGTCGCTCGCCACGCCGCTGGTCACCGAGCTGCTCAAGAGCCAGCGCGGGCCGGAGTTCACGCCGACCGTGAAAATCATCGCCGACGCTGCCTCGAACCGGCTGATCATCAGCGGTGCACGGAACGAGCTGCTGGCCGTCAACACCATCGTCGAGCAGCTCGACCAGGCTCCCGAGGGTGCGGGTGGAGCGCGCGTTTTCAAACTGAACAACGCCGACGCGATGAAAATTGTCGGCGTCGTCTCGAACGCGATGGTCAAGTTCGACGCGCGGAACCAGCCCATCCGCCGCATCACCGTCTCGGCGGACCGCGAGTCCAACAGCATCGTCGTGGCCGGCACGCGCGCGGACTTGAAGGACGCGGAGAACATCATCCAACGCCTCGACAACGAGGGCGTTGACCCCTCGAACTACGACAAGCCGAAGGGCATGAAGCTCATCGAGGTGCGCGGCGACGCCGACGCGCTGGCCACGCTCGCCACCCGCATTTTCACCGCGCAGAGCGGGGCCCGCGCAGCGACCAATCTCGTGAGCATCACGCCGAATGGGAAACGCCTCATTGTCCTCGCCCCCGAGCCGATGCTCGCGCAAATCGAGTCGCTGGTGAACTCGCTCGATGCCAAGCCTGACGAGCTGCAGCGCGAGCTGCATCCCGTCGTGCTGAAGAACGCTTCCGCCACCGAACTGCTGCCGAAGGTCACGGCGATTTACTCCGAGCAATCGCTCGGCAAGACGCAGAAGCCCGCGACGATTTACGCCGACGCCAGCGGCACCCGGTTGAATGTGTTCGGCACGAAGCAGCAGGCCGAGGCGATTCAGCAGATTGCGGACACGCTTGCCGGTGGTGCGCCCGCCACGCGCGAGACGAAGGTCATTGACCTCGGCAAGCTCGCCGAGGCGAAGCGCGTCATGGCGCTCGCGCTCCAGCTCTACAAGGACCAGTTCGCCGCCAACCCGCAGCTTGGCCCCGCCGACGCGCAGATGGTCAGCGACGGCGTTTCCGGCCGCATCATCGTCAGCGCGCGCGCGGACCAGTTGAAGGCCATCGAAGACATCTTCGCCCGCCTCCAGCCAACGGCGACCGCCGCCACCGCGCGCGAGACGCGGATGATTGAAGTCGGTTCCGCCAACGACGTGGCGCGGCTGCTGCCCATCGTGCAGAAGCTTTACGCCGAGCAGTGGAAGGACCGCCCCGAGACCGACCCGGCGGACGCGCAAATCGTCGCCGATCCGCAGGGCGGCCGCGTCATCGTCACGGGCCGGCCCGAGCACGTGAAGGAGATTGAAGGCATCCTGCAAAAGCTCGGCACGGCGAAAGCCAAGCCGCAGGCGCGCGAGACGCGGCTCTTCGATCTCACCACCGCGAGCGCGACGGAGCTGGCGGCGACCTTGAAGCTGCTTTACGCGGAGTCGGCCAAGTCGCGCTTCGGCAACCTCACGCCGGACACGCTCATCATGCCCGACACCGGCGCGAACCGCGTCATCGCCATCGGTGAGGTCACGGAGTTGGAGGCGATTGCCGAGCTGGTGAAGAAGCTAGATACGACCGCTGCTCAGAGCGCGACGGCACGCGTGTTTAAAATCAAGTCTGCCGACCCCGCAAAAGTCGCCGAGGTGCTCACCACGGCGCTGGTGCGGTTCGACACGCTGGGCCGCGCGCAGAAGCGCGTGAGCGTCTCGGTGGACGCGAAGACCCGCACGCTCATCGTCACCGGTGACGCGAAGGAACTCGCCGCCGTGCCCGCCATCATCGAGCAGCTCGACCAATCCCTCGGCGAGCAGCCCGCGCGGAAAATCCAGACCGTGCAGCTCAACTCCGCGACGCCGGGCACGCTGCTCTCGCAGGCCCGCAAGCTCTACGACGACCAGGTCAAAACGCAGCCGGAACTCGCCGTGGCGGAGTTGCTTGTCATGGACGACGCAAGTGGCAGCCAGCTCATCCTCGCGGGCAACGACGCCCAGTTGAAGCTGTTCACCCGCATCCTTGAAGACCTGCAGAAGCTCCAAGTCACCCCCGGTGAGCGTGTGACCAAGTCGTTTGACCTCGGCCCGGCGGATGAGGTCACGCGGCTGGTGCCGCTGGTGCGCTCGTTCTACGAGGAGAAGTGGCGCACGCGGCCGCTCTCGGATCCGGCGGATGCAACTTTTCTTCCCGACACACGCAACGGCCGCGTCATCGTCACGGGTCGCACGAATCACCTCGTCGAAATTGAGGCGCTGGTCGGTCAGTTGCGTGGGGCGGCGGCGACGGAACCCCGCGCGACCCGGTTTTTCGACCTGACCAGCAGCGATGCCGGCTCACTGGCCGCCACGCTCCGGCCGCTTTACCTCGAGCAGTCCAAGCTCCGGCCCGGCACGTCGGCCCGCGACACCCTGATTCTGGCGGAGACAAACTCCAACCGCCTCGTGGTGACCGGCACGACGAACGAGTTGGCCGTGGTTGAACACCTTGTGCGGGAGTTGGACAAGGCGAGCCAGCAGAGCGCGAATGCCCGCATCTTCAAGCTCAAGGCCGCCGACCCCGCGCAGGTGACGGAGATTCTCACCAACGCGTTTGTGACCATGGACCGCATCGGCCGCCCGACCAAGCGCATCAGCGTGGTGGTGGACGCGAAGAACCGCAGCCTCATCGTCACCGGCGAGGCGAAGGACCTGCTCTCCGCCGCGCAGGTGGTCGAGCAGTTGGATGTCGCCACCGGCACCAATGCGGTGCGCGGCATGCGGGTCTTCGCTCTGAAAGGCCGGCGCGCGACGGAGACCGCGCCGAAGATGCGCCAAGTGTTCGAGGAACGCGCGCGCAGCCTGCCGGACGTCGGCACGGCGGGCGCGGTCATCGTTGAGGACATCCCCGGCAACCAGCTCATCTTCGTTGGCACCGAGGCGCAGCTTGCGCTGATGCAGGAGACCGCCGACGTGATGGACAAGGCCGGCACGACGCTCGGCCGCGAGGTGCGCGTGTTCCCGCTGGAGCGCAATTCAGCCGCCGCCGTGGTCGTGATGCTCAATCGCCTCTTCCCGCGCCAGACCGGCACCGCCGACCGCGAGGACCGCATGCTCATCAGCGCGGGCGGCGATGACAACACGCTCATCGTGGACGCCACGCGCACGGAGCTGGAGAAAGTCGAGCAGCTCCTCCGCGTGATGGATGCCGCGCCCGCCGGCGACAAGACGACCTTCCACGCCGTGCACCTTACGAAGGGCAAGGCTGAGGAGGTCGCGACCGCAGTCACCGCTTCTTTCACCGCGAAGCTGGGCCGCAACAAGCTCCCGCGCACGACGGTCACGCCTGTGACCGGCGCGAACACGCTGCTGATCAACGGCCCGAACGGCGAGGTCGAGGACATCTTGAAGCTCATCCAATCGCTCGACGTGGAGATGAAGGGCGACGAGGTCGAGATTCGCATCTACAAGCTGGAGAACGGCACGGCTAAGGAGGTTTCCGCCATCATCGAGCAGTTGCTCCAGGGCCTGGGCCGCAACCGCGCGCGCGTCGCTGCCAACGTCACCGTGGACCCCCGCGCCAACTCGCTCATCATTTCCGGCACGCCCGCCCATTTCAAAGTCGTCGAGAAGGTGCTGCCCACGCTGGACAAGTCGCCAGAGCGGGCTGACCGCGACGTGCAGTTCGTCTGGCTGAAGAAGGCGAAGGCCTTCGACGTGGCCAGCAAGTTGGAGGCGCTTTTCACCGACCGGCCCAAGGGTGAGCAGCCGGTCATCGAGGCGGACGTGCTGAACAATTCCATCACGCTCATCGCCAAGCGCGGCGACCTCGCGCAGCTCCAGGATCTCATCACGCGCCTCGACGAGCAGGGCAAGGACAACAGCCTGCAAGTCCGCTTGCGCCCGCTCGACCGCGTCGTGGCCGAGCAGATGGCGAAGATGCTGCAAAACATCTACCCGCAGATGTCGCGCGGCACCGTGCGCGTCGTCGAGAAGCTGGACCCGCCCAAACCGCTGGGCACGAACGCCCCGCCGGCCGGCACGAATGCGCCCGCTGCCGCCGTGGATACGAACGCCGTGCCGGAAGTCGTCGTGGCCGTGGACAAGAATGCGAACTCGCTCCTGCTCTCCGGCCCGGCTGCCGAGCTGGACAACGTTGAGCGCATCATCAGTGACCTGTCGTTGAACTTTTACAGCAACGAGGCCGAGTTCCGCCTCTTCCCGCTCAAGGACGCGGACCCGGTTGTCGTGTCGCGCACCCTCAACGAGCTGTTGCGCCAGCCGCCCGTCACCGTCCCGCCGCAGCGGCCCGGCGAGCCTGCGCGCACCGTCGAGCAGCCGCCGAAAATCACCGTTGTCGCCGAGCCGCGCACCCGCAGCGTGGTGGTGCGCGCGCGGCCCACGGACTTCGCGCTGATGGAGTCGCTCATCAAGCAGCTCGACGGCGCAGGTCAGTCGGCGCAGCTCGATTTCCGCGTCGTGCCGCTCACCAACGCCGCGCCCGACAAGGTGCTGCCGCTCGTGCAGCAGATGGTCACGCAGCTCAACGTCATCCGCCCCGGTGAGCCAGTTACGGTGGCCGTGGACCCGCGTTCGCGCGGACTGCTGGTCGTTGCGCGGGACGCCATCATCAACCAGGTCGAGAAGATGATTCAGTCACTCGACAAGCCGGCCCCGCACATCGAGGCCGAGGTGATGGTATTCCAGTTGCGCAAGGCGAACGCCGCGTCGCTCGCGCTCGTGCTGCAAAACATGATTCGCCCCGGTCCCCAGGGAACCCAGACCGCCGAAGCGCGCGAGTTGCAGGAGCAGATTCGCCGGCTGCGCGTGCTGGGTGAAAATGGCGAGGCCGTTTCGCTCGACCTCACCAAGCCCATCAAAATCACCGCCGACGGCACCGGCGGCGGCAACCGCCTGCTGCTCACCTCGACGCCGGACAACCTCAAGGCGCTCGCCGCCGTGGTGGAGCTGATGGACACGCCGCAAATCACGGAGGGCGTGAACGTCCGCATCATCAAGCTTCAGCATGCCGACGCCGCGACGGTTTCGACCACCTTGCAAAGCATCTTCACGCAGGGCCGCACGCTGGCCACCGGCCCCGGCGGGCCCGGCGCACAGCCCGAGGGCTTGACCGGCAAGGCGCTCGTCAACCCGGTGGGCATCGGCGTGGACGCCCGCTCGAACACGCTCATCATCAGCGGCCAAAACGAGTCCATCGAGCTGGCCTCGAAGCTGGTGGAAGATCTCGACAAGGCGGTGGACCACCCGGTCACGGAAGTCCGCCTGTTCCGGCTGAAGCACGCCTCCGCCGCGCGCCTGCTGCCGATGCTGCAAAGCGTCTTTGCCGAGGGCGCGCCCGTGCCCGGCACCGAGGGCTTGAAGACGCAGGTCACGCGGCTCCGCACGTTGCGCGAAGCCACCGCGCCGCGCGTTACCGAGACTGCCAAATCCCGCGCCGGGCTGGCCATGCAGGCCGACGATTTCTCAAACATCCTCATCGTCGCGGCCCGCAGCGACATGCTGCCGCTCATTGCCGACGTGGTGGAACAGCTCGATGTGCCCTCGGCCTCCGGCATGGAAAGCGTCCGCATCTTCCCGCTCGCCCACGCGGACCCGACGGCGGTGCAGAAGATTCTGGCCGATCTTTACACCGGCCAGCGCGCGGGGACCGTTCGCAACGAGGACAAGCCCGTCATCACGCTCGACGAGCGCACCGGCTCGCTCATCGTGGCGGGCAATGCCAAGAGCTTCGCCGTCATCGAGGGCCTGCTGCAATCGCTCGACCGGCAGTTGCCCTTCGACCTGCGCGACATCCGCATCCTGCCGCTGGAGCACGCGGACGCCAACGTCGTCGCTGTCACCATGCAGAAGCTCATGGACGCGCGGTTGACCCAGCGCGCCCAGGCAAACAAGGGCCAGGCCGACGCGCTCAAGGTCATCATCCTCGCCGACCAGCGCAGCAACGCGCTGCTCGTGGGCGGTGGACGTGATGCCTTTGACATGGTGCAGGCGCTCGCCAAGCAGCTCGACACCGCCGGGCCGGCGTTGGCCGGGCGCATCCGCCTCGTGGCCGTGCAGTTCGCGGATGCCCGCCTGCTGGCTGCGACGCTGACGACGCTTTTCGAGCAGCGTTACTCGGCCGCGCGCACGACCGATGTGCAGCGGAACAAGCCGGTGATTCTGCCCGACCCGCGCAGCAACAGCCTCCTCATCACGGCGAACCAGGAGGACAACCGCGCGATTGACGAGCTGCTCCAGCGCCTCGACACGCGCATGGACAACCCGTCGCTCCAGCTCACCGTGCTGCCGCTCAAGCACAACGACGCCGCCCGCGTGGCCGCGATGATTGAAAGCATCTTCGCCGCCCGCCGCACCGCGCAGACGCTGCCCGGCCAGCCGCCGTTGCCAGCCACGCAAATCAAGCTGGAGCCGGACGCGCTCAACAACTCGCTCGTCGTCTCTGCCAGCAAGGAGAACGTCGAGCTGATTCAGGAACTGCTGAAGAAACTTGATGCCGAACCGGCCATCGCGGGCGGCGTGCTGGAGGTGTTCCCGTTGCAGTTCGCGGATGCCGCGCGCGTCGGGGCGATGCTCAGTTCGCTGGTGCAGCAGGGGCTTTACCGGCCCGGCCAGCTGCCCGGCGCGCCGCGCACCACGGCCGCCGACAAGCTCGCCGTGACGGTGGACCCGCGCAGCAACTCGCTCTTCGTCAGCGCCAGCCCGGAGACGATGGCGGTCGTGCGCGAGGTCATCAAACGCGTGGACACGCAGGAGCAAAACCTCACCGGCGACGTGAAGCTCTTCCAGTTGAAGCACGCGCGCGCCAGCACGCTGGCCACGACGCTCACGCAGTTCTTCACCGCGAAGCAGGCCGCCGACACCGCGCTCACCGTGAACGCCAACCAGCGCCGCGTGCCCGCCACCGTCATCGCCGACGACCGGGTGAACACGCTGCTCGTGACCGGCGGCAAGGAAGCCTTTGACTTCGTCGAGCGCATCCTGCCGCAGCTCGACGGCGAGGGCACTTTCAGCAAGCTGAACTTCCGCGTGTTCCCGCTGAAGAAGGCCACGGCGCAGAAGCTTCAGGCTACCTTGCAGCCCATTTTTGCCAATCGCCCGCCGCGCGTGCGGGGCGAGCCGAACGATCCCCTCACCATCATCGCGGACGCGTGGGTGAATGCGCTCCTGGTCGGCGCGAACGTCGAGGACATGACCGCCGTGGACTCGCTCATCAAGCAGCTCGACGCCGAGCCGGCGTGGAACGGTTTCGCCATCCACGTTTTCCCGCTCGCGAAGGCGGACGTGCGGAAAGTCGCACTGACGGTGCAAGGCTTGTTCCGCGACGCTGGCGTGCAGGTCACCGCTGACGAGCGCATCAACGCGCTGGTGGTTTCTTGCGGCGAGGTGGACGCGCAGCGGATCACCGAGTTGGTGAAGCGCCTGGACACCGAGCAGGTCGCGCGCGTCTCGGAAATTCGCGTCTTCCCGCTCAAGCACGCCCGGGCGGATGCGCTCTCGACCATCCTCAACGCCGCGTTGAACACGAAGCCCGCGCCGCTCACCGACCAGCAGAACCCGAACGCGCAGTCGGTGCTTCAGTTCATCACGCGGTCGAATGAAGGCCGCGAACTGATCACGGCGGCCTTGAAGGAGGCCGTGCTCATCACGCCCGACCCACGCATGAACTCGCTCATCGTCAGCGGCCCGGTGGATTACATGGGTCTGCTGGAGCAAATCATCACACGCTTGGACGCGAGCTCGCCGCAGGAAGCGAAGATCAAGGTCTTTGCGCTGAAGAACTCCTCCGCCCGCGGAATGGCGGACATTCTCACGCAGATGTTCCGCATGACCGCGACCGCGACGACCGCGAGCCAGCGCACGATCCAATACACGCTGGTCCGCGCCGGTGGCACAAACGATGCCGCCAGCGCCACGCTCGGCTCGGCGGAGCAGGCCGCCCTGACTGTCACCGTGGATCCTCGCACCAACAGCCTGCTTGTCGGTGGCACGGATCACTACGTCAAGATGGTCGAGCAGATCATCGAATCACTCGACACCTCCACCGCCAATGACCGGCGCACGGAAGTCGTCCGGCTCAAGAATACGCAGGCATCCGACGTGGCCGGCGCGGTCCGGACCTTCCTCGACCAGGAACGCCAGCGCGTGACGCAGGTGCTCGGCGCGGATGCCGTCGGAGCCGCGCAGCAGATGCTGGAGCGCGAAGTGGCCGTGGTGGGCGAAACCAACAGCAACACATTGCTGCTTTCGGCCAGCCCGCGCTATTTCACCCAGGTGGAGCAGCTGATCGTCGAGTTGGACAAGTCACGGCCGCAGGTGATGATTCAGGTGGTGCTGGCGGAAGTGGCCCTGACCGAAAACCGGGACATCGGCCTGGAATGGAACGTTACCGGCGGACCGACGTATTCGGCGGGCGTGAACTTCGGCGTCGCGAACGCGGTCAAGAATGGCTTCACGGCCGCGCTGACCGGCGGCGACACCACCTTCATCCTCAAGGCCCTCAAGGAGCATTCCAAGCTGGAGGTTCTCAGCCGGCCGCAGATCGTTACGGCCGACAACAAGCCGGCGAGCATCAACGTGGGCCAGCGCGTTCCGCTGATTACCGACAGCCGCGTGACCGTGCAGGGCGATACCATCAACTCGTTCCGCTATGAGGACATCGGCGTGAACCTGACCGTGACACCGAAGATCAGCCCGGACGGCTTTGTGAAGCTGGATTTGGGCACCACCAACTCCTCGCTGGCCAGCTCCGACGTGAAGATCAATGCGTCGGCCACGGTGCCGGTGATCAACCAACGCCGCGCCAACACGACGGTCAGCGTCCAGAACGGCCAGACCATCATCATCGGTGGCCTGATCGGCACCCAGGAGGATCGCCGTGAGCGCAAGGTGCCCTTCTTTGGCGACATCCCGTATCTCGGGGTGGCTTTCCGCAGCACGAAGATCTCGCGGGAGAAGAAGGAGCTCCTCATCTTTCTCACCCCACAGATTCTCGCCAGCAGCGATATGGCCGTTCCCCTCACGGATCCGGCTGAAGCCACTCGTGATCAGTTGGATCGCTCCCGCATCGACCTGGAGTTGAAGCGCAACGAATTCAACCAGCCGATCATGGAGCGCATATTCCCGCCCTCCACCACGCCGCCGGCAAATACTGGTGGCCGCAAGCCGGCAGGCTCTTAAGCTTAGCCCTGCATGATCGGAAAAATATCGGCACCGCTGTCTGGCCACACCCTGTGCCATTGGTCGCGCAGGCTTTTTTCACTCACCCTCTGCCTCGCATTGAGCGCTGGGCTCTTCGGTTGTGCGACCGCTCCCGAAGGAGGGGGCAGCGATGGGGTTCAGGAACTGCATCTGCTGGTGCTGCCGGTGACAATGCCGCCCACTCAGCCGGGGCGGGCCGGGGGATTGGTGGTGCGGGTTTTTGCCAGCAGCCGTGCCCGTGCCAAGGGACTGCCCATCCGGGCCGGCACCTTGGAAATCATGGCCTACGACGGGGCCGTCCCTGACGCTGCTTCGCCCGGGATAAAGCCGGCGCAAACATGGGCTTTTCCAGCGGCACGGCTCGCAGATTTCGCGGGCACCAGCTCCCTCGGAACGGGCTATGAACTTCAGCTTCCGTGGCAGGGTCCGCGGCCGACAGGTGGGCGGCTGGCTGTCGTGGCCCGCCTAGTAATGCCACGGGGCGGGGTCATTCAGACGACCGCGCCCAGCGTCATCTCCAACAGCCTGAGGTAGGGTGCGGTTGGTTACTTCTTCGGCTTCTTTGCCTTGCCGGCCTTGGGGGTCGACTCCGGTGGCGGGAGATTGTCATCCGGTTGGTTCCACAAACGCCACGGATCGTGCAGGCGGCGCATCTCGGCGAGCAGCAGCGCGCGCATCTCCATGAGCTTCGGCGCGTGGCGCGGGTCGTCGGCCAGGTTGACCTGATGCAGCGCGGGCTTCACGCCGGTAAGCGCGACGACCTTAGGGTCGTGGTGCTCGCGGAGCAGTTCGTCCGGGTTGCTGGCGAGGTTGAACAGCTGCGTTGCGCGCACTGCACTGCCGGGCGCATCATACTCGATGAGCTTCCAGTCGCCCTTGCGCACCGCCCGCATCCCTGGCCGCCCGCCGCCGTTGTAAACGCCGTAGAGCACGTCCCGCACGGACGATTGTTGACCCGTCAGCACGGGCTTGAAGCTCAAGCCTTCGTTCGATTCCGGCGCCGGAATGCCGGCGAGATCGCAGAGCGTGGCCAGCACGTCGAGCAGGTAGATGTTGCCCGTGACCCGACTTCCGGCCTTGATGCCGGGGCCCTTGACGATGAACGGCACGCGCCAGGTGTGCTCGTAAAGGTTTTGCTTTCCCTGGAGGCCATGCCGGCCGATGGCGATGCCATGGTCCGCCGTGTAAAAAATGTAGGTGTTGTCCAGTTCATCCATCGCCTTGAGCCGTTCGAGCACGCGCCCGATCTGCTGGTCAATGCTCTCGCTGCAGGCGAATTCCCGACCCAGCTCGTTCCGGATCGTGGCGTCATCGCGCCGGTCCCACACGCCGCTGACGGAGACCTCGTCGCGCACATCGTCGTGGCCGTGCTTGAACGGGTGGCCGGGCAGGTAGTTGGGCGGCAGTTTGGGCTGCTTGGCATCGCGCGGAGGCGGCTGCGTGCGATCGGTGTGGTTCACCGCGCCGTATTTCGCGAGCAGCTCCGGGCGGCCGTCACGCGTGTCGTGCGGATGGGAGAAGCCGAAGTAGATGAGGAAGGGCTTGGTCTCCTTCGTGGTTTCGCGCTGTTTCAGGTAGTCCAGCACGCGGTCGCCGTGCCAGACGCTGCCGCTCTCGTCCGTGCCGCCGCGCTTGGTGGCGTCGTGACGCACGGTGAAAAGCTTGTTTGCCGCCTCATAGCTGTTGCCCATCTTGCAGGTGCGCATGGTCGCATACCCCGCCCGGTTGAAGACGGCGGGGATGGTGTTTTGTTCCAAGGCGGGCGGACACAGTCCCTTTTGCATGGCCCCCGGGGCGATGGGAAGATGCCACACCGTTCGTCCGCTCATGATCATATGCCGCGACGGCGTGCAGACTGCGCCGCTGAATGACCCCATGTGATACGCCCCGTCAAAGACCATTCCTTCAGCTGCCAGCCGGTCCAGGTTCGGTGACTGCAACCCGGACTTGGGGTTGTAGACCTTCAGGTCAAACGGCGACTGATCGTCCACCAGAATGAACAGAAAGTTCGGGCGTTTGGCCGGAGCTGCGCCGAGGCGCGACGCGCCTTCAAGCAGCACTCCAAACAAGACGAATCCAACCAACAGACGATGCAGGGCGAGCATGGGTCCAAGGTCATCACGCCCGCGCGAGCCTGACAAGCTTCACCGTCGGCGCCTCTTGAAGGCCGCCGTGAACCCGTGCGGTTGGACGCTCGACGCGCGTGGCCTGCTGCGGGCAAGCTGTCGGCCGCTCGGTCCGATCATGAGTCCCGACTCCCACACTCCGTCCGCCGCTCCGGCACGGCCGCAGGTATTTCGCGCCCGCGGATTGACCAAGGTATATGGCACCGGCGAGGCGGAAGTGCGCGCCCTGGCCGGGGTGGATTTGGACCTGAGCGCGGGCGAACTGGTCGTCCTCCTGGGCCCTTCCGGGAGCGGGAAGACCACGCTGCTCAATCAGCTCGGCGGCCTCGACAATCCCACCGCCGGTCAATTGTGGTATCGCGATCTCGACCTCACCCACGCCGACGAAGCCCAGCTCACCCGCTACCGACGCGATTCCGTCGGCTTCATCTTCCAGTTTTACAACCTGATTCCCAGCCTCACCGCACGGGAGAACGTCGGGCTGATCACCGAAATTGCCCGGGATCCCATGGCCCCGGAGGCGGCCCTCGAAATGGTTGGTCTCACCCCGCGTTTGGATCACTTCCCCGCGCAGCTTTCCGGAGGTGAACAGCAACGGGTAGCCATCGCCCGGGCCATCGCCAAGCGTCCGGAAGTGCTGCTCTGCGACGAGCCGACGGGCGCGTTGGACGTGCGGACCGGCATCGTTGTCCTGGAGGCCATCGAACGCGTCAACCGCGAGCTGGGCACGCTCACGGTGATCATCACCCACAACGCGGTCATGGCGGACATGGCGGACCGGGTGATCCATTTTTCGGATGGCCGGGTGCATCACACGCGCGAAAACGCCCGCCGCGCCCGTCCGGACAGCCTCAACTGGTGATGCTTCCCCACCTCGACCGCAAGCTGTGGCGTGACTTGTCCCGCATGAAGGGGCAGGCGCTGGCGGTTGCGCTGGTCATGGCGTGCGGTCTGGCCATGCTCATCATGGCGCGCAGCCTCATCCATTCGCTCTCCTCCACCAGTGATGAGTATTACCGTGCGCACCGGTTCGCGGAGGTGTTTGCCACGCTCAAGCGAGCCCCGCTCTCGCTGGTCGGACGCGTGCGCGAGATCCCGGGCGTGGCGGTGGTGCAGCCGGGTTTGTCCGTGCAGGTCACACTCGACATTCCCGGGCTGGAGGAGCCGGCCAGTGGCAACGTGCGTTCGCTGCCGGATTTCGGCGAGCCGGAGCTGAACCGTCTGTTCCTCCGGCGCGGGCAATGGTTCCGGCCCGGGGCCAAGCGCGAGGTGCTGGTGAGCGAGGCCTTCGCCGAGGCGAACAAGCTGGAGCCGGGCGATGCCATCGCGATGCTGCTCAACGGCCGGCGGCAGACCTTCCGCGTCGCCGGCATCGTGCTTTCTCCCGAGTTCATCTTCGAGTCGCGTCCGGGCGCGGCGCTGCCGGACAACCGCACTTACGGCATTTTCTGGCTGCCCTACGAGGAGCTGGCCTACGCGTTCGACCTGTATGGGGCCTTCAACTCGCTGGCGCTGACGCTCGAGCCGGGGGCGGGCGAGCGCGGCGTGATCGCGGCGCTGGACAAACTGCTGGAGCCCTACGGCGGCCGCGGCGCGCACGGACGGGCGGATCATCCTTCGCACATCCGCGTTTCGGATGAAATCGCCGTGCTCCGGACGCTGTCGGTGGCTTTCCCGGTGGTGTTCCTCAGTGTGGCGGCGTTCATGGTCAACGCGGTGCTGTCACGCCTGTTGAACCTCCAGCGCGAGCAGATCGCCATTCTGAAGGCGTTTGGCT